>Ga0315910_10002371_pt1 | contig 16607 bp, 15 predicted proteins | sample EdamamesoilMG_FD_204470 | JGI IMG/M metagenome (GOLD analysis project Ga0315910, IMG submission 204470) | Garden soil microbial communities collected in Santa Monica, California, United States - Edamame soil | ecosystem: Environmental > Terrestrial > Soil > Garden | place: USA: California... | reverse complement strand
CCACGACCTGGAGTCCATCGAACACCTGGAACAGTCCGGCCAGCGGCAGCAGCACGGAGGCCATGGCCAGCACCATGGCATCGCGCGTGTACAGACCGGCCAGCAGCAGCGGCGCGCCGATGAACAAGGCCGCCGTGAACACCATGAAGGCCGCTCCGACCGTCAGTGAGGCCCCGGTCGCGCGGCGTACACCGTCCGCATCGCCGCTGCCTACCGCATGACCGACGACGACCGCGGCGGCCGATGCGACTCCGAGGGGCACCATGAAAGCCAGCGACGCCAGGCTCAGTGCGATCTGGTGCGCGGCGACCTGCACCACGCCCAGCCAGCCCATGAGCAATGCCATGATGTTGAAGGCACCCCCTTCCAGCACCATCTGCGCACCGATCGGAGCGCCCAGCTTCAACATTCGCAGCAATGGCTTCATGTCGAGCAGGTTCGGTGTGACGGACCGCAAGTGCCTCCCCAAGGTCCGCCAGCCCAGCAGGAGCAGCAGGATGGCCATCAGCCAGCGGCTGCAGGTCGTGGCCCACGCCGAACCGAGCACGCCCATCGCAGGGAAGCCGAGCTCGCCGTAGATCCACAGGTAGTTCAGCGCCACGTTCACCAGGTTCGCCACCGCGACGACGATGCCGATGGGCAGCACTCGCCGGTGAGCCTGCAGCGTCTGGCGCAGAGCCACGAATACATAGAAGGGCCAGACCGACAAGGCAGTCCGGTGGACATATCCGGTGGCGTCGGGAATGACCTCGGGCGGCTGGTCCACCAGCGCCAGCACCGGCCCCACCGTAAAGAGCAGCACCGTGATCGGCACCGTCAACAGCAGCGACAGCACCAGTCCGCGCTGCAGGCCGCGCTGCACCGCCAACTCGTCACGGGCGCCCAGCGCCTGCGAAATGACGGGATCGATGGCAAACAGCACGCCCATGCCGAAGATGGAAATGGCAAAGAAATACATGTTGCCGAGCGCCGCGGAGGCGAGCGCCTGCGGCGAGACATGTCCGACCATGACGGTATCGACCACGCCCATGAGCATGGTGCCGACCTGGACCAGAACGATGGGGCCTGCCAGACGCAGCAGGCCGCGGTAATCCGCCGGAGCCGGGAGCGTCACACCCGGCGCAGCGCCCGGTTGAGCGCCAGCGTCGACAGCAGCAGCAGCGCGGCCCCGGCGTTGTGCGCCGTGGCCAGCCACAGCGGGAAGCCCCGCTTCACCATCAGGATGCCGATGGTGAGCTGCAGCAGCAGCGCCGCGATCACCGCGATCGCCGCCCAGCGCCGGTTCCTGCCGGGACCGTCGCGCAGGCTCGCCACCGCGGCGAAAAGCAATGCGATCGTCGCGACAATTGCGCCCAGCCGATGCGTGAAGTGAATGGCCACGCGCGCGGGATGATCCAGCACCCCACCTTCATAGTTGATGCCCAGGCCGCGCCACAGCACGAAGGCATCCTTGTAATCAGCCTCGGGCCACCACGACGCCTGGCAGGTGGGAAAATCCGGACAGGCCACCGCGGAATAATTGGTGCTGGTCCAGCCGCCGAGGATGATCTGCACCGCCAGCGCGATCGCGGCGATCAAGGCGGCGCGCCTCACCAGTGCCGGCGCGGGCAGCAGCAGCGCCGCGGCCGTGCCACCGCCCATCGCCGACACCGTGCCGGACCACGGTGCGGTGGAGCGGCGACGCAGGCTGAGCCATAGCCACCACAGCAGTGACAGCGTGGTGAGGCCGAAGATCAGGTGCAGCGTGACGATCAGCGGCTTCAGCAGCAGCGTCACGGTCCACATGCCCAGCAGGCCCTGGAAGATCACCAGCACCACCAGGCCCAGCGTCAGACCCAGCGGCACGCCGGGCTGGCGCCGCCACCGCCACGACAGGCCGGCGATCACGAGGATGATGAGGCCCAGTGTCGATGCGCCGTACCGGTGGATCATCTCGCGCCAGGCCTTGCCCACGTGCAGCGGTGCGGTGACGGTGCCTGCATCGGCCGCGGCCGCCTGCGCCGGCGTCACATGACCGTAGCAGCCTGGCCAGTCGGGACAGCCAAGGCCCGCGTCGGTGAGCCGCACATAGGCACCGAACACCACCACGCAGAAGGCCAGCAGCGTTCCGGCCAGGGCAAGGCGGCGAAGGACATTGATCCGGTACATGCGTTATCCGATGTGCGAGAGCTTCAGCAGCTTCTTCAGGTCTTCGAGCAGACCACGCGGGCTCTTGCGCACGTCATAGCGCAGCACGACGTTTCCCAGCGGATCCACGACGAAAAGCGAGTGCGCGAGCTCCTGGGGCGGCAACGTGGGCAGCGCAGCCATCAGCGCTTCGCGTTGCTCCATCTCGCTCACGTCGAACACCTTGATGCCGAGGTGCTCGGCATCGAGGTAGGCCAGGTCGCAGCAGTTGCTTGTGGCCAGCAGCGCCCAGTTGATGCGTGTCAGGTCCTTGCCCAGAGACAGCCGTGTCTGGCGCGCGAACACCAGCGCTTCGCGGCAATCCGCATCGCAGGCTCCGTCACCCACATAGATCATCGCCCATCTTTCCCGCAGCGGCTCGGAGCCCTGCGGCAGCTGGCGCAGCGGCTGCAGCAGCTCACCGTTGTTGGTACTGCCCGATGGCCGCCAGCCGAAGCCGTAGTAGAGGATGAATGCCGCGGCCAGCGGCAGGAGGAACAGTGCGATCAGCAGCAGCATGGTGCGGCGTGAGCGCGGCGCAGTTGCGGTCATTTGACTCTCTTCAGATTGAATCCGAGGTACATCGCCGCGGCCAGCAGCGCGAAGGACCACCACTGGACGGCATAGGAGAAATTGCGCTCCGGAGAAATGCCGGGCGGCTTCCAGTCGCGAAGATACCCGGGACCGGAACCGGCATCCAGAAGCAGCACCGGCGCCAGCAGCGGCGCGCCCCATGCATGCTGCAGCTCTTCGTTCGTGGGGAAACTGGTGAGCCTGGGCCAGGGCCCCTCTTCAGGCGGAGGCAGGCGTCCTGCGGGCATGCCCGCAACCGGAAGGGTGGACAGCCTTCCGGTGAGCTGCTGCCCGCCCGTGGCCTCAAGCGAGATATCGGGCAGCCTGTCGCGGTAGCCACTGAACGGCACCCAACCCCGGTTGATCAGCAGGTGGCCGCCATCGACGAGCCGCAGCACGGTGAGCACTTCATAGCCCGGCGCGCCCTCATGCGAAATGTTGTCGAGCAGGAACTGCTTCTGCGGTTCGAATTCGCCGCTGATGCGCACGCGCGTGAAACGCGGCAAACGTTCGAGCGAGCCGGCGCTGGCCTCGACGGGCGGCACATCGGTGCGCGCGAATCCTTCCCACTGTGCGCTGCGGTACTCGCCCCGGTGCCACTGCCAGAATCCCAGTGACACGAACAACGGCACCGCCAGCAGGACTGCCACGGTGTAGGGCCAGCGGGGAGCAAATCGCAGTGCCAATTCCTGCCTCTGGCCGGGATGCCGGCCTCTATAATCGGCGCATGGACATCTCGCGCCTGCTGATCATCGCCGTTCTGGTCGCCATCGTCTTCAGCCTGGGCAGCGCCATGTTCCAGCTTTCCGCCGGCAAGGGCGATTCCGGCAAGATGCTCAAGGCGCTGACCTGGCGCATCGGGCTGTCGGTCGGCCTGTTCCTCGTGCTGCTGATCGCGTGGCGGATGGGTCTCATCCGCCCGCACGGCGTCCAGTAGTCCGACCTTCGCGGAGCGCGTCGCGTTCCGCCGCAGGCCCTTTGCGGGGCCCTTCGCTTCAGATCCAGTAGACGAAGACGAACAGGATCAGCCAGACCACGTCCACGAAATGCCAGTACCAGGCCACGGCCTCGAAGGCGAAGTGGCGCTGCGGCGTGAAATGGCCCTTCATGCAGCGCAGCCAGATCACCGTCAGCATGATGGCGCCGATGGTCACATGCAGGCCGTGGAAGCCGGTCAGCATGAAGAAGGTCGCGCCGTAGATGCCGGTCGACAGCTTCAGGCCCAGCTCATGGTAGGCGTGCGCGTACTCGGTGGCCTGCAGGTAGACGAACAGGAAGCCCAGCATCCACGTGGCGGCCAGGAAGATGTTCAGGACGGCGCGGTGTCCCGAGCGCAGCGCGTGGTGCGCAATGGTGATGGTCACGCCCGAGGTCAGCAGGATGGCGGTGTTGATGGCGGGCAGACCGAAGGCGGGAATGGTCTCGAAGGTGCCATTGGCCTTGCCGCCGATCACGCCGGGTCCATTGGTGGGCCAGGCCGCATCGTAGTTCTGCCAGATCAGGATCTTGTTGAAGATCTTGACGCCCTCGCCCGACAACCAGGGCACCGACAGCTCGCGGGCATAGAACAGCGCACCGAAGAACACGGCGAAGAACAGCACCTCGGAGGTGATGAACCACATCATGCCCATGCGGAAGGAGCGGTCGACGTCCATGTTGTAGATGCCGCGCTGGTTCTCGTCGATGACGGTGCGGAACCAGACGAAGAACATCGTGAAGATGAGCAGTGCGCCGGGCAGCAGCGCCCAGCCCGAACCCCAGTCGTTCAGCAGGCTGATGGCGCCGCCCATGAGCACGAACAGCGCGATGGATCCCAGGATGGGGAAATAGCTGCTGTGCGGGACGTAGTACTTGCTGGCGTCGTGGGATTCAGTATGTGTGCTCATGTAACTACCCGAGGAAAAACTAGCGTTGCGCCACCGGCGCCTGCGTGTCGTAGAAGGTGTAGGAAAGGGTGATGCGGTCCACGTGCTTCGGCAGCGCGGGATCGACGAAGAAGCGCACCGGCATGTCGCGCGTCTCGTCCACGGCGAACTGCTGCGGCGTGAAGCAGAAGCATTCGGTCTTGCGGAAATAGGCGGTGGCGTTCGATGGCGCCACATCCGGCACGGCCTGCGCCCAGGTGGCGTGGCCCGTGCGGTTGCCGGCAAGGAACTTCGCTTCGTACAGCCGACCCGGCTGCACCTTCATGCTGCGCACCTCGGGCCGGAACTCCCAGCTGCCCACGTTGGGCAGGTTGGCGATGAATTCCACCGTCACGGTGCGCGTCTCGTCCACACGCGTCGGCAACTGCGCCGCGCGGCTCAGCTCGCTGCGGTCGCCATAGCCCGTGACCGAGCACAGCACGTTGTACAGCGGCACCAGCGCGAAACCGAAGCCAAAGGCACCCACCGCCACCAGCGCCAGTTTCAGCGCCAGGCGGTTGCTTGCCCTGCGGGTGGTCTCGCGTCCATCCATCCTGCGTCAGCCCCGGTTCACGAAGGCGATGATGAAGCCCACGTAGACCACCAGCGCGAACAGCGCCAGGCGCAGCGCGCCATTGCGCACGCGGCGGCGGCGCGCTGCTTCGTCGAGGGGCTGGTCAGCGGCCACTCAGTGCTCCGCGCCGCGGTTGATGACGGCAGCCGAGGGCGGGGTTTCCCAGGTGTGGTACGGCGCCGGTGACGGCAGCTCCCACTCCAGGCCATGCGCGCCTTCCCACACCCGGTCCGAGGCACGCTCGCCGCCCTTCACGCACTGCCAGATGGCCAGCGGGAACAGCAGCTGCGTCAGGCCGAAGCCGAAGCCACCGAGCGAGGAGATCATGTTCCACTCGGAGAACTGGGTGGAATAGTCCGGGATTCGGCGCGGCATGCCGGCCAGGCCCAGGAAGTGCTGCGGGAAGAACAGCACGTTCACGAAGATGGTCGACAGCCAGAAGTGCGCCTTGGCCAGCTTCATGTTGTACATGTGGCCGGTCCACTTCGGCAGCCAGTAGTACACGCCGGCCATGATCGAGAAGATCGCACCCGGCACCAGCACGTAGTGGAAGTGCGCCACCACGAAGTAGGTGTCGTGGTACTGGAAGTCGGCCGGCACGATGGCGAGCATCAGGCCCGAGAAACCACCGATGGTGAACAGGAACAGGAAGGCCACGGCGAACAGCATCGGCGGTTCGAAGCTGATCGAACCCTTCCACATGGTGGCCGACCAGTTGAACACCTTCACGCCCGTGGGCACGGCGATCAGCATGGTGGTCAGCATGAAGAACAGCTGCCCCGCCAGTGGCATGCCCACCGTGAACATGTGGTGCGCCCACACGATGAACGACAGGAAGCCGATCGAGGCCGTGGCGTACACCATCGACTCGTAGCCGAACAGCGGCTTGCGCGAGAAGGTGGGGATGATCTCGGACACCACGCCGAACGCGGGCAGGATCAGGATGTACACCTCGGGATGACCGAAGAACCAGAAGATGTGCTGGTACAGCACCGGGTCACCACCGCCGGCCGCACTGAAGAACGTCGTGCCGAAGAAGTGGTCGGTGAGCAGCATGGTCACCGCGCCCGCCAGCACCGGCATCACCAGGATCAGGAGGTACGCGGTGATCAGCCAGGTCCAGCAGAACAGCGGCATGCGCAGCAGCGTCACGCCCGGCGCGCGCATGTTCATCAGCGTGACGATCACGTTGATGGACCCCATGATGGAGGAGATACCCATCATGTGAACGGCGAAGATGGCCATCGGCAGCGCGTCGCCGCCCTGGATGGTCAGCGGCGGATACAGCGTCCAGCCGCCGGCCGGCGCGCCGCCCGGAACGACGAAGCTCAGCAGCATCAGCAGGAAGGCGAAGGGCAGGATCCAGAAGCTGAAGTTGTTCATGCGGGGCAGCGCCATGTCGGGCGCGCCCACCTGCATCGGGATCATCCAGTTCGCGAGCCCGACCCACGCCGGCATCACGCCGCCGAAGATCATGAAGATCGCGTGCATGGTCGTCATCGAGTTGAAGAACTGCGGATCGACGAACTGCAGGCCCGGCTTGAACAGCTCGAGGCGGATCACCATGGCCATCGCGCCACCGATCAGGAACATCAGCAGTGCGAACACCATGTACATGGTGCCGATGTCCTTGTGGTTGGTGGTCATCACCCACCGCTTGATGAAGCCCTTCGGCGGACCGTGGTGCTCGTGGGCGGCGTGCTGGCCGTGAGGGGCGTGATCGGCGTGCGTGGAATGGGCCATGGATTTACTCAATCGAATACTGGTTGATCAGGATCAGTTGGCAGCCAGCGCGGGCGTGGCGGCCGGCGTTGCAGCGGCGGCAGCGGGCGCGGGCGACGGCGCGCCCGGTGCAGTCGCCGGATCAGCGCCCTGCGGCGCCGGCTTTTTCGAAGCCAGCCAGGCGTCGAATTCTTCCTGCGACTTTGCCTCGACCACCACGGGCATGAAGCCATGGTCGCGGCCGCACAGCTCGGCGCACTGGCCGCGATAGGTGCCAGCCTTGTCCGATTCGATCTGGAACCAGATCTCGTTGATGTAACCGGGGATCGCGTCCTTCTTGACGGCCAGCGCGGGCACCCACCAGGCGTGGATGACGTCCTGCGAGGTGAGCAGGATGCGCACCTTCTTGCCCACCGGCACCACCAGCGGGTTGTCGACGCTCAGCAGGTAGTCCGGCACGCTCTTCGGGTCGATGCCGGAGCCGACCTGGCGGGCCGCATCGCTGTCACGCGACAGCGTGGAGAAGTAGCTGACGCCCTGGTCGAGGTATTCGTACTGCCACTTCCACTGGTAGCCGGTCACCTTGATGGTGAGTTCGGTGTTGGAGGCGTCCTCGATCTGGATCAGGCGCTTGGCGGCCGGCACGGCCATGCCCACCAGGATGACCACCGGCACCACCGTCCAGATGATCTCGGCCTTGGTGCTGTGGACCATCTGCGTGTCCGGTACCGCACCCTGCGACTTACGGAACTTCACCAGCGAGACGATCATCCAGCCGAACACGAAGATGCCGATGACCACGCAGATCAGGAAGATCAGCATGTGCAGCGAGTGGATCTCGCCGGAGAGCGTGGTCACGCCCTTCGGCATGTTCAGGCCGGACCAGGCGGCGTGCGCCGGAGCGGCGAGTACGGCCAGGGCTGCCGTTACGGCACCCAGGAATGCAGATTTACGAAACATCGATTGCCCTTCAGAAGAATCCCGAATCTTCGCGGCACGGCACCGGGATAGGGCGCCTTGCTGACCCGGCAGTTTAACCCGCCGGCAGTTCCGGAAGCATCCACTGCGGGGCGGGAAGGCGAAGGTGCAGTGACTGCAGATAGGGTGACTGATCGTGGAAGTCAGGATCGATGGGATTGCCGATCCAGCCGGCCAATGGCAGGCCGGCGCGGAGGACGGCGTCGGCCGTCAGCAGCGCGTGGTTGAGGCAACCCAGCCGCAGCCCGACCACAAGCAGTACGGGTAGGCCCAGCGCCTTTGCCACATCTTCCATGGTCGGTCCGCGTTCGCCCGGCCGAGGCGGATCCCCCACGGGAGCGAGCCAGCCGCCTGCTCCTTCCACGATGATCACATCAGATCGCCTCTTGATTTGCTCAAATGCCGCCTTGATGGCTACCAGATCGATGGAAATTCCCGCCATTCGTGCTGCCAGGTGCGGTGAAGTCGCGGCCGGATAGCAGCAAGGATTCATCAGTTCGTAGGGCAGCCGCACATTGCCGGCGGCAGCCAGATCCAGCGCATCGTCGTTGCGCAGGCCGTCCGAGGTGATCCCGGCACCAGCGGCGACAGGTTTCATGCCAGCCGCTCGCACCCCTTGCCGGACCAGAGTCTGCAGCAGCCGGCTGGCCACCCAGGTCTTGCCCACACCAGTGTCGGTGCCTGCGATGAACAGGCTATGTGTCTTGTACATGGCTTCAGAAATCGTCGGGGCGATCCTGGATTCTGCCCTGCTTCCTGATCCGGCAGTCAGTGGGTGTACACGAACGGGTCCAGCGCATCAAAACGCTCGCGCACGACGGACGAACGCAAGTGGGATTCATCCTTGTACAAAGGATTGCCCGCCGCATCCAGCGCCGGGCACTCGGTGGCCGAACAGATGGTATCCATGGGGTCAACCAGGGTTGCGCCGGTGCGCTCCGCGATGCCGCGCAGGCGCGCGTCAACGACCGCAGTCTGTGCGCGCACCTCGGCCAGCGAAGCGTTGGAGTGCGGCGTCACCACGAAATCGAGGCCTTCCTTGCGCACCATGGTCCGCGGATTGAACCAGGGGCCGCGTGGCGAAGAACCCACGATGACCACATGCTTGCCGGCCCGCACCAGCCCCAGCAGGGCAGCCTCGAATTCGTCGAAAACCCACTGGTTGGCTGGCGCACCCAGGTCCAGCGCGGGACCGCGGTGTTCCTCGCCCACCTTGAAGTAGTCGTCGCGAGTGATGAATCCCTGCCAGGAGGAGCCCACCACGACGGTATCGACCTGCGCCGAGCGGGCCGTGGCCAGGCTGCGCTGCACGAAGCCGGCGCAATTCCGGCCAGGTCTCTCGACGCCCGGAAAAGGCGCGCAGCCATTCTGAGTGCTGAACTGCACAGTGCGCACCGGACGTTCGTGGTGCTTCATCAGCCACTCGATGCGCGGCAGGTACTGCTGCATGTGGCTGTCACCGAAGAACAGCACGCGCTGGTCGACATTGCCGCGGATCAGGCGGTCGCCGCCGTAATCCCAGTCGTCGAAAGCCTCGGAGATGGCCGTCAACTGGGGCACCGCGGCCGAACGGGATTGGGCATGGCGCCCTGCCACCAGCAGACCGTACAGGCCCAGCACCGCCAGGGTGGTCAGCAGGGCCGGCACGACGCGCGGAGACCAGGCCGTGTGCCGCGCGCGGCGGATCTTCTTTTCCAGCAATTCGTAGGTCGCCACCGCCAGCGCCACGGCGGCCAGCAACAGGGCGATGCGGCCGCCCGCCGGGGGAAGCTCACTGCCATTGAAGATGCGCGCGAAAGCCAGCAGCGGCCAGTGCCAGAGATAGAGGGGGTAGCTGATGAGTCCGATGTAGACCATCGCGCGGTTCGACAGCACCATCCTGTTGAACCAGGCAGAAGGACCGGCGCAGATCAGCAGCGCCGCACCGCTGGTCGGCAGCAGCGCCCACCAGCCCGGAAATGTCCGCTTCGGATGCAGCAGCAGCAGCGCGGCCAGCAGCAGCAGCACCCCGGCGGTGGACAGCACGCCGGACCAGCGGGCGGCGGAGCGCTTGCCTGCTTCCGGCCGGAACATCTGCGCATAGGCGATGATGCTGCCGACCATCAGCTCCCAGAAGCGCGGGATCGGCCAGTAGAAGGCGGCATCGGGGAAGCGGTCGGTCGCCACGATGTTGGCGGCGAACGAAGCCAGCGCCACGGCGAGGATCAGCCAGAAGATGCGGTGCACGTGCCTGCGGAAGATGAACAGGCCCACGGGCCACAGCAGGTAGTACTGCTCCTCCACTCCCAGCGACCACAGGTGCAGCAGTGGCTTGAGTTCCGCGGCCACGTCGAAGTAACCGGTCTCGGCCCACAGCAGCAGGTTCGACACGAATCCGACGCCGCCTGCGACGTGCACGCCCAATTGCCGGAAATCGGCGGGCAGCAGTCCCCACCAGCCCACGAGCAGCGTCGCCAGAAGCACCAGCCCGAGGGCCGGGAAGATGCGCCGCACTCGCCGGACATAGAAGTCGCGGAAGGTGAACCGGTCGCTCGCCAGGTCGCGCAGGATGATGCCGGAGATCAGGTAGCCGGAAATGACGAAGAAGATGTCGACGCCGACGAAGCCACCGGGCAGCGCACCCGGGAAGGCGTGGAACACCAGCACCGAGGCGACGGCCACGGCGCGCAATCCGTCGATGTCGGGCCGGTAGCCCGTATGGTCGTCGCGCAATGACGTTCGCACCCTGCCTCCAGGCTCTTCATCGGGCTGGAGGACTATCCTACCAACGGCCGTCAGCAGGCCGTAGTGGCAGCCGGCAGCGATGGTGACGATGTCGTCACATTTCGATGGCCGGCCACCGCGGGGCTGAATTCGATGCGCTTATACTCGGGCAAGTACTGCCTCACGTGTCGCAGGGAAACCAGCGCACTCCAGCGCCGGTCAATGGAATCTCGTCATGAACAGGAAAGTTGCTTCGTCCCCTGGTGTTCTGGCTGCGCTCGCGATCCTCGGCGCAACTGCGCTGGTCACCCTGAGCGCCGCGCGGTTCGCGAAGCCGCTGTGGGCCATCGAGGACAAGACACTTCACCTGATGCTACTGATCGGCGCGGGCTATCTTTTCATGATCGCCGCGCTGCTGCTCGGAGAGCGCCTGGGCCGCCGGGCGTCGTTCGTGCAGGTGGCGCTGGTTGGCGCGGTTGCCGCCGTGCCGTTGCTGGCCGCTGCGATCTTCTACCACCCGCAGTTCTCCCGGACGCCGCTGCTGGTGGCTCCCGTCCTGGGCGTGGTGCTGGCATGGGTCAGCGTTTGCATCACCGCGTATCCGTGGGTGCGGGTCGGGTTCGTGGCGCTGCTGGCGGCGCTCGGCATCGCATTGCAGGTAGCGAGGTCGCAGGGCGCCTTCGAGCATGAATCCGCACCTTCACGGGTTACCACGCATGTGAGCACGTCCCTGTACGGTCTCACCGCCACAGCATACCGCAACTACATTCCGCGCCCCTTCACCAACCAGGGCGGCATCAGCCTGTTTGCCGACGGATATCTGCTCGCGACTGGCGATGGCGACATTTACGTGTACCGGCGCAGCAAGGATCACAAGAGCCTTTCTGTCGAACCCATACCCGCCGCCAAGGTGCCGATCAATTCGGCCGAATTCGTGGCGGCTGCAACCGGCAGCCCGATCATCCTCAACTGGTTCAGGGTTGCGGACATCCTGGCGCAAGAATCGGGCGAGACCTTCCGCCTGTTCGTCACGCACCACTATTACAAGACGGAAGAGAAGTGCTGGGTCCTGCGTGTCTCCACCATGGAAGGACGCTACGACGCCTTCAATTCGCAGGCCACGAACCTCGAATGGAAGACCCTGTTCGAGACCACGCCTTGCATGCCACTGGCGACGAAGGACCTGCCGATGCGCTTCGAAGGCCTGTTCGATGGCGGCCGGATGGTGCTTCTGAACGATCACGAAATGCTGATTTCGATCGGCGACCATGGCATGGAAGGTTTCGGGTACGCCTTCGCAGCTGCGCAGGAACCCACTGCTTCCTACGGCAAGACGGTGCTGCTCGACCTGCGTGACAACTCGTCCTCCACCTTCACGATGGGACATCGCAATCCCGAAGGCCTGCACCTTGCGCCCGATGGAACCATCTGGGAGACCGAACACGGGCCGCAGGGAGGCGACGAACTGAACCGGCTGCAACGCGGTGGCAATTACGGCTGGCCGCTGGTGACCTATGGCGTGGAGTACGGAACCCATGCCTGGCCGCTGTCCAGCGATCTGGGCAGCCATGAAGGGTATGTCCAGCCATACGCCTCGTGGTTTCCTTCGATCGGACCATCCAACGTGATCGAAGTCACCAGCCCGCTGTTCAGCGCCTGGCGCGGCGACCTGCTCGTGTCCTCACTGGCCGCCAATTCCCTGTTCCGGATGCGCGTGCGCGAGAACCGCATCGTCCATACCGAGCAGATCAATCTCGGCGAGCGCATCCGGGACATTCTGGAAGGACACGATGGCGAGCTCGTGCTGTGGACCGACAGCGAGACGATGATCTTCCTGGAGCCCAGCACCGAAGACTCCACTTCCGGCGAAGCACTCTACAGCCCGTGCGCGGCCTGCCACGTTGCCGCGAACCCGCAGGCCTCGACCATCGGACCGCCCCTGCAGGGCGTGGCCGGCCGACGCATCGCCTCGTCTCCCGGCTTCGAATATTCCGCGGGGCTGACGGCTCTCGAGGGCACCTGGACACGTGAGCGGCTGGATGCGTTCATCGAGAATCCGGCCCGATACGCGCCGGGCACGTCGATGCAGTTCCCGGGACTGCCCGACCCGGACAGCCGCGGCAAGCTGCTCGACTACATCTTCGCACCAGGCTCCCGCCTGGACAGGGCACCCGCCACTCCCGAGGTGGATTGAACGGGGTGGCTGCGCGCTGCATACGGTCCCGTGCCGCCTGCCACGGTGCCGCCTGATCAGATGACGCGTAGCGCGCGCAGCGAAGCAGCCCGGGCGGAGCCCGTGAGGAGTGCCATGCTCCTCATGATCGCGCAGATCGCGATACTTGCCAGCGGCTTCGGAATCTCCATCATCCTCGCTCGCGGCCTTGGGCCGGGAAACTTCGGCATCTACGGAGCCGTGCTGGCCGTACTGACGACGTTTGAGCGCGTGCTTTCCGCGGGCGTCCGCGCGGCTGCCGGCATGATCGCCAGCGGCGGCGACGGTGTCCGTCAGGCCGAAATCGAACAGTCCACCAGAGTACTGATGTTCCTCTGGGGCGTGGCGCTGTCCGTGGTCCTGTGGTTGAGCGCACCCATCGTGGGCGCCCACTTCGGTGCCGAGCCGCAGCTGGTGCGCATCCTCACACTGAGCCTTCCGGCGACGGCTATATACGTTGCCTACGACGCGATCCTGAGCGGCCGCCGCGAATTCGGCAGGCAGGGCCTGCTTCAGACCGTTCAGTCTTTCGTGAAGCTCCTGGGCGTCCTGGTGCTGCTATTCATCGGCCTGAGCGTGTCCGGCGCGTTCGTGGCGCATGTGATCGGAGCCCTGGCGGTGGCCGCGGTGGTGCTGCTGGTCGACCCCCCCGGGGCGAGACCGCCGATGAGGCGTGTTGCCGGACCGATGGTACGCGTCGCGTTCACGACCGGCTTCTACACCATTGCGCTGGCGATGCTGATGAACCTCGGCATCTGGCAACTGAAGTCTCTGCGGCCGGAAGACGCCGTCGTGGCCGGCATGTTCGTCGCCAGCCAGAACGTGACGCGCATGCTGCTGGTGGTCCCGCAGGCCCTCAGTGGCGTGCTGTTCACGTCCGCCTCATGGGCTGTCGGGGCGTCGAGCGAAGCCCTGTTCCGCAAGTACGTGGGCGATGTATTCCGCTTCAGCTTGATACTGATGGTCCCGGCCTGCGTCCTCATCGCGGTGGCGGCCGAGGACATCGTGATGCTGCTGTTCGGCACCCGGTATGCCGGAGGCGGGGCCGTGCTTCGCGCGCTGTGCGTGGGTTATGCGGCAATGGGCCTGTTCGACATCCTGGCGCATGCGCTGATGGCGGATGGACGGTACCGCGCTGCTTCGGTGATCGCCTGCATGATGCTGCCCGCGCTTTTCGGGCTCAACTTCCTTGCCATTCCCGCCATGCTGGCCGTCGGCGCGGCGTGGTCCATGGTGGCCATCTTTGCCGGGGGCTCCATGGCGATCGGGGTGGCGCTGCACCGCCGAACCGGCGGCTTCGTCCGCTGGGGCAGTGTTGCCAGAATCCTGCTGGCCAGCGCGGCAGCCGGAGCCCTTGCATGGCTGGTGCCTTCGCCGGGGTACTGGTTGTGCGTGAAGCTCGCCTGTGCGGGTGCATTCTTTCTTGGTGTATTGTGGGTTAGCAGGGAAATCTCCGCCGACGATGTATCCGTCCTGCTGAAGCGCGGAAAGACCTGACCAGGGCAAGGACTGGCTGCATGCGCATTGGCATATCGATGAAGAGTTTCGACCCCTCATGGGGCGGACCGGGTACTTACACAGTCGAACTCGTGAATCAGCTGGTACGCAGGGACACCGACAACCAGTACGTGCTGTTCTATCCGGCCGATATCACCGCCCGGATCCGGCCGGGCGCACCCGGGCACGTCCGCGAGATCACGGTCGGCGGCCCCCGCGGGCTGTGGTGGGACCAGGTGTCGCTGCCACGTGCCTGCTCGCGTGAGCGCATCGACGTGCTGTTCAGCCCATTCATGGCCATTCCGGTCATGGGTGGATTCAGGAAGGTGTTCACCATCCACGGCGCCGAACGGTACGTCGTGCCCGACATGCTGCCGGCAATCCAGCAGCAGAAGTGGCGCTTCATGGAGATGGCGATGGTTCCCCGCGCGGACCGGCTGCTGGTGGTCTCCGAGACGATGGGACGGGATTTTTCCCGTGCCACCGGTTGCCCCGCGGAGAAGATCCGCTCCATCTATCTCGGGGTCAGCTCGGAATTCCACGCTATCGAGTCGCAGGAAGAGCTGCAACGCACCCGCGCTGCCCACTCGCTGCCGCCGGACTTCCTGCTGTTCGTCGGGCGCATATTCCCCAACAAGAATTTCGGCAACCTGCTGCGCGGCTATGCCGGGATCGCGGCCGGCATTCCGCACAAGCTGGTGGTGGTGGGCGGAACGCGCTGGAAGTTCGAGAACGAGTTCAGGATGCTGCGCGAGCTCGGCATCGAGGAGCGGGTGGTCTTCCTGGATTTCGTTTCACAGGAAGACCTGGTGCACCTTTACAACCTCGCGACCTGCCTGGTGTATCCCTCTTACTACGAGTCCTTTGGCCTGGTACAGGTCGAAGCCATGGCATGCGGGTGTCCGGTCGTTGCAGCCGATACCGGCGCGCTGCCCGAGGTCGCGGGAGATGCGGCCACCTTCTGTAATCCGAATGATCCAGCGGACATTGGCAAGGCCATCCTCCGGCTGGTCAACGATCCGGCCTACCGTGCGGCGCAGAGGGAAAAAGGCCTGAAAAGGGCGGCCACCTACACGTGGGACCGCTGCGCCGTGCAGACATTGGCTGTGCTCAGGGAAGTAGTCGAATCGATCCGTTGAAGCGATCCCCCACCCGTGGACGACCTCGTCGCGTGGCGCGCGCGCTCACGCTCGTCTCGGGCGCAATGCGCTCGCGTCCACATACACTTCGCCCTGCGGCCCCGTACGCCGTGGCGGCGCGACCGGCGCCCATGCCACAGCGTAGACCACCTGCCACGTCGCCGGCAGCCCTGCGCTCGCGCGCATGGCCTCGTAGGCCGCAACCATCCGGCCGAACGCCACGCGACCCGTGAGGCCGCGGCGGCGCGCGGCATGAACATTGTGCGCACCGATGTCCTTGATGGATTTCATCAGCGCGGCAGCATCGGGGTAGTGCCGCAGGTGGCGGTCTACATCCAGCACAGGCTCGGCAAACCCGGCGCGCTGCAGGGCGCCGCCGAAATCGTGCATGTCGATGAACTCGTTGACGTGCACGCCATCGTCGGCCGCGGCCCAGGCCGCGCGCAGTTCCGTCAGCGTGAGCGGGCCGAAGCTGCTCGCCAGCAGCAGTCCGCCGGGCCTGAGCACACGGCGGATTTCAGCCAGTGCTGGATCCAGCGGCTGGACCCATTGCAGCATGAGGTTGGTAAACACCAGGTCGAAGCTGGCCGGTTCGAACGGCAGCCGTCGCGCGTCCGCTTCCACGCAACGGATGGGCCGCCAGAAGCGACTGTGGCGGCGCGCCTCGGCGAGCATGGGCGGCGAAAGGTCTGCCGCGGTGACCTGCGCCCGACGGAAGCGCTGCTTGATGGCGCGCGCGCCGGCGCCCGTACCGCAGCCCAGATCGAGTACGGCCTGCGGCGCGCTTTTCAGCAATGCGAGACGCGACAGCAGCTCCTCGCGTACTTCGGTCTGGAGTTGCGCGGCTGCGTCGTAGCCACGGCTGGCCGCGCCAAATGAGCGGGCCACATCGCGCGCGGGCAGCGATTCTGCCCCGATGGACGCCTGCATGCTCAGCCCGTGCCACGGCCCGTTTCGCGGGCATGCTCGGCGAGGAAGGGACGCAGCAGCAGCGCCACCTCTTCCACGTGCGAGATGAACGGCGCATGCGCGGCGCGTTCGATCTGGTGGAAGCGGGCATCGGGCAGCGCATCGGCCAGCCAGCGCGTGGCCTGCGGGGGCACGACGCGGTCGTTCTGTCCGGCGATGAGCAATGAAGG
>Ga0315910_10002370_pt1 | contig 16613 bp, 12 predicted proteins | sample EdamamesoilMG_FD_204470 | JGI IMG/M metagenome (GOLD analysis project Ga0315910, IMG submission 204470) | Garden soil microbial communities collected in Santa Monica, California, United States - Edamame soil | ecosystem: Environmental > Terrestrial > Soil > Garden | place: USA: California... | reverse complement strand
CCGGTTTCCAACTGCGGGTTGGATGAATGCCTGGCACCGGTTTGGATGAATGCCTGGCACCGGTTTTCACATCAAGGAACGCAAGCGCCGCACGCGTTCGCCGTCGACGGGTTCGCTGACGCGGCCCTGGTGCTTGAAGAAGGTGCCGACGATCGCGCCGGTTGCGAAGCGCAAGAGTTCGCGCGCGTTGGCTTCGTTGAGGCCCGAGCCGATCAGCAGCGGCGCTTCGCCGCTCGCCGCGCGCACTTCGGCGAGCGTGTCGGCGGATGGCGCGTGCCCCGTCGCGCGGCCACTGACGATCAAGGCATCGGCCAGCCCGCGCTTCAAGGCATCCTCGGCGGCCTGGGCGATCGTTTCGCGCCCCAGCGGCGTCGCGTGCTTGACGTGCACGTCCGCGAGCAGGGCCGCGCCCGGGCACAGCCGCGCGCGCTCGCGCAGCGTGTTCGCCGCGTCGCCTTCGATCAGGCCTTGGTCGGTGACCGCCGCGCCGCAGTGCACGTTGACGCGGAAAAACCTCGCTCCGCTCGCCGCGCACAGCGCCAGCGCCGCGCGCGCGTCGTTGCGCAGCACGTTGACGCCCACCGGCAGCCGCGGCACGGCCCGGCGCACTTCCGCCAGCGCCAGGGCCAGGGTCGCGACCGTCTCCGGGGGCACCGGCCCCTTGTGAAAGGGCACGTCGCCGAAGTTCTCGACCAGCAGGGCGTCGCAGCCGCCCCCGGCCAGCGCCTGCGCGTCCTGGACGGCCCGGTGCAGCAGGGCCTCGACGTCACCGGCGAAGCGCGGCGAACCGGGGCTGGCGATCAGGTGCACGACGCCGATCAGGAGCGGGCGGGCCGAGCGCAGCAGCGTCAACATTCCCGGCATCCTAGCCAAGCCGAAGCTGCAAGTCGCAAGTCGCAGCGGCCGTGCAAACATCGGATCCTGGCGAGGATTCTCACCCGACGGGTACAACTGCACGATGCCCATCGGTTCGCCCTCGTTCCTGCTGCCGGCGCTGCTCCTGTTCCAAACTCCCGCCGCGGCGCCGCGCGGCGAGGCGGCGCAGGCGCTGGAGATGGCACGCCGCGCGCTCGAGCAGGGCGACAGCCGGCGTGCGCTGGAGCACGTCGAGCGCGCCCGGCTCTCGCTGCCCGCCGAGCGCGAGCCGCTCGAGCTCGCGCTGCGCGCCAGCGCGCAGTCTGCCGACGAGCGCGCGCTGTGGAGCCTGCGCACCTGGTCGGCGCTCGCCGACGTCGACGGCAAGCTGGAGCTCGACGCGCAACTGCGCGCACTGCTCAGCGACGCACCTTGGCTCGAGGGCCTGTCGCGCGCGCGAGCCGCGGCGCTCGCCGAACTGGCGCGCTTTGCCGAAAGCCGCGAGGCCTCCGCCGCGCGCGCGCCCGACGAATCCCTGGTGGCGCGCTGGGCCAGGCAGCTGGCCCTCGACCTCGCCGAGCCCTCGCCGGCGCTGCGCGCCTCGCTGCCTGCCTACCACGGATGGACGCGCGTCGACGAGGGCGTGCAGCTTCGCGCGCTGCGCGCGCTGGAGAAGCACATGCAAGGCAGCGCGGCCAGCGGCAAGCTGCCCGAATCGCTGCGCGCCGCGCGCGTGCTGCATGGGCTCGCGGTGCAGGCCGGCTTCGAAGACCTCCAGGACCAGCCGCCCCGCGACATGTCGGGCTTCGAAAAGTCCTCCTCCGCGGCGCTGGCCCGCGCGCGCGCGACTTTGGCGACGCGCCAGGACGATCCGTGGAGCGTCGAGGACCTGGAGTGGCTCTCGAGCGAGGAGGGCGACGCCTTTTCGCGCGCGCACCCGGATTTCGCGACGCCCGCGCTCGCGCTCTCCCCGCAAGGCCGCTACCGCATCGAGACCGACTGCGGCGCGGAAACGCTGCTCGGCGTCGCCAGCACGATCGAGCTGCACCACGCGCGGCTCGCGTCCTGGTTCGGCTCCGATCCTTTCCTCGAGCGCCAGGGGCTGGTGCGCGTCGTGCCGCAAGCCTCGGGCCTGGAGAGCGAGGGCGCGCCCTTCTGGTGGGCCGGCGGATTCCAGGCCGGCGACACCACGACGGTGCGCTTTTCCTGCGGCACGATCGAAGGCCTCGGGCATGGGCTGACGCACGAGCTGACACACCGCTTCGACGGCGCGCTCTACCCCGGCATACCGGCATGGCTGGCCGAGGGTCGCGCGGTCTGGACCGGCGCGGCCTTCGCGCGCGCGAGCGACGAGCGATTCATCGACAGGCACGCCTCCTTCGGCACGATCGAGGCCGCGTTCGTCAAGGGCTACGGGGGCCTGGACAAGCTCGCCGACCTGGTCTCGGGTGAACTCGAGGACTACCGCGACAATTACACCGCGGGCTACGCGCTCTACGTGTACCTCGCGACCTGGGATCCGGCGAAGGGCGCGCGCTTCGCACCCAGGCTGACCGAGTACATGCGCCGCTGCGGCGGACCGAAAGCCGCGCCGCGCGACCTGTTCGAGCAGTTCTTCTGCGACGGCCGCGAAGCACGACCCAAGGACCTCGAAGCCTTCGCCGCCGACTTCGCGCAGTTCGTCTCCGGCTTCTACTGGCGCGACCGCAAGCCGTTCACGGAGGCCTACGTCGCCGACGCGGGTGAAGCGCCCGCGACGGATTACGTGTACGACGGGCCGACCTGGGTCTGGTCGCGCGCGCGCGCGGAACCGTACTTCGGACAGGAGCAGGCGCTGCTCGCCGCGCGGCTGCTGGCCGCGACCAAGGACGAGAGCGGCGCGAGCGACGCCTACCTGTGGGCGTTGGCCGCCGACGGACGCCTGCCGGCGGGCGAGCGCGAGTTCGAGCAGCTGTGCCTGCAGCGCAACCGGCGCGATGCAGCCTGGTGCCTGCGCACGCTGCGGCGCTTCCCGCGCGCGAGCGTCGAAGCCGATGCGCCGCCCTTCCTGGGGCAGTTGCCGCGCCTGAAGGCCTACGAGTCCGCGCTGCTCTCCGCGCGCGATGCCGCGGCGACCGCATCCCTGCCGGCCTGCGCGCAACAACTGGCGGCCGAGCGCGAGCGTGTGGCCGCGCACCTGGGCCTGGCGCTCCAGCCGATTCCGCCGCTGGCCGCTACCCCCGCGGGCCCCACGGCCTTCGGCGCGAGCGCGCGCCTGCTGCACACCGGCGGCTTCGTCGAGGACGGCTTGACCGGCTTCGAGGAACGCCGCGTGCGCGATCTGTGGTACCTCGACGGCGAAGGCAGCCTGCACGTCGGCCGCACGCGACCGCGCAGCGGCTCGGGCCAGATCGACCGCGGCGCGGCGCAACGCGACGCCTTCGCGCGCTCGCGCGAGTGGAACCTGCCCGGCGCGTGGCGACTCGACGCGCGCATCCGCCTGACCACCTCCTTCGCCAGCGGCGCCGTCGTGCTCGGCTACCAGCGCCGCGAGCAGGCGATCCGCCTGGGTTTTTCCGGCGGTGATTTCCTGGTCGCGATCGGCGCCAAGGACCAGGAACCCAGCTTCGAATCCGTCGGCTGGAACCTGTCGAGCGGCTTCGAGCGCGATGGCGCGCTGCGCTCCAACGAAACCGCGGGCCAGCATGCCTTCGGCGGCACGCGCACCTCCTTCGAACTCACGTTGTTGGTCGACGGGCCGCGCGTCGAGGCCTTCATCGACGGCGAGCGCGTCGGCAGCCTGTGCGTCGCCGACGGAACTCCGATCCAGGGCTACATCGGCTTCGCGACCGGCATGGGCGCGATCGCGGTCTCCGAGGCGCGCGTGCGCCGCTTGGACCTGGAACGCAGCTGCGGAGCGCAGCGCCTGGAACCCAGCGTGCTCTCGCTCACGGGCTCCGCCTCGGTCGGCCTGCGCGAATCCCAGGGCCGCGTGCTCGAGGGTTTCGAAGCGCCCAGCCAAGGCGCCCTGCTCGTGGTCGTGCCCCTGCCCGAGGGCGCAACCGGCCTGCCGCCGCCCGATGAGCGCTGGTGGACTCGCGTGCAGCTCTGCGGCGAGGACATCGCCGAGGAACTCGAGCGCGCGCCGATCTCGCAGCCGGTGTGGCTGTGCCTGCCGCGCGGCACGCTGGCCGCCGCGCCGCCCGAGCTCGGCGCGCTGATCCCGCGCTTCGCCGCGCTAGGTCCCGGCCGCGCCGAACTGCGCGAGGTGGACGCGCCGGGTGCGATCGCCGAGCCCGACGGCGAAGAGCTCCGCGGCCGCATGCCCACCGCGCTGTACCTCGACTCCAGCAACCTCGTGCGCCGCACAGCCTCCTTCAGCAAGCTGCGCAGCCTGCTGCGCGATCGCGCTTGGCGGCACTGGCTCGAAGTCTTCCGCGAAAACCAGGCGCCAGCGCGCGCGCTGCCCGCGCCCGTGCGCCGCAGCCGCGCGCAGCCCGAGGAGCGCTGATCGGTCCATGACACAGCACGCGCTCGATGCCGCGCGTGCCACGGCGGAGAATCCGCTCCGCCATGAAGGAGATTCCGATCAGCGTGCTCAAGTTCGGCAGCTCGGTGCTGCCCTCGCGCCGCAGCCTGGGGGTTGCGGTCGCCGAGATTTACCGCGAGCTGCGCCAGGCGCGGCGGGTGATCGCCGTGGTGTCGGCCTTTGGGCGCACCACGGATCGGCTGTTGGCGCGGGCCGCGCGGTATGGGGGCGGCGAGTCTTCGGCGCGCGCGCTGCTGGTGGCCACGGGCGAGCTGGCGGCGGCGAGCGAGCTCGCGCTGGCGCTGCAGCGTGCCGGTGTCAGCGTCGAGGTTTTCGATCCGCAACGCGCGGGGCTGCTGGCCCGCGGCGAGGCGCTCGACGCCGAGTTGATCGCGCTGGACGTGGCGCGGCTGCGCGAGAGCCTGCGCGTGCACTCGGTGATCGTGCTGCCGGGGTTCATCGCGCGCGACGAGGCGGGGCGTACCTGTTTGCTGGGCCGGGGCGGCTCGGACCTGAGCGCGCTGTTCGTCGGCGCGCAACTGGGGGCCGCGGTGCGCCTGCTCAAGGACGTCGACGGGATCCACACCCAGGATCCGGCGCGCGAACCCGCCGCGCGGCGCTTCGCGCAGCTTGCCTACGCGGACCTGGAGGCGATCGGCGGCGGCGTGGTTCAGGACAAGGCGCTGCGTTTCGCGCGCCTGCACGCGCAGGGCTTCGAGGTCGCGCGCGCCGGCTCGCGCGGTGGCACGCACATCGGCGCGCAGCCCTCGCGCCTGCACGCCAGCGAACCCGAGCGCGCGCCGCTGCGCGTCGCGGTCTGCGGTCTGGGCACGGTCGGCTACGGCGTGTGGCGCGAACTCGCGCGGCGCACGCGCCAGTTCGAGGTCGTGCGCATCCTCGTGCGCACGACGCCCAAGCGCCGGCCGCGGCGCGTGCCGCACGGGCTCTTGTGCACGGATCGGGAGACGCTCTTCGCGTCGAGGCCCGACGTCGTGGTCGAGCTGCTCGGAGGTCTCGAGGAGCCCGCGCGCATCGTCGCCGAGGCCCTGGAGCGCGGCATCGCCGTGGTCACCGCCAACAAGGCGCTGGTCGCCGATCGTGGCGAGGAACTGGCGCGCTGCGCGCGGCGCGGCGGCGCGGCGCTGTACACCTCGGCCAGCGTCGGCGGCGCGTTGCCGGCGCTGGAGTGCGTGCGCGCGCTCGCGCGCCGAACGCCGATCCTGCGCCTGCGCGGCGTGCTGAACGCGACCTCGAACTTCGTGATCGAGGGCATGTCGCGCGGCGAATCGCGCGAGCACGCGCTGGCGCGCGCCGCGAGTCTGGGCCTGTGCGAAGCCGACGTGCGCGCCGACCTCGACGGCAGCGACGCCGCGCACAAGCTGGAACTGCTCGCCGACGCGGCGCTGGCCCCGGGCGAGGGCCCCGACCGGCTGCCGCCGCGCGGCCGCTGGAGCTGGAACTCGCGCTCGGGAGCCGAGCAGCTCTCGCCGACCGCCTGCCTCGCCGCGCGCGAACGCGGCGAGCGCCTGCGGCTGGTGGCCGAGGCGGAGTTCGCCGCCGGCGGCGCGAGTCTGCGCCTGGGAGTGCTCGGGGTGCGCGCCGGCGATCCGCTGTACGAGCTGCCCGACCAGCACAACGCGCTGTCGATCGAGTGCGGCGACGGCTCGAGCCTGCTGCTGCGCGGCCTGGGAGCCGGCAGGGCGCCGACAACGCTGGCGGTCCTGGCCGATCTGCTGGAGCTGGCGCGACGCGGCTGCGCCGCCCCGCAGCTCGAATCGCTGGCGGGCTGAGCGAACCAGCCTGCGCCCGGCCGCCCGGCGCCGCCTCCCGGCCCGGGAGCGTGACAATGGCCCGCGACTCGCGCATCCTGGCGGCGCGCGTCACAACAGCGCCTGCCCTCCGAACACCATGGCGCTCCTCCCCCGTCGCCCTGGCACCTGGCTCGGCTCCCCGTTCGGACATGGCGGACCTGGCGGACCCGGCGGACCTGGCCGACATGGCGGACATGGCGGACATGGCGCACCGGGCGCACCGGGCGCACCGGACGCGCGCGGGGAAGAGCTCTCCCCGGACGAACTGACCGCGCTGGCCGAGCGTCGGCCCGAGGCCCTGGAACGCTTCTACGACGTCTACTTCGAGCGGGTCTACGCCTACGTGCGCCGCTTGGTCAAGGACGAGCACGCGGCGGAGGACCTGAGCCAGGACATCTTCATGCACCTGCACCGCTCGCTGTCGAGTTACGACCCGCGCCGCGCGCTGCGGCCTTGGGTGTTCACGATCGCGACCAACAAGGTGCGCGACTACTGGTCGAGCCGCAGCTTCCAGGACCGCGCCGCGGCGGACACCGGCCGGGACGACGAGGACGCCGAGCGCGCGCAGCGCGAGCGCAGCGACGCGCAGCGCGGGCCGCGCGAGAGCCTGGCCGGCCTCGAGCTGGGCGAGGCGGTGGCCAAGGCCGTCGAGCAGCTGCCCGAGGCGCTGCGCCAGACGCTGGTGCTGCGCTACTTCGAGGGCCTGTCCTTCGCCGAGATCGGCCGCGTCATGGAGCGCAACGAGGTCGCGGTGCGCAAGCGCTACTCGCGCGCCCTGGAAGAACTGCGCGGGCTGCTGGCCGGGCTGTACGCCGACGGCGAAGCCGAGGGAGGCGTCGGATGAGCACCGACGAGCCGAACTTCGAGCCCGAGCCGGAGACCGGGCTGTCGCGCGCGCTCGAGCGCTGGAAGGCCACGCCCGCGCGCGAGGAGTTCCGCGCGAAACTGCGCGAGCAGTTCCTGGCCGCGCCCTTCGAAGCCCGCGTCGACGGCGAGGGCCTGGAGAGCGAGCCCGAGATCCACGTCGATGAACCGCTGCGTCCCGATTTTTCCTTCGAGCGGCGGCGCGCGGCCGCGCGCACCGGCGGTCGAAGGCACTGGAGCGGCATCGCCGCGCTGGCCGCGATCGCGGCGCTGCTGCTGATCGTGATGCGCTGGCCCGGCGCGAACGCCTGGAGCGTCGCGCCTTCGAGCACGTTCACGCAGGTCCTGATCGACGGCCGCGAGTTCAGGCCGGCGCAAGGCGAGCAGCTGAGCGCGGCGCTCGCCTCGGGCAGCCGCGTGGAAGTCGAGGGCGGCACGCTCGAGCTGGCCTTCGGCGAGAGACTGGCGCTGGGTCTCGCGCCCGGAACGAGCCTGCGGTTGAGCGCATGGCCCGCGCGCGACGCCCCCGCGGCTTTTTCGTTGCGCCAGGAGCGCGGCTCGCTCGCGATCGCCACCGGTCCGCGATTCGCGGGCTGCGAGCTGCGCGTGCAGACCCCCGACGCCCTGGTGCACGTGCTCGGCACGCAATTCGTCATCGACGTCGAGCCGGGCGCGGGCACCTGCGTCTGTTGCCGCGAGGGCGCGGTCGAAGTCCGCGCGGCCGGCCTGCCCGCCTTCGAAGTGCCCGGCGGCCGGATGGGCTTCGTCTTCGAGGACGGCAAGGACCCGATCAAGGGCCAGGGCATCGAGGCGCACCTCGCGCCGATCGAGTCCCTGCGCCGGCTTTGGGGCGAGCGCCGCTGACGCGCGGCGCGTCCTGGGTTACAACACGGGGCTTCAGCCCCATGATCTCGCTCTCCGGCATCTCCAAGCACTACGGCCAGCACTCGATCTTCGAGTCGGCGTCCTTCCAGCTCGATCCGGGCGACAAGGTCGGCCTGGTCGGGCCCAACGGCGCCGGGAAAACGACGCTGTTCCGGCTGCTGGTCGGCGAGGAGCAGCCCGACGGCGGCGAGGTCAACCTTCCGCGCGACCTGAGCGTGGGCTACGTGCGCCAGGACGCGGCCGAGATGCAAGGCCGCACGGTGCTCGACGAGGTTGCGCACGGCGCGGGACGCGTCGGCTTGCTGCACGGCGAGCTGGCATCGCTGGAGCGCGCGCTGGCCGACGAGGCGCGCGCGCACGAGATGGATCGCCTGCTCGAGCGGTTCGGCGAGGTGCAAGGCGAATACCAGCAGCTCGGCGGCTACGAACTCGAGGCGCGCGCCAAAGAAGTGCTCGCGGGCCTGGGCTTCGCGCAGGAGCAGATCGACGGCGACGTCGGCGCGCTCTCCGGCGGCTGGAAGATGCGCGTGCAGATGGCCAAGGTGCTGATCTCCGACGCGCAAGTGCTCTTGCTCGACGAACCGACCAACCACCTCGACCTGGAGTCGATCCTGTGGCTGGAGCAGTACCTCAAGGCCAGCAAGGCCGCGATCCTGATGACCTGCCACGACCGCGACTTCATGAACCGCGTGGTGACGCGGCTGGTCGAGCTCGACGCCGGAAAACTGATTCCCTACGGCGGCGACTACGATTTCTACGAGCGCGAGCGCGAGATCCGCTCGCGCGAGGCCGACGCGGCCTACACGCGCCAACAGGCGATGCTGGCCAAGGAAGAGCGCTTCATCGAACGCTTCGAGAAGCACGCGGCCAAGGCGGCGCAGGTGCAGAGCCGGGTCAAGAAGCTGGAGAAGATCGACAAGCTCGACCCGCCCAAGCGGCGCGTCGTGCGGCCCTTCGAGATGCGCAGCGCGCCGCGCTCGGGCAACGACGTGGCGACGCTGGTCGGCGTGTGCAAACGCTATGGATCGCGCACGATCTACGAACGCTTCGGCCTGGAGATCCGACGTGGCGAGCGCTGGTGCGTGCTGGGCGCCAACGGCGCGGGCAAGACCACGCTCTTGAAGCTGGTCGCCGGAGTGATCCAACCCGACGCCGGCGAGGTGCGCCTGGGCGCGAGCCTGAAGCTGGGCTACTTCTCGCAGGCCGCGCTGGAGCTGCTCGACCCCGACGCGACGGTCTACGAGCACCTCGATCACGCCTTCCCCAGCGCCGCGATCGGCGCGAAGATGAACATCCTCGGCGCCTTCGATTTCTCCGGCGAGGAGACCGAGAAGCGCGTGCGCGTGCTCTCCGGCGGCGAGCGCTCGCGCCTGATCCTGGCGCGCATGCTCTTCGACCCGCCCAACTTCCTGGTGCTCGACGAACCGACCAACCACCTCGACCTCTTGACCAAGCAGATGCTGGTGAAGACCCTGGCCAACTTCGAGGGCACGATGCTGTTCGTCAGCCACGACCGCACGTTCCTGCGCGGCCTGTCCAATCGCGTGCTCGACCTCTCGGGCGCGGCGCGCCGAGCGGGACCCGAGGTCTTCGGCGATTCCTACGAGCAGTGGGTCTCGCGCTACGGCGACGAGGCCCCGGGCGTGCACCGCTAGGTCGCTCGTGACTCTGCTCTCGCTCAGCGGCGTGCGCCGCAGCCTCGACGACCGCATCCTGTTCCAGGACGTCGAGCTCAACCTCGAGGCCGGCGAGCGCGTCGCGCTCCTGGGCGCCAACGGCTCGGGCAAGTCGACCCTGGTGCGCGTGCTCGCCGGCCTCGAGGCACCCGACGCGGGCCAGCGCATCGCGCGCCGCGACCTGCGCCTGGGACTGCTCGAGCAGGAGCCGGTGCTCGACCTCGCGCTCAGCGCGCGCCAACTCGTGCACCAGGGCTTCGGCGAGCGCGCGCGCCTGCTGGCGGAGCTCGAGCGCATCCACACGCAGCTCGAAAGCCCCGCCGCGAGCCAGGAACAGACGCGCGTGCTCTTGGCGCGCAGTTCGACGCTCGAGACCGAACTCGAGCGCCAGGGCGGCCACGACGTGGAACACCGCGTCGAGTCGATCCTGGGCCACCTCTCGCTGCGCGACCTCGACCGGCCCTGCTCGAGCCTTTCCGGCGGCGAGCGACGGCGCGTGGCGCTGGCGCGCATGCTCGTGGTCGAGCCCGAGCTCCTGATCCTCGACGAGCCCACCAACCACCTCGACGCCTTCGCGGTCGACTGGCTGGAGGACTTCCTGCTCGGCTCGCGCGCGACGCTGTTCTTCGTGACCCACGACCGCTACGTGCTCGACCGTCTCGCGCACCGCATCCTCGAGCTGGAACAGGGCCGGCTGCATGCCTACGAAGGCAACTACTCCGACTATCTCGCGCAGCGCATGGCGCGCCTGGAAGCCGCGGCCAACACCGAGAGCTCGCGGCTGAACCTGTTGCGGCGCGAAACCGCCTGGATGCGGCGCGGCGCGCCCGCGCGCTCGACCAAGCAGAAGGCGCGCATCACGCGCTTCGGAGAGTTGCTCGACAAGGCGCCGCAGGGCCCCTCGGCGCTGCTCGACTTCCGCCTGCCCGACGGGCCGCGGCTGGGCGCCAAGGTGCTCGCGCTGCACGGCGTGTCGAAATCGCGCGGCTCACGCCTGGTGCTGCAGCGCTTCAGCCTCGAAGTCGGTCCGGGCGAGCGCATCGGCATCGTCGGCCGCAACGGCGCGGGCAAGACCACGCTGCTCGATCTGCTCAGCGGCGAGCTTGCGCCCGACGAAGGCAGCTACGTGCGCGGCGAGACGGTGCGGCTTGCGGCGATCGACCAGGAGCGCCTCGCGCTCGAGCCGCAGCGCACGGTGCAGCAGGAGATCGCCGGGCCCAACGACTGGGTGCAGTTCGGCGGGAGCTCCATGCGCATCGAGGCCTTCCTCGACCAGTTCCTGTTCGTCGGCGCGAAGAAGGACGCGCGCATCGGCACGCTCTCCGGCGGCGAGCGCGCGCGCCTGTGCGTCGCGAAACTGATGGTCGCGGGCGCCAACGTCCTGGTGCTCGACGAGCCGACCAACGACCTCGATCTGCCGACGCTGCGCGCGCTGGAAGAAGCGCTGATCGCCTTCCCCGGCAGCGTGATCGTGGTCAGCCACGATCGCTGGTTCCTCGACCGCATCGCCACGCGCGTGCTGGCCTTCGACGACGAGGGCCGCTTGCTCCAGCACACCGGCGACGTGGCGGCCTTGATCCACCGGCTCGCGATGGAGAGCGACGCGCGCGCGGCGCAAAGCGAGCGGCTCGCGGCGGACAAGAAGGCTTCGGCGCGGGCCGCCGCGCCCGCGGCGCCGCCTGCGGCCAAGAAAGCCGCGAAGCTGGCGCCTTGGGAGCAGCGCGAGCTCGAGCAGCTGACCGCCGAGATCGAGAAGCAGGAAGCCCTGCTCGCGCGCTTCGACGAGCGCCTGGCCCAGCCCGAGATCTACTCGGCACAGCGCCAGCAGCTCGAGCCGCTGAACGCGGAGCGCGCCGCGTGCGCGGCGAAGATCGCCGCGCTCTACGCGCGCTGGGAAGCGCTCGAGGGCTGATTCACAGCGCGTGGATCGCGAGCACGAGGACCTCGCTGGCGAGCAGCAGCGCGGCCCAGCGCGCGATCCCGCCCGCGGCGCGCTCGACCGCGGCCGGCTCGCGCGCGCGGATCGTGGCCAGCAGCGCGAGCGACAACAACCCTGCGTGCGCCAGCGCCGCGCCCATCGCGGTCGCGCCGAGCAGCGGACTGCGCGCGATCGGCTCATAGGCGCAGCGGTGGAATTCGAGCCCCAGCGCGCGCGGGGCGATCACGTCGCGCCATGCCGCGAGGCCCAGCCAGGCGACCGCCAGGCTCGCCAGGCACAAGCCCGCGGCCCAGCCCGGCCGGCTCGCGGCGCCGCTGCGCGCCGCCACGACGCAGGCGCCCGCCAACGCGGCCTTGGCCAGCAGGAACACGGCCAGCGCCGCGTCGCCCGCCAGGCCGAACACGGCGGTGTGCACGGTCCAGTCGGACTCGCGCAACGGATCGAGCGCGGCTGAGCAGCAAGTGACCGCCGCCTCGAACTTGTCGGCGAACAGCCACCGCGCGGCGCAGGCGATCTCCACGCCCACGGCCAGCGCCACGGGCAGGGCCAGCTGGAAACGCAGCCGCGCGAAGGGAGCCCCCGCGAGATCGCGTTCGCAGGCGGCCACGGCCCACCATGCGAGCAGCGCGGCAAGCGCCGCGGGCTTGCTCCACAGCGCGGCCTGGGCCAGCGCCGGATGCAACTGCACCACACCGAAGGCGCACATGACGCCGCTTCCCGACAGGCGCGGCACGTAGCCGTCGAGCACCAGGAAGAACAGACCCCAGGCCAGCAGGCGCAGGAACAGCAGCGTGCCCAGCAGCAGCGCCAGCAGCTGCCCCGCTCCCTCGCGCGGCGCCGCGGCGGCCAGCCCCAAGCGCGAGCGCAGCGCGAGGGCCAGCGTCAGCGCGACCAGGATCCCCGAGAAGCCATCGACCAGCAGCGCGGCCCAGGTGCGCGCGTCGAGGATCACGGCAGCGCTCCCTCGCGCGGCGGCAGCAGCAATCGCCGGTCGGCGCAGCCCTGCAGCTGCGGGTCGTGCGAGGAGAGCACCAGCGCGCAGCCCTGCTCGCGCAGCTCGCGCAGCACCGCCACCACGCGCGCGGCGTTCAGCGCGTCCTGGTTCGAGGTCGGCTCGTCGGCGATCAGCCCGACCCGGGCCGAGAGCAGGGCGCAGGCCAGGGCTGCGCGCTGGCGCTCGCCGCCGGAGAGCTCGCGCGGCAGGCGCAGCGCCAACGCCGCGTCCACACCCACGCGCTCGAGCGCGCCCAGCGCCAGGCGCCGCTGCTGCGCGCGGCGCAGGCCCTGCGGCACGCCGGAGACGGCGACTGCTTGCCACAGCGGCAGGTGCTCCAGCAGCGCAAAGGCCTGGCCGACGATCCCGATGCGGCCGCGGCGCGCGAGCGCCAGCGTCGACTGCGCCGCGCGCGTCATGTCGCTGCCCTGCCAGAGCACGCGCCCGCGGTCGGCGCTTTCCACGCCGGCCAGCAGCGCGAGCAGCGTGCTCTTGCCCGAGCCCGAGGGGCCCTGCAACACGAACAGGCAACCGGGCTCGACCCGCAGCGAGAAGGGACCGACCAGCGGCGCGCGCGGGCGCTGGCGCTCGACCTCCAGCAGTTCGAAGACGGCAGCGTTGGCGCTCATGCGAAGGCCTGCCGCGCGCTGGACAAAGACAGACGCCAAGCGGCCAGGATCGAACCCGTCGCCGTCGACGCGAAAGCCAGCGCGAACCCGAGCAGCACGGGCAGCGGTGTGAAGCGCGCGGGCACCGCCTGCGCCGGGAAGGCATCCAGGTCGGCGATCAGGAAAGCTGCGAGCAGGGGCGCGCCGAGCAGGCGCACCCAGACCCAGGCGATCAGCAGGGCGCCCGTGCCCAGCAGCACGGCGACCAGCGCGTTCTCGATCGCGGTCAGGAGCAGGATGTCGCCGCCGCTGAAACCCGACAGCTTGTAGAGCGCGATTTCCTGGCTGCGCCGGCTGTGCACGAACCAGGACTGCGCGGCGAAGGCGGCGGTCGCCATCGCCAGCAGGGGCGCGAGCAATCCGGAGAGCGCGCCGCTGCCGCGGCTCTTCGCGCGCTCGATCGCGGTCGCGGTCTGCTCGCGCGTGATCGCGATCAGGCCCGGCTGAAGCCGCTCGACGGCGCGCGCGGTCGCTTCGGCGTAGCCCGGGCGCGTCCAGACGCACAGGTTGCTGGCGCGCGACTCGGCGAACAGCGCTTGCGCGTCCTCCACGGAGACCAGCAGGGCCTTCGCCCCGCCGAGCGCATCCGCGGGGGCGAGCACCCCGCTGACCTCGAAGACCTGCAGCAGCGCGCCGTCGAGCGCCAGCCGCGTGCCGGGCGAAAGCCCCAGCTCGCGCGCGAGTTCGGCGCCGGCCAGCGCCTGCCCCGGAACCGCGGGCGCGCGGCCCTCGCCCAGCCGCACGGCGGAGCCCAGGCTCAGCGCAGGCACGCCGACGATCAGGATCGGCGTCTCGCCGGCCAGCGCGGTTCCGACCACGCGGAGCTCGACGCGCTCGACGCCGACCAGGGCGGCGACCTGCTGGGCCAGGGCCGGATCCAGCGGCGCGTGCCGCCCGAGCACGCGCGCGCCGACCCAGACGTCGGCGCCCGCGCGCGCCTGCGCGAGCGACTGTTGCGCCTGGCCCTCGACCACGGCCAGGCCCGCGATCCAGACCGCGAGCGTCAGCAGCAGCCCCGCGCAGGAGGCCGCGTAAGCCGACGCGTGCGCCGCGACGTTGTCGGCGGCCAGCGCAGCCAGAGCCCCAAGCTTGTTCCACACCGGCGTGACCTTCAGCGCGGAGGCCGGCTCGCGAAGGGCGCGAGTTCGAGCCCGCCGCGCAGGCCATCCCCGTCGCTTGCGGGCACGCCGGGCAGCGGGCTCAGCGCGCTGTCGCGCAGGCTCTCCAGGCGCGCGTCGAACAGGAACCAGCCGGCCGCGGTCCCGGCTCGCGATCCCAGCCCCAGCCCGCCGCTGAGCGCGGTCCATGCGCCGGGCGGAGCGCTGCGCCGCGCCTCGTACCGCAGCACCGCGGCGCTGGCCGCGAGCAGGCCCGCGGCGAGCAGCAGCAGGCGCGAGCCGCTACTGGCGGACCACACGCACGACCTCGTCGAGCTTGGGATTCTCGATCACCAGCGGCGCCGCCGCGCCCGGGTGGAAGACCTCGACGCGCAGCGCGCCCTGCAGCTCGCCCAGGCCGATGTGCAGGATCGCGCTCGACTGCGTCAAGTAGCCGCCGGCGTTGCCCAGCTGTCGCTGAATCGCCTTGCCGCCCGCGCTGACGCGCACGCGCGCGCCGAAGGACGGGCGGCCGTTCGGCTCCAGCAGCTGCAGGCGCAGCGCGGGCCGCCGCGGCGAATCGTTGCGCAGCAGGTAGGGAGCAGCGTTGAAGTTCGCCACGACGATGTCCAGGTCGCCGTCGCGGTCGAGGTCCGCGGTCGCGGCGGCGCGCGAGCTGCGGCTCATCGGCTGGCCCTTGATCTGCTTGCCCGGCAGGTACTCGCCGCCCGCCGGCGGCTCGATGCCCGCGCCCGGCGCGACGTCGACGAAACGCCCGCCCTGGTTGTGCAGCAGCGCGTTGGGCCAATACGGATACGGGAAGCCCATGCCCGCGGGCACGAACAGGTCCTCGCGGCCGTCGTTGTCGAAGTCGCCGACGGCGATGCCCCACGGCCACCAGGTCTCCAGGCCGAACTCGCGCGAGCGCTCGCTGAACTTCGCCCCCGCTCCGCCGACGAAGAAGGTGTTGCCGAACAGCACCGACTTCGCCTGCGTCTCTTCGCTGCTCGCGATCGCCCGACCTCCGCCGACGCTCGTGCCCAGCGGCGTGTTGAATTTCTCGGCCGCGCGCACCTCGTCCAGGCGGTCCGACTTGGTCCACATGTCCGAGTGCATGTCGACGACCAGCAGATCGGGCCATTCGTCGTTGTTGGCGTCGAAGAAGCGCGCGCCCATCCCGCCCCAGCTGGTGCGGCCGAGCGCTTCGGCGCCGATCTCCTCGAAGCGGCCGGCGCCCAGATTCCTGAACAGGTGGTTGGCGCCGAACATGTTCGAGGTGTAGACGTCGAGGTCGCCGTCGAGGTCGATGTCGCTGATCGCCACGTCGCCGTTCCACTCGCTGGAATCGATGCCGCGCTCGCGCGCCTCGTCGACGAAGCTGCCGTCGCCGCGGTTGACGAAGAGCTTGTCGCTCTCGCCGGGATTGCGCGCGTCCGGCTTCGCGGCCACCTCCGTGAAGGGCAGAGAGATGCCGACGAAGGCGTAGTTGGCCTCCTGGCTGACCGTGTCCTTGGTGAAGCCGCCGATGTTGCAGACGTACAGGTCGAGATCGCCGTCGTTGTCGCAGTCGAACCAGGTCGCGCCGTTGGAGTGCCCGGTGTATCCGACGCCGGCCTGCTCGGTCACGTCCTCGAAGCTGCCGTCGCCGCGGTTCTTGAACAGCCGGTTGCCGCCGCGGTAGCTGGTCACGTACAGGTCGGGATCGCCATCGCCGTCGCAATCGCCGAAGGCCGCGCCCACCGAGAGCGAACGCTCGCAGCTCACGCCCGCGCGCGCGCTGATGTCCTCGAAGCGCATGCCGCCCAGATTCTTGTACAGCGCGTTGGGGCCGAGGAAGTCGCAGAAGTACAGGTCCTCCAGCCCGTCGCCGTCGACGTCGGCGACCGCCACGCCGCTGCCGTGGTCATAGGGGTTGATGCGGTAGGTCGAGCCGCTCTCCGAGTCGAGGAAGTGGTGCGTGAAGCCGATGCCCGAGTCGGCGAGCACGTCCTGGAAGCGCAGCGCGGTCGCCGCGGGCTGGGCCGGGGGCGTTTCCTTCGTGCAGGCCGCGAAGCCCAGGCAAACGAGTCCGGCGAGGCGCAAGGGATTCATGGCTTGCATCAGCGATCCTGGGCAAAGGGATTGGGGACGAGCACGGCGCCGAACGCGCGCGCGTATTCGGCGGCGGAGAGCGGGTCGCCGAAGGCGCGCAGCAGGCTGCGACCGCCGGCGCTGCGCGCGGGACTGCGAACGAAGAAGGCCGCGGCGGGATCGAGCGCGTTGCCGTAGCGCTCGTCGTGCACGACGAAGCGGCTGCCCGCGCCGGCAGCGGCTCGC
>Ga0315910_10002369_pt1 | contig 16616 bp, 13 predicted proteins | sample EdamamesoilMG_FD_204470 | JGI IMG/M metagenome (GOLD analysis project Ga0315910, IMG submission 204470) | Garden soil microbial communities collected in Santa Monica, California, United States - Edamame soil | ecosystem: Environmental > Terrestrial > Soil > Garden | place: USA: California... | reverse complement strand
CACGCATGGATTCGTAGCCGCAGCGATGCCCCCTCCGGGGGCTGAGCAAGGCCGAAACTATGCGCCGGGACCGAACGCGAAGCTCCGCGAGCGGGCGGTTCCGGCGCATGGATTCGAACCATGATTCAGGGATTCAAAGTCCCTTGTCCTGCCATTAGACGACACCGGAATGGGGGCCTCCGTTTAGCAAGGCCTCGGCCACCGCGCGAGCCTGTCGAGCACAATCCGGAATGCCCACCCCATCGTAGCCGGGACCGATCAGGGAGAGGCGGGGCTCGCGGGCCAGGCGGTCAGAAACGGCACGCATTCGGCTCAAATGACCGAGCTCGAGCTGCGGCGAACCCCGTTCGTAGCGAAAGACCCGCGAGAACAACGGCCGACCGAGGGGTCCCATCCAGCGTCGGAGCTCGGCCAAGGCGAGGGCGGTGAGCTCCTCGTCCCCCCGCTCGAAGAGGTGCGCTCCACGTGGGCCCCCCACGAATGCGCGCACCAGCGCATGCCCCGGGGGCGCACGGCCGGGCCACTTACTGGACACCCAGGTCGACGCCAAGATCTGGGCTTCGCCCCGTGGCACGATGAAGCCGCTCGCATCCAGCTTGCGCGCGACGTCTTGCTCTCGAAAGCCAAAGTACACCGTCGCTGTGGGGGTCGCTCGAACACCTGCGAGCTCGCTGGCCAGGGTTGGATCGAGCCTTCGCAGGAGGGGCGCGGCAAACCAAGGCGGACCGGCGACCACCACCTGACGTGCGAGGCAGCGTTCGCCATCCGCGCGCTCCACCCAAATCCCCTCCTGGCTCGCCGTGAGAGCGCTGATCGGGGCACGCAGCGTGATCACTCCGGGCGGCAGCCGCTCCGCCAAGCGGGTCGTCAACGATCCCAGGCCGCGCGCGAGGCTGACGAACGCGCTCGGCGTCCGCGCTGCCAACGCGCCTCGACGGTTCTGCCAAAGCGCACGCAGGAGCGGCCAGACACCGGGCTGCACGCCAAGTGTTCCGGCCGTCAGGCTCCCCGAGCGCGCCTCGTACTGCGCCAGCTGCGGGAAGGCCGCCTGCATGCTGAGTCGCTCCGGGTCCCCCGCGAAGACGCCGGACAGCAGCGGAGCAACCAGGCGATCGGCCACCTCGTCCCCGACACGACGGACCAAGAACTCCTGGATGCTCTCCTCGCGCGCGCCACGCGCAGTGGGCACGAGCGGTTCGAGGAGCGCCCGCACCTTGCCAGCAGGCGAAAGCAGCGACGTGCTGAGGAGCGCCAGCGGCCGGCGTGGCACTCCCAGCGACAGGCCTTCCGGCATGGCGTGCAGAACCCCTTCGTACGCTACGAGGACGCGCGAGGCATCCGGCAAGGGTTCGATCAGCTCGGGCGTGAGGTCGAGATCACGAACGAGCTCGACGCCCGCCTGCTTCGCACGCAAGAACCCATCCGGCCCGACGTCGTACAAGAAGCCATCATGCTCCTCGGTTCGCAGGTTACCGCCGAGGCGCGCGCCAGCTTCGAACAGACGAACATCGGCGCCGCCGCGGGTCAGGTGGAAGGCAGTCGCGAGCCCGCTGATGCCGCCGCCAACGACGACGATCACCTCGTGCCCACCTCATGCACCAAGGCAACCAGCCGAGTGACGACCTCTGGATCCGTCTCCGGCACGATGCCATGCCCCAAGTTGAAGACGTGACCTGGCAATGCGAGCCCCTCGGTGACGACGGCACGCGCACGACGCTCGAGCACAGGCCACGGAGCGAGCAGCAGCATGGGCTCGAGGTTGCCCTGATAGGCGACGTCTTCACCCAGAAGCTGGTGTGCGCGGCTGAGACTCAGTCGGTGGTCCACGCCGATGACGGTGCCGCCGGCCTGCTTCTGCAGGTCGAGGATGGTGGCTGTGCCGGTGCCGAAGTGGATGACCGGCACGCCTGTGGCTTGGACGTCACGCAGAATGTGAGCGACGTGCGGAAGTATGTGCTCCCTGTAGTCTTCGGGCGCCAGGGCGCCGACCCACGAATCGAAGAGCTGTACGGCTTGAGCGCCGGCTCGGATTTGGGCCAAGAGGTAGCGCCTCGTCGTCTCGGCCAGCTTGCTCATGAGCTCGTTCCAAGCCGCCGGCTCGGAGAACATGAAGCGCTTGGTCAAGCTGTAGTTCGATGAACGGCCGCCTTCGATCAAGTAGCTGGCGAGCGTGAACGGCGCTCCGGCGAAGCCGATGAGCGGCGTCTTGCCGTCGAGCTCGCGGCGGATGAGGCGGATGGCTTCGAGTACGTGCGGCAGGCCCTCTTCCGCATCGACGACCCGCAGCTTGCCTACGTCACTCGGCGTGCGGACGGGTTCGTGGACGACCGGCCCTTCACCTTTGGCAAACTCGAAAGGTGCGCCCATCGGCTCCAGCAGAAGCAGGATATCCGCGAACAAGATGGCAGCGTCCACGCCGTGGGCACGGACGGGCTGCAACGTGACCTCGGTCGCCAGCTCAGGCTGCCGACAGATCTCGAGCAGCGTGTGCCGACTGCGAATCTGCCGGTATTCCGCCATGTAGCGCCCGGCCTGCCGCATGAACCAAACCGGCGTGCGGTCCACCGACTCCCGTCGGCACGCGCGCAAAAATCGATCCCACATTTTCTAGATTGCTTTCGCCCTTGAAGCTCGCGCTTGAAAATCTCGCCCTGCCGCTCTCCCCAATCAGGGCGACGCCGGCTCATCGAGCGCAGGCAAGTCGGCCGGCGCCGGCTGGAGCATGTCCGAGTGAGGGGCTGCTTCGCCGGCCGCCTTCTTCTGGCGCATCTCGTACTTCGACGGGCACTTCGCCATGATGTGCGTCGCCTCGAGATAGCCTTCGTCGGTCAGCTGCCCTTCCGCGGTCACCTGAACGTCCATGTCCGGTACGTCGCGGAAGGTGTCCGGGATGATGCACTCGGCGTAGCGCACTTTGAGCTCCTGCCCGCCCCTCGCCATGGTGAACCGGTACTCGCAAGGCTCGGCGCGATGCCGCAGCGTGCCCTTGACCAGGTCGCCTTCGACTCGCAGGTTTCGCCCCGAAAGCTGACTCCGATCGAGGACGACCTTGTCGACCGTCATCGAATAGATGGCGGCATCGTCCGCGCTCGAAAACACGAGGGTGAGGACGGCTCCTACCGCGACGAGCAGCGCCACCAGGAGTCCGATGCTGCGCCGCGCAGCGGTGGGCGCTTCGGGTGCCGGATCCCGCACCAGCCCACCTGCGTTGGCCTCCGATTCCGTCACCGCCTGACGGAGCTCGCTGTCCAAATCAGCCATGCGGGGGACTCTAGCAGGGCGCTCGAAAAAGACCCTGCGCCCCGAGCGCCTGCCCAAAACTCGCCCGGTGGACCAGCATGTGGTGCAAAAATAGCATCCGGGTGTTCCTCGAGCGCCCGATGCCTCGGCATGGCCTGGCAGGGTGCTCTCATTCGCAGGGTTCTTTTCTTTTCAGCACCGCGCTGGCAGCCGGCTTTCGAGGGGCGGCTTTTGGAGGCCGGCTTTCGAGACACCGCTGCTAGGACACGACGGCGCATGCAAGAGCTCTGGTTCCAGGCAAAGGCCGAGCAGAGCCGCCTGCTCCCGCCGGTCTGCCCGCGCTGCCTGGCAGTCGGGGTGCGGCCCTTGCCCGTGCCGGTCCTGGGGCCTGCCACCGGTCCAGCTGCTACCGCCTACTACTGCGAGCGTTGCGCGGATGACCTCGAGCGCGCGCGGACCTTGCAAGTGGCTCGGTTGGCCGTGTCTGGACTCTTGGGCATCGGCACCGCGACGACCGCGGCGTTGATCCTCGGGGGTGCTCAGGTGGGCCATCAGGTCATGGCCACCGTGCTCGCCGTCGCCTTGCCTCTCGGCCTCACGGCGTTCTCGACGACTTCCGACGGACCAGCTCTCTACCAGATCGCTACCGATAGCACTCCCCCGCACTGGCTGGCCCGTCGCCGTGAGTATCTCACGGAGATGACCGCGGACGTGAGCACCAGACCTCGACCGCGCACGCACCTGGGCTGGAGACACGCGGTCTGGCCGCTCGTGGCGGCTGCGACGTGGCTGCTCGGCCTGCATTGGCTCGGTCGCGCGGAACTCAGGGTGATCCACGGAGGGGGTCCAGCCGACGCCATCGTCCTGGTCGACCATCGGCGCCGCCCCAGCATCGGACCCACGCAAAGTGAGCACCCTCATGCGGCCCGTCCCGTGGCGACGCTCGCCGGTCGCCGATCGTTGGCACTCGTCAGTGAGACGGGTCAGCCGCTCGCCGAGGTCACGGCGACCCTTTGGCCGGGGCGCGACTACCTGCTCGGGACGCTCCCCCGAGGGCAATGTCTGTTCCTGGAGAGTCAAGAATACGGGGCTCGCGGCGATGCGCGGCAGCTGGTCGCTCTGACCGGAAGTGGTCCCCTCTGGGAGCTGCCTGTGAACGTCGATGCCTGGTTCCTCCCGCTCCGCGCGCGCCCCGACCTGCCGACGAGCGGCGGCCTGCGCACCGCCGTCCGGCTCTTGGCCTGCCCCTGAGCGCCGATCTCGAAACCTCGAGATCGGCCAACGAGCAACGAGGAACGGCGAACAGAGCTGACCCAAGCACGGGGAAAAATGACCCGCCTCGCCAGAGCTGGCGGGCGTTTTTTCCTGACTGCGTCGGTTCTGAGACCGGCTCTGACAGGGTGTTCTCGTCGGCAGGGTGCTTTCTTCAGCACCCTGCTAAGCGGGCTGCTCGCCAGACACCCCGCCCCCGCAGCATCCGCGGCCCAGGCGTTGGCAGCCCGCCCGACGCGATTATACTGGGGGCAGTCAGTCCCGCTTCGGAGACGCTGCAGCCGCGAGCGCTGCAGGACCAACACCCTTGCGCGCGCGCCGCGCCGCGCCGCAAGCCTAGCCCCTGCAGGCATGGACTGCAGGTATCGACGCTGTAGAACCGAGAAAATGGTGCAGGAAGGCGAAGAAACTCAGACGGCGACGGACCAGCAGGGCCTCCCGGCGGAACCCCCCGTGACGGAAAGCGAGACCGGCGCACAGGTCGATCCGCTAGCCACCTTGCAAGAGGAGGCGGCCCAGCTCAAGGACAAGCTCCTGCGCACGCTGGCCGACTTCGACAACTTCCGCAAACGAAGCAGGCGTGAAGTGGACGATGCCCGCCGCATCGGCCGCGACCACTTGCTGAAAGAGCTCCTGCCGGTCTTCGACAATTTGGAACGCGCGGTGGAGCATGCGCTGCGTGCAGGTTCGAGCGAGACCGATTGGAAGGGGCTCGGCGAAGGAATCTCGCTCGTGATCCGGCAGCTGAAGGACACTCTCGGTCGCATGGGCATCGAGCGCATCGACGCAGTGGGCCAACCCTTCGATCCGGCTCTCCACGAAGCCATTCAACAGCTCGAGACGAGCGATCACGCGCCCGGCACGGTGGCGGCCGAGGTTCAGGCCGGCTATCGCGAAGGCGACCGCCTCGTTCGTCCCGCTTTGGTCGTCGTCGCCAAGGCAAAACCGCCCAGTTTCGACACTGGCTCTGATCAAGGTACCGGCGCCGATCTGTCGTGAAGCGGCCTGAAGGGGGAGGCGCATGAGCAAGATCGTCGGTATCGATCTCGGCACGACCAATTCGTGTGTTTGCGTGCTCGAGGGCACGGGTGCCAAAGGCACGCCCGAGGTCGCGGTCATTCCCAATGCGGAAGGGGCGCGCACGACGCCCAGCATCGTGGCTTTCACAGAGGCTGGGACACGCCTCGTGGGCCAGGTTGCCAAGCGACAAGCAACCACCAATCCCATGCGTACGATCACCGCGGTGAAGCGTCTCATGGGGCAAAAAGTGGATGCGCCGAGTGTCGAGCTGCAGCGCAAGGTGTCGACCTACGAGATCGTCGGCAGCGACAGCGGTGATGCCTGGGTCAAGATCGGCGATTCGACCATGTCGCCGCCCGAGGTCTCCAGCTACGTCCTCTTGTGCATGAAGGAGATCGCCGAGGCCTACCTCGGCGAGCCGGTGACCGAAGCCATCGTCACCGTGCCGGCGTACTTCGACGACGCCCAGCGCCAAGCGACCAAGGACGCTGGCAGGATCGCCGGCCTGGACGTCAAACGCATCATCAACGAGCCGACGGCGGCCGCACTCGCGTATGGCCTCGACAAGCAGGACAGTGGACTCATCGCCATCTACGACCTCGGTGGCGGTACGTTCGATATTTCGGTGCTCGAGATCTCCGGTGGCGTCTTCAACGTGCGCGCGACGGGCGGTGATACGCACCTCGGCGGTGAGGACTTCGACCGCTTCCTGATCGACATGCTCGCGGAGGAATTCCAGCGCAAGCATCAGATCGATTTGCGCGCCGACCGCATGAGTCTGCAGCGCTTGCGCGAAGGTGCCGAGCGCGCCAAGCACGAGCTCTCCTCGTCACTCGAGACGGAGGTGAACATCCCATTCATCGCCACTGGTCCGGGCGGCCCCCTCCACCTCGAGCGGACCATCAAGCGCAGCGAGCTCGACTTGCTCGTGCGGCCCCTGATCGAGCGCACCATCAGCGCTTGTAAGAAGACTCTGGCGGACGCGCAGGTGACCGTGGACCAGATCAAGGACGTCGTCCTGGTCGGCGGCATGACACGCATGCCAGCGGTCCAGCGAGCAGTGGCCGAATATTTCGGTCGTGCGCCGGCCAAGTCGGTCAACCCCGACGAGGTCGTCGCCTACGGAGCCGCCCTTCAGGGAGCTGCGCTCGGCGGCGTCATCGAAGAGATGCTCTTGCTCGACGTCACGCCACTGTCGATCGGCGTCGAAACGGGAGGCGGGGTGTTCACGAAGCTCATCGCGCGCAACACCACCATCCCCACCGAGAAGAGCGAGATCTTCACCACCTCGATCGACGGACAGAACTTCGTGCCTGTGCACGTGCTGCAAGGCGAACGCGAGATGGCGGCCGACAATCGGAGCCTGGCCCACTTCGAGCTGACGGGCATCCCCCCCGCTCCCCGCGGCGTCCCCAAGATTCAGGTGAGCTTCCGCATCGATGCCGAAGGTTTGCTGTCGGTCGAGGCACGAGACCTGGGTACCGGTCGCGCACACCAGGTGCGCGTGACGCCTGCCAGCGGCCTCACCACCGCCGAGGTCGATCGACTGGTCGAGCAGGGCACCAAGTATCAAGAAACCGACAAGCTTCGACGCCAGATGGCCGAGATCAAGACGCAAGCCGAGACCTTGATCTACACGACCGAGGAAGCGCTCAGTGCCTACGCCGATCTGCTCGATGGCGAGCGTGCTCAGCAGGTCCGTCAGGACATCACGGACCTCCGAGCCATGCTCGCAGGTGGCGCAGATCTCGACACACTCCGGAACACGTATGCTCGCGTGGAATCCGCCGCCTTCGAGATTGCCGAGGCAATGTACGGCGACGCCGCCGCTACGCCGCAGTGACGCCGAGCCCGCCGTCCCGATCATGAGCGGCCGCGCTCACGGCCCCCGCGCAATCGGGCGCCGCCGGATGCGGTCAGGGTCGCCCCCTAATCCGAGCTGCTGCCGGGCACGTCCAGGATGGGGTCGGGCACGGCACGTTCGCTCGGTACGATTCGCCCGCGCGCCTCGTAGAGCCGCTCGAGCGGGACCTTGGCGATGCTCGGCCCTTCCTGACTGAAGGTGTAGACCGACACTTCAGTGCGATTGCCTGGAAAGGTCGTGTCCACGCGGACGATCTTGCCGACGCGCCCATCGTCCAGCTGCACCGGCTTACGGGCATCCTGCATCTTACGGACGGTCTTCAGCGTCATCATGACTGACAATGTACGATGGATCGCCGGGCCTCGATTGCAACGTCCCGATGAACTCTCGTCGTCCGCGGGCGAGCGGGCGTGTAACGGAAGCTGACGCTCTGCGCAGCGAACGGCCAAGTTTTCGTGCGGATCCGCTCGCCCCCGCGCGTTTCCGTTTCGATCCTGGGCGCGAAAACTGGGCCAGGCGATCGCCGCCACCCTAGGGTCGTGGCCATGATGCTGCCGGTCCCGCACGTCCGTTTCGCGCCGCGCCCGCTGGGCCGAGCAGGTGCCTGGTTGGCGCCCCTTTCTCTCGTATTTTTGGCAAGTTGCACGACTCATCACTGGGCCGAAGTGGCCACCTCGACCCTGCCCCCGCCCCCGGGACCCAAGGTCCTGCATTCGAGCCCGGTCCGCGTGCACGTGCTGCCCACGACGCAGGCCACCGAGTGCGTGAAGCACGAGGACTACCTGCCCGTCTGCTACTTCAATGTGCGCCCGGCGATCGAAGCCGGGCTGGTGCGGCACCTCTGGCCGACCTTTCCAGAGGTCGGCCTCGGTCGTCCGGAGGACGCAGGCCCTTCGGACTACGTGCTGGAAGTCGACCTCGAGCTCGACGCCTTGCCGCCTGACGCCGCCGGACCCGGTTGGTCGGCCGGGGTGAGAGGGCGCTACCGTCTCCTTCGAGGCGGCCGCACCGTGTTCGAGAGCACCCTGGCCACGCGCTCGCGCGGCGAATTTCCCTATGGGGCTCCGCTTGGAACGGGTGCGAGCGAGGCCATGGATGCCGCCCTCCAGCACATCGCCCGCGACATCTCTCAGGTGCCCGAGACGAAGCCGGACCCCGTCACGCCTCTGCCCCGCGTGGCGTCCCGTGTCGTTCCGCTACGCCCTCTGGCGACGAAGACGGTCAGCGCGGACAAGCCTGCCTCGACCACGTCCGCGCCGCGAGCTGCCAAGTCGGATTCGAGTACTCGCTGAGGAGCGCGCGGGCTACGAGTCGTCACTCGACGCCAAGCGTCGTTCGATGGCCTCGAGGTGCGCGTTCACCTGCGGATCGCGCTTGCGCAAAGACTCCACGCGCTTGACGGCACTGATGACCGTCGTGTGATCGCGATTGCCGAACGCGCGCCCGAGCTCTGGAAAGCTGGACTTCAGCCGCTGCCGGCAGAGGTACATGGCAACCTGACGCGCAAAGGCAACGCTCTTGTGACGATCCTTGCTCAGAAGGTCTGCGCTCGTCAGCCGGAAGTGACTGCACACCGCCTTCTGGATGTCGGCCACGCACACCAGCTTCTGTGACGGCGCCGTCACCAGCGAGATTTCGCTCTTCATGAGCGCCTCGTCGATGTGGCGACCCGTGAGGGACGCCTTCGCGGCCAGCCGGATGAGCGATCCTTCGAGCTCACGCACGTTGCTCTGCACCTTTTGGGCGAGCAAGACAGCCACGGCGTCGGGCAGGTTGATCTGTTCGATCTGAGCCTTCTTCTTCAGAATCGCGACCCGCGTCTCCAGTTGGGGTGCCTGAACGTCAGCGACCAAACCCGAAGTGAAGCGGGACACCAAGCGATCCGGCATGCGCTGGAGCTGCTGCGGATACTTGTCGCTGGTCACCACGATGGGAACCCCTGCGTCGTGCAGCGCGTTGAAGGTGTGGAAGAACTCTTCCTGCGTCTGCTCGCGACCGGCCAAGAACTGGATGTCGTCCACGAGGAGCAAGTCGCAGTGGCCGCGGTAGCGCGCACGGAACTCCTCCATGCGATGATTCTGCAGCGCCTCGATGAACTCGTTCGTGAAGTGCTCGGCCGAGACGTACACGATGCGCGCCATGGGGCGGTCGGCAAGGACCTTGTGCGCAATCGCGTGCATGAGGTGCGTCTTGCCAAGACCGGTCCCGCCCGCGATGAAGAGAGGATTGTAACGCGGTCCGCCGCCACCAGCCGATGCGTACGCCGCAGCGTGAGCGAGCTCGTTCGACGAGCCCACGATGAAATTTTCGAAGGTGAACTTCGGGTTGAGTGACCCGGACGAGCCCGGCAAAAACGGCGGCGGCGCAGACGAGCTCACCAGCGTCGGCTTGAACCCGCCACGACCCGTTGCACCCGACGCGCCGTCCTCCTGCCCGAGCGGGCCCTGCCCGAGCGGGCCCTGCCCGAGCGAGCCCGGCCCGAGCGAGCCCGGCCCGAGCGAGCCCTGCCCCAGCGAGCCCTGCCCCAGCGAGCCCTGCCCCAGCGAGCCCTGCCCCAGCGAACCCTGCCCGAGCGAGCCCTGCCCGAGCGAGCCCTGCCCGAACAATCCCAGCAGGCCTTGCCCCGCCGACTCGTCCGCGAAGTCTTCTCCGGAAGTCCCAGCCCTCGCACCAGATGGGGTACCCCAGGGATCACGCCCTCCAGCGCGCAGGGGATTCGGGCGCACGGCATTCGAGCTCGGGGGACTCGAAAACGCCCCGCCCCGAGCAGGCGACGCGCTCGACGGCGCACTGCTTGCCGGTGGAAGTGAGCTCACCGAACGCCGCGCACCCGTGCGCTGCAAGCTCGGCGGCGGGCACACCGGTGCCACGAGATTCTTGTCCACCTGCCAACGCACCGACAGTTCGCCGCCGAGGAGATCCTCCAAGCGGCCTTTCAGCGTCGGCAAGAAATGGTCCTCGACCCAGTCGCGCACGAATTCGTCCCGGGCCGTGAGGCGAACGACCCCTTCCTCGACGCCATCGAACTGAACGGACGCAAACCATTGCTCGAACGTGGCGGGCGAGCGGCTCCGCGTGTGGTCGAGAGCCTGAGTCCAGTAGTGTTGTGCCGTGGCGGGAGAGAGCATGACGTTCTTAGCGCAACAGAAAACAGTAAGTGCCGCGTGACAGGCGGACGGAACGACAGGAGAACCCCAAGTTATCCACAGCGTGTGGATAGTCGCCCTGTGGATCGGCCGGGGAAGTGTGCCCCGGTGCGAATCGCCGATGAAAATTCCCGGCGAGACCGCAAAACGAAACTAGGCAACAAGGGTGCGACGCAGTGTGGGGGGCGGACGACGGGGGGTGGGCAACGGCAGCTAAACAGAGCCTGTCCGGTATGAACCGGCTCGTGGTGGTCGGGTCCAATCCAAAGCGGCCGGACCCGGTGCCGACATCAGCGCACAGAACAAAGTCCGACGCCAACGACTGCTTGATGAAGCTCGGACTCCCCGCCGAGGACTGGTCAGTTACCCCCAGCCACCGATCTCTTCAAGCCTCGACTTTTCTAGATGGCTCGTTCTCCGCAGCAAATAGCTCTCAAAAGCGTGCCAGGACGACGACGAGCGCGCGGCGCGCGCTCGGGACCTCCTTTGATTCCACGCACTTGAGAACACCGGCTGAGCTACCTCCGTGGGGAAGGGGTGCCGCGGCACGTTCGGTGGTTTCTTGGCCGCCTGTGCGGTTCTTCGATAACGGGGAAGTCACCATGTTTGCACGTGCTCGTGCCGGCGTTCGCGTGGCCGGGTGTGCCGAGAGCGCAGTTTGCTTCGCGCTGGCGCTGATCCTGACCTCGACTGCGCCCGACGTGGCCCACGCGCAGTACGAGATCGAAACGGGGCATGCCTATGGAGAGATCGAGACGCCCCGCATCACTGCGGTCGGCGGCGCGATTCGCTCCACCAGCAGCAGCACCTCGGCCCTCTTCGTCAATCCCGCCAACATGGCCTTGGCACAGGTCTATCACTTCGGGGCCTTGGCCGAGATCTATCCCGAGGCTGGCCGTCAAACGTTCGGCGGTGCGGCGGTGGATTCGCTGCTGTCGAGCACTGGCCTCTCGGGCGGAGTTTCGTTCGCCTGGACCCAGCAGGATCCAGGCGGTTTGGGCCGCCAATGGACCGATTTGCGCTTCGGCATCGCCCTGCCCATTCCGGACGTTCTCTACGTCGGCGTGTCCGGCCGCTACCTGCTGCTCGCGCAAACTGGAGTGGGTCCGCTCGGCTTCAGCAAGGCGAGCGGCGGTCTCGAAAGCGGCGTGATGATCGAAACCATCACGGTCGACGTCGGTGCCACCCTCCGCCCCATTCCCGAGCTCGTCGTTTCACTGGTCGGTCACAATCTGACCAGCATGGACACGAGCCTGCTGCCGCTCATGGGCGCGGTGTCGGTCGGCTTTCTCACGGGCGAGTTCAGCATCGCCGCGGACGGCATCATGGAGGCCACCACCTTCAACACGACCATGCTGCGCTTTCAAGGCGGCGCGGAGTTCCTGGTGGCCGATCGCGTTGCCCTGCGTGGCGGCTACCGTTTCGATCAGGGCCTGAATGCTCACTTCTTGACCGCCGGCGCTGGTTACGTCGATCCCAAGTTCAGCATCGATGCGGCCGTGCGCCGGTCCCTGACGGGTACGGACTCGACCACCATCACCTTCGGCTTCACCGTCCATATGGAAAGCTTGGGCCTCGGTGCGGTTTCGACCGAACAGTGACGGGCAGGTAGCTCGGGCGCACGGTCACCCGCGGATCCGCTGACGCCGACGGACCTCTGCTCGAACTCCGTCGCTAGCCCGCGAGCCCCCGTGCAACCTCGAGCAGTCGATCGAGGGCCGGCGGCGGCAGCTCTACTGCATGCGCTTCTGCGAGGAGCGCCTCGCGGGCGCGGGGGTTGTCGAGGTAGTCCTCGTCGTACGTCGCCACGAACTCCGCCTGCCGACCGAGCGCCCACAAATGCGCCACGAGCTCGAGGCCCGCGTCTGGACGCGCGGGGAGAAGGCCGAGCGGAGGCCCCCAGGAGCCCGCGCAGAGGTCGAGCCCGAGCTCCTCCCACGTTTGATCGAGCCGCGTGCGCGAATGGCGCCCTGCCTCGGCCAAACGAGCTCGGGCTGCCAGCAGTCGGACTTCGGCCAAGAGCAGCCGAGTCGCACCACGCAGGTGTCGCGCGCGCGCCGCGGCGCCGAGCCCCAGGCGACGCCGCGCAAACGCGGGGGATAGGAACCAGAGCGCGAGGGTGCGACCGAATGCGCGTCCCTGCAGCTCACCAGGCGAGCGCGCCAAGACGAAGGGCAGTGTCTCGGGCACGGCGGCCCGGTACACGTGCACGCCGAGATTCCGCGCCGCGCGCGGAAAGCTGGCCGGACACACGCGGGGCGGAAGGCTCGGGCTCTCGAGCCGGAGGCCGGCGACCAGCCACGACCCCCCGAGCAGCTCGAGCAGGCTGTCCGAGGCCAGGCGAGCCGGCCATCCCTCCACCGCCGGATCGCCGGTGATCGCGTGCATCAGCGCAGCCCAGCCGGATCCGATGTCCGCCTGCGCCCCGTCTTTCGTGCTCGCCAGCACCGCTCGCGCCAGACGCTCGATACCGCTGTCGCCTGGCGCCGCGACCTCCGCTCCGGGCGGCCCTTCGGCGGCGGAGGACTCCCAAACGACCGGCGCCGTGAGGCGGGCTCCGAGGCGGCCTTCGATCTCCAGGTAGCGCTCGAAACGAAGCACCCGGACCGCCGACAGGGCCGCGACGTCGCCCTCGATCACGCGGAAGGCCGCCTGCGCTTCGTCTCTTCGGGCTGCGTCCGCCGCGACAGCCAGGGCCAGAAGCCGCCGCTCCGCGTAGGTCCCCGGCTCATTGAAAGGCACCCGCGGCGGGTGCCGCAGCGCTGTCGACAGCGAGCTCTCTTGCAGATCCACACCGAGATTGAGGCGCCGCTCGAGCAAGCGATCGATGTAGCCGATCAAAGGCTGGCGCATCGGCTCGAAGTCGCGCAGGGAGAGGACCTCGTGACGCCACGTCTTGCCGATCGTCGTTTGACCGCGAAACGGATCGGGCGCGAGAGGACCCACGGAGAGGGCTCGGTCGAACGCACGCACTCGCTCGCAGACTGCGCGGATGTGCGCGCTGGCCCGAAGAGGATCGGTGGTGAAGGCATCCATGACAAAAAAAGGCAACTTCGGCAGCTGGCTTTCCATTTCGGAAGGCAGCCAGCGCCTCGACGCCAGGCGCTCCGGAGGCTAGCAGGGATCGCGGATGACCCAAGCCGAGGGACTCAATGCACCACAACGCGAGGCCGCACTCCACGTGGGTGGCCCGCTGCTCGTCTTTGCCGGTGCTGGCAGCGGCAAGACGCGCACGATCACGTTTCGCATCGCCAACTTGCTGGCGAGCCATCGCATCGCACCGTATCGCATCCTCGCCGTCACCTTCACCAACAAGGCCGCCCAGGAGATGCGTCATCGCTTGGCCCAGCTCGTGGGCGAGGAGCTCACCCGCGATCTCTGGGTGGGCACCTTCCACGGCATTTGCGCGAAGTTCCTGCGGCGCTACCACGACGCGGTCGGCCTGAGCCGCAACTTCGTCATCTACGACGATTCGGACCAGAAGGCGGTCGTGCAACGGCTGGTCAAAGAGTTCGAGCTAGACGATCGACGCTACCCAGCGCGTGCCGTGCTCTCCGCCATCAGTGGCGCCAAGCAGGACGGCAAAGATCCCGCGGAGCACGAGCTCGGAGACGGCTTCGACCCGAATCTCGTGCGCCTCGGTCGCGAGTATCAAGCAGCCCTGCGTCGCTCGAACGCCGTCGATTTCGACGATCTCCTGCTGTACGTGCTGCGGCTGGTCGAAGACCAGAATAGCCCCGCTGGTGCCGACTTGTGCCGCCGCTTCGACCACGTGCTCGTGGACGAGTTCCAGGACACCAACTGGGTCCAGTACCGGATCGTCCGCGCACTCAGCGGCGTCACGCGCAATCTCTGTGTGGTGGGTGACGACGACCAATCCATCTACCGCTGGCGCGGTGCCGACGTACGCATCATCCGCGGGTTCCGGAAAGACTTCCCAGAGACACTGGTCGTCAAGCTGGAGCAAAACTATCGCTCGACCGGCAACATCGTGCAGGCCGCATTGGGAGTGATCGCACCGGCGACCACGCGGGAACCCAAAGAGCTCTGGACGAGCTCCCCCGCGGGAGCGCCCGTCGTCGTCCATGGTACGAGCGACGAGCGCGACGAGGCAGCTTTCGTCAGTCGCGGCCTCTTGGCAGCACGCGCAGCTGGAATTTCTCCCGCAGATTTGGCGGTTTTCTACCGCATCCACGCGCAATCTCGCGTGCTCGAAGAGGCGCTCCGAGGCGCGAATCTGCCCTACCAGATCATCGGCGGCACCAAGTTCTTCGACCGCGCCGAGGTCAAGGACATGCTGTCTTATCTGCGCCTGATCGAGAATCCGCAGAGTGACATGGACTTCCTGCGCGTGGTGAATGTTCCCGCGCGCGGCATCGGCCAGAAGACCGTCGAACGGCTCATGGACATCGCGGCCGAGAACGCTCAGTCGCTGAGCGACGCGCTCGGAAGTGCTCTCACCGATGGCACACTGACGGGCGCCGCTGCGCCGAAGCTCGGCCGCTTTCATGAGCTCTTGGACGAGCTCCGGCGCGCGAGCCAGCACCTGAGTCCCTCGGAGCTACTCGAGCGCACGCTGGAAGAAACGGGCTACAAAAGCCTGCTCGAGCAGGAGGACACGGCCGAGAGCGATGCTCGCCTGGAGAACCTGGCGGAGCTCGTCGGCTCGCTGCGGGAGTACGAAGCCGAGGCGCCGGAGACGGGTGAAGCGCCCACGTTGACCGGCTATCTGGAGCGTGTCTCCCTCGTCTCGCCGACGGATGCCATGAAGGACGAGCCGAAGGTCAGCCTGATGACCGTGCACGCCGCCAAGGGGCTCGAGTTCGAGCACGTGTGGCTCACGGGCATGGAGGAGGAGACGTTCCCGTATCGCGGGCTCGACGGCAGCGATCCCGAAGAGCTCGACGAGGAACGGCGCCTGGCCTACGTGGCCATCACACGCGCCAAGAAGCGCCTGTTCGTGAGCCACGCCGGCTCGCGCTTCTTGTTCGGCAAGACCCGCTATCAAGCGCCGAGTCGCTTCCTTTCCGACTTGCCGGAGAGCGCCATCGAACGCAGTGGACAGACGCGACCACCTGCTCCCCCAGGCGGCTACGGCAGCTTTGCGGGCGGGGCGCGGGGCAGCTACGGCAGCTACGGCAGCTCGGGCGGAGCGGGGAACTCGAGTTATCGCGGAGGGCGTTCTTCGGGCGCGGCCCCCAGCTGGGCCCAGCTTCCGGGCGAGCGGCCGCGGGGTCCCCAGGAGATGAAGCTGAACCCGGGTGACCGGGTCATCGATCGTTCAGAGTCGAGCGACGTGGGTGGCGACGTCGACGCCCTGCCGAACTACGAAGACGGCGAAGGGATCGTGGTGCGACCTGGCCAACGGGTCACGCACAAGAAGTTCGGGCGCGGCACGGTGGTCAGCCTCGAACCCGGCATCGAGCCTCGCGTCGTCGCTCGCTTTCCGGGGCATGGTCCCAAGTTGATCTTGGCCAAGTACCTGGACTTCGAATAGGAGTCGAAGACCATGAACGCCCCCGAGAACAAGCGCCTCGCCCTGCTCGAACGGATGGTGGCGAGCGGACAAGCAGACTCGTTCGCCCGCTACGGCCTCGCGATGGAGTACAAAAAGCTCGGTCGCACCGACGACGCGCTGGCGGCGTTCACCGCCTTGCGTCAGGCCGACTCGAGCTACGTCCCGCAGTATCTCATGGCCGGCCAGATGCTGGCGGACGCCGGGCGCAGTGACGAAGCGCGCGCCTGGCTCGAGCAAGGCATCGAGCGCGCGCGCTCTCTCGGCAACTCGCACGCACTGTCCGAGCTCGAAGGCGCTCTCGCAACCCTCTAGCAGGGTTGCTGAAAAAGTCTTTTCAGCACCCTGCGTGCTTCTCCGCGCGGACAAGTCGAGCGAGATCGGTGCGAAGAACCCTCCTTCTTGTGAGGGGTTTTCGCACCTTCGCTAGCCACTTCTCCGCGCGGGCACGGTTGTTCTCGTCGGCAGGGTGCTTTCTTCAGCACCCTGCTAGTGTCCTGAGTCCGCATTTGCCACGATAAATCGGAGCACGGGAATTTCGCTCGCCTTCGGAAGCTTC
>Ga0315910_10002368_pt1 | contig 16617 bp, 13 predicted proteins | sample EdamamesoilMG_FD_204470 | JGI IMG/M metagenome (GOLD analysis project Ga0315910, IMG submission 204470) | Garden soil microbial communities collected in Santa Monica, California, United States - Edamame soil | ecosystem: Environmental > Terrestrial > Soil > Garden | place: USA: California... | reverse complement strand
GCCCGGGGACCGGCACGCCCAGGCCGACATCGCCGCCCGCGGCAGCGTGATCAGCGACGTCACCGTCGTCGCCGGCAACGGGATCGACAGCAACGGGACCGACAGCAGCACCGTCACCGTCGCCGCCGGCAACGGGATCGACAGCAGCACCGTCGCCGTCGTCGCCGGCAACGGGATCGACAGCAGCACCGTCGCCGTCGTCGCCGGCAACGGGATCGACCGCCACCCCGGCAACCGGTGTCGCATCGCCCGCTTCGCTCGCGCCCGCGCCGATCGCAAACGTGATCGCCACGCACGTGCCCGGTAGCGGGGGCAAGCTGCCGCCGACGTCGACGGGCAGCACCGACACGGGCACGCCCGGCACGGGGGCCGCGTCCCCTGCCGTCGCAGGCGCCTCTCGTTCGAACGCTCCGGTCTCGGGCGAGGGCTGCACGACGACGAGCTGCCCGCCGCTCGCGACAGGGTCGCTCACGGGGCAAGCGAGCGGCACGGAAGCGTGGCACCAGACCACCACGCCCGCGCCCGAATGCCAGGGCTGGCCGCCAGCACCGACCACGACCTGAGGGTCCGATTGCGGCGCGACGACGCCGCCGGCTTCACCTTCCGCCGTTGGGTCGACGACGCCGCCGGCTTCGCCTTCCGCCGTTGGGTCGACGACGCCGCCTTCATCGGCGTCTCCGGTGTCGGAGCGGTCGTCAGCAGAGCCGTCCTCGTCATTCGCGCTGAGCCGCGACCGGAGCGTGGAATCTTCACCTTCATCTAGCGGGGCGCCCGCGCCGCACCCGACCAGCCAAAGCACGCCCAGTATCCAGTATCTCATCATGGGTCACTCCTCGATCGATGCGCGGCTGCAGTGAGGTGCCGCGCTGCCCAATAGAGCGCGGCGATTCGAGAACCGGGTCAGCGCGATGTCGATCGATGCTGTCGATCGGTGGATGCAGCACTGCACGCGCGTGTCGCGTGTGTGGCCGATCCGAGCCACCGTGATCGTGTGCTTCGCGGTGGCGGGCGGGTGAGCTGCAGTCAGAACACTGCGCCGAGCGCGACCCCGGCACTCGGTTGCCAGCGCCATCCCGACGCGAGCGGCACGGGGCCGAGCGGCGCTTCGATGACGTAGCGCGTGGTGTGCGGGAGCCAGCGCAGGCCAGCGTGCAGATCGACGCTGAAGGGCCCCGCGAGCCGATACTCGCCGACGAGCTCGCCCGCGACGAGCGGCGAGATGGCCGTGCGCGAAGGCTCCGTCGTTTCGCCCCAGGCGGTCGCCAGCGTGCTGCGCGTGAGCCAGGCAGCGCCAGCGCCGAGCTGCGGCCGCAGCAGGAAGCGGGACGTATCGAGCACGGCCCAGCCCACTTCGGCGAGTAACGTGCGACGCTCGAGCTCGAAGCTGACGCCTTGGTAGGCGACCGGCTCGGCGAAGCCCCAACCCGCGCTCGCGCCGATGCTGGCGCGGCCCCAGCGCAGCTCGACGGCTGCCGTGGCCGACCAGAAGCCTCGCGGGTTGAGGCCCGCGTGCGACCACTCCATACCGGCGCGCGGCGACCAGCGCAGGGCGCGCGACGAGCGACGCCGAGAGGCCTCGTCAGCGCCGCGATCAGCGTCGAACGGCTCGGATCGCGCGGGAGCCAGGACGGCTGCCGGCGGAGTGGCGCGGGGCGCACGCGGGGAGGCGCTCGGCTCCGGCGGCGCCTCTCGCAACATCTTTCGCGGCACCTCTCGCGACGCTGCGGGCGTCAGCTCCGGCGCGGTCGCGGCGGGCTCGACGCGCGACTCTTCTGGCTCGTTCGTGGCGAGCGGGAGCGTGTCGCTCGCGACAGCGCCCGCGCGTTCGAGCGATACGGCGCGCACGGCGCTGCGCACCACCATCGCCGCGGCCTCGAGTGTGGCGCTGCGCTCGGCAGCGCGCGGGTCCACGCGCCGCGTGTGGAGGCCCGCGTGCCCGGTGAGCCACACACACACCGTCATCCTGCCGAGCGTCGCGCCGTCACTCGACACCTCACCCAGCCAGGCCACGACATCGGCGCCCTGCTGGGCGGCGCGCTCGACCACCAGCGCCTCGACCTCGGCGCGGGTCGAGCGCGAACGCGCGGGCTCGACGTCTAGGGTCAGATCGAGATCGCTGACCTGGCCTCGCACGCGCGCGGCAAACTCCGGCACCGCGTCGAGGACGAGCAGCCGCACGCGCCGTGTCGAAGGGGCGATGCGGGGAGCAGACGCCGCCTGTGGCTGCATGCGAGACATCTCGGCGTGTTGCGCGAGCGCGACAAGCGGCTGTTGGCCGAGCAGCCCCCAAACCAGGCCGAGCGCAACGGCGGATCGACGGCACACCACTCAGTCTTCCCAGATCGTGAGCTCGAACTGCTCGCCCGCGTCGTCCTCGACCCGCACTCGTGCGGGAGGAAGGCCTTCACCGAGGCCGTGCTCGATGGCGAGCTCGCGCAGCGGTGTCGCGTCGGGCTCGTACACCACGAGCACCATGTCCTGGCTCGCCGACGCGGGTAGGGGCGAGAAGTATTGCCGGAGGGGCGTGTCGAGCGGCCAGCGCTCGGCGTCGGTTTGCGGAGGGCTCGCGGGCACGCCCATCATCCGTAGCGCCGTCGGGTCGCTCGCGAGCGCGGGAGGCGCGAGCGGATCAGCGCTCACCGGTATGCCGCCAGCGGTGGGCGTCGCGACGGGGTCGGGGCTGTCGGGCACCGGCTGCACGACGCTGCCCGGCACCGCGCTGCCCGCGCCCGATGGCGCATCCAGCTCCGCCGTGGGCTCCTCGACGTCATAGACGGCCACCACATCGTCGCTGCTGCTGCAGCCGGCGACGACGTGCACACACAAGAGCACGACGAGCGCGAGCGGGGATCGCGGCGAACGCGCGACGCGCGCCCCGTGGCGATGGATGCCCACGCGGCGCGCGAGCCATGCGCTCGGCGATTCACTTCGAGACACGCGACGCCTCCTCTTTTCGGGCTCGCGCGGAGCCAGAAGCCGGACTGCTCTTCATACTCGCATCGAGCTGTGACAGCCGCCGCCGCGCCGCCGCTGCGAGCGGATTCGACGGGTAGAGCTGCACGAACCGATCGAGCGCACCGCGTTCTTCTACCACACGCGCGTCGGTGCGGTAGGCTTCGACCAGACCGAACAATGCCTCGGCGCCGACCTCGGCGTCATGCGGCACACGCAGGAACAGCGGCTCTGCGGCCCGCGCGTTGCCCCGTCCGAGCTCGATCTCGCCAGCCGCCACCGCGGCGATCTGCGCTTGTCGCGTCCGGGGATAGCTCGCGATGATGTCGCGATAGGTGTCGAGCGCCTCGCCGTAACGTCGCTCGGCGCGGGCGCGGTTGGCGACGCCCAGCCGATCGGCGGCAGGCGCCGAGTCCCGCGCGTCGGCAGCCTCGAGGCCGCGCCGGAGCTCGCCCTTCGTATCCTGCGCGCGGCTCGGCCACGCGTGGCGAGCCTCTCGCATCGAAGTGGCACGCGCCGCGGGCGTTCGCTCGGCGTCGGCGTCGGCGACAGCCGCGGACGCCGCGGACGCCGCGGACTCGGGTGCTGGCGGCTCGGGCTGAGCTCGCGGCGTTTCCGTCTTCTGCGCGTTCGACACGCGCGCAGGGATGCTCGGCGCGGGGGCTTCGCTCGGCGCGACCCACGCGAGCAGACGGGGAAGCTCACCGAGCGCGGCCGCCGCAGCGCTCGACGCCACCACCACGCCGATGCCGATCAAGGGCCACTTCGGCACCCGCACCCGCCTCGTGCGCGGCGCCGGCCCACACCGTTCGCGCGCGCGCCGCACGAGCTCGAGCGCCGCGCCGTCGCTGATGGGCAGCGCCGGGCCGTCGCGCTCATCGAGCGCGAGCCGATCGAGCAACCCGTCGATCCCGTCCCGCGGGGGCATCGTCGGTCGAGTCATACGGCCCCCTGCTCGCGAGGCGCAGCCTCGATGGCGCCGCGCAGGCGCTCCTTCGCGAGCCGCAGCCGGCTGCGCACCGTCTCTTCGACGACACCCAGCTCGCTCGCCACCTCGGGGATCGTCAGACCCATCACGTGATGCAACACCAGAGGGGTGCGCTGCGCTTCCGGCAGCGTATCGAGCCAGGCGACGAGCTCGCGGCGCGAGTAGAACGTATCGTGGTGCCCCGCGCCCACGGCGAGCTCGGCGGCGAGCGCCTCGCGCTCCGCCGGGCGAGGCGACCGTCGCTTCAGCGACGCAAAAACGGACCGCGCGACCACTCGGTCGGCCCAGGCCCGAAACGCCCCCTCGGCCCGATACCCGTGCATCCCTTTCAGGATCATCACCAGCGCATCCTGACTGAAATCATCCACGTCGCGATCGCCCCGCACCAGGTACCGCACCAGATTACGGACCCGCGGCAAGATTTGGACAAATAGCCGTTCGATCGCCGCCGGATCCCCGGTCGTCGCTCGCTCCGCGAGCTCTGACAAAGCGCCGTCGCTCAGCTCTGGTTGTTGCACGATGGGAAGAGGTGGCTCGCGGGCTAGCTCGATCAGCACCATAGAGCGACGCCAGGCGAGAATCGGGTCAACCCCTCGCAAAAATTCGACCGCCGGCTCACCCAGGCCCGCTTCGAACCGGATCCAACCCGAGGGGTCGGCTGCGGGTGGAACAGCTCCGGGGCGCGAGGGGCGCCCGCAACCCCGCCGTGACGTGAGGGCTGCCGCGGGCGCCGCGAATCGGGGCCTGCGGACGGGCTGCGTCGCAGCGAGACGGCGTTCCCGGTGGCGGCCTCCAGAGCCGGCCGACCATCGAACGAAACAGGCCCGAAAACAGCCTCGGGTGAGCGTTGGGGTGAGCCCCATGACCCCAGCCGATTCGGAGGGCACTCCACAGAGCACGAGCAGCAAGAGCCTGCCCCTCCGGGCCGCAGTTGCACCGTTCCGTATCGGGTCGGGCCAGGGGTCGAGCGGTGCGGACGAGGAGCTCGGGGGCAAAACCCGCGGGCGCGAGGCCATGCGCGTCGTCGATGAAATCACCCGTCTGCTCGGGCTCGAGCTGCCGCTGCGCGAGCGGCTCGAGCTGGCCCTGGCCGCGCTGGAGGTGCCCCTGGGCGTGGCGCGTTCGGTCGTGTACGCGGTCGACGGGCGCTGCCGGGTCATCGAGCTGCTGGCCTGCCACGGCCTCGGGGGCTCGCATTACCGCCCGCGGCTCGGCGCCGGCGTCGTCGGGCGCGCGGCGCAGAGCAAGCAGCGCATCGTGGTGCCGGAGGTGCGGCTCGATCCGATGGCCCTGAGCGAGCTGACCGGTGCCGAGGATTGGACGGACGCCGGCTGGGGCCAAGCGGCGCTGCCGCTGCTCTCGGGCAAGGAGCTGATGGGGGTGCTCTCGTGTTACGCCCTGGGCGGCGGCCACGGCGCCCCGCTCGCAGCGTCGCCCGAGTTCTCGGCCATCGCGTCGTTGCTGGCGGGAGCGCTGGCTCGAGCGCGCGCGCCCAGCGCGGGGCCCGAGCCGGGCGAGGCGCCTCAGCGTCCGCGGCAATGCAGCGGGTTCGAATACGCGAACATGGTCGGGGCGAGCCCGGCGATGCGGCTCGTGTACGAGGAGATCGGCCAGGTGGCGCGCACCAACGCCACCACGCTGATCCGCGGCGAGAGCGGCACCGGCAAGGAGCTGATCGCGTGCGCGATTCACAACAACTCGGATCGCGCGAGCCATCCGCTGGTCAAGGTCAACTGCGCGGCGCTGCCCGAGCCGCTGTTCGAGTCCGAGCTGTTCGGCCACGAGCGCGGCGCGTATACCGGCGCCCATGCGCGGCGGCGCGGCCGCTTCGAGCTGGCAGAGAACGGCACGCTGTTCCTGGACGAGATCGGCGAGCTGTCGCCCGCCCTGCAAGCCAAGCTGCTGCGCGTGCTGCAGGCGCGCGAGTTCGAGCGCGTGGGCGGCAGCGAGACCCTGCGCACCAACGTGCGCATCGTCGCCGCGACCAACCGCGACCTGGAGGCGAGCGTCGCGAGCGGCGAGTTCCGCCAGGATCTCTACTACCGACTGAACGTGTTCAGCATCACGGTGCCGCCGCTGCGCGGCCGCCGCGCAGACATCTGGGCGCTGGCCGAGCACTTCGTGGCCAAGTACGTCGCCGAGCACCGTCGCACCGTCACCGGCATCGCGAACCGAGCGCTCGACGTGCTCTCGGAGTACTCGTGGCCCGGCAACGTGCGCGAGCTCGAGAACGCGATGGAGCGCGCGGTCGTGGTGTGCGACGGCTTCGTCATCCAGGAGCAGCACCTGCCCGCTTCGATCCGGCGGCCCGAGGCCGCCCCGGTCGTGCCCGTGGCGGGGCCCCGGCCAACGCTGCGCGAGGCCGTGGCCGCGCTGGAGCTGCGCATGCTGCGCGAGGCGCTGACCGAGGCCCGCGGCAACTGCGCGCGGGCGGCTCGCGAGCTCGGCATCACGGAGCGCGTCGTGCGCTACAAGGCGGCGTCGTACGGCATCGACGTCGACGGTTTGCGGTCGGGGGGCTGAGTCGGTCGAGAGACGGTCTGAGACCGAACGGTCTCACGACACGTCGCCCGCTGGCCCATCCAAGCCGCGGTCGCTCCGAATGTTAAATCACGGTTTCTGAAAAGAGACCGATGGGTCGCGTAGCGAAGGCGCCCGAAAGCGCCCTCCGGCGCAAGCGTTCAGACGCGCCGAGCGGCGCCAGCGGACGTCGCCGCAGGGATTCGTCACGCGCGTCGTCCGCGTCCGACGCCGGCGTCGACGCGGCTGTCGGATGCCGACAATCTTGTCGCATCCTTGGCGATCGCGTCCATTGCGAGGTCGTTTCTCGCGGCCCGGCGCAGCGGGTTTTGTGCGGAAGCGTGCGCGCGGCGCGGCGCCTGGCACGGCGGTTGCTCAATCACGTCATCGAGGCGCGAGATTGTCACCCCTGTTTGCTAACCAGCATGGCGCGAGCTTCCGAGGAGCGGGACAGCGCCCGGTCGTTGCACTGCTCGAGGCGCGCATGAGCCGTGAGCTGTCGCGTCTGGTCGAGAAACATGGCGGGTCACCGCTGTGCGTGCCGGCGCTGCGCGAGGTGCCCGCGGCCTCGCTCGAGGCCACGCGTGCGGTGATCGACGACCTGGTGCACGCCCGCTACGAGGCGGTGATCTTCATGACGGGCGTGGCCGCGTCGCAGCTGTTCGAGCTGGCCGAGAGCGACGGGCGGCGTCAGGCGCTGGTCGAGGGGTTGTCGAGGGTCACGACCGTCGCGCGGGGGCCGAAGCCGACGGCGGCGTTACGCGGCTTCGGCGTGCCGCCCACGCTCACGGCGCGCGAGCCGTTCACGTCGGCGGAGCTGATCGACGCGCTCAGCGGGCTGCCGCTCGGGGGCAAGCCGGTGCTCCTGTTTCACTATGGTGAGCGCAGCGCCACGCTGGCCGAGACGCTCAGGGCGCGCCAGGTCGTGCTCTCCGAGTGTCACCTGTATCGCTGGCTGATGCCGGAGGACACCAGCGGCCTCGCCGCGCTCGTGACCAGCATCATCGGCGGAGAGGTCGACGCGCTCGTCGTCACTTGCCAGGTTCAGTTTCGGCACTTGATGGAGGTAGCGCGCCAGGGCGCGCTCGCCTCGCTCTTGATCGAGGCACTACAGACGCACGTGGTGGTGGCCGCCATGGGCCCGACCTGTCACGCGACACTCCAGGTCCACGGCGCGCCTGTCCACGTGATGCCCGAAGTGCCGAAAATGGGGCCGCTGATCCGAAGCTTGATGCTTCACCTGCAGCAGTCCTCGAGAGATCGCGCGGGGGTCCAGGGCCCCGAGCAAGTAGTCCACTAACACGCGGTCGCGGCTCAAATGCCGTCGACCACCGAGCTTCGAAAGGTAGTCAAGTCCCATGACTCGAGTCATCAGCCATAGCTTTGTCCGTGCGAGCGCCGTCGGCGCCGTCTGTTCGTTTGCCAGTCTGCTGGCCCCGCTGGCCAGCGCCCAGGGCCCGGAGGCGCTGGATCCCGCCAACGCGGTGCCCGAGGCGGGTCCGGTCGCGATCACACCAGCACCCGCGCCGGCGAAGCCGCCCTACTCGATCCCCTTCCAGCTGCGTCCGGCGGCCTCGGTGACCGTGCTGCGCACGGACACGTCGTTCGCCTTCTACGACGACCCCGTCGCCGACGACGACGGCACGACGGTCGCGTCGATGCTGCTCGCGTCCTACAAGCTGACCGACAACTGGTGTCCGCTGGTCCGCGTCGGCATGGTCTCGAACTCGCCGCCCAACGTGGACGGCGCCGCCGGCTTCCTCAACCCCGTGCTCGGCATGTCCTACATCCTGCCGCTGCTGCCGGAGCTGCGCGCGGCGTTCTTCTTCGGCACGGCCTTGCCGCTCGGCTCGGGCGGCGGTGACTCGCCCGATCCGGCCAACGTCGTCTCGAACGCCGCGGGCATCCGCGCGCGCTCGGCGATGGATAACGCGATGTTCGCCGTGAACGACCTGGTGTTGTTCCCGGGCGCGAGCCTGGCGTACGTGAACCACGGGCTCACGGTGCAGATCGAGGCCACGATCCTGGAGCTGATCCGGGTCCGTGGGGAAGACGCGACCACCGCCGCGGGTGTGCCGCTCAACCCGGACGAGACGCGCACGAACATGACCGCCGGTCTGCACGTCGGCTACTTCTTCATGCCCGAGCTGTCCGGGGCGATCGAGCTGCGCCACCAGCGCTGGCTGTCGACGCCGACGGCGATCGAGAACGATCCGACCGGCACGCTGCGCGACACGACCACGATCGCCCTCGGGCCGCGCGTGCACTTCAAGGTGGGGGAAAAGAGCTGGATCCGCCCGGCGCTCGCGCTGGCCGTCGGCCTCGACGACCCGCTGAAGCGCTGGGAGTCGAGGAGCGTCCAGCTCGACATCCCGGTGATCTTCTGAGCTGCCCCCCACCCTTCAGCCCCTCCCAGAGCACGTCCATGACCCAGCATAACCCCTCCGATCCCAAGAGCACACTCGGCCGCCGTCGCTTCATCCAGGCGGCGGTTGGCCTCGGCGCCGCCACCCTCGGCGCCTGCAAGGCCGACGGCGGCAGCGCCCCGACCTCTTCCCCGGAGCCCACGTCCGGCACGGCCGCCGCGGCCAGCAGCTCGACGGCGTCGTCGAGCGCTCCGGAGACGCCCGATCTGCGCTTCGGCATCATCGCGCTCACGGATTGCTCGCCGATCGTGATCGCGCACGAGAAGGGGTTCTTCAAGAAGTACGGCATCAACTCGACGGTGGTCAAAGGCGCGAGCTGGGCGGCGATCCGCGACTCGCTCTCCAACGGTGACATTCAGGCCACGCACATGCTGATCGGCATGCCCATCGCGTCCACGATGGGCCTGCTCGGTGCGCCGAAGAAGGCGATGGTGATCCCCTGGCTGCTCAACCGCAACGGCCAGGCCATCACCATGCAGAACAAGCTCAAGGGCAAGGTCGGGGCCGATCCGAAGCTGCTCGCGCCGCTGGTGGCCGAGGCGAAGGCGGCGGGCAAACCCATGACGTTCGCGATGACCTTCCCGCCGGGCACGCACGCCATGTGGATGCGGTACTACCTGGCCGCCGGCGGCATCAACCCGGACAAGGACGTGGCGCTGGTCACGGTGCCGCCGCCACAGATGGTCGCCAACATGAAGGTCGACAAGATGGACGGCTTCTGCGTCGGCGAGCCCTGGGGCGCGCGGGCGATCGCCGACAACATCGGCTACACCGCCATCACCACGCAGGAGATCTGGAAAGATCACCCCGAGAAGGTGTGCGCGTTCACGGAGGAGTTCGCCGAGAAGAACCCGAAGACGGTCAAGGCCGTGCTCAAGGCGCTCTACGAGGCCAGCGTGTGGCTCGACGACATGAAGAACCGCGAGGAGCAGTCCGCGATCGTGTCGCGCGCGACCTACATCAACTGTCCGCCCGAGCTGATCCTCGGGCGTCTGCTCGGCGATTACGACTACGGGGACGGCCGAAAGAAGAAGGACGAGTACTACATGACCTTCAATGTCCGCGGCTGCAACTACCCGCAGCCCAAGTACGCGACCTGGTGGATCACCCAGTTCCGGCGCTGGGGCATGGTGGATGCGAACCCCGATTATGCGGGCATTTCCGCGAAGGTGATGCGGCCGGATCTGTACGAAGCCGCGCTCAAAGAGCTGGGCGTGGACCCCGGCTCGCGGAACGACTCGGTCGAGACGCTTTTCGACGGCGTCGCCTTCGATCCGAAATCTCCGGAAACCTACGCGACCTCGTTCGCGGTGCACAACCTGAAGGCGTGAGGACTCGATGACCAAGACATTCGAGCGTTGGCTCGCCGCCTTCGCGCTGCCGCTGATCGGCGTGGGCGTGGTGGTGCTGCTCTGGTCGGTGGCGAGCGCGACCTTCGCCGATAACCTGCCGTCGCCCGTCAAGACGTGGGAGACGAGCCAGCTCTACATCATGGAGCCCTTCGAAAAGCGCGGCGAGCTCGATCAGGGTATCCTGCGCTTCACGTGGTACTCGCTGGAACGGGTCGCGCAGGGGTACTTCATTGCCATCGTCATCGGTGCGCCGCTGGGCTTCTTGCTCGGCATGTCCAAGCTGTTCCAGAGCAGCTTCGATCCGATCATCCAGATCTTGCGCCCCGTGTCGCCGCTCGCCTGGCTGCCGCTCGGTCTGGTGATCTTCCAGAAGCCGGAGCCCGCCGGCATCTTCACGATCGCGATGTGCTCGATGTGGCCGACCGTGCTCAACACCGCGCTCGGCGTGCGCGCGGTGCCGACCGACTATCTCAACGTGGCGCGCGTGCTGAAGCTGTCGCGCGCCAAGACGCTGTTCAAGATCATGCTGCCCGCCGCTCTGCCCTACATGTTCACGGGCTTCCGGCTCAGCCTCGGTATCGCCTGGCTGGTGATCGTGGCGGCCGAGATGTTGACCGGCGCGCCCGGCGTCGGCGGCTTCCTGTGGCAGGAGTACAACGCGCTGATCTACGAGCACATCATCCTCTGCATCCTCACCATCGGCCTCGTCGGGTTCGGGCTCGACCGCCTGATGGGCATGGCGGAGAAGCGGCTGAGGGCGGCATGAGCGACGGCGCTGAGAGCGAAACCTCCGGCACGGGCCAGGCCCCCGGCACGGGCGAAGCCCCCGGCAAGCTGCTGGAGCTGCGTGGGGTCTCCAAGTCGTACGGCTCCACGCACGTGCTCGAGAACGTGTCGCTCGAGATCGAGCCGGGCGAGGTGGTGGTGATCGTCGGCTTCTCGGGCGCCGGCAAGTCGACGCTGATCTCGCTCCTGGCCGGGCTGGATCGGCCCGACACGGGGCAAGTGCGGTTCAAGGGCGCCGTCTCGCCCGAGGCCGGGCCTCAGCGCATGCTGGTGTTCCAGAACTACTCGCTCCTGCCCTGGCTGACGGCCTTCGGCAACGTGGCGCTGGCCGTCGACGAGGTGTTCTCCAGCTGGACCGCCGAGAAGCGCCAGGCGCACACCGAGCGCTTCATCGGCATGGTCGGGCTCGAGCACGCCAAGGACCGAAAGCCCGCGCAGCTGTCGGGGGGCATGCGTCAGCGCGTGGCGCTGGCGCGGGCCCTGGCGACGGACCCCGAGGTGCTGCTGCTCGACGAGCCGCTCAGCGCGCTCGACGCGCTCACCCGAGCCAACCTGCAAGACGCGCTCGAGCGCATCGTGCGCACCAGCGGCAAGACCATCGTGCTCGTCACCAACGACGTCGACGAAGCCATCTTGCTCGCGGACCGCATCATCCCGCTCAGCGCGGGCCCGCGCGCCACGCTCGGCCCCGAGTTTCCGATCGCGATCGCGCGCCCGCGCGACCGCCGGGCGCTCAACCACGACCCCGAGTTCCGGCACGTGCGCACCGCCGTGATCGAGTACCTGCTGTCCACCAAGCGCGCCCCACGCCCGACCGCCCCCGAGCCCGCGCCGGCCCTGTCCGGAGCGCCCGCCGAGGTTTCTACATGAGCTCCAAGTTCCTCGAGATCACCGATCTCGACAAATCCTTCGAGGGCCAGAATGGCCCGGTCACCATCGTCAAAGGCTTCGAGCTCACGGTCGCCGAAGGCGAGTTCGTCAGCATCATCGGACACTCCGGCTGCGGCAAGAGCACCGTGCTGAGTATCCTGGCGGGCCTGGCCGAGTCGAGCAGCGGCGCCGTCATCCTCGCCGGCAAGGAGCTCGTCGGCGCCGGGCCCGATCGCGGCGTCGTCTTCCAGGCGCCGTGTCTGCTCGCGTGGTTGACGGCGCTCGGCAACGTCAAGCTCGGTGTCGATCAGGTCTACCCCAACAAGACCAGCGCCGAGCGCAGCGAGATCGCCGCCCACTACCTCGAGCTCGTCGGCCTCGGCGGCGCCCTCCACAAGAAGCCCTCGGAGCTGTCCGCCGGCATGCGCCAGCGCGTCGGCCTCGCGCGGGCGTTCGCGCTCTCGCCGCGCCTGCTCCTGCTCGACGAGCCCTTCGGCATGCTCGACTCGCTCACCCGCATCGAGCTCCAGGACGTCCTGCTCGAGCTGTGGGCGCAAGATCGCAAGACCGCCGTCATGGTCACCCACGACGTCGACGAAGCCGTATTCCTGTCCGACCGCGTCGTCATGATGACCAGCGGCCCGGAAGCCCGCGTCGGCGAAATCCTCTCCATCCCGTTCGAACGCCCGCGCGACCGCCACGCGCTGATGGACTCGCCCGACTTCTACGACCTGCGGGAGAAGCTCGTCACCTTCCTCGAAGAACAAGGCCACCGGCCACCCCCGCCCGCCGCCGCGGCCAAGCCCCGCAAGCAAAGCCTGTGGAGCGCCCTGCGCTCGCGCACCGCGCTTTGAGGGCTCGAGGGGCCGACCGTGCTGGACTCGGTGCTCGGGGGCTCTTTCGCCGAATGCCGAGCTAGGGGGGCTCGTGGCGGCGTGCGCCACCCAACCTGTCATGGCCTGCTGATGGCTGGCTTGCCTGAGTGATGGTGGTGTGGTCGTACCCATCCGACTCGAGCTCGCGCGCGTGAGGGTGCACCACGGATGCACGGCGGATGCACATGGCACGCCATGCGCTGTAAGCGATGAGAGTCTGTCGATCTCGCTGGACTGGTTTTTGCGGCGCCCGGGCGATCGAGACGGGGCTTCGTCGAAACGCTCCCGTCGAGGCGCGTGAGGGCGCTCTCGACGCCACGATGGCAGCCCGAACGGCTTCGCTCTCGATCATCGGGGTGTGGCAAGCTCCAGAGGCCCGCCAGAGAGCATCGAAATCGCTGTGCTAGCGTGGCGCTCATGGGGACACCACACGGCGCTCGGGCGCTTCTGGCGAACGATACAGGTCCTTGGGTGGAGGCGCATGAAGCCCTGAAGCGGCTGGCGCGACAGCGCGCGGTGCTCGACGCTGAGGAGGGGCGCTGGCTGCTTCAGGCGCTGCGCTTGGCGGCGCACGTGCACCTGGGAATCGGCTCGTTCTGTCAGTATGTCGAGCTGCTCTTCGGCTACAAGCCTCGCACGACGCAGGAGAAGCTGCGCGTCGCGGAGGCGCTCGAAGGGCTGCCCCGCCTCAAGGGCGCGCTCGAGTCCGGTCGCCTGAGCTGGTGCGCCGCCCGTGAGCTGACTCGCGTCGCGGTGCCCGAGACCGAACAGGCCTGGCTAGACGCCTCGCGCGGCAAGACCCAGCGCGAGCTCGAAGTGCTCGTGGCGAGCGCGAGCCCCGGTGATCTACCCGGCGCTGGAGGCACCGAGCGCCCGCGCCCGTGCGTGCTGCGCTTCGAAGTGGCGCCCGACACCTTCGCGACGTTCCGGGAGGCGATGCGAGAGCTCGAGCGCACGGCGGGTGCCCGGCTCGACGACGACGCGCTCCTGCTCGCGATGGCCCGACACGTCCTCGGTGGTCCCCAGGACGCAGGCCGCAGCAGCTACCAGATCTCGCTCGACCTCTGCAGCGCCTGCGGGCGCGGCGTGCAGCTCGCCGGCGGCGAGCGCGTGCCGATCGATGCCGCGATCGTCGCCATGGCGGCGTGTGACGCGCAGCACCTCGGCGAGGTCCTGCCCATCGTTGCCGCGCCCCGTGCCGATGGAGAGGGTGACCGCGGCTCGCGCGAGGACGCCGTCGAGTCGACGGGCGCCGCGAGCGTAACGACCCGTCAGTGCTCCGACCCCGTCCATGTGGGCGCCGCCCCCGTTCACTTGGGCCGCGCAGCGAGCCCACCCGCGAACGACGCTCCCGTCAGAGCTGCCGCTGCGACCCCACGGCACGACGCAGCCCCCGCCACCCGCGCCGGCGCTCGTCCGCGCCGCGCTCGGCAAGACATCCCGCCGGCGCTGCGGCGCGCCGTGCTCGCGCGCGATCGGCACTGCCGCGTCCCGGGCTGCAGCCATGCGACCTTCCTCGACGTCCATCACATCCAGCCGCTCTCCGAGGGAGGGCGCAACGAAGCCGCCAACCTGCTGGGCATCTGCTCGGCACACCACCGAGCGACCCATCGCGGCGAGTTGCTCATCGAACGCGAGCGCGACGGGACCCTCACCTTCCGCCACGCCGATGGCTCGCTCTACGGTGACCCGACGGCGCCCCGAGCCATCGACGCGCACACCAAAGTCTTCAGCGCCCTGCGCCACCTCGGCTTCCGCGAGGGCGAGGTGAAGGCCGTGCTCGCCGAGCTGCGCGGCGACGCCGAGCTCGCGGGCGCTTCCGTCGAGGGCCTGCTGCGCGAAGCCCTCTGCCGCATTCGGCCCAGGCCTCGCTGATCGACGCTCTCGCCGCCGGCCGCGCCTCGGCGAAGGGCATCGACAGCTCCTCTTCGAGCGTCATGGCAAGGCCGTCGTTCGAGCGCTGCAACGCCGCCCTGAAGGCCGCTTGCCGAGGTCTGTCAAACTCTAAAGCTATGCCTGCGCCTTTGCGAACTGGAGCTGCGGCCGCGAACTGGGGCCGCGGCGGCTGACTGGAGTTGCAGTCACCGTCCGCTGCCCCCGCGACAGTTGGCCGCCGCAGTCCGCCGCCGCAGTTCGCGCGAAGCGCGGCCCCGCCGCAGCGCGCCGCCCAACTGCGATGGACCACCTGCGCCGAGAGCGTGGGCAGAGCCACCGGACAGCCCCAGTGCGTGCTGGCGTGCGGTGAGACGTTGAAGGGGCGCGCCTCGGTTGACGCTGGGCGTGTGGCGGTTACACCTGCGGCATGTCTCGAGCTCAGGGAGAGGGGTCGGCGCCGCGGGCCAAGCACATCGGTATCGTGGCGGTCAGCGCGGAGGGTGCGGCGCTCTGTTATCGGACGATTTGTAGTGAGGGTGCGGCGCTGCTGGGGCGGCACAATCATCCGGAGGTGACGCTGCATACGTATCCGCTGGCGCGCTATATGCCGCCGACCGAGTCGGGGGACTGGCAGCAGGCGGGCGAGCTGCTCTTGGCTTCGGCGAGGGTGTTGGTGGCGGCGGGGGCGCAGCTGTTGATCTGTCCGGACAATACCATTCATCCGGGGGTCGAGCTGATCCGTGAGCGCTGCGGCGTGCCCTGGCTGCATATCGCGGAGGAGGTGGCGGCGGCCGCCGCTGGCAAGCACCGCAAGCTCGGGCTGCTCGGAACTCGCTACCTGGTGGAAGGTCCGGTGTACCGCGACAAGCTCTCTGCGCGTGGGGTCGACTACGAGGTGCCCGATCCGGAGGCGCGCGAGCGCATCAACGCCATCATTTTCGACGAGCTGGTTTACGGGCGCTTCGAGCCCGCGGCGCGCCGCTACTTCCAGGACGTGATCGAGTCGCTCGCTGCACGGGGCTGCGACGCGGTCGTGCTCGGCTGCACGGAGATCCCGCTGCTCATCTCGCCCGAGGACTCGGTCTTGCCCGTGCTCGACTCGACGCGCATCCTGGCGCGCGCCGCGTTGCGCGCGGCCGTGTCTGGCGCCTAGTGGCCGCGGGCTGGACACCCGCCTCCGACAGCTGCTGTTCCGATCGAGGTCGACCATCGTCTCCGAGGTCGTCGTCACTTCGTCTCGATCGTGGGCAGCGACCCGCGTGTGCCGCGGGCCGTGTGCCAGGTCTCGGTCGCCGGCGCACGCGCCCGGTTGGATGGCACAGCTCACGTAGGCGTCGGCCCGGGTCCCCCGGCGAGGCGCTGGGTGCGGGACGTTGTTTGGACTCGAAACCACGGTAAGTATTGCGCTTTCTGGCGCGTGCGCCGCGCCCTGCGCCAGCTGCCGTCAGCGGCTCGGGCCGCGCGCGCCGCGAACGGCGCCGGTCTTGCAGGGAGCGTCGCGTGCACACACGATCCCTCCGGTTGGCGCTGCTCAGCAGCCTGGGTCTCATTCCGCTCGGCTGCGCGCAGGGAGACGCGATCGATGGCTTGCAGTTGCATGCGGGGGACGCCAGCGTGGGGCCTGTGCCCGATGGGGGGCCGTCGACCCCAGCTGAAGATGGCGGAACCTCGTCGGAGGATGGTGGCGGCTCGGTGCAGCTCGCGTCCTGCGGGCAGAGCACGGCGGTGCCGAACGGAGAGCTCCCCACGGTGAACTTTCGTCGTTCGGCGCTGGCGGCGCGGGACGTGTTCACCGGCGTCGAGCGGTGTGAGAACGGCGTACTGCATCGCCCGGCTCCGGTCACTTGCAGCGTCAACCTCCCGCGCCCCCTGCCGCCGGGTGCCGGCGTAGACAGCGACGCGGGCGGCGAGGCCGCGCTGTCGCAAGTGGACTACCTGTACCCGCCACTGGGTTACCAGTCGCTTGACGCGGG
>Ga0315910_10002367_pt1 | contig 16617 bp, 15 predicted proteins | sample EdamamesoilMG_FD_204470 | JGI IMG/M metagenome (GOLD analysis project Ga0315910, IMG submission 204470) | Garden soil microbial communities collected in Santa Monica, California, United States - Edamame soil | ecosystem: Environmental > Terrestrial > Soil > Garden | place: USA: California... | reverse complement strand
TTGTATTGTATGTCCTCCGGCTAGTGATATTGAGGGGGCGTAAATAGTTGCTTTTAGGGTTTAATGCAGAACTATGGAGTAGCTTAGTCGCGTGGCCTGTGACTATGGGTGAGTATTGATGGTAGTCGGTTCTGTGATTTTTCAAAAATTTGACTTTGAGACGGCCTCTTTTTTTATATTTGAAGGATTACCTATGACAAACCGTTTTATAAGTTCTATAAAGTCCCGAACGCAAGAGCAGAAGCAGATCACCATGATGCTCGCCACGGGCTTCTTCATGGGAGTTTTTATTGCCACCTACCAGGTAACAGCCGATTCGCTCTTCCTTAATCGGATGGGCACGTACCTCGACAAGGCTTTCCTGGTGGCCGGTATTTTAGGAATTGTAACCACAGCGCTCTTCTCGTTTTTTCAGAATTGGATACGCTTCACCACGCTGGCATTGGGCAGTGTTGTTCTTATTTTCGCTTTTACCCTGAGTGCCTTTTGGCTTTTAAACACAGCTTCACCGGCCTATCATAACTATTTCATATTTGCCCTATACTGCATGACCGGTCCGATTACGGCCGTACTCTTGCTAAGCTTCTGGGGTATTTTTGGGAGGCTATTTAATTTCCGACAATCAAAGCGGATTATCGGTTGGATTGATACCGGTCAATTAATTGCCGCGATTCTGGCAACACTCGTGGCCATTCCGTTTACTACTAAAATCGTGGGCGATACAACCAATTACCTGGTGGTTTGTGCGATTAGTATTGCGACCGTTTCGGTATTGATGTTCATCATCTCAGCACGATTTACATTATCCAAGAATGATCCAAGAGAATTTGGGGTAACCGTAAGACGCGAGACGCAACTCACCAAACTGTTTGGCGACCGCTATATTCAAATGATGTCGCTCTTTCTGTTGATCTCCATGGTAATGTATGTTCTGGCTCAATACTCCTTTCAGGAATTGGTGCAGAAGCAATACCCCACCGAACGCGAACTGACAAACTTCAACTCTTTTTTTACAGGTGCGGTGTATGGAATCAGTTTGATCATGCAGACGTTCATCAACCAGCGTATTATCAGCAACTACGGATTGCGTATTTCCCTTTTTGTACTTCCATTTGTGATGGCCGTATTTGCTGTTGGGTCGCTCGTAACCGGTACTTTCTTTGGTTTTGAAAAAACATTAGGGTCAACCGGATTTATTTATTTCTTCCTTTTTGTTGCCTTAACCCGACTTTTCAATTGGACATTACGCGATTCACTTGAGAATCCTGTATTTAAACTGTTCTTTATTCCGTTGGATGGCCGGTTGAGGTTTAGTATTCAATCAAAAGTAGAAGGGTTAATGAATGAAAGCGCCCGGTTTTTAGGGGGACTTCTGATCTTCGGTCTCGGATTACTTCCATTCTTCAAAGTAATTCATATCGCACTCTTTCTTATAGTACTTGCCGGCTTATACATTTTTGTGGTAAACAACCTGTACCAGGGGTATCGAAATAAGATCAGAATAAAGCTGGAGGGTTCGGATGTTCAGCAAGAGAAACTCGAGAAGGGTTTTGCAATGATAACCACACGACTGGAAAGCAAACTAGGATTGAACTCACCCGGAAGCGCAGTCTTTTCTTTCAAACTGTTAGAGAAGATCAATGCCGCCAATGTATCCGTTTGGGTAAACAGCATGATGAAGAATGAAGACGAGACCATCCGGCATTATGCACAGGAAAAGATGAACGAACTGAAGGGGCTTTCAGTGTCCGATAAGTACGTCATTCGTATGGATCAGTCAAAGGTAGTGGATGCTGCCAAAAGCGTTTTAAGTAAAACAGATATTCAACTGATCATTGAAAACGGTGGCGATATCACCAAGACGCGTATCCAAAAATTAACACGAAGTACCGATGCAAACGATCGGCATTATGCTGCTGAATTGTTGTTGCATACTTCGAAAGATGAATGCACGTCCTTCTTAATGGAATTGCTCCTCGACAATGAACCTAAAGTCAGAAACACAGCCATTAAAACTTCCATCAAGAAGAATAATTCTGAAATTATAAATTCTGTAATCGAAAATCTGGGCAGCCCGGTGTATAGTAATCAGGCCATGAATGCCCTTACCCTCATGGGAACCGATACACTTTCGGCACTGGACTCAGCTTTTTACAGAAGCGGCCAAAGTACCCAAATGATGTTACGCATTGTTCAGGTTATTGGACGAATAGGCGGGCAACGGGCACGCGAAATACTCTGGAATAAAATTGATTACCCTAATAAGATTGTGGTTTCGCAGGTACTGCTCTCATTGGGTGAGTGTGGTTTCAAGGCTGGTATATCGCAGATTACCCGCATCAAGTATGCTATTGAATCCGATATTTCGGATATCCGATGGAACCTAAGTGCAATTCAGGAAGTAGGAGAGGATGGCTTTAGTGCCCAGATAAAAACGGCACTTCGTTCTGAAATCCAAGGTGATATCGAGCACGTGTACATGCTGCTTACGATGTTGTACGATACCCGCTCAATTCAGTTGGTTAAGGAAAACATTGACAGCGGCACGGCTGAAGGTATTACCTATGCGGTTGAGCTTTTGGATGTATTCCTTTCTGAGCAACTGAAGCAACGGGTAATCCCCATCCTTGACGACCTGACGGATCAGGAAAGGGTGGGCCGTTTGGAGGATATTTATCCACGGGTAAAACTGGATTCAAAACTGGTGCTGAAGTTTTTGATCAATCGTGACTTTACCCAGTCTAACCGGTGGACAAAAGCATGTGTACTTTTTCAGATCGGCATCCTGAGGATTGAGGATTTTAAACTGGACTTGATTGCCCAGATATTTAACCCCGATGCATTGATTCGCGAAGTAGCGGCATGGGCGCTTTATCAGATTAGCATTGATGAATATAACAGTAACACCAAAAGATTGGGAGAAGCCACCAAGCGTGAACTTGATACATTGATAATCTTGTCGCGAAGAATGACGGGCTTTGAGAGGGTGTTGTTCTTCCAGAAGATCAATGCGTTTGAAGGTATTCCGGGGATTACCCTTTCTTACCTTGCAGATATCAGTGAGGAAATCAGACTTACCCGCGATAATACCCTTCTGCTGGATGAGAAGTCTAACAATAATTTCTACATCCTTGTAAATGGAACAGTTGATTTCTACCAACGCGGAGAGGTGGTAAGCGAGTTTACGAATGGTCAGTTTATTGGCGAAATGCTGGGGGTGCCTAGTTTCGTCAACACGAATTTAATCAAGGCCAAGTCGGATGCTGTGATATTGAAGTTGAACAAGGATCAGTTTTACGAGCTTCTATCTGATAATGTTAAGCTGGCTGACAAGGTGTTAGAGTATATTTGAGAATGAGCCGGTCGAAGAAGGTGTTCCTAGTATTTTCTATCGTATTTCTTGCCCTTTTGGGCTATGCGAGCTTCGATATTGCTCGAAAAACTACATTTCCGGGCTCAAAACCTCAACTCAGGGAGCGGATTAAAGAGGAATTTATTGATCAGGATTCCATAAAACCTGATACTTTATTGCCAAGAAGTAACAACGATTAAGTTTTTCTTACATTTTTATTACGCAATCGGTTGTTTTAAAACTAAAAACGTTTATTTTTGAAACAGATTAAAGCCAACTATAGACATGACGATCCCCCTTAGTCGAGTACTTTGGGGGATTTTCATTTTAGGGCATTTAGGCCTGTTGCGAATCCAACTCATCGTCCTTAAAATCTAATTCATCCTTATTAGTTTCAAGTGAGCGATTTGATAATTGTAAATTAACTGGCAGCATATACCTTTACTCCCAGATTAAAGCCAACTATAGACAATGAGAATCCCCTGGGGTCAAGGACTTCGGGGGATTCTCTTTTATTGGCCGTTGTCATACATTGTATACTGCCAGAACTCAACAAAAAGTTAGCCTTTGTATTTCGCGGTTGCCAGGGGCTGATTGTATGTTATCTCAAAGACAATCCACTTGCTTGTTTTTTTTCGACAGTGGCAACGCTTCAGAAAATAGGTACGTCCTGCTTGTAGGTTCTCTGTTATCGTTGCACGAACGTGCAACAGGTATTTGTAGGTCCGTTTGATTTGCCTAACTTTTTACTATGAATAAATTTCCATCGTTTTTGCTATCAGCGTTTTCGTTGGTTCTGATTATCACCTATTCCTGTGCCGATCATGATTTTGGTTCACCCTTTTTTGTGGATTGTACTACCGCTGAAGAATACAGTTATGCGCTGGACGTTAGCCCGGTTATTGCTGCGAACTGTGCAACAGCCGGATGCCACGATGGAAGCACCTGGCTGCCAGACTGGACTGACATTAACAACCTGCAGGATACTGACAATCAAAAGGAAATCAAGCGAAGAATAACACTACCCTTAACGGATGGCGATAAGATGCCGCGCGATGGAAGTATTACCGCAGAAGAAAGAGAGAAAATTTATTGTTGGATTGAGCAAGGGGCTAAGGATAATTGATTGTATGGAAATCCGATTTATAAGTACACTGCTTCTTGTAATAGCAGGTTGGAGTACACAGGCGCAAAAGTATGTAGCGGAAAAGAGTACTGTGTCGTTTTACTCGCATGCAGTGTTGGAAGATATTAAAGCTGATAATGCCAAGGCTGTAAGTATCTTTAACCAGACAACAAACGACATTGCATTTTCTGTACCGATTGCCGAGTTTCAGTTTGCCAAGCCGTTGATGAAAGAGCACTTTAAGGAAAAGTACATGGAGACTGAAAAGTATCCAACATCTACGTTTCAGGGTAAGATTTCGGGATTTGATTTCAATGCGAAAGGAATTCAGCAAACCAAGGCAGCAGGTAAGCTTACTATTCACGGTGTGACCCGTGATGTTGAAATTCCAGGAACAATTGAAAAGCAGGGAAGTAAATTGCTTATGAAAGCGAAGTTCATCGTGAAGTTGGAGGATTATAACATTACGATTCCTCAAATCGTATGGCAGAACATTGCTGAGCAAGTTGAAGTAACCGTTGATTTTGTTTATAAACCTCAATGATTTCGGACTTACTATGAATAAATTACTTTTACTTTTTTTCTGTCTGCCGTTATTCGCGGTTGCACAAGAGGATTTACTCAAAGAATTGGAGCAAGACTCCAACACCACCCAACAGGCTTTTGCCACTTTTAAAGGAACCCGGCTCGTTAATGGCCACACCATCGAAACAAAAGCGAAGGGTTCATTAGAATTTATTTTTCAACACCGGTTTGGGCCGGTTAATGGCGGGTTGTATGAAATGTTTGGTCTTGATGAAGCATACGTACGGCTTGGACTTGACTACGGAATTACCGATAATTTGTCGGTAAGCGCAGGTCGTAATTCTGTTGATAAAACATTGGATGGATTTGTGAAGTACAAGGTATTGCATCAGCAGAAAGGAGAGAAGAATTTTCCATTTTCAATAACCTTGCTCGAAGGGGTCGCCTACAAGCTTTCACCGAAAGACAACGAAGAAGTTTCACCCGATTTTGAAAATGTTGATCGACTTTCCTACACCAGTCAACTGCTGATTGCACGCAAGTTCAATTCAAATTTTTCATTCCAGATAATGCCATCGTACATTCATACAAATGCCGTGGATCAATCGGTAACCTCCAACGATCAATTTGCATTGGGTATGGGTGCACGCCTTAAAGTATCAGGGAGTGTTGCCCTTACGGCCGAATACTATTATAATTTTACCAAAGGCGAATACTATGTAGCCGGAACAAACGGTGAGAAGGAACCTTATTATAACGCGCTTGGCTTTGGGGTGGATATTGAAACCGGAGGTCACGTTTTTCAACTGCTCATTACAAATGGATATGGCTTAACCGAACGCGCATTCATTACCGAAACGAAAGACAATTTTTTTGCTGGCGACATTCACTTTGGTTTCAATGTTACCCGCACCTTTCAGCTAAAGGAGAATAAGTAGACATTTAATTTCATATTCAGAAATAATCCGGTGTTTCTTTACTTTTAAGCTGTAAAAGTTTAACCGGAAAGAAATTGCTGCTACTTTCTATTATTGCTTATCTCGTTGTTACAATTCTTGTGGGCTTTTGGGCTTCGCGAAGGGTTAGAACCTCCGGTGACTACATGTTGGCTGGTCGAAGTCTTCCACTAGTGCTCAGTTCGGCTGCGTTGTTTGCCACGTGGTTTGGATCGGAAACTGTTTTTGGAGCTTCGTCTGAATTTATTAAAGGAGGCTTGTATGCCGTAATTGAAGATCCGTTTGGTGCTGCGCTGTGTCTTGTTCTCTTCGGTATGTTTTTCGCCAGAAAACTTTACAACATGAGCCTGCTTACCCTGGGCGATTTCTTTAAAGTACGCTATGGAAAAACCACCGAACTAACCGCTTGCCTTTTTCTAGCACCACCCTATATCGGATATATCGCTGCCCAATTAGTAGCCATGGGCCTCATCTTGAATGTGGTTGCTGGCATTGCCGTTTGGCAGGGCGTTGTGGTTAGCGCGGTAGTAGTTACGCTCTATACGTATGTTGGTGGTATGTGGGCCATTTCCATTACTGACTTTTTTCAAAGCATAATCATCATACTCGGCATGGTAATTCTGGCGGTAGTACTGGCCGGCAAAGCGGGGGGAGTTGCTTCAGTTCTTTCAGCGGTGCCAAGCGAGAATTTTAAATTTTTGCCTGCTCCTGATATAAAATCAATTGCAGCCTACCTGGCGGCCTGGTTTGTGCTGGGGCTTGGTTCTCTGCCTTCGCAAGATGTTTTTCAACGGGCGATGTCCTCCGGTTCGGCAAAAACGGCTGTGCGGTCATGCTACATCGCAGCCGGGCTTTACTTGACCATTGCCATGCTACCATTGTTCATCAGCCTTTGCACCAAGCACTTGTATCCTGCCCAGGTTGAAGGTGATACACAACTGGCATTGCCCAACATGGTGCTTGCCCATACTGCTTTGCCTATACAGATTTTGTTTTTTGGCTCACTCTTGTCAGCTATCATGAGTACAACCAGCTCGGCTATCCTGGCACCGGCAGCAATTTTTTCAGAGAACCTGGTGAAGCCTATGTTGCAGGAACGACTCAGCGATCGAAACCTTCTCATCTTAACACGCGTTTCCGTGTTGATCTTCAGTGCCATCGCTACAATCATGGCGTGCATGCGCTCAAACATTTATGAGTTGGTAGGTGAGTCTTCTATTCTCAGTCTGGTGTCACTCTTTGTGCCGTTAACACTGGGGCTGTATTGGAAGCGTTCATCACCCACAGGAGCAATGCTTGCCATGGTGTTAGGAACGATTACTTGGATTATCTTTACGTTTTCAGAAACAGATTGGCCGAGTTTACTGCCGGCAACATTGATAAGTTTACTGGCGATGGTTGCAGGAAGTTTGCTATGGCCGAAGAAGGAAAAAGTGATATGATTAAAATAGAATTAAATCGATTGAACGATGCTTTCCACATGGAGGCTCGGAATGAGCAGGGTAATACGGTGCAATTAGATTCGTCACCTGAATCAGGCGGTAGTAACCTGGGTATGCGCCCTATGCAAATGCTGCTGGCGGCCATGGGCGGTTGCAGTGCCATTGATGTGGTAAGTATTTTGAAGAAACAACGCCAGGCGTTGCGCGATATTAAAATTACCGTAACCGGTGAACGTGAAAAAGACGCCACGCCATCCTTGTATACAGAAGTACACGCTCATTTTAAATTGTTTGGCGACCTCGATCCGGATAAAGCTGAAAAAGCTGTAGCGCTTTCAATCGAAAAATATTGTTCGGTTGCTAAAACACTGGAGAAGACCGCTACGGTTACCTATAGTTTTGAAATCGTAAAATAGTAAACATCACAGCCGAGCCAGGCATTTTTAACGCAGGATTTTAGTAATGGAAGACAACGGAAAATTTGAAACCGATGCTATTCGCACACAAGCGGCACGTACGCAGTTTCGTGAGCACTCGGTTCCCCTATACTTAACCTCAAGCTTTGTATTTGATGATGCCGAGCAGGCACGGGCAATGTTTGCAGATGAAATACCCGGAAACATTTACAGCCGCTACTCCAATCCCAATACAGATGAGTTTATTGAAAAGCTCTGCAAGTTGGAAGGTACTGAAGATGGTATTGCCACGGCATCGGGCATGGCTGCGATGTGGTCGAGCATGACAGCCCTGTTAAAGTCGGGCGATCATGTACTGGCGTGTCGTTCGGTGTTTGGTTCCACGCATCAGATATTGAATGCAATCTATCCGAAATTCAACATCTCGCATACCTATGCCGATGTAAGTCAGCCGGAAACCTGGGAATCTAAAATTCAGCCGAATACAAGGATGATTTTTGTGGAGACTCCCTCGAATCCGGCATTGGATATCATCGATCTGGAGTGGCTGGGTAAACTGGCAAAAAAGTACAACCTGATTCTTAATGTTGACAATTGCTTTGCCACACCCTTTGTACAAACACCTGCAAAATGGGGCGCTCATATTGTTACACACTCGGCTACCAAATTTATGGATGGCCAGGGCCGTGTAATTGGTGGGGCCATTTTAGGAACGAAGGAACTTATTAAAGAGATCCGGTTCTTCACGCGCCATACAGGCCCATCGATGTCACCGTTTAATGCTTGGGTACTTTCTAAAAGTTTGGAGACATTGAGTGTGCGTATGGAACGCCATAGCCAGAATGCGCTGGCGTTAGCACAGTACCTGGAGAAGCACAGTGAAGTTTCGCGGGTGAAGTATCCATTCCTTCCTTCGCATCCTCAACATGCGCTGGCTAAAAAACAGATGAAAACCGGTGGAGGTATTGTTACCTTTGAAATTAAAGGAGGACTTGATCAAGGCAGAAGATTCCTCAATGCGTTAAAGATGATTTCGCATACACCTAATCTTGGCGATGTGCGCACCATCGCGATTCATCCGGCTTCGACAACCCATTCAAAATTATCGAATGATGAACGTGAGGCCGTAGGTATAACTACTGGCCTTATCCGTATTGCGGTTGGACTGGAAGATATAACCGATATTATTGCCGATGTTGAGCAAGCCATAGCGGCATCCCGCTAAAGGATGCCGCTAGCCGGTACTAGTAAGTAGGCATTTCCTGATCAATCTCTTTTGCCCAGGCAAGAATACCGCCCTTTAAATTGTAGAGATTAGTCAGGCCTTTATTTTTCTCAAGCCATTGCACCATGTTGCCACTGCGGGCACCACTGCGGCAATGAATTACAACTTTCTTGTCGGTTGAAATTTTATCGGTGTTGTAGGGAATTTCACCTTGTGGTATCAACTCGCCTCCAAGATTACAGATGTCGTACTCGTGTGGTTCGCGAACATCGATGAGTTGAAAATCAGCTTTTGAGTCCAGCATTTCCTTCAGCTCCTGTACAGTTACTTCTTTCATATTCAGTGATTGATTAGCGTTCAAAGATTTATTTTTCTCCTGACTTATACCACAAAACTCATCATAATCGATTAAAGTTCTAATGCTGTTTCGGGCATTTTGAGGTTGAATGGTGATGATGGTTTGCTGCATGGTTGCCGCATCGAGCAGCAGGAGTTTGTTAGCCAGGGGTTCGCCAACTCCGGTGATGATCTTGATGACTTCATTAGCCTGCATACTTCCAATCATACCCGGAAGCACACCCAGCACTCCGGCTTGTTCACAGTTTGGCACGGATGAAGGATCAGGCGGAATGGGAAAAAGATCGCGGTAGTTTGCTGCATAGCCAGCGCTTGTCTTCAAATTGAAAACCGATACTTGCCCTTCAAATTTCAGAATCGATCCGTAAACCAATGGCTTGTCAAGCAACACGCAGGCATCGTTAAGCAGGTATCGGGTCTGAAAATTATCGGTTCCATCAAGCACCACATCGTATTCTGAAATAACTGACAGTGCGTTGACGCTGGAAATTTTTTCAGTGTAACATAGATAGGCCAGCAGGGGGTTCAACTGCTGTAAGCGGAGTGCTGCAACTTCAGCTTTATTTTTATGGAGATCATCCACCGTGAAGAGTACCTGCCGCTGAAGGTTGGAAATATCAACGGTATCAAAATCGGCAATGCCCAGCGTACCTACACCGGCAGCCGCCAGGTACAACAAGGCCGGACATCCCAATCCACCTGCACCGACAACCAGAACGCGGGCCTTTTTCAACTTAAGTTGATTTTCAACACCAAAATCCTGCAACACCAGGTGTCTACTATACCGTTTACGTTCAATGTTGGTTAACTTGTCCACCTTCAAAAATACAATTCTTACTAAGGATGACAACACGCAAAAATTTTTCTTCAGGTGCCAAATGGGAAGATATTGTCGGGTACTCCCGGGCTGTGCAAATGGGTAATCAGTTGGAAATATCCGGCACCGTAGCCACCGATGAAAATGGTGTGGTAGGGAAAGGAGATTTTTACATGCAGACCCGATTCATTATTCAAAAGATTGATAAAGTACTTCAGCAAGCCGGCTTTACATTGGCCGATGTTGTTCGAACCCGTATGTTTGTTACTGACATTTCGCGGTGGGAAGAAGTTGGTAAAGCCCATGGAGAGTTTTTCGGCAACATCAAGCCAGCCACATCGATGATTGAAATAAGCGCTTTAATCGATCCTGATTATTTGATCGAGATTGAAGTTAGCGCGATTCGGTCAGAGACTATCACAGAATGATCAGGTAAGGTGCTGCACCGGATGCTCAACGTGTGTTGGCATCAAAATTGGGTTAGGTCGGTTACCTAAACAGTACCGAAATGAAAACCCTCATCATTACCCCTGTCATTTTTTTAGTATTGTCTCTTGTGGCTGTTGCCCAGGTTGACGAAATAAAAAGCGAATCATCAAAACGTTCGCAGGAGAAGAGTACCGGTTCGGTAACATCTTCTTCTGGTTCAGATAACGACAGTTTTGGCGCGGCAATGTTTGCCGGGCTGATGCGCGTAACGTTTGGTGGTGTTGCCATTTGGCAGGTGCATCGGCTGGAAAAGAAGCCACTTGATCCAACTATCGTTTCGCTGGATCTGATGCTACAGGGAGCAATTCAGCCATCTTCTTACTATATTTTTCAGCCACGCATTCGCGGAACCTGGGGATTGTTTTCAACCGACTACCGATCCAATTATTTAATCGAAGAAAGTATTGAAGGTACGAAGCACATTCGTACCGATGATTGGCAAATACTTCAACTCAATATTCTGAATACACCCAATTTCACCGGCCGTTTTGGTGGAGGAATTTTACACGAGAATTTTAGCGGCAATAAAACATTTGCCGAGTGGACAGTAGGTGCAACCCTTCAGAATAATTCCCAAAAGTTTGGTGGTATGCTGGAGTATCGCTGGTCGGAACCTCGATTAGAAGCGAGTGCACAAATTCACTTCAACGTTTTTAGCGGCCGCTCCGTGAACACCTACTTGACTACCGGTGGTGTGTTTCAGCGATACTATGATAAGGTGAACGTCTGGGGAATCCAGGCCGGTATCATGTTTCGCATCGCGAAGTGGACAGCCTCGGAAGTTGATTATTGAAGATTGTAATTTAGGATTGGATGATAGGAGAATTAGAAGATTTGGTCGGTCAATTGAGTCTTCCAATTTTCGAATCTTCCAATCACAAGCCTCAAAGTCGCTTCAGTGCCAGTTCGGCAATAGTTTCTCCGATAGACAAGGACGAAGTAGCGGCCGGTGATGGTGCATTGCAAACATTGATGGCCAGTTTCTCTTCCAGTATCATGAAGTCGTCAAGTAATCCACCTGTTCGGTCGCACGCCTGCGCGCGAACTCCGGCACCACCTTCAACCAAATCTTCTTCGCGAATTTCCGGCATCAGCTTTTGTAAGGCCTTGGTGAAAGCTGCTTTCGAATAGGAGCGATGCATTTCGCCCATTCCGGTTCGCCAGTACTTCGAAACAATTTTACGGAAACCCGGCCAGGCCAGTGTTTCTCCGAGTTCACTCAGGTTGATGTCAGATTTTTTATACCCTTCGCGTTTGAAGGCCAGCACAGCGTTAGGTCCGCACTCCACACCACCGCCTACCATCGTAGTAAAGTGCACACCCAGGAACGGGAAGTTTGGATCGGGCACCGGGTAGATTAACGTTTTTACGAGATACTCTTTTTCTTTCTTCAGTTTATAATACTCGCCACGGAAGGGAATAATTTTTAAATCGACATTCTTGGAGGTAAGTCTGGCGATCTTATCCGAATACAATCCCGCACAGTTTACAATCAGTTTTCCGGTATAGCTTGCCTTCTGTGTAACCACTACTACTTTGCTTTCGCCAAGCTGAATGTCAATTACTTTTTCACCCAGTTTAATTTCTCCGCCTTTCTTCTGGATAAGTTCAGCATACTTTTCGGCTACTACCCGATAATCAACAATGCCGGTTTGAGGAACATGTATGCCTGCTATTCCGGCAACGTGCGGCTCATGCTCTTTTAATTCTGGTGCGCTTAGCATTTTAAGATTTTGCAATCCGTTTTGCTGACCGCGATCGAAGATGTTCTTTAATAATGGAAGTTCATGCTCATCGGTGGCCACAATTACTTTTCCGCAAATCGAATGTGGAATTTCATGTTGCTGGCAGAAGTCAACCAGAAGGTTGTAGCCATGGATACAGTTGCGTGCCTTGAGGCTACCGGGTTTGTAGTAAATACCCGAGTGAATTACGTTACTGTTGTTACCCGTTTGGTGATTGGCAACCACCATTTCCTTTTCGATAACAACAATTTTTAGTGCCGGATTCTGCGTTAGGAGTTTTAAGCCGGTGGCAAGCCCAACAGCTCCGCCCCCCACAATGATAATATCGTATTGCACGTTTTGAAATTTGCCCGAAACTAGTGATAAATTCGATTCGAAAGAATGGGATTGGCTTATGCTTTAATGGGCTTGATGCGAACATTCATCGATCGGTCTACAATCACAAAGTGATTCTGTGGAATAATAGACCAGTCTTTGTCATCGGTTAGTTTTTCGGATACTACCAACACAGCTCCATCGTCATCATCGGGTGCTACCAACTGGCTAATACCATCTTCCACTACAAAACGGTTTCCTTCTGAGTGATACAGGGTAAGGGCTTCTTGCCGTGGGTCGGTTACGTAGCGTGTGCCGACTATAAACAGCCCATTCGTTACCACCATGTTTAGATAAGCTTCCTCCTGAATTCCATTCTCGGCCATCATTACTTTAAGGGCCCGAAATGTTCTTTCAAAAGCATCAACCACCGTTTCGGGGCTTATCGAACGATGATGGGTAAAGAGTTCGTTAAGCAGGTAGGCGAAGATGTGCTCGGAATCGGTTTGCCCTTTGATCCAGTTGTAAAGTTCATCCGACAACGGCTCGCGGATTTTTCGCTTGATCGCGCTAAAGTTTTCCACTCCACCATTGTGCATCATCAGCAGATTTTTATACTGAAAGGGATGGCAGTTCGATTCCGATACTTCACCCACACTGGCCGCCCGCACATGCGCCACCAGGCATTCGGTTTTTATTTTTGGCGCCAGATTTTTCAGGTTTCGATTGCTCCACGCGGGGTTAACCGACACAAATGTTACCGGTTCATAGTTTACATCGGGCACGTACCAGCCGATGCCAAAGCCATCACCGTTGAGTGGCTCCTCCAGTTCTTTGGCATTAATACTTTGGTTTACAAGTGAGTTCTTGGGCTGGTAAAGTAATTCATCCATAACAATGGGCGAGCCCATGTAGGCGAGGAGTCTGCACATACGCGAAGTAATTTCATAAAAGTTAACGGCTTTCAGTGAAATTAAAAACCGCGTAGGTTGGTTGAGTCAATCTTTATAAAAGTTAGCGAAGCCGAGTTCAGGCAGTAGCGCAGTCCGGTGGGGTCAGGTCCATCTTCGAATACATGGCCGAGGTGTCCGCCACAACGGCTGCATACTACTTCATCCTGTGGCAGACCAGAACGGAAATCTGCAAACACAGCTACGGCCGAGTCGTGGCAGGGTTTAAAGAAGCTGGGCCATCCGGTGCCAGAGTCAAATTTGGTATCGGACGTAAACAGAGGTTGTGCGCAGCCCTTGCACTGATAGATTCCGTGTTCATGGGTGTTCCAGTAGGCGCCTGTGAAGGCGCGTTCTGTACCTTTCTTTCGGAGAATGTAATATTCCTTAGCTGAAAGTATTTCTTCCCATTCGTCATCGGTTTTAACAACAGTGTATGGTTTGAAAGCAGCGTGTTTTGTGTTTTGATTTTCACATCCAAACAGACTACCGGTCAGCATCAGGGTAAGGAGTAAAGAACAGATGGCTTGCATTGGGTAAAATCAGTTGTTAACTTATGAGATGGTAACCAGAACAGGATATCAAATTGTTCATAAATAGTTAGGGTGTTTCCATCGGTGAGCAGGTAATTTGGCCAAGTTCTTGCAATACCCACCAGACGTTAGAAATCCGCTTAATTTTAAACATTTTGATGTATGAACGAGTATATTTTTGCATGCTTCTTAAAGAAACCTTATAATTACCGGAGCATGAAAAAGATTTCCCTCATCTTGTCTTTTGTCCTTATTTCAAACCTGAGTTTTTCGCAGGCACACAAATTTCAGTCGCTTATCATCTACAGCATAACCAAGTATGTAGTGTGGCCAGAAAGCTATAACCAGGGCGACTTCGAAATTTTAGTATTGGGCGACTGCCCAATACTGGAAGAATTAAAAGCGATGGCGCAGGCAAAAAAAATTGGCGACCGAAGTATCAAGGTTACCAAAATCGGCAAGACCGATGAGATCCGTAAATGCAACATTCTCTATGTACCAGCTAACAAGTCTGGTCAATTTGATGAGGTACTTGCAAAAGTTAATACACAGTCTATTTTAATTGTTTCGGAAGAGCCAGGACTGGGAGCAAAAGGAAGTGATATCAATTTTATCGTGAAAGATGGTAAATTGGCTTTTGAAATCAACCAGGCAGCAGTTAACAAGCAGAGCTTGAAAGTCAGCAATGAGCTTACCCGCCTGGCGATATTGATCTAACACCAACCTATGGAAGAAAAAGAAAGTAAGAAGTTTCGCCTTCGGTTAACCATCGGGAATAAAATACTCGGTGGTTTTCTCATTTTGATCGTGCTCTTTGTCATCAACGGTCTGATTATTTTTGGTAAAGGCACTGTCATTAATAACGCGGTGAAAAGCTCCAGCGAAGTGTACAGACCTTCGCAGGATGCAATAAAAGACTTCATCCTTTTGGTTACGCGTTCCAAGATGTTGGTAACGAACTGGGTTTATCTTCAAACCAATCAGGAAGACAAAAATGCGCTGCGCGAATTGCAGGATTTTAAATATCCTGAGTTGCGCGATAAAATCACAAAGTTGATGCCCACCTGGGAAAGCGACAGCCAGCGAATGATGATGGATACGGTCTTTATCCGGTTCGACTCGTTGATCGGTATTCAGAAGAGTTCGGTTATGGCTAATCTCCAGTCGTTCGAAAATTATGAAGACGTGATGACGAAGCTCATGGCTGAAGATGTGGTAGAAAGCCAGGTTATCCCCATGACAACGGATTTGATTAACCGCTTGAATAAAATTGCCCAGAAGCAAAATGAAGTAACCAATCAGTCGGATGCCGAGATCGGGGGTTCTATTGACAGTCTTATAAATTACACCGGTATTTTAGGAGCCATTATTATTCTCGCGGGTCTTGCCAGTGCTTTTATGTTGATGCGTTCTATTACCCGCCCCGTCAACTTCCTGAAGAACGTGGTTGTGAAATTGGGCCGCGGTGAGTTGGTGGAAGACAAACAGGCAAAAGTCAGCAACGATGAAATTGGTGAGATGGCCATGGCTATGGATAAACTGGTTAGTGGCTTGAAATCCACCAGTTTGTTTGCAGAGAATATTGGTAATGGAAATTACAATACAGAGTTCAAGCCACTAAGCGAGCACGATGTATTAGGCAATGCCTTGATCAACATGCGCAACAACCTGTCGAAGGTTGCGGAAGATGATAAGAAACGGAACTGGGCAACAGAAGGACTTGCCAAGTTTGGTGAAATACTTCGCACCAACAATAGCGATCTGGTGAAGCTCTCCGATGAGATTATTGGTAACCTGGTGAAGTATTTGAAGGCTAATCAGGGTGCCCTTTATATTATGGACGAAGTGGAGAGTAATGAAGAAGCCACCATGTCCATGAAGTCGTGTTACGCCTGGGATAAAAAGAAATTTTTAAATCATAAGATTCATCGCGGTGAAGGGCTGGCCGGTCAGGCCTGGCAAGAAGGCGATACCGTTTATCTTACGGAGGTACCTCAGAATTACGTGAAGATTGTTTCAGGGCTAGGCGATGCCAACCCTAGCAGTGTGCTGATTGTTCCGCTTAAAGTAAACGACCAGGTATTTGGGGTGGTTGAAATCGCATCGTTCAACCTGTTTAAAGATTTTGAAATCGAGTTTGTTCAGAAGATTGCCGAAAGTATAGCGTCTACTATCTCGACTGTGAAAATCAATGCACGTACGCAACGCCTGCTGGAAGAATCGCAGGAGATGACCGAACAGATGCGGGCGCAGGAAGAAGAGATGCGCCAGAATATGGAAGAACTGCAAGCCACACAGGAAGAAATGCAGCGCAGTCAATCCGAAACCGAAAGTACGTTGAATGCTATCCACGGCTCGCTGGCGGTTGG
>Ga0315910_10002366_pt1 | contig 16619 bp, 16 predicted proteins | sample EdamamesoilMG_FD_204470 | JGI IMG/M metagenome (GOLD analysis project Ga0315910, IMG submission 204470) | Garden soil microbial communities collected in Santa Monica, California, United States - Edamame soil | ecosystem: Environmental > Terrestrial > Soil > Garden | place: USA: California... | reverse complement strand
ACCTGCGCGGCGGAGTAGATGGCGGTCGGGCGGTGCATGGCGGGGAATTATACTGGCGCACCCCATGTCCCCTTCCGCAAAAAATCCCGCCGAACTGGCCGCGCTCCGCTCCGAGCTCGCCGCGCTGGCGCGGGCTCGCGGTTTCGATGCGCTGGGCGTGGCCGGCGTCGAGCTCGGCGCCGATGCCGCGCACCTCGAGCGCTGGCTCGATGCCGGCAAACACGGCGAGATGGGCTACATGTCGAAGCACGGCACGCGCCGCACCCGGCCGGACGAGCTGGTGCCCGGCACGGTGCGGGTGCTGTCCGCGCGGATGAACTATTGGCCCATGGAAAGCGGGCCCGGGGAGGGAGCCGGCGGCGCGCGCGCAGCCTGGGAGCAGTTGCGCGACCCGGATGGCGCCTACATCTCCCGCTACGCGCTCGGCCGCGACTACCACAAGCTGCTGCGCCAGGCGCTGCAGGGCCTGGCGGATGACATCGTCGAACGGGTCGGACCGATGGGCTACCGCGTGTTCGTGGACTCCGGCCCGGTGCTCGAGAAGGCGCTGGCGCGCGACGCGGGCACCGGCTGGATCGGCAAACACACCAACCTGATCGCGCGCGACGCGGGTTCCTATTTCTTCATCGGCGAGATCCTGACCGACCTGCCATTGCCGGTGGACGAACCGGCCAACGCGCACTGCGGCAGTTGCTCGGCCTGCATTCCGGCCTGCCCCACCGGCGCGATCACCGCGCCGTGGCAGCTCGACGCACGCCGCTGCATTTCTTACCTGACCATCGAGCTGCACGGCGCCATCCCCGTGGAGCTGCGCAGGTTGTTAGGCAACCGCATATACGGCTGCGACGACTGCCAGCTGGTGTGCCCGTGGAACAAGTTCGCGCGCGCGGCCGCGCACCCGGACTTCAAGGTGCGCCACGGGCTCGACGCCGCGCGCCTCGCGGAACTGTTCGCCTGGAACGAACAGGAATTCCTGGAACGCACCGAGGGCTCGGCGATCCGCCGCATCGGCTACCAACGCTGGCTGCGCAACATCGCGGTGGCGCTGGGCAATGCGCCCTCTTCGCCCGCGACGCTTGCCGCGCTGCAGGCGCGGCGCGATGAAGCCTCCGCGCTGGTGCGCGAACACGTCGAGTGGGCGCTGGCGGAACACCAGCGGCGCGCCGTGCCTACGCAGTGAACTGCAGGTTGTCGATCAGCCGCGCCTTGCCGAGCCGCGCGGCGGTCAGCACCACGAAGTGGCGCGTATCGGGCCGGGCTGGCGCCAGCGTGCGCGCATCGCGCACGCTGAAGTAGTCGGTGCGGAACCCGGCCGAGTCGAGCGCGGCGCGGCCGGCGCCCTCGATACGCGCGAAGTCGCGCACGCCCGAGCCCAGCGCGGTGACGGCCTGCTGCAGCTGCCGGTAGATAGTCGGCGCGAGCTTGCGCTGCGCCTCGTCGAGATACTGGTTGCGCGAGCTCATGGCGAGCCCGTCGCCCTCGCGCACGGTCGGCGCACCGACGATCTCCACGCGCAGGCACAGGTCCGCGACCATGCGGCGGATCACGGTGAGCTGCTGGAAATCCTTCTCGCCGAAAATGGCCACGTCCGGGTCGACGATGTGGAACAGCTTCGCGACGATGGTCGCGACGCCTTCGAAATGGCCGGGCCTGAACTCGCCGCACAGGATGCTGGAGATGCCCGGCACCTCGACGCGCGTGGCCTGGTCGGCGCCGTTGGGATAGATCTCGCCCACCTCGGGACTGAACATCAGGTCGCAGCCCGCGTCCTGCAGCATCTTCGCGTCCTGCGTCGGCGTGCGCGGGTAGTGCGCGAAGTCCTCGTTGGGCCCGAACTGCATCGGGTTCACGAAGATGCTGGCGACGAACCGCTTGCCGTGTTTGCGCGCCGCCTCGATGAGGCTCACGTGGCCGGCGTGCAGGTTGCCCATGGTGGGCACGAACACCACGCGCTCGTGCGCCTCGTGCCAGCGCGACACGTGCGCACGCACGTCGGCAATGGTGGAGGCCGTCAGCATCGGCGGCGCCCCTTCTTTCAAATGAGGCTTCACGTGTGGAACTCGTGCTCGGGACCGGGATAGGCCTTCTGCTTCACGGCCGACACGTATTTCCTCAATGCGTCGAGATTCGAAGTCGCGCCGTCCATGAAGTTCTTCACGAAGCGCGGCTTGCGGCCCGAGGTGATGTCGAGCACGTCGTACAGCACCAGGATCTGGCCGTCGGTGTCCGGACCCGCGCCGATGCCGATGACCGGCACCTCCAGGGCCTCGGTGATGCGCTTGCCGAGCTCGGAGGGAATGCATTCCAGCAGCACGATGTCGGCGCCGGCGGATTCCAGCGCGCGCGCGTTCTCGAGCATGCGGCGCGCCGCGGCGTCGTCGCGCCCCTGCACGCGGAAGCCGCCGGTCTTGTGCACCGACTGCGGCTTGAGGCCGAGGTGCGCGCACACCGCGATGTCGTGGCGCGCGAGGAACTCGACGATCTCGAGTTGCCCGATGCCACTCTCGAGCTTGACCATCTCCGCGCCGCCTTCCTGCATCAGGCGCACGGAGTTGGCCAGCGCGATGTCGGGCGTCGGGTAACTCGCGAACGGCAGGTCGGCGACAAGGAAGGGCCGGTGCAGTCCGCGCGCCACCGCCTTCGAGTGGTAGATGATGTCGTCCATGGTCACCGGCACGGTGGTGTCGTGACCCTGCAGCACCATGCCGAGTGAATCGCCCACCAGCACCAGGTCGGCATCGGCCGTGTCGCACAACACCGCGAAGCTCGCGTCGTAGCAGGTGATGCAGGCGATCTTCTCGCCTTCCTGCGTCATCTTGTCGAGCGTGCCCAGCGACACCGGCGGCCGCGTGGAATCGCGTTGTTCGAGATGCGTGTACACGTCTGGCGACCCCTCGTTAGGGGTCAGATAGTACCGTGGCGCAAGGGGTTGTAATACATCCGGCCCTTCTTCATGCGCCGGATCGCCGCCATCAGTTCGTCGTAGTCGGCCTGGTTCTGCACCGGGTCGATGTTGGCCGCGTTCACGATCAGCAGCGGCGCCTTGTCGTACTCGTGGAAGAAGCGCGCATAGGCGTCATTGAGGCGCGCCAGGTAGGCGGCGTCGATGCTGGTTTCGTAGGCGATGCCGCGCCTCGAGATCCGCTGCAGCAGGGTCTCCACCGGCGCCTGCAGGTACAACACCAGGTCGGGCCTGGGCGGATCCACGTCCAGCCGCGAAGCCACCTGCTCGTACAGCGCCATCTCTGCGGCCTCGAGCGTCAGGCCCGCGAACAGCCGGTCCTTCTCGAATAGATAGTCCGCGACGCGGCTCGGCGCGAACAAGTCCTGCTGCTTGAGGCCGCCGAGCTGTTGCGCGCGCTGGAAGAGGAAGAACAGCTGCGCCGGCAGCGCGCCGGCCTTGGGATTCCTGTAGAAGCGCTCGAGGAACGGATTCTGCGCGTCCTGCTCGAGCACCAGTTCCGCCTCGAGCGAGGACGCCAGGCGCTTCGCCAGGCTGGTCTTGCCGACGCCGATCGGACCTTCGACCACGATGTAGCGCTGCGCGGGCAGCTCCGGGTTGCGCGGCCGCGGGACTTCGGCTTCGGGCGTGCTCACAGGCGCTCCACGCCGCGGTTGGCGACGCGCGCGCGCAACTCGCGCACGCGCGCCAGCCCGGGCACGTCCAGGTCCGGCGCGATGTCGGCGAGTGGATAGAGCACGAAGTCGCGCTCGGCGATGCCGGCGTGCGGCAGTGTCAGCGCCGGCGTGGCGCGGGTCTCGCGTCCGAGCACCAGCAGGTCGAGGTCGATGCGTCGGGGGCCCCAGCGCTCTCGCGGCGGCTCGCGGCCGAGTTCACGCTCCAGGCGTCGCAGGCCCTCGAGCATTTCCTCGGGATCCAGCTGGGTCAGCAGGCCGGCCACCGCATTCACGAACGCCGGCTGCACCACCTCGCCGAACGGCGGCGTGCGATAGAGCGGCGACAACACCACGCGCCGGGTCCGCGGCAGGCGCGCCAACGCGTCGCAGGCACGCAGCACCTGCGCGCGCGGATCGTCGAGGTTGCTGCCGATCCCCACGTATGCGGGTCGCCAATGGGGCCATGACTCACGCCCGACCTGTCCGGCCGCGGCGAGTTTCATGTCGCCGCGGGCGCCCGACCGCGGCCACGTCGGCGACGACGGCGCGGACGTCGCCCGCCACCGCCCTCGCCCTGCGGTCGCGGCTGCGTGCCGAGCGCATCCGCCATGCGGTCGCGATCGGTCTGCGAGACTTCCTGCACCCGCGTCCACCAGGCGGCGATCTCGGGATCCGCCAGGCCCATGTCGGCGCGCAGCAGCAGCAGGTCGAAGCCCGCGCGGAAACGCGGCTGCTCCAGCATGCGCAGCGCGCGGCGGCCGCGCGGCTGTTCCAGCCGCGGCTGCGACGCGAACATCTCGCGGACGCCGAGCGAAAAACGCTTCGGAATGGTGATGCGCCCCTGCGCCTGGCGCGCCGCGCGATCCACGGCATCGACAATGGTGCCGATGTCGTGCCACTTCTCCTGCGGCTGCTTCTCGATGATCTCCGCGAACGGGCCGTACAGCAGCAAGGCGAACAGGAAGGTCGGAGTCACCGGCCGCCCCTGCGCCACGCGTTGATCGGTATTCACCAGGCCCTGGCGCACCAGCCGCGCCACCGCGCCATCCGGGTGACGCGCGAGGTAGTCGGCCACGGTCGGCAGCAGTTCGGCCAGCAGGCCGCGCGCCTGCAGCACTTCGAGGCTGCGCGCGCCGTGCCCGGTCAGGAACAGCTTGAGTGTCTCGTCGAACAGGCGCGCCGGCGGCACGCTGCCTAACAACTCGCGCAGGCTCGCGATCGAGGTGCCGGTCTCGCCATCGAGCGTGAAGCCGAGCTTGGCCTCGAACCGCGCGGCCCGCAGCATGCGCACCGGGTCTTCGCGGTAGCGCGTCACCGGGTCGCCGATCAGGCGCAGCCGGCGCGCGGCGATGTCCTCGACGCCGCCGGTGTAGTCCCAGATCGAGAAGTCGGCGATGTTGTAGTAGAGCGAATTGGCGGTGAAGTCGCGGCGCCAGACGTCGTCGTCGATGTTGCCGTACGCGTTGTCGCGCAGGATGCGGCCGTGCTCGTCGGTGACGCGGTCCTCGTCGTCATCGGCGCCGGCGCCCGCGTGGCGCGAGCGGTCGCGCATCTCGAGCGGACGGCCGCCGTGGAATCCGGTCTGGTGCGGGCCGGCCTCGGCGAGCACCGTGCTCTCGTCGGCCTCATCGCCCTCGTCATCGAGCTCGTCGTCCAGTTCGTCGTCGAGCTCATCCGGCTCGATGTCGTCGTCGAGATCCGCGGCGGCGATTTCCGCGGGCGGCTCGTCCGGCGTGCTCATCGCGCGGAAGGTGGCGACCTCGACGATCTCGCGACCGAAGAACACGTGCGCGAGCCGAAAGCGCCGGCCGATGAGCCGGCAGTTGCGGAAGGTGCGTTTGACTTCCTCGGGCAGCGCGCTGGTGGCGATGTCGAAGTCCTTCGGTGTGATCCCGAGCAGCAGGTCGCGCACGCAGCCGCCGACCAGGAAGGCCTCGTAACCGGCTTCGCGCAGGCGATACAGCACACGCAACGCATTGGGGGAGATCGCGGATCGCGATATGGAATGTTCGGCACGGGGAATGATGCGTGCGGCGGGCCGGTTGGCCCCATCGGCTGAGTTCAAGACTTCAAAGTTCCGCTTGGCAGATAAAAAGCGGCGCATATACTACCGCGCTCGATTCTGGACCCGCCCGAATAGACGCTCCCTTCGTCTAGAGGCCCAGGACATGGCCCTCTCAAGGCCGTAACACCGGTTCGAATCCGGTAGGGAGCGCCAACCAAATCGGCCGTCCAATCAATGGGTTGGAATCCGGAGGCCCTGACAGTGAAGTACTCGCTGAGTCTGCCCGCCCTGCTCGCCGCCGCGCTTGCGGGCCTGCCGATGCCGGCCACCTCGAGCCCCGGTGTGCTGGACAAGAACGGTTGCCACTACGACACCGCCGACGGCAAGTACCACTGCCACCGTTCCGGCTCGATCAACACCGACAAGAATGCGCCCGCCAAGAAGGGCCGCGACAACATCTGCCACGACGAGCGCTCTCCCGAGTACCGCTACCTGCGCACCTTCGTCAGCTACTACAGCATGAATGAATGCATCGCGAGCGGCGGAGTCGAATACCGGCACTGAGCCGCGCACGAATTGGAGGCATTCCTCGTCTCGACCGGCGTGGTCGCCGTCGCCGAGATCGGCGACAAGACCCAACTGCTCGCCCTGTTGCTGGCCGCGCGCTTCCGCGCGCCGTGGACCATCGTGTGCGGCATCTTCGTCGCGACAATCGCCAACCATGCCTTCGCGAGCGCCGTGGGCGCGTGGCTGGTCAGCCTGGTCGGCGCCGACGCGATGCGCTGGATCGTGGGCATCTCGTTCATCGCCATGGCGGCGTGGGCGCTGATCCCGGACGATGCGCCGGATGAATCCTCGGCCGCGCCGCGTTACGGCGTGTTCGCCACCACGCTGGTCGCCTTCTTCCTGGTCGAGATGGGCGACAAGACCCAGATCGCCACCGTGGCGCTGGCGGCGCAGTTCCACGCCATCGTGTGGGTGGTGCTCGGCACCACGCTCGGCATGATGATCGCCAACGTACCCGTGGTGTTCGCCGGCGAAGCGCTGATCCGCCGCGTGCCGCTCAAGGTGGTGCGCATCATCGCCGCGCTCTCGTTCGTCGCGCTCGGCGTGTTCGCGCTGCTCTCGGGACGCTGAGGCGCGCCGCGCCTGACTATCCACGCGGGCACTTCACGGTTCGAGCAGCATCGCGGGCAAGCCCGCGCGGCGCCGCGCCAGCGCTTCCACGCGCCGCGGCACCACTACCGCGCGCGCGTGCAGCGCGGTCGCCACCAGCCCGCCGACGTCGAACACCTCGACGCGGAAACGATGCAGGCGCCCTTCGACCGATTCCGTGCTCGCGACCGCGCGCAGCGCACCACCCTTCGTGCCGCCGAGCGCAAGGCGGTGCAGGTTGGTGCTCACCGTGACCGACGACTCGCCGGCCCGCAGCGCCGGCGCCATGAGGCGGGCCGCCGCCAGCTCCGCGAGGCGCACCAGGTCGGCGGTCCTGCCCATGACTTTCATTGCTTCACTCCCGTGTCGTTGACGATGGTGCGACTGTAGGCGGCACCGCCGGCTAGGTCGTTTGGGAACGGTCGGGTTTCGGTCTGGATTCGACGCGCCGGCTGTAGGCCAGTCCCTACGCCGCCCGCCCCGCCGGCCGACTGTCCGCAGCGCGCGGTACGACGAAAATCCATGGACCCCATGAGCTCATTCATTTCGAGGGGCGCCGTGCTCGCCAGCGCGCGCCTGCTCAACCAGGCCCTGGCTCTACTGAGTCCGCTGCTGCTCGTGCGCCTTCTGGACATCGTCGACTACGGTCGTTACCGCCAGTTCATGGCCATCGCCATGCTGGTGACCTCCCTCGGCGGATTCGCGCTGACCGCCAACCTCACCTACCTGCTGGCGCGCACGCCGGAACGCGCCGCCGCGGACATCACCAAGACCACGGCGCTGATGCTGGCCGTGGCCATCGCAAGCTCGCTGATCGTCGCGGTGTTCCGTCCCTGGATCGTGCCCGACGAGATCGCCGACAGCTGGTGGCTGCTGACGCTGTACGTATTCATGTTCCTGAACCTCGAGGTGGTGGTCGCGTACTGGCTGGCGCTGCGGCGCTCGGTCGAGGTCATGCAATACACGCTGGTGGTGACCGTGTGGCGGCTGGGCACGCTGCTCGGCGCGGCGTTGTACTTCCGCGAAGTCGAAATGATCTTCGTGACCATCGTGTGCGCCGAGGCGATGAAGAACCTGGCCATCTACCTGTGGCTGCGCGCGCGCGGCCTGCTGGTGTTCCGCTGGGAAGGCACGGTGCTGCGCGAACAGCTGCGCCTGGTGGCCCCGCTCGGCCTCGGGTCCATGCTCAACAAGGCCAACGAGTTCGGGCGCGTGGTCGTCGGCTCGGTCATGGGGCCGGTGCCGCTGGCTATCTACTCGACCGCCGCCTACCAGGTGCCGCTGGTGAACATCGTGCAGACCTCGCTCTCGGACGTGATCTTCCCCGACCTGGTGAAACGCGCGCAGCGCGACCCGTCCGAGGGGCTGCGGCTGTGGAAACGCGCGCAGATGATGGTGGCGGCGGTGATCCTGCCGTGCTGGCTGCTGCTCAGCTACTTCGCCGAGCCGCTGATCCGGCTGGCGTTCACGGACGCCTATGTCTCGGCCACGCCGTATTTCCTGGTGTTCCTGCTGTTGATGGTGCGGCAGTGCTTCCAGTTCTCGACGCTGCTGCGCAGTGTCGAGGACAACGCCTCGTTCGCCACCGCCAATGGCGTGGCGCTGCTGTTGAACATCGTGCTGCTGGCGGCGCTGATGCCGCGCTTCGGGCTCTGGGGCCCGACGCTCGGCCTGGTGGTGGGGCAGATGTGGTCCGGCTACTACCTCGGCCGGCGCGTCATGCAGCGCTACCGCGTGCCGGTGGCGGAGATCTTCCAGTGGCGCAAGTTCGGACTGGCGTTGCTGGCCGCGGCGCTGGCCCTGGGGCTCATGCACGCCACGCTCGAATGGCTGCCTGGCGGACCGTCGAGCGTGCTCGCGGGCCTCGCGGTGTTCGCCGTGACCTATGCGCTGGCGGCGCGCTTCATCCTGCGCGAGGAATATGGCTACGTGATGCGTGCCTTCACGCGGCGACGCGGGGCGACCTGAGCCATGCGCACCGTGATCATCGTGTCGTACTGGTTCGCGCCGAATCCGGCGGTCGGCGCCAAGCGCTTCAGCTTCCTGGCGCGCGAGTTCACCCGCCTCGGCTACGACGTGCAGGTGATCACCCACGAGTCGCGCGACTGGACCGACTGGAAAACCGATTCGACCCTGCCGCTCGCCGGCCATGTGCATCGCTGCACGGAACGCGCGAAACTGCCGTTGCCGCGCACCGGCCTGTTGAATCGCGTGGTGAACGCGGTGATGCGCCGCCTGCTCGCGCCGGTGGGCTGGGAATTCTTCTGGGCCGGCGCCGCCGCGCGCAAGGCGCTCCAGGTGGCGCATCGCTTTCCGCACGGCGTGGTGATCGCGACCTCGCCGGCCCACGCCTCGCTACTCGCCGGCGCGCGCATCGCGCGGCGCCTCGGCTGGCCGCTGATCCTCGACTACCGCGATCCCTGGAGCGCGCATCATTGGCCGCGGTGGCGACGTGGCGCGCTGGCGCAGTGGTTCGGGCATCTCATCGAGTCGCGGCTGGTGAAGCAGAGCGCGGCGCGCGTGCTCAACACGCCCGCCATGCGCACCTCGTTCGAGGCATTCTTCCCGCACAGTGACCCCTCCCGGAATTTCGTGATTCCGAATGGGTTCGAGGCCGCGGCCCAGGCGCCGCCGCCGCCGCGCAGCGGACCGATCGACATCGTGCACGCCGGCGAGATCTTCAAGGGACGTTCGCTGGTGCCGGTGCTCAAAGCCATCGCCAGCCTGCGCGCGCGTCATCCCGCGCGCCCGGTCCGCGTGATCACCTATGGCGACCTGCCGGAACCCGAACGACTGCGCATCCAGGCCGAAGGACTCGAGGCCTTCATCGAGGTCCGGCCCCGCATTCCGTTCAACGCGCTGTTCGCCGAACTGCAACGCGCGCACCTGCTGCTCGCCATCGTCGGCGAACACATGGTGTATTCGACTCCTTACAAGGTGTACGACTACATGGCGGCGGGACGCCCGGTCCTCGGCATCGCGCCGCGCGGCGCCGCGCTCTTCGACCTGCTGGCGGAGAGCGGCGCGGGCGTGTGCGTGGACCGCGATGACGATGGCGGCATCGAGCGCGTGATCGAGAAATTCCTGACGCTGGACTTCGCACCGGCGCGTACCCGCGTCGACCGGTATCGCTGGGAAAACCTCGCGATCCAGTACAGCCGGGTGATCGAGGCAGCCGCGGGGACGCCGCTGGAAAACACCGCTCGCGACCAGCCCGAACCACCGCCAGCCGACATGGCGGACGCCCGGCGGACGGTCGAGTCCGACTGATTGGCCGGCGCATGACACACGCACCCTTGCTGTCATGCACAACGCGCTACGCTTCGGCATGGCCAACGAAACCCTGCCCGGCGAAAAGCCCGGCCAACTCGTCGCCCTGCTCGATCGCTGGAGCGAGAGCCTCGACCTGCACGCGCGTTATGCCGCGCTCGACGACGCGCGCTACTGGCACGTGCAGCCATGGCCCAAGCACGAGCGCCCCCAGCGCTGGATCATCCAGCTCGCGCGCAAGCGCATCCTCGCGCTGAAACGCCTGGTGACACAGCGACTGTCCGAAGGCGATCGCGAGTTCATCGAAGGAATCGAGACCATGGGCTTCCTCGCCTCGCTGGTCGGGCTCACCTCGATGGAACGGCACATTCCGCTCGCCTCGAACGAGACCGAGCGGCGCGAAGTGCTGGCCGCCAAGGCCGAAGCGCCGTCGCGCCGCACCGGTGAGACCACCCGCCAGATGCCGGTGTTGCCGAACTCCCGTGCCGAGCGCACGGAGCGCGTGGTCGCGGCAACGCGCGCCGCGCCTGCCGCGCGCGCGGTCGCGCCTGCCAGGGCAGCGGTACCGGCGCGGCCCGTGGCGGCGCCGGCACCGGCGCGCCGCGAGGTGCGCCGCGATCCGCAGCGCCCCGCCACCATCAAGCCGAAGAAGGCGCCCGCCACCATCAGCCAGGCCGAACACGTGGTGATCGCCGACGCGGTGCGCTTGTTAGGCTGGGGACGGGAATGGCACGAGCTCACCGACATGATCACGCGCCTGGCGGAACGTCCGCCGGCCGCCGAGATCCGCCGCATCCTCAAGACCTACCACGATCACATCCAGGCGATCGTGTCGAGACGTCAAGGCTAAATTACAGGCACTTAATGCTCGCAAGCCCCGCGCGACGCATGCGGCTTGCGCGATGCTTCCCGCGTTGAGCAAAATCTGCGCCCCGACGCCCCCGGGAACTAACCGCGGGCACACCGATCTTTAAGGGCGCCATGATCAAGACCCAGAACCTGACCAAGAAGTACCAGTGGCTGGTGGCCGTCGACGACCTCAGCTTCAGCGCGGAACCCGGCGAGGTGCTCGGCTTCCTCGGCCCCAACGGCGCCGGCAAGACCACCACGATGCGCATGATCGCCGGGTTCATCACGCCCACGGCCGGCTCCGCCAGCATCTGCGGCCACGACGTGGCCACCGCGCCGCTCGCCGCCAAGGCGGCGCTGGGCTATCTACCCGAGGGCGCGCCCACCTACGGCGAGATGACCGTGCACGACTTCCTCGATTTCATCGCCGACCTGCGCGCGCTCGACGGTGCGCATCGCAAGTCGCGGCTCGACTATGTCATCGGCCGGCTGCAGCTCGAACCGGTGCTGGAGCAGACCATCGACACGCTGTCGAAGGGCTTCAAGCGGCGCGTGGGCCTCGCGCAGGCCATCGTGCACGATCCGAAGGTGCTGATCCTCGACGAACCCACCGACGGTCTCGACCCGGTGCAGAAACACGAGGTGCGCACGCTGATCGGCGAGATCGCGAAAGAGAAAACCATCGTCATCTCCACGCACATCCTCGAAGAAGTCGACGCGGTCTGTACCCGCGCCATCATCATCGCGCGTGGCAAGCTGGTCGCCGACGACACGCCGGAAAAGCTGCGCGCCCGCGCGCCGTCGGGCCGTCTCGACGACGTGTTCCGCACGCTGGCCGCCTGACCCCGGGCACTGAACAATTTCCCGCCGAGGTACCTGCCTTGAAATCCGTTGGAATCATCCTGCGGCGCGAGTTCGCGAGTTACTTCGCCACTCCGCTCGCCTACGTCTTCATCGTCATCTTCCTGGTGCTCAGCGGACTGTGCACTTTCTACTTCGGCGCGTTGTACGAGCGCGGCCAGGCCGACCTGCTGCCGCTGTTCAGCTACCTGCCGTGGCTGTACCTGTTCCTGGTGCCGGCGGTGTCGATGCGCCTGTGGGCCGAGGAGCGCAAGAGCGGCAGCATCGAACTGCTGTTCACGCAGCCCATCACCATCTGGCAGGCGGTGCTCGGCAAGTTCCTCGCCGCCTGGGCCTTTCTCGGCATCGCGCTGCTGCTCACCTTCTCGATCTGGATCACCGTCAACTACCTGGGCAGCCCCGACAACGGCGCGGCCTTCGCCGGCTACATCGGCGCCTGGGTCATGGCCGGTGCGTTCCTCGCGGTGGGCTCGTGCATGTCGGCGCTGACCAACAACCAGGTGGTCGCCTTCGTGCTCGCCTTCGTGGTGTGCACGCTGTTCACGCTGGCCGGATTCACCGTGGTGACCGAATGGTCGCGCGAGCTGTTCGCCGGGATCGCCAAGTGGTCGTTCTGGGGTGAAGGCCTGCGCTCGGGCATCGAGTCCTTCGGCGCGGCGCTCACCGACGGCATCGCCGCGCTCTCCTTTTATACGCACTTCAGCAACATCATGAGGGGCGTGCTCGACCTGCGTGACTTCCTGTACTTCGCGCTGGTCATCGTGTTCTTCCTGCTGGCGAGCACCGTGCTGCTCGACGCGCGCAAATCCAGGTAACCGCACCCATGAACAAACCCACACTCGGTGCAGGCTCGCTGGCGCTCGTCGCCCTGCTCTTCATCGGCATCGCGCTGCTCGCCAACACCTTGCTGCGTGGCGCGCAGGTCGACCTGACCTCCGACAAGCTGTACACGCTGTCCGACGGCACCAGGAACCTGCTGCGCGGGCTGAAGGAGCCGGTGAACCTCTACTTCTTCTTCTCCGACCGCGACGCCACCGCGATGCCGGAGCTCAAGACCTACGGCAAGCGCGTGCGCGAATTGCTGGAATCGATGGTCGAGCGCTCCAACGGCAAGCTCACGCTCAAGGTCATCGATCCGAAGCCCTTCACCGAGGAAGAGGATCGCGCCAACGAGCTCGGCGTGCAGGGTGCGCCGGCCGGCCCGAACGGCGAGCGCTTCTACTTCGGCCTCGCGGGCACGAACTCCACCGACGGCAAGGAAGCGCTGCCCTCGCTCGATCCCAAGCTCGACGAGCAGCTCGAGTACGACGTCGCCAAGCTCGTCTACAAGCTCGCGAGCGGCAAGAAGCCGGTGATCGCGTGGCTGTCGACGCTGCCCATGTCCGGCAACTTCGACATGCAGACCGGCCGCCCGACGCCGCCGTGGATGGTGTACGGCCAGGCCGAGCAGCTCTACACCGTGCGCACCATCGAGCCGACGATCACCGCCATCGATGCCGACGTCGACGTGCTGGTGCTGGTGCATCCGAAGGGCCTGTCGCCCGCGGCGTTGTACGCCATCGACCAGTTCGCGATGCGCGGCGGGCGCATCCTCGCGTTCGTCGATCCGAATTCGCAGATGGACCAGTCGGGCCAGGATCCCAACAACCCGATGGCGCAGTTCGCGGCCGACAAGTCCTCGCACCTCGAGCCGCTGCTCGCCTCCTGGGGCGTCGAGTTCAAGTCCGACCAGGTGCTCGGCGACCTGGAGCGCGGTCTCGTGGTCGCGATGCGCCAGGGCGAGCCGCCCTCGCAGCACATCGCCATCCTCGGCTTCGACAACACCAGCGTGTCCAAGGACGTGATCACCACGCGCCTCGACAGCATCAACATGGCCACCGTGGGTAGTTTGAAGCCGGTGGCGGGTTCGAAGCTCAAGTTCGAGCCGCTGATCCACACCAGCAAGCAGGCCGGCCTCATCCCCGCGCAGCGCTTCGCGATGATGAGCGACCCCGGCACGCTGCGTGACGGCTTCAAGCCGGACGGCGAACACGTGGTCGCCGCGCGCATCTCCGGCGACGCCACCAGCGCGTTCGCCAGCGGACCGCCCGAAGGCGCCACCGCCGCGGCCGACGCGCTCAAGGCATCCGCCAAGCCGCTGAACATCATCGTGGTCGCGGACACCGACCTGCTCGCGGACTTCATGTGGGGACAGCAGGGCAACTTCTTCGGCCAGCCGATCTTCCAGCCCTTCGCCAACAACGGCGAGCTGGTGTGGAACGCGCTCGACAACCTCGCGGGCTCCAACGACCTCATCAGCATTCGCGGCCGCGCCTCGTTCTCGCGTCCGTTCGATCGCGTGGCGGAGCTGCGCCGCAAGGCCGACACGCAATTCCGCGCCAAGGAGCTGCAGCTGGAGAGCGAGCTCAACCAGACCGAGGAGACGCTGTCCAAGCTGCAGACCGCGCGACCCGGCGGCAGCGAGGCCATTCTCTCGCCCGAGCAGGTGCAGGAAATCGAGCGCTTCCAGGAACAGAAGTTGCACATCCGCAAGGAGCTGCGCGCGGTGAAGTCGGGACTCAACGACGACATCAAGTCGCTCGGCATGTGGATGAAGGTGCTCAACATCGCGGTGGTGCCCGCGGCCTTCGCCATCGCGGCGCTGTTCGTGTCGCTGTGGCACCGACGCCGGCGCCATGCCATCGCCATGCTGCGCAAGGGAGCCGCGGCATGATGCGCAACCGCAACCTGACCCTGGCGGTTGCCGCCGCGGTATTGCTGATCGCCGGCGGGTGGATGGCCCTGCACCGTTCCAGCCAGCAAAGCGGCGTCGGTGGCGGCAGCCTGTTCACCGACCTCGGCCCGGCGCTCGGCGAGGTCACCGAGATCCGCCTCTCGAAGGGCGACGGCAGCCGCACCACCCTGCGCAAGGAAGCCGCCGGCTGGACCGTGGTGGAGCGCAACTATCCCGCCGACCCCGCGCGCGTGCGCGAGCTCGCGCTCGGCCTCGTCAACATGAAGATCGTCGAACACAAGACCAGCGATCCGGCTAACTACCCCAAGCTCGGGGTCGAGGCACCCGACGCGCCGACCGCCACCGGCACGCTGGTGGAACTGGTCGCCGGCCAGAAGAGCTGGGCGCTGATCGTCGGCAAGAACTCCGAAGGCCGCGGCCAGTACGTGCGCAAGCCCAAGGATGCCGCCAGCGCGCTGGTGGAGCCCGCGGTGGCCGCCGATCCGGACCAGAAACGCTGGCTCGATCGCCAGCTGGTCGACGTGGCCGGCGCCGCCATCCACGACGTGTCGATGAAGCCGGCCAGCGGCGCCGCCTACACGCTGACGCGCGCGAAGCGCGGTGACGCCGAGGTCACGCTGAGCCCCGTGCCCAAGGGCCGCAACGCCGCCAGCAACATGGCGCTCGAGGCCCAGGCCGAGGCGCTGATCGCATTCAACTTCGACGACGTGCATGCCGCGCCCGAGACGCCGCCGGCCCAGGTCGACCACACCACCTTCCGCACCTTCGACGGCCAGGTGTTCGAATTCACCGGCCACAAGGAAGGCGACAAGGGCTTCGTGACGGTGAACGCGCGCCGCGACGAGGCGCTGGCGAAGCAATTCGTCGAAGCGCCGCCGGCGGCGGCCGCCACTCCGGTCCTGCCCGCGGCCGCCTCCGCGGATGCCACCCAGCCAACCGCGACGCCGCCGACCGCGGCGACTCCCGCCACTCCCGCCGCCGCGCCTACGGCGCCTGCGATCAGCCCCGCCGAACAGGCCGTGGACCGGCTGAGCGCGCATGGCAAGGGCGTGATGTTCGAGATCCCGCTCTACAAGTACGAGTCGTTGTTCAAGCCGCAGGAAGATCTGCTCGAGCCCCGGCCCGAGGCCGCACCCAGCGCCCTCGACGCCGCGCGGGCCAGGCGCAAGCCGCAGTAACGCGCCGTCAGCGCGTTCGCGCGATCAGGATCAGCGTCACCGACGCCAGCAACAGCGTCGGTGTCCACGCCAGCACCATGGGACTGGCGTCGAAGACGATCGCGCCGCTTTCCAGCATGCGCTGCACGAAGAAGAACGAGACGCCGATGAGCACGCCGATCATCAGGCGCGTGCCCGCGCCCGCCGCGCGCAGGTTGCCGAACACGAAGGGCACGGCCAGCAGCGCGGCGAACAGGATGGCCGCGGTGCGCGCGATGCGCGACCAGAACGCGAACTCCTGCGGCGCGGCATCGAGGCCGTTCTCCTCCAGGTGGTGCATCAGGTCCCACAGCACGCGCGTTTCCAGCTGGCGCGGCGCGGCCACGGTGAGCCCGAGGAAGTCACCGCCCACGGCCGACTGGAAATCCTTGCTCGCCAGATGCTCGGAGACGATGCGTTCGCCACCGAAGGTGCTGCGCGCGTAACGCGTGAGCTTCCAGCTGCCGTCCGGCTGCACGGTGGCCGTGCTGGCGGTGGCCATGGACTTGAGCTCGTGGTCGGGCGTGAGCTCGTAGATGCGCATGCCGCCGAATTCGCCGCGCCCCGACTGCTGCGACACGTTGATCAGCAGGTTGCCGTCGCGCACCCAGGCGCCACCGCGGTTCGCGAAGCTGATGTTGGAGAACTTGCTCAGCGCCTTCTGGCGCTTGGCCATGTCCTGCATGGGCGGCGCGAGGAACTCGCCACAGATCACCGTGAAGGTGGTCAGCAACACGCCGGCCATGAGCACCGAGCCCGCGATGCGCCACACCGAGATGCCGGCGGCGCGCATCACCGTGAGCTCGCTGCCGCGCGCCAGCGAGCCGAGGCCGAGCAGCGCGCCGATCAGCACGGCGATGGGCATCATCTCGTAGATCTGCTGCGGCAGGTTCAGCAGCACGAACCACAGCGCGTCCAGCGCCGAGTAGGT
>Ga0315910_10002365_pt1 | contig 16621 bp, 14 predicted proteins | sample EdamamesoilMG_FD_204470 | JGI IMG/M metagenome (GOLD analysis project Ga0315910, IMG submission 204470) | Garden soil microbial communities collected in Santa Monica, California, United States - Edamame soil | ecosystem: Environmental > Terrestrial > Soil > Garden | place: USA: California... | reverse complement strand
GCTGGACACGGACAACGATGGCGACCTGGACCTCGCCCTGACGGACGAGACCGACGACGTGGTGCTCCTGATGCGCAACCAGTGAGGAGCACCGCGGCGCGACGCGGCTGGGCCCCGGGGACCGGCGAGGCGCTGGTCGCGAGCCTGCGCGTGACGGCGCGAAGGATGACTACCTTGGTCTGGCCCTCGGACCTCGGGCCTCCACCTGGATGAAGTTGTCCTTCGAGAGTACCTCGCTCCCGCAAGGCCCCGAGATTGTGAGGGTGACGGTGAAAGTTCCTACCTCCTGGAAAGTGAACACCGGGTCTCTCAGCGTCGACAGGTACCCGTTCCCGAAGTCCCAGAGCCAGCTCGTGATCTGCCCCTGGGAGTTGTCCTCGAATCGGACGGTCAACGGCACTTTCCCCGAAGTCGGAGATGCCGTGAACGCTGCTGTCGGCGGATTGCCGGGAAGCTCGGCAACATACAGAGCTCCGGCATCGGTCCCGGCGTCGTCATCTCCCAGTGCGCCTATTGCCAGCTCCGTCTCACCAAGAGCCACGTTACCGAGTTGGTCGTCGGATCCCAACTGCTCTGGGATGACATTGGCCTCCAAGGACCACTGCGCTCCTGATCGGCCGAACAGGATCGCTTCGCCAGAACTGACGCCCTGCGAGTCCCCCCACCTCGCGGCCAACTGCCGCCCAGGTGCTGCGGATCGACGCCCAGTACCCGAAGTTGTCCCCGGGATGTGGATTCGGGGAAGTCAGCTTCGCGGTTTGGACCCATCCGCCATCGGTGTTCTCGAACACGTATGCTGCGCCCGGACCACTGCCCGAGTACGAGGGAGCGCCAACGATGATCTGACTCCCATCCATCTCGGTCCACCAGCCGAACGTGTCGCCCGGACCACCGTCCGAAGCCAGGACCTTCTGCTCGAAAACCCAGGTCGCGCCGAAGCGCCTGAAGATGAACACAGCGCCTGCGTTGGAGCCGAGCTGGCCATCGTATCGGGACCCGACAATGACGGTGTCCCCTCGCAGGCTCACCGAGTGTGACGCGAAGCTGTGTAACGGACACGGGTCGGGAGACGGCAGGACATCTTGCTCCACCCACAGGCCCTGCTCGCGGTGGAAGATGTAGGCTCGCCCGGTACCGAGCGCTTGGTACGCACCAACGCCGATGTAGTCGCCGTCGATGCTGACGCCGGATCCAAGACGACCACCGGAAGCGTTGCTCCCGAGCAGCATTGCCTCCTGGCTCCAGCTCGTTCCGTCGTAATGGAAGACGTACGCCTTGCCGTCACCGAATCCCTCCTGAGTCGCGCCGACGACGATCCGGGGCATCTGGATGGCTACATGCTTCCCGAACCAGTCGCCCGCTCCCGCGTCCTCTGCCGAGAGTTCCGCCATCTGCGTCCACGTTCCATCTGTCATGCGCCGGTAGACGTAAGCCGCGCCAGAACCCGCGACGCCGCCATCCGCGAAGGGCGCTCCAACCACGAGCCACTCTCCATCGATTGCCGGGTGAACGACCCAGTCTCCCGCGTTGGTGCCGGCAGGAACCAGCTTCTGGGTCGCGCCCAGATCGCACTGGGCGTCTGCCAGCTGCGAGAAGATGAACACCTCAGCGATGACCCAAGAAGCTAGAGACAGCACGATTCGCATGGCTTCCTTCCGGGGATCGGGAACTCAGCGGAGCCGGGTCCGGGCTTGTCGACCCGATCGGCCAGCGCCTTGAGGCTCTGGGGAGTTGGTGTCCCGGGCGCGCGAAACCGCGAAGCTCTCGGCGCTGGCCGCGGTGCTCGCACTCGTGCTCGCGGCGGGTGGACAGGTGGCTCTTGTTGCCCCTGTACCCCGGCCGAAAGTTCCCCTTCGTGGCGGCGCTAGCGGCGTACCTGGACGAAAGCTTTGAGGAGCGCGCTCGGATCTACGCCATCGGGGGCTACATCGCGGACCCGGACCTGTGGGACGCCGAGTTCCAGGTCGCCTGGCGCCGCTGCGTTATCGACAGCGCGCCGCACAAGGTGTCTGAGTTCAAGGCCAGTGACTCGGCCGGAGGATGGGGCGAGTTCGCGAACAAGTGGGGATGGACCAAGGCTCAGCGACAGGCGTTCTACCGCACTGGTGTCGAGGTGATCTCGCAGTGCGGATCGCGCGATCAGGTGCACGGCTTCGGAGCCGCCGTGCGTTTCCGCGTCGAGGACATGGAGAAGTTCGAGCACTTCGGCTTCGGGGTGTGCCTCTTCCACGTCCTGGAGGACGCCTTGCGAACGGCCGGCCGTGCGCTGGGACCCGATGACGAGTTGCAGGTCGTGGTGGACGAGAAGCCCAAGTTCGCCGAGCTGACTGACTGCCATTTCGGTTGGGTTCGCGACTGGCTGCGCAAGGAGTCGGCTCTCCCGTGCGATCTCCCGATGCCTGTTCGCAGGGACAGCCGCAAGGTGGCTGCGCTCCAGGCCGCCGATCTCCTCGCCTACGAAGTCCTCAAGGAAGCCAAGAGCCGCGTAGACGGAAGCAACCGCGACGTGCGTGGGTCTCTGCGAGCGCTCACCGAGGCGCACTACCACTCGGCGCGCGCGCTCCACTGGGAACAGGCCCTTGAGGCCAAACGTCGGGTGGAGGCGGGCGAGCCGACCGACAATCTTGGAGCTCGGGTGCTCTTCGCGTCCGGTGAGCCTTGGCGCGCGGCCGACCAGTGGCCGAACGACTAGCGCTTCTCAGCGCGATTGCTCCGCTTCTTCCTCGCCTTGGTCGGCTCAGGGTCGTGCTCAGAGCCTTCCATAGCGCGCGCTCGGTCGACGGGCGCACGCCCATGGCGCTACCCCCGCTACGCGAAGCACGGCGGCGCGGAGTTCCTGGGGCAGCCCTTCCCACTCCCCGACCATCGCCTGCAAGGCGGGCGGGCTGTGCTGTCCCAACTCTGTGCCACAAACCGCACCACGCTCGGCGGGTTGCCGGAAGCAATCGACCCTTCCTCAGCCGCGGAGGCCCCCTTTGGGACCCGTTTGCTGGTGGAGGCGGCGGGAATCGAACCCGCGTCCCGGAGTCACCCCTACCTGAGCGTCCACGCGCGTCTTCCGCGGTTTGGTTCTCGCTCTTCTGACGCCCACGGACGGGCTGCAGCGGAGCCAGCCTCCTTGGTTCTCGCCGGGGCGCCAAGAGGCGCGGCGACCCGGCCAGCCCGCTGTTGGCGTCCACCGCAGGCCGCGGGCGCTCCCGCGGAGGACGGCAGCCTAGGAACTAGGCTGCGAGAGAGTAGCTATTGGCAGGTTAGTGCCGTTCCGAGTGGATTGACGGGGACCTCGGACCCCCGGCGCGCAGCCCGGGTCGGCGCGATACCGGTCGAGACCAGTGCGCCCCCGTGTTGCCGGGACAGTGTAGCACGGGGGAGCGCTGGGCCCACGGGCGGAGCGGGAACGGACTGGGCCGGAGCCCGGCGGTCCCGGGTCAGCGGCGGCGGGAGGATTCGCGCTCGATCTCGCGCTTCGACTCGCGGCGCTTCACGTCCTCGCGCTTGTCGTGCAGCTTCTTGCCCTTGACCAGGGCCATCTCGACCTTGACGAGGTGGCCCTTGAAGTAGAGCGCGAGGGGGACGATCGTCACGCCCTTCTCGCGCACGGCCTTGTCCCACTTGCCGAGCTGGCGCTTCTGCAGGAGGAGCTTGCGATCGCGGTCCGGCTCGTGGTTGTGGATGTTCCCGTGGCTGTAGGGCGGGATCGTGGCGCCGATCAGGTAGAGCTCGCCGCGCCGGATCATCCCGAAGGCCTCGGCGATCGAGGCCTGGCCCTGGCGCAGGCTCTTGACCTCGGTGCCCTTGAGGGCGAGGCCGCACTCGAGCTTGTCGAGCACGTGGAACTCGTGCAGCGCCTTCCTGTTCTTGGCGAGGACGCGGACGGCTTCGGTGTCGCGGGCCATGGGGCGGGAGGGGAGCCTGCGCTCGGCCCCCTCCGACCACAAGCCGGGGCCCGGTCCCCGGCCCCCGGAAGGCCCCCCGAGGCGATTGACCTCCCCCCCGCCGCTCCGTATCTTCCCCGCCCTCGTTCACCACGCCTGGGTGGCGGAATTGGCAGACGCGCTAGGTTCAGGTCCTAGTTCCCCTTACCGGGAGTGGGGGTTCGACTCCCCCCTCAGGCACCAACGAGCGCGCGCTCGATAGGATGGGCGCGATGGATTGGCTCGCCTACTTTCCGCCGGGGAGAGGGTTCAGCCAACCGACGCTCATCCCGAACCTCGTCTGGGCGGTAACGGGCGGCCTGGTCGTCTGGCTCCTCGCGAGTCCAGCGAGCGCTGGCGCCGCGGCTCGGTTGCGCGCCCGCTCGCTCGCGGTCGCCGCCGGCCTCGCGCTCTACTTGGCACTCGAGCACGAGTTCTGCGTCGTGAGCAGAGCTCTCCTCCTCGACCTCGGATTCCTGCTCGGGTGCCTCGCTCTGCTGCTCGGGCTCGGCGCGCTACTCGTCGCCCTCGGCCGCTTCCTCCACGCGAGCGAGGCCGCGGCCTACGTCCCGCGCCTGCGGCGCCCACGGCTCCCCGGCTAGTCGCTCAGCGCCCCTGCCCGCCCGGCGCGCGGTAGACGAGCACGGCCCGGTCCCCCATCTCGCCCGGGAGCTTGTACTCCCAGACCGTGTCGAGTTTGAAGCCGAGGCGCTCGGCCTCGCGCTCGCCGGCGCGCACCTCGCGCGACCAGGAAGAGCCCTTCATCATCACGAGGTCGCGCAGCGAGTGGCGCACCTTGCGCAGGGTGCGCACGTTCTCGCGCACCGAGGAGACGGCGCGCAGGATGACCACGTCGTAGTGGTTCTTGATCAGGTGCGTCTCGGCCCGGTCGCCCACGGCCGTGACGTTCTTGAGGCCCATGCGCGCGATCGATTCGCTCAGGAAGTCGGCCTTCTTCTGGGTCGAGTCGAGCAGCACCACGCGCGCGTTGGGCTCGGCCAGGGCGATCGGGACGCCCGGGTAGCCGCCGCCGGAGCCGAGGTCGAGCAGCGAGCGGCCCATCAGCGGCAGGTAGCGCGCGGCGCGCCAGCAGTCGAGGTAGTGCTTGGCGGCGATCTCGCGCGGCTCGACGATCTTGGTCAGGTTCATGCGCCGGTTGCCCTCCTGCACGATCAGGGCGTGCTCGGCGCAGCGCTCGAGGTAGCCGGGCGGCACCTCCTCGCCCTCGAAGGCCCAGGTCAGGGCCTCGCGCAGCGCCGCCAGCGCCGGCAGCGGCAGGTCGGCGAACTCGGGCGTCTCGTCGGCGCTCTCGCCGGCCTCGTCGGGAGCCTCGGCACCCTCCTCGGCCTCCTCCTCCCCGTCTCCGGGGCTCGATGCGGGGGGCTCGGGCAGCATGCGGGGGGATCGGAGGGAACTGGCAGGGCAGCGGGGATTCGAACCCAGAACCTGCTGATTTGGAATCAGCCGCTCTACCGATTGGAGCTACTGCCCTATCGGGGAGGAGGAGGGTAGCGGGCGGGCTTCCGAGCGGCAAGCCACACGCCCGGCTGGACGCGCGCAGCGCGGCGGGTAGAGTCGGGGGATCCTGTCCCTCGTGTCCGAAGTCCCGCTCTCGAGCCCGCCCGATCCCGCCGCGTCCGAGCCCCGCATCGTGCCGGCCAGCGGGATCCGGCCCGAGGATGTCGACCAGGACGCGCTGCGCGTGCTCTCGCGCCTGCAGCGCAACGGCTACGAGGCCTACCTGGTCGGGGGCTGCGTGCGCGACCTCCTGCTGGGGCGCAAGCCCAAGGACTTCGACGTCGCCACCGCGGCCCACCCGCGCCCGATCAAGCGCCTGTTCCGCAACGGGCGCATCATCGGGCGGCGCTTCCGCCTGGTGCACGTGGTCTACGGGCCGCACGTGATCGAGACCTCGACCTTCCGCAGCGGCCCGACGCAGCCCGAGAACGGGGCCGAGGCCGAGCCCGAGGACCTGCTGATCACCGAGGACAACGTCTACGGCACCGCGGCCGAGGACGCGCGCCGGCGCGACTTCACGGTCAACGCGCTGTTCTACGACCCGAACGCGGGCGTGATCCTCGACTACGTCGAGGGCCTGGCGGACCTGGAGGCGGGCGTCCTGCGCACGATCGGCTCGCCGCCGGTGCGCTTCGCCGAGGATCCCGTGCGCATCCTGCGCGCGATCAAGTTCGCCACGCGCCTGGGCTTCCGCATCGAGGAGCGCACCTGGGAGGCGATGGGCGAGCACGCCCACGCGCTCTCGCGCTCGGCCGCGCCGCGCGTGGCCGAGGAGATCCTGCGCCTGCTCAGGTCGGGCACGGCCCTGGGCGCCTTCCGCATGCTGCGCGCCTGCGGGGCCCTGGCCACGCTCTTCCCCGAGATCGACACCTTCCTCGGGCGCCGCGACGACCCCGATCCGGCCGCCCACGACCGCGCCGACCTCTACTGGCGCCTGCTCGAGGCCCTGGACGCCGACATCCACGCCGGGAACGAGCCCACGCCGGCGGTGCTCCTGTCCGTCCTGTACCTGCGCCTGGTCGAGCACCGCGCCGCCAGCCAGCGCGACTCCTCGCACGCCTGGACCGAGAGCGCCGCCGACCTGATCGAGCCCCTGGCGGCGCGCGCGCGCCTCCCCCGTCGCGCGGTCGAGGGCGCCAAGCGCATCATCGCGCACCAGTTCCGCTTCACCCAGCCGGCCACCCACTCCCCGCGCCTGACGCTGTTCCTGCACAGCGAGGACTTCCCCGAGGCCCTGCACCTCTTCCGCCTGCGCTCGGCCGCCTGGGGCCAGGGCTGGGACGTGTACGAGGGCTGGCTCGAGCGCTACAAGGCTGCGCGCGAGATGCCCGCGACCGAGCTCGAGGGCCTGCGCAAGAAGCGCCGCCGCCGCGGCGGGCGACGCCGGCGCGGGCGGCGCGGCTCCGAGGACGGGGACGGCCCCGCCGAGGACGCGCCGGGCGACGGCCCCGAGTGAACCCGGCGCCCGCCTGGCAGCGGGGCGCCGCGCGCGCGAGGATCCAGGCCATGGCGAGCCTGCGCCAGCTCTTCACGCTCGAGGGGCGCGTGTCGCGCGGTGCGTACCTGCGCGTCGGCCTCGCGCTGATGGCGCTGAAGTACGCGCTCGAGGCGCTGGCGATGCGGCTCGTGCTGGACGCGCGCTGGACGCCGCTCGACTACTTCTGGCCCTCCTACTCGCTCAAGGCCAGCAAGCTGCAGGCGGCCCCCGACGCGTTCCTGCTGGCGCTGGGGCGTGGACGCTGCCCTTCGTGTGGATCGGGGCGGCCATGACGCTGCGGCGCGCGCGCGGCGCGGCCCTGGGGGGCTGGCCGGTGTTCCTGTTCTTCGTGCCGGTCGTGAACTACGCGCTGATGCTGTTCCTGGCGACGTTCCCGTCGCGCGTGAGCGCGCGCGGCGCGCCGGACGAGTACGGCGTCGAGGCGCCCGATCCGGAGCCGAGCGTGGAGCTCCGCTCGGCCCTGGTGGCGGTGGGCCTCACGGCCCTGGGCGGCCTCGTGCTCGCGTGGCTCAGCACGTACTGGCTGCACGCCTACGGCGCGACGCTGTTCCTCGGGCTGCCCTTCGCGATGGGCGTCACGGCCGGCTGGGTCTACAACCGTCCCGGGGACCAGGGCGGCAAGGCCACGCTGAGCGTCGTCACGGTGGCGCTCGGGCTCGCGGCGCTGCTCTTGCTCTCCTTCGCGATGGAGGGCGTGGTGTGCATCGCCATGGCCGTGCCGATCGCCTGGCCCTGCGCGCTCTTCGGCGGGCTGGTCGGGCGCGCGCTGGTCCTGTCGCGCCCGCGCGGCTCGGTGCTGGCCCCGGCGCTCCTCCTGGTGCCGGGCTTCTGGCTCGAGCGCCAGCTCGCGCGGCCGCTGGAGCGCGCGGTCACGACCGTGCGCGAGGTCGCGGCACGCCCGGAGCGCGTGTGGCCGCACGTGATCGGCTTCGCAGAGCTCCCGGAGCCGGAGCACTGGCTCTTCGCCACCGGCATCGCCTATCCCGTGCGCGCCACGCTCGCGGGCACCGGCGTCGGCGCCCTGCGCCGCTGCGAGTTCTCGACCGGCGCCTTCGTCGAGCCGATCACGGCCTGGGAGCCGCCCGCGCACCTGGCCTTCGACGTGGCCGCGAGCCCGCTCCCGATGCAGGAATGGAGCTTCTACGCGCGCCTGCGTCCGCCGCACCTCGCGCACTCCTTCCGCTCCCTGCGCGGCGAGTTCCGGCTCGAGCAGCTGCCCGGCGGCCGCACGCGCCTCGCGGGCACGACCTGGTACCGGCTCGAGCTCTTCCCGCTGGGCTACTGGAGCTTCTTCGCGGACGCGATCGTGCACCGCATCCACGCGCGCGTGCTCGCGCACGTCGCGGCGCTCGCCGAGGCCGAGCCTCCCGGGTCAGGCTCCGGCCGCTGAGCGCGCCGCCAGCTCGGCCGTGGCGAAGGCGGCCTGGAAGTTGAGCCCGCCGATCGGGCCCTGCACGTCGATCAGCTCGCCGAAGGCCCACAGCTCCGGGAGGCCGTTCACGCGCAGCGTGCGCGCGTCGAGGGCCTCGAGCGCGAGCCCGCCGGCGGTCACCTCGGCCAGCTCGAACCCGCGCGTGCCGGTGACCGGCACGGCCAGGGCCTTGAGCGCCTCGACCAGCGCGTGACGCGCCGGGCGGGCGAGCGCGTTGGCGCGCAGCTCCGGCGCGAGCCCGGCGTGGGCCAGGGCGCGCTCGACCAGCCGCCGCGCGAGCTCCGTGCGGCTCGCCAGCGCCCCCGCGAGCTGCGGCGCGCCCGGTGCGGCCGCCAGCGCGAGCAGCTCCGCGCGCAGCGCCTCGCGCGTCCAGCCCGGCAGGAGGTCGAGCAGGAGCGCGTGGGCGCGCGGCGCGCGCCGCTCGCGTCGCGCCAGGGCCTCCTCGCGCGCCACGGGCTCGGCCAGGTCCATCGCGCCCGGCCCCGAGAGCCCCTGGTGCGTGAACACGACCGGCCGTGCGCGCGCCCCGAGCTCCTCGCGCTCCGGACCGCGCAGGCGCACGGTCACGTCCTGCAGCGCGATCCCGGCCAGCGCGTGCACCCAGGGCGCCGGGCTGACGAGCGGCACGAGCGCGGGCACGGGCTCGACCAGCGGCAGCCCGAGCGTCGCGAGCCAGGCGTAGCCGTCGCCGGTCGTGCCGGTGCGCGCGTAGCTCTTGCCGCCGGGGCAGAGCAGGAGCCGCCGGGCCAGGAGGCTCTCCCCGTCCGCGAGCGCGAGGCGCCAGGCCTCGCCGGCGCGCTCGAGCCCGCGCACCCCGGCCGCCAGGCGCAGCTCGACGCCCGCGCCGAGGGCCCAGCGCTCGAGCGCGTCGCGCACGTCGCGCGCACGCTGGCTGGCCGGGAACACCTTCTCGAGCGGGGCCTCGACCGTGGGCACGCCGAGCTGCTCGAAGCGCGCGCGCACGGCGCGCGGCGGCAGGGCGCGGAAGGCCGGACGCAGGAAGCGCTCGCCGCGCGGACCGAAGAGCCGCGCGGCCTCGTCGGGGCCGAGCGTGGTCGTCAGGTTGCAGCGCGTGCCGCCGCTGGCCAGGACCTTGGTGCCCGTGCGCGGGGTCTTCTCGAGCAGGAGCACGCGCCGCCCGAGCTCGGCCGCGCGCGCCGCGGCCCACAGCCCGGCCGCGCCGGCGCCGACGACCACGAGCTCGTGCGGCGCGTCAGGCGCCAACGGCCAGAGCCCCCGGAGCCTTCATCCGCCATCCAGCGCGCGCTCGTAGGCCGCCAGCTCCTCCGGCGTGTGCGGGCTGCGCGGCGGCGTGTCGTCGTCGCGCTGCGCCAGGTAGCCCTGCGGCAGGGCCACCGTCTGGCACTGGCTGCCCTTGCCGCGCCGCACGCGCAGCGCGGCCAGGGGGAAGGGCAGCTCCGGGTCGAAGCGCGCCAGCACCGCGTGCAGCTCGGCCAGCGTGCGCACGCGCACCAGCTCGCCCCGCGCGCGCGCCGAGCCGGGGAAGCCCTGCGTGTACCAGGCGCACCACTTGCGCATCTGGCGCATGCCGTTCTCGGGTCCGAAGAAGTCGATCAGGCGCCGCGCGTGGTCGTCCAGGATCGCCACGACGCGCCCGAAGGTGGGCGGCGGCGGCGGCTCCTGGCCGGCGAAGACCGCCGCCAGCTCGGCGAAGAGCCACGGACGCCCGAGGCACCCGCGCCCCACGATCACGCCGGCGCAGCCGGTGCTGCGCATGAGCTCCAGCGCGTCCCAGCACTCCCACACGTCGCCGTTGCCGAGCACCGGGATCGAGACGTGCCGCACCAGCTCCCCCACCGCGCTCCAGTCGGCCTCGCCCGAGTAGAGCTGGGCCGCCGTGCGCGCGTGCAGCCCGATCGCGGCCGCGCCCTCCTCCTGGGCCACGCGGCCCGAGTCGAGGAAGGTCGAGAGGCCCTCGTCGAGCCCCTTGCGCACCTTGATCGTCACCGGCACGCCGCCCGCGCCGGCCACCGCGGCGCGCACCAGGCGCGCCAGCAGGCGCGGCTTCCAGGTCACCGCCGCGCCGCCGCCGGTGCGCGTGACCTTGGGCACCGGGCAGCCGAAGTTCATGTCGAGGTGCTCGACCCCGTCGGCCACCAGGGCGCGCGCCATCTCGCCCACGTCCACGGGATCGGTGCCGTAGATCTGCACCGAGCGCGGCTTCTCGTCCGGGCGCGAGCTGGCCAGCAGGCGCGTCAGCCGGTTCCCGAGCAGGTAGCCGCGCGCCGTGATCATCTCGGAGACGTACAGCCCGGCCCCGAACTCGCGCGCGAGGCTGCGGAAGGGGTAGTTCGTGACGCCCGCCATGGGCGCCAGCACGACCGGCGGGAAGACCGACAGCGGCCCGAGCCGCAGCGGCGCGAACTCGCCCGGCCGCGCCACGGGCGTGGCCGCGTGACGCTCGCTGGCGAAGCGCGCCGGCGCGGCACCGGTCGTCTGCGGGGCGCTCATGCAGCCGCGCAGTGTAGCCGCGTGGCCGGGGCCGTCAGCGCGGGGGCGGCAACCCCGCGCCGCCGAAGGCCTCGGAGGAGCGCGCGTGGGCCTCGATCAGCCCGGCGCCGACCTTGCTCCAGGCGTGCTCGAGGCCGCCCTTCGCGTCGAGGCGGAAGAGCTTGAGGCCGAGGTGCGTGCGCACGCGGAAGGCGCCGTCCTCGTCGCGCTCGACGCGCCAGCGCACCGGCTCGGCGTCGAAGCCCGGGTGCAGCACGACCACCGGCACGCTCTCGGCCGGCGCGAGCTGGGCCAGGAGCAGGAGCCCGGCGATGCTGCCGGAATCGACGCAGGCGGGCTGCTCGCGGATCGGGGCCGGCGTGCTCACCACCTGGCCGTCGAGGCGCGTCTGCATGCGCCAGGAATTCGCCGTCCACAGCCCGTCGTGCTCGAGGAGCTTGCCGCCCTCGCTCAGGGTCGCGTGGAGCTGCACCAGGCGGCCCTTGCGCACGAACTGCTCGAGCGTGAGCTCGCGCGCGCTGCCGCCGGCCCCGGCCGGGTAGCCGACGCGCGCGGTGACCAGCAGCGTGTCCGCGTTCAGGCGCACGACCCGGTAGCGCTCGAGCGCCAGGCGCAGGCCGTAGGAGGCGTGCTCGACCGTGCCCTCGAGCAGCACCGCGCCCTCCTCGGCCTGGGGCGGCGGCCCGACCTCGAGCGCCTGCTCCGACTCCACGCGGCGCGCGGCCTGGTGCTTCCCGAGCGACTCCAGGCGCGCCTGCAGCCCCGCGCGGTCGACCGGCTGGCCGCGCACGAGCACGCAGGCCGGGTCGAGCAGGTGCGTCAGGTCCGCGCGCGGATCCTGGTCGAGCACGAGCACGTCGGCCCAGGCGCCCGGCTGCAGCGTGCCGCGCTCGCCCGCGAGCCCGAGGGCCTCGGCCGCGCCGCGCGTCGCCAGGGCCAGCACCTCGGCCGGCGGCACGCCGGCCGCGACCCACTCGGCCAGCTCCTGGTGCAGCGCGAGCCCCGGGATCAGCCAGGGCTGCGGCGCGCCGGAGCCGGGCACGAGGCGCGCGCCGGCCTGGTGGAGCTCCTTCAGCAGCTCCGCCTGGCGCCGCACGACCAGCTCGCCCAGCGCGCGCCGCTCCGCGGCCAGGAACGGCCGGCGCTGGCTCAGCTCGGCGCGCCACCAGGCCTCGTAGGCGGGCGCCAGGAGCCCGGTCAGGGCCGCGCGCGCGGGGTCGGCGGCCTGGTCCTCGAGCCGCAGCGCGCTCGCGCGCAGGAGCGGGACCAGGGCCCGGCGCGCGCGCGCCAGCTCGGCCACGGCCTCGTCGAGCTGGAGCTCGCTGGCCGCGTCCCAGAAGACGCCCGGCGGCAGCAGGGAATCGAGCGTGTGGAAGCCGTCCTGCCCGCTGCGCACCGCCTCCGCCAGGGTGCGCTGCGCGGGCCGCGGGCCGAAGACCGTCAGGCCCTTCTGGTGCGCGAGCTCGATCACGCGCTTCCAGGTGTCCTCCGTCAGGCCCGGCAGCACCGCCAGGAAGTCGACGTTCTCCTCGAACAGGATCGGGAGGTAGCTGGTGGCCGCGTCCGGGTTGCGCAGCACCACGGCCGAGGCCGAGGCCGGCGGATCGCCGTCGAGGGCCGCGCCGGCGGTCAGCAGCGTCGGCCCGGGCACGCGCGCGCGGCGCTCGGGCGCGCGCTCCTGGGTCAGGGCGATGTGCTCGCCGCCGACGTCGCGCACGAGCGTGACGCCGTGGGCCAGGTAGAGCGCGTCGTGCTCCGGGTCGAAGTTGACCAGCGCGTCGATCAGCCCGGGCACGAGGTGCTTGCCGGTGACGTCCAGGACCTCCGGATCGCTTGCGCTCGCCGCCTCGGCCCCGAGCGCGCGGATCCGCCCGTTCACGATCAGGAGGTCCGCCACGCGCGCCTCCTCCCCCGGCATCATCGTGTGCAGCGTGCCGCCGCGCAGCAGGAGCGGCCGGGTGGCGGGCGCGGCGAGCGCCTCCTGGGGCGGCGGCGGAGCAGGGAGGAGGACGAGCGCGAGGGCGGAGAGCATGCGGGCGGCTTCGGCGCGAGGATACGGAGGCGCGCGGGCGCGCGATAGGCGACGCGACGGGCGTGCCGTAGGCTCTCCCGGCGATGCCCGAGACCACCGACTGGCCCCTGGTGCGCCTGGCGAGCGACGAGCTCATGCGCGGTCCGTGGGTCTACGGACGCCAGGTCGAGCCGGCCGCTGGCGTCCCCGACGGCGCCCTGGTGGCGGTCGAGGACGCCTCGGGGCGCTTCGTCGGGCACGCGCTCTACAACTCGGCCTCCGACATCCGCCTGCGCTGGCTGGCGCGCGGGCGCAAGAACGCCCTCGACCGCCCGGGCGAGTTCCTGCACGCGCGCCTGCGCGCGGCCGACGACCTGCGCCGGCGGGTGCTGGCGCTCGAGCAGGCGGGCGACGCCTACCGCGTGGCCCATGCCGAGGGCGACGACCTGCCGGGGCTGATCGTCGACCGCCTGGGTGGGGTCCTGGTGTGCGAGTACCACGCGCTGGGCTTCCTGCGCTTGCGCGCCGAGGTCGAGGCGGCCCTGACGCGGCTCTACCCGGGCCTCTCGATCGTGGCGCGCGTCCCGGACGCGGCCCAGCGCGCCGAGCGGATCGCGCCCGCCGACCTGCCCGAGCCCGGCGCCACGGGCACGGTCTGGATCACGGAGCACGGCCTGCGCTACCCGGTCGAGCCCGCCGGCGGCCACAAGACCGGCTGGTTCTGCGACCAGCGCGACAACCGCCTGCGCCTCGGGGCGCTGGCGCGCGGGCGCAAGGTGCTCGACCTCTTCTGCAACACGGGCGGCTTCGCGCTGCAGGCCCTGCGCCAGGGGGCGCGCGCGGTGCGCGCGGTCGACCTCGACGAGAAGGCCCTGGCGCGCGCCGCGGCCGCGGCGGACGAGAACCGCCTCGCGCTCGAGTGCGTGCACGCCGACGCCTTCGACGTGCTGCGCGCCACGGCGGCCGAGAAGGAGAGCGAGCGGCCCGAGCTGGTCGTGTGCGATCCCCACAAGCTGATCCCCTCGCGCGCGCACCTCGAGGCCGGGCGCCGGAAGTACCTCGACCTCTTCGCCCTGGCCTTCCAGGCCACGCGCCCGGGCGGCCTGGTGGCGGCCTTCTCCTGCTCCGGCGCGCTGCCCCTCGAGGCCTTCCTCGGGACGCTGTTCCTGGCCGGACGTCGCGCCGAGCGGGGCCTGCGGCTCCTGAACCTGATGGAGGCCGGGCCGGACCACCCGCAGCGCCCGGACTGGCCGCGCTCGCGCTACCTGAAGGGCGCGCTGCTGGCGCTGGATCGCTGAGCGAGCGGCGAAGCCGGTCGCCCACCAGCAACCTCCTGGGGAAGTCGTCGGCCCGGCGCAGCCTCCCTGTTGTGCCACGGCCCCGAAGGCGGCATGCTGTTCGGCTCGAAATCGATCGAATGGAGCCTTCTTCCCTGGCGATGAATCTGGCGCAACTCGTTCGCGAGGGCCTGTGGGACGAGCTGGAGACCGCCTGGACCGAGCACCTCCTCGCGAGTGCCTCCCTGGCCCCGGCCCTCGACGCCCTGCAGGCGGCTGCGGCGCGGCGCGAGATCCAGCGCTGCCTGCCCCACGTGCGCGAGCACGCCGACGTGCTCAGCACCGCCAAGCGCGCCAGCGAGGCGGTCGAGCTCCTGGGCACGACCATGCTGCTGGGCGGCTCGCCGGGCGAGCTGGCGAAGCCCCTGCTCGAGCACGCCGAGAAGGCCTTCGGCGCCGAGCCGTTCTGGGAGCTCTACCGCGAGCTGGCCGGCCTGCGCGAGGGCGCGCCGGACATGCGCGCCGCCTGGCGCAAGTTCCGCAAGGTCCTGTCGCTCGAGGAGGGGCGCGTCGTCTACCACGCCGCCGGCTGGGGCCTGGGGCGCATCATGAGCCTGGAGCTCGAGCTGCGCGAGACGAGCGTGCGCTTCCTCTCGGGCCGCACCGACCGCTTCCCGCTGCAGAGCGCGGTCGACATCTTCGAGGTCCTCGAGCCGGACGACCTGCGCGTGCTGGTGGTCAACGATCCGAAGGCGCTGGAGAAGAAGCTGAAGGAGGAGCCGCTCGAGATCCTGCGCTGGGTCCTCTTGCGCAACGACGGACGCGCCTCGCAGCCGGCCATCAAGCTGGCCATGGGCACGCTGGGCGTCGACGGCGCGCGCTTCACCGCGTGGTGGAAGCGCGCCCAGAAGCAGGCCGAGGGCAGCGAGTGGTTCGAGCTCTCCGGGCCGCCGAACCGCGCCCTGGTGCGCCTCCTGGTGCGCGCCGAGGACCCGGTGGCGAGCCTGCGGCGCCAGATCCTGCGCTCGCGCGACCTGGGCGAGGCCCTGACGCGCGTGCGCGCGCTGTTCACCGGCTCGAGCGCGCTGGAGGGTGTGCGCGCCGCGGCCCTCGACGCGCTCGAGGAGCTGACGGCCGCCGGCGGGCCGATGCCGCAGCGCCTGGCGGTGTGGCTGTTCGTGCGCGAGGTGCGCGGCACGACGCCCGAGCCGCTGCGGCGCGAGCTCGAGCGCGTCCTGGCCGCGCCGCCGCCCTCGGACCGCTCGCAGCCGCCCGCCCTGTGGACCCTGTTCGCCTCGGTGCCCGGCGTGCGCGAGCAGGAGCGCTGCCTCGAGCTCCTGCGCGAGGCCCACGGCGAGCCCGCCTGGCTCGACGAGGCCGAGAAGAACCTGCAGCACGCCCCGCCGGGGCTCGTGCGCCCGCTGGTCGACGCGCTCGAGTCCGCCGGACGCCTCGAGGCCCTGGCCCAGCACTACACCTCGCTCCTGGCGCGCGCGACCAAGAACCCGCTGCTGCTCGTGCGCCTCGCGGAGCGCTGCGAGGAGGAGGCCGCGCGCCTCAAGCTGGCCCCGCCCAAGCAGCGCGCCCACTGCCTGCTGCAGCTCGCCGTGCACCTGCAGGACGTGACCAGCACCAACCCCACGCTGTCGCGCGCGCGCACCAAGCTGGTCGCGCTCCTGACCGAAGGCAAGCCGCCGCTCCTGCGCCGGCTGCTGGCGGAGGCCGACACCGAGACCCTGCGCGCCTTCGCCGAGCTGCTCGAGAAGGGCGTCGACCGCGCCGTCGACCGGGTCTTCACGCAGATCGCGGTCGAGCTCTCGCCCGAGATCTTCCGCAGCGAGGAGCGCGCCTTCTGGGAGTCGCACAACACCTGGACCACGCGCGCCGGCCTCAAGAAGCGCCAGGAGGAGCTGCGCATCCTGCGCGACGTGAAGATCCCCGAGAACGCCGAAGCCATCGGGCGCGCGGCCTCGTACGGGGACCTGTCGGAGAACGCCGAGTGGACCGCGGCCATCGAGGAGCAGCGCAACCTGACCAACCGCGCCATGGAGCTCGAGACCGAGATCGAGCGCGCCAGCCTGATCGAGAACGCCAGCCTGCCCACCGGCCAGGCCGCGCCCGGCACGCGCGTGCGCTACCTCGAGCTCCCGGCCGGCAGCGCGCACCAGATCGACATCCTCGGGCCGTGGGAGGCCGATGGCGAGAAGGTCGTCTCCTACCGCTCGCCGCTGGCCAAGGGCATGCTCGGCCGCGTCGCCGGCGAGGAGGTCGAGATCCAGCTCCCCGCCGGAATGCTGCGCGTGCGCCTCGAGTCGATCGAACCCCTCCCCCTCTGATCGTCGCACCTACCGACCATGACCAAGACCGCTGCTTCCCCCAAGCTCGACTTCAAGGTCAAGGACCTCGCCCTCGCCGACTGGGGCCGCAAGGAGATCGAGCTGGCCGAGGTCGAGATGCCCGGCCTGATGGCGCTGCGCGCCGAGTACGGACGCGCGAAGC
>Ga0315910_10002364_pt1 | contig 16627 bp, 15 predicted proteins | sample EdamamesoilMG_FD_204470 | JGI IMG/M metagenome (GOLD analysis project Ga0315910, IMG submission 204470) | Garden soil microbial communities collected in Santa Monica, California, United States - Edamame soil | ecosystem: Environmental > Terrestrial > Soil > Garden | place: USA: California... | reverse complement strand
AACGAACTACGCCCGAGGGTCCATGAAACACCATGGCTTCTTTAGGGCCGTTGCGGCGACACACTTCGCGAAAAAAACCGCCGAGTGTCAGCGGGCCAAGCTTTTCGTCCGTCAACGCGGGACCGTGAACGCTCGAGTCGATCATGATGCAGACTTCACTCCATACATACGCGCAGCGACGGCGGGATCAAGCGGATCGAGACACGACTCGGGCTGCGCGCCAAACGATTTGAAAACCATTGCCAGCATGTCGTAGCAACCGACGGCAAAAATTATATCGAGCATTTGATTTCGGTCGAAGTGTTGGGCGAGCTGCGCCCAAGTCTCGTTCGAGATGCATGCATCCCTGTGCAGATCGTCGACCGCGCGAACCAAAGCGGCATCGACAGGATCCCAACCGGGCGCGTTCGCTCCGAGTTGAATGCGCTCGATTTCGGCTTCCGTCAAACCGGCACGCAAACCCAAAACGACATGCTGCAAATACTCATATTCGGCGCGGCGCAGCCAACTGATTCTTAGAATCAACAACTCACGGATCCGCTTCGAAACGGTGCTCGCGGTAGCAACATGGTTATTGAACGTAAGAAACGCTTTTGCCGCCGCCGGGTGATGCAGCATCACGCCAAGGCCGTTCATGCCGCGCGCGGAATTCGTCGGAAAGTTTTTCAAGACAAAGTCGCGGCTCGTGGGAAAGACGCTTAGCGCATCCAACACAGGAGCATCCCAATCGGGCGGCAATACGGGCGGAATACGTGCAGGAATATCGTTTTGCATTTGATATCGTCAGTAAAACAGAGAGGCGAACGTGCGTCGCCTCTCGTAAGTAAACCCTCGTCGGCGCAGTAATCGTCGAGCGAGCAGCTATTCCGCCTGCAGGTAGCGATCGAGCTCCTGATGCATGTTCAGGATGATTTTCTCTTGCTCTTTTGCGAGCCACGTCTGACGCATAGCGACCGAATGCAATCCCTTCTGCATGCGGGGAATGTTGCTGAGGTCTTGGCGGGGAATGAGCAGCACCTGCTCGGGATCGGCGGTATCGGTAACCGTCTGCACAACCGCACGCGGCACTTTCTCCGCCGCCGGATACGTCTTCGTCGACATGATCTCGAAAATGCACTTATCGGGATCGAAACCATCGGGACGCACGCGATAAATCATGCAGTTGCCCGCCTGCGGCAAGAGCATCAGGTTCGGGTACACGAAAATTTCGCCGCCCCACATGCCCAGCGTTTCCGGTGTCGGCTTAGGCATCGGACGTTGCTTCGCAGCGGCATCGGCATACAGGGCCTTAACGTATTCGGCACCTATATTCGAACCTTCCGGAACTGGCTTGCCCTTCAACGAGCGCACAATATCCACATCCTGCATCAGCACCTGTGCATCCATGCCGTCGGCCAGCAGTTGCAGTCGCGCTGCCATCAGCTCTATGGGATCGCCCGTACCCAGCCGCTTCACGTCACCCGCCATCGGGGTCTTCTTGCCGTAAAACCGGCCGTGACCTTTGGCATAGGCGTCGTAGAAAACATTCTTATGCGCAAACTCGATCGAGCTTTCTTCGCGATCGCCATAAATCACTTCTGCGCCGAGCTTCTCGAGTTGCGGATGCGTGGCGGGAACGTGGTAGCCCTCGAAGAACGCCTCTTGTGCGACCTTCCAATTTGACGCGATAGGAATCGCCTTCCACCAATAATTGCGCATCAGCTCGACGCCGCAGATTTCAAGCCAGTTGCGGACCGGCGCGATAAAGTCATCAAACGGCTCGGGCGTTTTGGATAAGTTGATCCATACAAAGCCGGCGAAGACAACCGAGTGCACTTCTCTTAGCGCGACGTCTTTGTTTTCAAGTTGTCCGTTACGGAACTCCTGACGCTCGAGCACGAAATGATTATTGCCCTGCAAATCCCATTTCCAACCGTGGAACGGACAAATAATCTTGTTGTTTTCGAATTTGCCGCAGCCATCGGTCAGCGACGTGCCGCGATGCGGGCAGAAATTGTAATAAGCCTTAATGGTCGATTCGTCGACGCGCACGATCATGACTTCCTGATCGCCGATTACGTAGGTCGCGTAGTCGCCGACCTCTTGCACCTCATCAAGTCGCGCGGCTGACTGCCACACTTTCTTCCACAGCTTTTCGTGTTCGAGTTTTGCGAACTGCGGATCCGTGTAACGACCAGTGCGAATTCCGTGCGGCGTCGTTTCCCAACTCGGCGGCCACTCCGTTCCACCGGAGGCGGATTTCTTTACCAATGGCGCAACACTCATACGGACCTCCGGTTATTGATTGGCGGTTACTACGCGCGCATCGGCTTTCGGCCCGGCAGCGAAGTAACACCCAGTAATTGCAGTAACTCTATCATCCTTTAGCGCCCGCCTAACACCGCCAAATGGCAGCGAAGAAGCTCCGGTCCTGCGGCCGTAGGATGTCCATACAACTGGCGGCCACAGCAATTGACCGATAAGGCAAAAGCATGGATATGACAAAGGGACTCATACAATGATTCCGGGCCTTGGCCCTGGCATGCGCCCCGCAGCATCATCCGAAAAGGGGCCTCGTAAGGCGCTACGCAAACAACTGCTTGGGCTGCTCCAAAATACGTTGGAATGCATTTAGCCAATTCGCGCCCATCGCCCCATCCACAACACGATGATCGCAAGTGAGCGTCACGGTAGTGATCGTTGCGACGCGCACCTCGCCCGCGACAGCGATAGGCGTTGGCCTTGCCGCCCCGACCGAAAGAATTGCGGCATGCGGTGGATTGATGATTGAGCCGAAGCTTTTGATCCCAAACATTCCCAAGTTCGAAATTGTAAAGGTACCGCCGGTATATTCGTCGGGCTTCAATTGGCCCGCGCGGGCCCGATCGGACAGGTCGCGCGTCGCTGCGGCAATCTGCAAACATGATTTATCTTCAACTGCAAATACGATCGGTGTCATCAGTCCGAACTTTGTTGCGACAGCGATAGCGATGTCCGCTTGGTTGTGGCGCACGAAGCCATGCGGCGTAAAACTCGAGTTCACGGCCGGGACCTCTTTGAGCGCTATGGCTGCGGCTTTCACCATCAGATCGTTGACCGAGACTCGCGCGGAGTTGGTCTGATTAAACTGCGTACGCTGCAACAACAACTCATCGACATTGATATCGATCAATAACGGAAACGTAGGGATATCGCGCGCTGCTTCCGTCAGCCGGGTAGCGATCAGTTTATGAATGCGACTGAGCGGTTCCAACTTATAGGATCCGCGTCGGATGCTCAGTTGCTCCAATTTCGCTACGACGTCATCGGCAATTTCTACGGTCACGGAATACTCTCCACAACACGGCGCATTAGCGCCGTAGATAGTCTTAAACTAGATAGAACAGCTAATCGATCGGCGCCGCTTAAGCCGGCGTCCATGTCGACGTCAAGGCGAACTCGGACAGATATTTTGTCGAGCTCCAACCGCCATCGACAACGATGGTTTGACCATTGATAAAGCCTGCGCCGGGCGAGCAGAGAAATGCAATGGTGCTCGCAATATCCTCTACAGTTCCAAGTCGGTTGTATGGCGTCATCTCTACGTTGATACGCTTGAACTTCGTATCTTCCAATCGACCCTGCGTCATCGGCGTTACCGTTACGCCCGGTGCCACTGCGTTGCAGCGAATACCTAGCGGACCGTACTGACATGCGATGTGGGTCGTTAACGCCGTTATGCCGCCCTTCGCGGCGGAATATGCGCCGCCTCGCATACCCCCGATGACCGCGAACGTGGACGATATGTTGACGATGGCCGAACCCGGCTTCATGTGCACAATGGCCTCGCGCGCAAGACGAAATGGCGCACGCAGCATCAAACCAAGAAAGTAATCCAACATTTGATCGTCGGTTTCATGCAAAGGCTTGGGACTGCCGACGCCCGCGTTATTGATGAGAAAATCGATGCGGCCCCAACGCTTCATCGCCAGATCGACAATCCTCTTTGGTGCATCAGTCTCCGTGAGATCGATTGCGAGCGTCGCTACGCGCTCTGGATTGTTGATCTTCTTCTCAAGGTCGGCGAGTTTGCCGGCGTCACGACCGGTGCACACTACCGCCATTCCGGATTCCGCCAGCTTAACCGCGGTGCCGAAGCCAATGCCGCTGCTTGCACCCGTTACAATCGCTACTTGCATGTCGATACCCGTCGCTATTTTCGATGCGCAAGTTTGCAGCATCCCACGGCCCGGCGATAGTTTTGGAGACGGGTATCGGACGACGAAGCCGCACCGTTGCCGCGAATACCTCACAACGCTTAGTATTTTCCCTGCCGGACCGGCGTGCAGGTCTAAATACTTGTCATATCGACGCTTACGTCCGCGCGCACTGCTCCCGCGAACCGCGGTGATGTTTTCTATATACAACACGCTGCGGGAATTGAGCTCGTTGTCCTGTGATGTATCATTGCGGCGATCCATTATCTGTGGCCGTTGCTCCTAAGCGGACACCGCGCCCCATCTCCGACAGAAGATATACATGACCGACTCGCAAGCACTGCAGGGCGTCCGGGTTCTCGACTTGACCCGTGTTTTAGCCGGCCCATTCTGCGGCCAAATTCTGGGCGACCTTGGCGCCGAGGTCATCAAGATTGAACGCCCCGGCGTGGGCGACGACGGACGGATATATGGCTTCTCGCAGCTGAAAGATAGCGCGGGTAAAGCAACGCGCGAGTCGGCCTTCTACTTGACCGCCAACCGCAACAAAAAATCGGTGACGGTTAATATCTCCAAGCCGGACGGACAAGCACTCATTCGTCGTCTTGCTGCCGAGTGCGACGTACTGATCGAGAACTACAAGGTCGGCAACCTGCAACGTTACGGTCTCGACTACGAAAGCCTGAAACAAGCCAACCCGCGTCTCATCTATTGTTCGATCACCGGCTACGGCCAAACAGGTCCAATGGCCGAACGCCCGGGTTATGACGGCCTGTTCCAAACGACAGGTGGTCTGATGGCAGTTACCGGTATTCCAGAAGGCCAACCCGGTGCTGGCCCTCTGAAAGCCGGCCCGAGTTTGGTAGACGTGTTTACCGGACACAACGCCGCGCTCGCCATTCTCGGCGCGCTCAATCAACGCCATCGCACCGGCAAGGGTCAGTACATAGACGTCGCGCTACTGGATTGCTCGGTGGCGATGGTGTCGCACATCATGCAGGATTACCTCGTCTCCGGCGTCGCTCCGCCGCGTCTAGGCAACGGCGGCAACGGCGGCGGTCCTGCCGACTTGATCAATTGCTCCGACGGCATCATTTACATCTCCGCTGGAACCGAAGAGCACTGGCGGCTGCTCTGCGAATTGATGAAACGCCCCGAACTATTTGCAGACCCCCGCTTCGACTCCAACCCCAAGCGCGGCCGCGCACGCAATGAACTCGTCGCAATCATTAACCAATGGAGCATGAGCTGGACCACGGCCGATCTGCTGGCGGCGCTGGATAAATTTGGCATTCCTGCGGCGCGTTACAACGAACTTCCGGAAGTATGGGACGACGTGCAGGTTCAACATCGCAAATTAAAAGTAACCGTGCCGCACCCCGTTTCCGGAAAGGTGTCGCTGATCGCAAGCCCGCTGGCGCATATGTCTGCTTCGCCGGTGCGCTACCAGGCTCCGCCAACGCTTGGTCAGCATACCGACGAGGTTCTGAGTGGACTGCTCAAACTATCCGGCGATGAAGTCGCACAGTTGCGCAAGAACGGCATCGTCTGAGTAATCCGTTCTGTCAGCACACATCATTCAATCTGCTCGCGTAAAAAAATAGACGAAGTAAAAGGCTTACACGCGACGAGGACGATTCAAGGGGATCAGCAATGCTGACGCGCGCGCTATTGCTTGGAACGATGCTGAGCCTATTCTGCGCATGCTCGCGTACGGGCAACGACGTCGGCGCAGCTGCCGATTGGCCCAACCACGGCGGCGGTCTCGACGAGAGCGGCTACAGCCGGCTCGGTCAAATCAACGGCGGCAACGTCAAGCGTTTGGGACTTGCCTGGTCGCTCGATCTTCCAGGCGAAGTGACGCTCGAAGCTACGCCGCTTGCGGTGAACGGCGTGCTCTATTTCACCGGCAGCTATGCTGCGGTGTACGCCGTTAATGGGGTCACGGGGAAGCTTTTGTGGAAGTACGACCCGCAAACGTGGAAACACAATCCAGTCAAGCTGCAACTTAGCTTTGCAATCAATCGTGGCGCAGCATACGCAGACGGCCGTGTATTCGCGGCGTCTTTAGATGGCCGTCTATTCTCACTCGACGCCAAAACCGGCGAGCTGATATGGAGCGTGCAGACGATCGATCCCAACGCACTACAAACCGTCACCAGTGCACCGCGCGCCTTCAACGGCAAAGTGATCATAGGCAACGCCGGCGGTGACTTCGGCACGCGCGGCTATGTCACCGCATACGACGCAGCCACCGGCAAACACCTGTGGCGCTTTTTCACCGTGCCGGCTTCGCCAGCGGAAAACAAGGGCGATTCCGCAATGGAGCGCGCGGCTGCAACATGGAATGGCGAGTACTGGAAAACCGGCACCGGCGGCGCGGTGTGGAATGACATGACGTTCGATGCGGAAGTCAATCGCCTCTACATCGGTGTGGGCAATGGAGCACCTTATGACGTAGCCGTTCGCAGTCCCGGCTCCGGCGACAACCTTTATTTGAGTTCCATCGTCGCGTTAGACGCGGATACGGGGCAGTACATCTGGCACTACCAAACCAATCCGCGTGAAGCCTGGGATTACAAAGCCACGGCCAACATGATCATGGCAACGCTGACCATCGGCGGTAAGGAGCGCAAGGTATTGCTGCAAAGTCCGACCAACGGTTTCTTTTACGTGCTCGATCGCGAAAACGGCACGCTGATCTCGGCAGAAAAAACCGGCAAAGTGACCTGGGCGGAACGCATCGACCTGACGACTGGGCGTCCCGTTGAAGCGCCGAACATTCGCTACGAAACCGGTGACGTAAAAATCTGGCCCAGCCCGATCGGCACGCACAATTGGCAGGACATGTCGTTCAGTCCGCGCACTGGACTCGTCTACATTCCGTATATGCAAGTAGGCGCGCGCTTCTACAAAGGACCACCATGGCCCGGCGCAGTGAATATCGGCGGCTTAAGCATCGGCTGGGCGATCGAAGATAAGGAAGACGGCAAAGGCGCTCTGCTCGCTTGGGATCCCGTTAAGCAGACTGCGCATTGGAAAGTGCAGCTCGACACGATTTGGAACGGCGGCACACTAGCGACAGCGGGCGACTTGGTTTTTCAAGGCACTGCCGACGGTCAATTCACCGCATACGCCGCGAGCGACGGAAAACGTCTGTGGCAGTTTAATGCGGGGCTTGGAATCATCGCGCCACCGATCAGCTATGCGGTAAACGGCAAGCAATACGTGTCGGTGCTGGTTGGATACGGCGGCTCAGCATCCATCGGCAGCAACATCATGCATGCGGGTTGGAAGTACGGCGCGCAACCACGGCGCATGTTGACGTTCGCTCTCGATGGCAACGCGGTATTGGCGCCTTCTGCACCGCCGACCATGCACATCAAGGCCGTAGATGATCCAGAAATCCAGATTAGCGCTGCCGATGTGGAAGCCGGTCGAGGAATGTTTCTGGCTTGCGCGCTCTGTCACGGACGCGATCTCGTCTCGGCAGGCGGGCCTGCACCGGACCTACGCGAATCGCAACTCGCACTGAACCCTGAAAGCTTTTATGCGGTAGTGCACGACGGCGCATTGCTGGAGCGCGGCATGCCGCGATTCGATTCGCTCACGCGCGAACAGATCATGCAGATCTACGCATACATTCGCGCCGGAGCGCGCGAGGCGATTGCGAAAGACAAATCGAACGCACGCGCGTCACCCAGGTAGCAATCGTCCCATAGGGGTACAGGCCGGACATGTGTTCCCGACATGACCGTCATTTCCTACATCCCTGTAGGTCACATGTAGGACCTCCAACGCGAATTATTTTGGCGCCGCGCCGAACACGTGCTGTGCGATCGCGGTCGCTTGTCCACCGCGTCCTCCCAACTCGCTTTGCAAGGCCTTCAAACGATACGTCCATAAATGCAACGAATGCTCCAGCGTCATGCCCATCGCGGCGAGCATTTGATGCACGTCGTAAATGACCCGCGTCGCGCTCTCCTGCGCATGGAGGGCAGCTAACGCTGCGTCGCCCTCATCACCCGTTGACGCCGCCTTCAAAGCCAGCCAACGCACTCCGCCGGCAAGAACGGCACACTCAGCCATGCGATGGCGCAATGCCTGGAACGCACCGAGCGGCCGACCGAACTGTTTGCGCTGAGTGAGATGATCTACCGTAGAGTCAATCGCAGCTTGCAGCAGACCGCTTGCTTCGGCCGCGAGCGCAATGCGAATCCATTTACGCACTTGCGCTGCATCGCCGCTTGGAAGCGGCGTAGTTTTGACGCCAGCTCGTAACTTGCCCATCGGGTACGCAAACAACGACTCCACCGACTCCACCTGATCGGGGGCCGGATGTGCAACGCCGACGTTATCGCCATCGATCACCAGAATGGTTTTCGCCGTAGCCACAAAACGCCCAGGTCGACCATTTTCTACGATGGCAAACGGACGTGGCAATTCGCCTTCAACATGCGGACGAACCAGCATTGAGAGCGCGGCTTCCACGGCGTACGGCAAACGCGCCAATCGCTCGACAGCCAGCGCTGCTGCAACAGGTCCAAATTCCGGCACCTGCGCGATATCGAAGAATTCGCCATCCTGCAGTTCTTGTTCGAGCTGATTCCCGACTAGCGCAAAACCGTGAAACTCGGTGGGCTTAGCCGCAAACTCGAGCGCGATTTTATTTACCGCGTCGAGCAGCGACTCCTGATCGGATGTGAGACGGAAGTCCATTAGCGCGGCTCCCTGGGTAATTTAAGGAAGTCGGTAGCGATCAAATTCAGTTGAATCTCCGCTGCACCGGACGCGATGCCGGCCACGATGGCGCGTTGATGATGCGCCAACAACAATGTATCGGCGCCGGAGATCGCTTCCGGTACATGCTCAACAACGAACTCACCGACCGATCGCTCCGCCATTACGGTTGCGAATCGCGCGACACTAGCCTCGGCGCCGGTCGCAACGCCATGACGTCGTTGATCGACGATGCTGTAGCTGTAAAAACGGGCCGCTTCGCACGCCGCTCGCGCCTTGGCCGCTTGCTCGACTGCACCGTGGCCAAATCGACCGGATTGCTTCAGCTTATCGACCGCTCGATGCAGCATGCGAGTGGCAAGCGCAAACCGCGGAATGCCGACGCGCTCCAGCGACAATGCCGTGCGCACGATTTCCCAGCCCTTACCCTCCGCACCCAACATCGCGCTCGCGGGCACCTCGACTTCGTCGAAGAACACTTCGTGAATATCCCCCTCGCCGATCACACTGGGAATTTGACGGACGGTGATGCCGCGCGTGTTCATCGGCAGCAAGAAGATGGAGATGCCGTCGCGTCCGGGCGAGGTTCTTGCCAACAGGAAACAGGTGTCCGCGTCACCCGCATACGAGGTCCAAATTTTTTGACCGTTGATGCGATACGCATCGCCATGTTTATCGGCGCGAGTACGCAGCGAGGCGAGATCGGAACCGGCTTCGGGTTCGGAGAATCCTTGGCACCAGATCGTTTCGCCGCGCATCATCGGCGGAATGTAGCGCTCTTGCTGCTCCGGACTTGCGCAACGCATCAATGTCGGGCCGATCCAGTTCACGTTCATGTACTGTCCGCCGCGCGGCTCACCGGCTTCCCACATCTCTTCCGCGAGAATAAATGCGGTCCACGGATCGGCGTCGCGTCCGCCCCAGCGCTTTGGCCAATGAGGCACCAGCAGCCCCTCGGCCGCGAGCTTGGCGCAGAATTTTTTAGAAAATGCGCTTTGCGAAGCCGAGCCGGGTCCATGCGCCTGCGACTCCCAGTCCGGCGGCAGATGAGTGGCTAAAAAATTTCGAACAGTCGACCGAAATGCCTGCTGTTCAGCGTCCCAGGAAAAGTCCATCCGGCGATGCGCCTCGATTAAAGAAAGGGGCGCGTTTTCTACCACATTCTCGGCGCATGTGCTTCCGCCCGTTGAAACGGCGCCGGTGCTTAACGTAAGTGGCCCTTGGTCATTGGCAGATACGTGCGAGGTGGCGCCCCGAACAGGAGTTGAACCTGTGACCTCGCCCTTAGGAGGGGCGCGCTCTATCCAACTGAGCTACCGGGGCGTGGTTGGAGGCCGAATACGCTGACGCTACCGTATGTGTGCCCGGGGCACCAGAAGAGTGAATCTCTTACTGGCCGAATGATTGATCATTCGGCCAGTAAGAGATTGGTGGAGCGGAAGGGGATCGAACCCTCGACCTTCGCATTGCGAACGCGACGCTCTCCCAACTGAGCTACCGCCCCACGATCAAACAGCATCGATTGTAGCATCGGCCCGCCGATAGCGGGCAAGCGTCTATCCGCGCGAGTTTTCCAGTTTACCGTCAGTAATGCAGCGCAAGCAGTCGCGTGCGAGCGATGCGCGGCAGGAATATCACGTACATGGCATCGTAGTCCGCGTCGGCGATCGTAACGTTTGCACCGGCCAATTCCTTTATAACGCCTGCGGCTTCCTTCGGATGCGCCACCAACAGCAACACTTGACCGCGGTGATCGCGCTGCAGTCGCTCGGTTAGCTCATCCCAATTCGATTTCGGCGTCACATTAATCGGCAATCCCAGCGCTTCCGCTAATGGCGTCAGCGTTTGTTGAGCGCCGCGCGTATCAACCGCAAACACGGCGTCAATCTTCTGCGGCGCATCTTTTTGCGCGGCGCCTTGTGCCCAAATTCGCGCCAACCGAGCGGCGCGTTCGCGGCCTGCAAGACTGAGGTTGGGATCGGGGTTCTCACCGGGTTCGGTCTCGGCCGCGCGCAGCACGATCACGACCGTGTTGCCGCGGGCGTCCAAAACCCAGACGCCGACGGCGACGGCGACCAACATTAAGAACACGGGCAACAACAACGGCAGCAAAAACGGCCGTCGCTGAAGCTTCTTCAGTTCCTGCTGCATGCCTCACCTTTACGCAAAATGGACCGAATGGCGGAAGCGGTGAGATTCGAACTCACGAACGGATTGCTCCGTTGCCGGTTTTCAAGACCGGTCCATTCAACCGCTCTGGCACGCTTCCACAACCTAGTACGTTAGCTTTCAAGGCCGGCGCATTCAACCGATCTGCCACCTCTCCGACCGTAATCTGCACCGCTTGGCTGGAACATCGCCAGGAACCAGAACGGTGCAGCCCAACCCATTGGGACGCGCATTATAGGGAAGTCAACAGGTTAAGTCTGGCCGGGCCGGAACTTCGGGAGCAAGGCTCGATCTTACGTAGTGTTTGCTATAGTGGCACCAGATCGCTTGCGGCCCGCAACGCGACGGAAGCCTGGAGATTGCAATGAACCGCGTATCCTCTGTTGTCAGCACTCAAACCCGCGCGCAAGCGTCGGCGTTGAGCACCAACAAAGTTCTGCGTAATACGTATTTGTTATTGAGCGCAACGCTGGCGTTCAGTGCGGTCACTGCGGGAACGGCGATGGCATTCGGCATGCAGCCTCTCAATATCTGGGTCACCTTGGGGGTGTACTTCGGTTTGCTGTTCGCAACCATGAAGACACAAGACAGCGCCTGGGGACTGCTTTTCGTGTTCTTGTTAACCGGCTTTTTAGGATTGACGCTCGGCCCGATATTAACCGCGTATCTCACGTTCCTACCTAACGGCGGCGAAGTAGTAATGATGGCGCTCGGTACCACCGCGGTTACCTTCGTGGGATTGTCCGCTTACGCACTGCGCAGTCAGCGCGACTTTAGCTTCATGGGCGGCTTCTTAACGGTAGGCATTATCGCGGCCTTTGTGCTCGGCTTGGTTGCCTATTTCTTCGAAATGCCGGCTCTGTCGCTCGCGGTATCCGGTCTGTTCGTGTTGCTGATGTCCGGTTTGATCCTGTTTCAAACCAGCCAAATCGTGAACGGCGGCGAGACGAACTACATAGCGGCCACCGTGACGCTGTACGTCAGCATCTACAACTTGTTTACCAGCTTGTTGCACTTATTCGGCGCGGCCAGCGACGATTAAGCAGGAGCTACGCGCCGCTAGCGATTGGCGGCCAGCAAGAAACAAAAAGGCGCGGAACATTCCGCGCCTTTTTTTATTGTTTACCCTCTTAACTCTGGCTAGCCGCCAGAAGCTAGTCGCTAACAGCCGATCCTGGCTAGGGCTTCAGCACCGACACTCCACCCATATACGGCCGCAGCACCTCGGGCACCGTCACACTGCCATCCCCTTGCTGATAATTCTCAAGCACAGCCACCAGCGCGCGACCGGCGGCGACACCCGAGCCGTTCAAGGTATGTAGGGCCTCCGGCTTGCCGGTATCAGGATTTCGCCAACGCGCTTGCATGCGACGCGCCTGGAACGCCTCGAAGTTCGAACAAGACGAGATCTCGCGATACTTATTTTGCGCAGGCAACCAAACTTCCAAATCGTAAGTTTTTGCCGATCCGAATCCAATATCGCCGGCACAGAGCGCAATAGTTCGGTACGGCAGTTGCAATCGCTGTAGCACCTGCTCCGCATGACCGGTCAATTCCTCTAACGCGGCATACGAATCCTGTGGGCGCACGATATGCACCAGCTCGACCTTCTCGAATTGATGCTGACGAATAAGACCGCGCGTGTCCTTACCGTATGACCCGGCTTCCGACCTAAAACACGGCGTGTGTGCCACGAACTTCAACGGCATGTCTTTCGCTTCAACGATCGTATCGCGTACTAAATTTGTGACCGGCACTTCGGCCGTGGGAATCAAATACAAACCCGATTCGCCTTTGATGGCAAACAAATCGGCTTCGAATTTCGGCAACTGACCGGTGCCTTTGAGCGAGTCAGCATTAACCAAGTACGGGACGTACATTTCGCGATAGCCGTGTTCACGCGTGTGCAGATCCAACATGAACTGCACTAAGGCGCGCTGCAACTGCGCCACTCCGCCGCCCAATACCGCAAAACGCGCACCGGAAATTTTTCCCGCTGCGGCAAAATCGAGCGCGCTCAAACGCTCGCCGACATCGACGTGATCTTTAGGCTCGAATTCGAACTTTCGCGGCTCCCCCCATCGGCGCACCTCCTTGTTGGCCGTCTCGTCCCGCCCGTCCGGCACGCTCTCATGCAGCAGATTGGGAATCGTTAGCACCCATTGGTCGAGTTCCATCTGTACGTCGTTCAATTCTCCTTCGGCCCGGGTCAATTCCTCGCCCATCGCTTCGACCTGCTTTAGCAATGGCGCGATGTCCTGGCCTTGAGCCTTTGCCTTGCCGACGCTCTTGGCATTTACGTTGCGCTCGTTACGCAGCTCGTCGACTTTGAGCTGCCATTTCTTGCGACTCTCGTCCAAGGTCTGCAAACCCGCCACATCCAACGCGAATCCACGACGCGCCAAATTATGCGCAACCGCATGAGGATCGGCGCGAAGCTGTTTTAAATCGAGCATGGGTTCATTCCAACGTTGTTTGCCACATCATTTACGATGGCGTAATCGTGCAAGCGCTTCCTGGATCTTAATCTCCATGCCGCGCGGTACCGGACGGTAATATTGACGCGACTCCATGCCGTCTGGAAAGTACTTTTCTCCCGCCGCATACGCTTCCGGTTCGTCATGCGCGTAGCGGTAGTCTTTTCCGTAACCCAACTCCTGCATTAGCCGCGTGGGTGCGTTGCGCAAATGCAGCGGCACATCCAACGAACCGTTCGCCTTCGCATCGGACATCGCTTCGCCGAAGGCGGCGTACACGGCATTGCTTTTCGCACAGCAGGCCAAGAAGACGACCGCCTGCGCGATCGCCAAATCGCCCTCGGGACTGCCCAATCGTTCGTAGGTCTCGCAAGCCTCAAGCGCCAGGGTCAGCGCTCGCGGATCGGCATTGCCGATATCTTCGCTCGCCATACGCAATACACGACGCGCGATATAGCGCGGATCGCAGCCGCCATCGAGCATGCGGCATAGCCAATACAACGCAGCATCCGGATCGCTACCCCGGACGGATTTATGTAGCGCGGAGATTTGATCGTAGAACGCTTCGCCCTGCTTATCGAAACGCCGCAAGGTGCCGCTGGAAACTTCGGTAGCAATCTCCGTAGTGATGCGTCGATCTTCGCGCGCCGCAGCCAGGTCGATTGCCAGTTCCAGCATGTTCAAAGCTCGACGAGCATCGCCGTCGGCAGCGTTTGCAAGTTGCACAATCACTTCGGGTACCGCGGCGATTTCTTCAACACTCAAGGCACGCTGCATCAACGACTGCAATTGTTCGACTGTCAGCGCGCGCAGCACATACACGCGCGCGCGCGAAAGCAACGCATTGTTCAATTCGAACGAAGGATTCTCCGTAGTCGCGCCGATGAATACGAGTGTCCCGTCTTCCACCCAAGGCAAAAACGCATCCTGTTGCGCCTTGTTGAATCGATGGACTTCGTCCAGAAACAGCACCGTGCGACGACCCGACGCGGCGCGCACGCTTTGCGCCCGCTCGACGGCGGCGCGAATGTCCTTCACCCCCGCCAGCACGGCGGATAGCGCAATGAATTCGGCATCGCAGTGCTCCGCCACCATGCGCGCCAGCGTCGTTTTGCCGGTGCCCGGCGGGCCCCACAAAATCGCCGAATGCAATTGTCCGCCTTCCAGCATGCGCCGCAGCGGTTTGCCGGGTCCCAGAATATGCTCCTGGCCGACGTATTCAGCGAGTTGCGTCGGACGCAGTCGTGCGGCCAGCGGTTGAAAGACGCTATCGGCCACGAGGCACTAACCAGCCTTCGACTTTCTGCATCCAACCGCCCAAGAAGAGCAGCGACGAACTCACACCGAGGAGAATACCCACCGTGTTTGCAACCACGTCCGAAAAGTCCGCCTGTCGGCCCGCATGCATCCAACCCTGCGCAAGCTCCACCGCAATACCCATCGCAAACAAGAGGAGCGCAATTACAAAATATCGGGACCGCGGATAAATACCCGTAAACCAGACTACTAAAGCCACATAGCCAGACACATGCATAAACTTGTCGTTGTAACTCGCGAGCGCGCCAAGGTCCCGTCCAGGCAGCAAGCAAACGACGACGGCGGCGGTCACGAACAACCAGCCCAGCGCCACCCAAAGACGCGGATATCGCAACGGCAATGTCATGCGCTAGGGACTCTGTTTGCCCGCATCGCCGATAACGTCGACGCCGGCCGGCGGCTTAAATGCAAAGCGGGCGGCATCGATGGCGGGATTGCGCCGCACGTTGCGAAACTCAAGTGCGGTCGTCTGCCCAAGTTTGTCGGCGAGCTCCATCGCTTCCAATGCGTTGCCGCGCAATGCCAACTTGACGCGCTTGAAGTCAGTGTCATGACGCGTCGGCAAAAGCGTCAGCCATTCAACGGCGCCGCGCTTTTCGATTTTTTCGACACGGAAACTGGTGCGTAAATCGCCTTCGCCGGACAACAGCATCGCAGGCGTGCCGGCCAGTGTCTGCTCCAGGGGCCGCACGGTAACTTGCTCCAAATCCGGATCGTACAACCACAGCCGCTGACCGTCCGCGACGATAGTCTGTGCATGCGGCTCTTGGTAATCCCAGCGAAAGCGGTTGGGTCGATGCATCGCCAATTTGCCGGACGACTGTTCGATTAAACGTCCTTGCCCGTCGCGTAATTGCTGCTCGAAATCGGCTTCCAACGATTGCAACTCGCGCATGAAGCTATCGAGCCGCGCCATGGCCGTATCTTTCGCCGATGCCGTAGCGGCTTCTGGCGCCGCGGTCGCCGACGTCACGAGCGTGCAAACGGCAATCAACAATGTCCATTTCATACTTAATCTTGTCCCGGGGGCGGCGGCGCCAGCACTTCGCGCGAACCGTTGGTTTGCAACTGCCCCACCAAACCGGCGGCTTCCATCGCCTCGATCATGCGCGCTGCACGGTTGTAGCCGATCTTTAACCGGCGCTGCACACCTGAAATCGAGGCTTTGCGACTCTCGACTACGATGCGAACCGCTTCGTCGTACAACGCATCCTGCTCTGGGTCCCCGCCCGCGCCTTCTTCTTCGGCGCCTTCGGCCTGCAGTTCTTTCGACAAGCCGGGAATAAAGCCGCTTGGTCCGGAAAGAATCTCCTCGATATACGACGGCGACCCGGTACTTTTAATTCCACCCACGACCCGGTGGACTTCTTGATCAGAGACAAACGCGCCATGCACGCGCACCGGCACGGACGTGCCGGGCTGCAGGAATAGCATATCGCCGTGCCCCAACAATTGCTCCGCGCCGCCTTGATCCAAGATCGTGCGCGAATCCACTTTCGCAGAGACTTGGAACGCGATGCGTGTTGGGATATTGGCTTTGATCAAACCGGTAATGACATCCACCGACGGCCTTTGCGTAGCGAGAATCAAGTGAATGCCCGACGCACGCGCCTTTTGCGCCAGTCGCGCAATCAGCTCTTCGACTTTCTTACCGACGATCATCATCATGTCGGCCAATTCATCGATAATGACAACGATGAACGGCAGTTGTTCCAAAAATGGAATGTCTTCCGGTTTACCGTCCGGATT
>Ga0315910_10002363_pt1 | contig 16629 bp, 12 predicted proteins | sample EdamamesoilMG_FD_204470 | JGI IMG/M metagenome (GOLD analysis project Ga0315910, IMG submission 204470) | Garden soil microbial communities collected in Santa Monica, California, United States - Edamame soil | ecosystem: Environmental > Terrestrial > Soil > Garden | place: USA: California... | reverse complement strand
CGGCCGCCCCGACGCGCAGCGTGACGGTCCGCAGCTCCCCCGGGCTCCCCTCGACGACGATCGGCGCGCCGGCGGAGCGCCCGCGGGCCCGTGCAGCCAGCGCGTGGCCCGGCCCGACGTCGCGCAGCCGGAAGCGTCCGCCGGAGTCGGCGCGCTCGGTCCACAGCCCGCCGCCGTCGTACAGCTCGGCCCCCGCCAGCCACAGCTCGGCGAACGGCAACGCCTGATCGCGCTCGTCGAGCACGACGCCCTCGACCGTGAGGCCGCGCGGGATGCGCAGCTCGATCTCGTTCGGCCCCGCCGCCAGATTCGTCCGCGCGAGGCGCGGATCCTGGATGACGCGGTCGATCAGGACGCGCGCGGGACCTGGTGCGAGGCCCGTGAAGCGCGCGAGGCCCTGCGCGTCGCTCGTGGCCGTCGGCCGCAGGGCGACGGTGCCCAGCCCGGAGTGATCGAGTTCGAGGCACACGCCGCTCGCCGGAGCTCCGTCGGAGTCCCACACGACGCGGCACAGGAGCTCGGTCGCGGCGAGGGGCGTCTCGCCCCCGCGCTCGGCGTCCACCGCGGCCTCGCGCGTGCTTTCGGCGACGGCCGGCGTGGCGAGCGCAGGCGCCCCCGGCGCTCTCGTGGCCGTTCCCGCCGCTGCGATCGCGCCGGCGGCGGGCTCACCGGCGCCGCCGCGCGCGCTGCGGCTCCAGCCCCACCACAGCCCAGCCCCGACCAGCACCACCAGCCCGACCGCGATCGTCTTGGCATTCATGGCCAGCACGCCTCCGATCCCCGCGCCCGCGACGCTCGCGCCGCCCGCACGCTGCGCCTCCCTGACCAGCGTCCGGCGGACCGCCTGGAGCCGGTCGCCGTCGAGCACCACGAGCGCGGCCAGGCTGCGCGGCAAGGCCAGGCGCAGGAGCTCCTTGCCGCGCTTGAGCTGGGTCTTGACCGTCTCGAGCGGACGGCCGAGGGCGTGCGCGATCTCGCGCGGCTCGAGCCCGTGCACGAGGCGCAGCGTGAGGCTGTCACGATAGGCCGGCGGCACCGCGGCGATGGCGGCGCCGAGGGCCTCGACCAGCTCCGTCTCCTCGACTCGCCGCGCGGGGTCCTCCGCCTCCGGGGCGAGCAGGGCCTCCGCCTCGAGGCCGCGCTCGCGCGCGGCGGCCCTCGCGCGCTGCCGGGCGCGCGCCTGGCGCACGAGGATCCCGAGCAGCCACGGCAGCAGTGGGCGCGACTCGTCCCAGCGTGCTGCGCTGCGCATGGCCTCCAGGTAGGTGACCTGCAGCAGCTCCTCGGCGTCCTCGCCGCTCGCGGCCAGGTTCCCGGCCACCAGCAGGAGCTCCTGCGCGGTCCGGTCGAAGACGCGCGCCATCGCCCGCGGTAGGCCCGTGGAGCGGAACTCGAGGAAGTCCTGGGCGGCTTGATCCCGCATCGCTCCTACCTTGGAGCGGCGGCCCGCGCCGGGTCCAGGAAAGTCGCGCGCTCGGCCCGGGGGCGAGGCCGGGCGCGCCGCAGGTTGGCGCGCCGTCGGCCGGGGATCACCTCGGTTCCTGGAAGCGCCAGCTCGTGCGCGTGTCCGGCGTCAGGGCCTGGCCCGTCAGGCGCGCGCGCACCAGCTCGATCGGCAGGTTGCCGCCGGTCAGGACGGCGTCGTGGAAGGCGCGCGGGGTCATGCGGCCGCTCCGGACGAGCTCGGCGTAGAGCGCGCGGAACTGCAGGGCGCCGATCATGTAGGCCAGCTGGTAGAGCGGGCCGTAGCCGCCCTCGAAGGAGCGGCGCACCTCGGCCTCGGCGTTCTCGCGCTCGTGGCCGACGCGCTCGACGAGGAAGTCGATGCACTCCGCGGGCGACTTCTGGCCCAGGTGGAAGCCCAGCGAGAACTGGATGCGGGCGCAGCGGTGCATGCGCCAGAAGAGCGCGCCCACGCGATCCTCCGGGGTCGCGACGAAGCCGCGCTCCCACAGCAGCATCTCCCACCACAGGGCCCAGCCCTCGGTCCAGAAGGGCGTCCCGAAGGGCCCGCGGTAGGCGAAGTGCCGATCGGTCATGAAGCCCTGCAGGTGGTGGCCGGGGATGACCTCGTGGTGCACCGTCGCGCGCGCGAAGTGGCGGTTGTTGCCGCGCATCGACATGAGCTTCTCCTCGTGGCTCATGGCGTCGGTCGGGTAGGCGACCTGGATCGACTCGCCGCCCAGGAAGAAGGGGCTGCGGCGCTGGGCCTCGGGCGAGAGCATGTTCACGCGCCAGACCTCCCTGGCGAGGGGCGGCACCGTGACGAGCTCCTCGCGCTCGACGTAGTCCCAGGCCTCGCGCGCCAGCGCGAGGATCAGCGCCGGCTGCTCGCCGGGCGCGACGTGGGCCTCCTTGACGCGCTCGAGGGCCGCCTTCCAGTCGTCGCCGAGCCCCATGTCGCTCGCGGCACGCCGCATCTCGGTCTCGCACCAGGCGAACTCCGTCCCGGCGATCTGGATCAGCTCCTCGGGCGTGTACGGGATCCAGGCCTGGCGCAGGTCCTCGAGCAGGGCCTCGCGCCCGATCGGATCGCCCAGGATCGCCTCGTCGCCCTCCTTGCGGCCCGCCAGCGTCTCGCGCAGGTACGTCTCGTGCTCCTCGAGCGCCTTCGCGAGCCGCCCGTGGGGCTCGCGCACCCACCAGGTGAAGAGCGGGTCGTAGCCGGCGCGGAACGAGTACCAGTCCGAGAGCGCCTCGCGCAGCTCGCCCATGCGGCGCGCGGCGCGGAAGGCGAGCGTCTTCGGCACCTCCGGGGCCTTCGCGTCGAAGCCCTCGCGCAGCTCGGCGAGCTCCTTCACGAGCGCGTCGAGCTCCGCGGCCGCCGCGCGGCCCTCCAGCGGCTCGACGCGCTGGCGCGCCTCGGCCAGGGCCGCGATGCGCGCGGCGAAGGGCAGGAGGACCTGCTCCTCCTCGAGCTCGAGCGCCTCGCGCGCGAGCTCGAGCCGGTGCCCCTCGACGCGCGCGCGCAGCGCGAGCCAGTCGATCCGGCTCTCCGCGTCGAGCGCGGCGAAGTCGAGCGCGGCGAGGCGCGCGAGCCAGTCCGTGCACAGCTGCGTGAGCCGCGCCACGCGCGCCGGCGAGCCCTCCAGCGGGTAGAAGCGCCCCAGCGCGCCGCGGTCCTCCTGGTACTCGGCCACGAGGTCGCGCAGGTCGGCGCGCGCGGGCTGCGGCGCTGCGCCCTGGCCGCCGACGCCGGCGGCGACGCAGGACAGCACCAGGGCCCCCAGGGTCGCGAACAGTCCGTGCTTCATCGTTCTTCCCCTACTTTCCTTCCTCGCCGGCCGCGGGCAGCTTCCACACCACGATGCGCTCGTCCTCGAAGCAGGGCGCGCCGTGCACCTCGCCGAGGCGCGCCGCGATCGGGGCGAGCTTGGCCGCGTCGACCAGGTTCTGGCCGTAGATCGTCTCCTGGCGGCGCATGAAGGTCTCGTCGGCCGCGACGCGCCGGCGCGGCCAGGCCTCCTCGTACACGAAGCGGAAGTACTCGGGCACCTCCGCCACCTGATCCTTGTGCAGCACGAGGTAGTCGGCCTCGCCCGGCGCGAGCCCGAGCGGGCGCGCGTAGGGCGGGCCGCGGATGCCGGCGGGGAGCTCGCCCGGCCAGCCGATCCACACCTCCTTGCCGTGCTGCAGGGCGTAGTTGCGGTAGAGCAGCACCGCGCGGGTCAGGAGCGCCGGGATCTCGACGATGCGCCGCGCCCCGGGCTCCTCGGCCAGCGTGCGGTAGAAGGCCGGCGTCCCGGGCCAGGGCTCGTCGAAGGCCGGCAGCGGGTGCAGCGCGAGGTAGGTGTTCGAGAAGGCCCCGTCGCGCGGCGCGCGCGGGCCGAGCGGGCCGGTGGCGAGCTGGGCCGAGAGCAGCGCCGCGCCCAGGGCGAGCCCGGCCGTGCCGCCGCGCAGGAAGCGCGCGCCGAGCTCGGTCAGGGCCAGGGCCCACAGGGCCGCCAGCACCGGCAGGCCGCTCATCACGTAGCGCGCCCAGGCGTAGTCCATGCCGCGCGGCTGCGTGGCGAAGAGCAGCACCAGCGGGCCCGCCAGGCCGGCGAGGCCGAGGACCACGGCGTTGCGATGGCTGCGCCAGCCGAGCGGGACGGCGGCCGCCAGCAGGAGGAGCGCGACCCAGGCCGCGCCGCGCCCGCCGGCGAGCAGCGTCGGCACGCCGAGCCAGGTGAGCGGCGGCGGCTCGCTCTCCATGACGCGGAAGTAGCTCACGACCGCGCCCAGCACCGGCAGGTAGAGCAGGAAGCACAGCCCGCCGGCCAGCGCGAAGGCCGCGAGGAGCCGCAGCGCCAGCGCGCGCGACTCGCGCCAGGCCAGGGCGATCCCGGCCAGGCCCAGCGCGAGCACGTAGCCCAGCGCCGAGAGGTGCACCCAGGGGAGGAGCGTCGCCGCCGCCACCAGCGCGATCCACGCCGCGCGCGTGCGCCGCTCCGGCTCCAGGAGGCGCACGAGGGCCCAGCCGAGCGCGAAGGCGAGCAGCAGCGCCAGCACGTACCCGCGCGCGAAGCGCGAGTAGAAGACGACCATCGGGTTGAGCGCCACGGCCAGCGTCGCCAGCGCCGCCGCGTCGGCGCCGACGAAGGCCCGCAGCCACGGATAGGCGAGCAGGAGCAGCAGCAGCCCGGGCACGATCGCCACCAGGCGCATCGAGCCCACCCCCGGGCCGAACAGATCGAGCGAGAGGCGCTGGAGGAGCGGCAGCGGCACGTGCGAGCCAACCGTGTCGAACTCGCTCAGGATCTGGCCATAGCTCGCCGCCGCCAGGTCGACCGCCTCAGGGCCGCGCAGCAGCGTGTGGTACTCGTCCCCGTGCAGGGGCAGCTCCGCCAGCCCCCGCAGCCGCAGCCACGCGCCCAGGACCAGGGCCAGGCCCAGCACGGCGAGGCGAAACCAGGAACGCGGGCCGGCGGCCATCGAGCGGCATACAATACCGCCGCCATGGGAGAGCTCACCCTGTCCGTGGAACGCTTCCGGCGCGAGCTCGACTACGACGACTGGGCCAACCGCGAGGTGCTGCGCCACCTGCAGCGCGAGAGCCTGCCGCCGCCCTCTTGTGCGAGCTGGCTCGCGCACGTGCTCGGCGCCCAGTCCGAGTGGCTCGCGCGCCTGGGGGGCGGGCAGAGCGCGCTCGCGGTGTGGCCGCACCTGACGCTGGACGAGCTCGAGCCCGAGCTCGCGCGCCTGCGCACGGCCTGGCAGCGCTTCCTGCGCGCGCTCGCGCCGCACGGGCTCGAGCGCGCGATCACCTACGTGAACACGAAGGGCCAGAGCCACACCAGCCGCGTCGAGGACGTCCTGACCCACGTGCTGCTCCACGGGGCCTACCACCGCGGCCAGATCGCGAGCGCCCTGCGCGAGGCGGGCCTGACGCCGCCCTGCACGGACTACATCCACGCCACGCGCAGCGGGAAGATCGAGTAGCCGGCCCCGGGCGGGCCCGCCGGCCCGCCTCCTCCTCGCACCCCCCCGGCCGTCCTATACTGTCCGGCCCCCATGCTCCGGACCCTCCTCAAGTCGAAGCTCCACCTGGCGCGCATCACCGACGCGAACGTCGATTACGAGGGCAGCATCAGCATCCCCGAGGACCTGATGCAGCTCGTCGACCTGTGGCCGGGCGAGAAGGTCCTGGTCGCCAGCCGCGACACGGGCGCGCGCCTCGAGACCTACGTCTTCCCGGCCCCGGCCGGCTCGGGCGCCGTGATCATGAACGGCGCCGCCGCGCGCCAGATCCACCGCGGCGACCGCGTCACGATCATGGCCTTCTGCCAGTCCGACAAGCCCGTCAAGGCCAAGCGCGCCCTGCTCAACGAGCGCAACGAGGTCCTGCGCATGGAGCTGGGCGTGGGCAAGGCGACGCTGCCGCCGGAGCCGCTGACGCTGCTGTAGGGGGTGGGGGAGGAGGGTGAGCTGCGCTCCCCGGGGCCCCGACTTGCGTCAGCCCTGGGACCGCCAGGCTCCAGCCTGGCTCCGGGGCCGCCGGGCTCCAGCCCGGCGTCTTGACTGTGCCTCGAGCGAGAAGAAGAAGAGAAGAGGCAGGCTGGAGCCTGGCAGTCCCAGGGCTGACGCGTCAAGCGCTTGCGGGCACGGGTTGGGCACCAGTGGGGAGCTCCAGGAGCCCGATCAGGCCGCGGAGGCGGCAGCCGAGGTTGAGGAGCCAGGTCCGGGCGCGCTCCAGCGGCCGACCTGATTCGGCACCCCAGTCGCGCCAGCCCTCGAGCCAGCGCCCCGAGGAGAAGACGTCTCGGGCACCGGGCGCTCCGCGCGCCGTGCTTGCGGCCGTTCTGGAGCACGTAGACGAGCGCGCTGCGCACCTCGCGCGGCGTGCGCAGCACCCGGTGGTGGTACCGATCCGCCGGCACGCGCCCACGCCGTCTCCACAGCCGGTTCAGCCTTCGCGCCAGGCACGCGTTGAAGCTGTTCATGCCGCTGGCGAGCCCCGCCTCGCTCTCCACCTCGACGATCAGGTGCAGGTGGTTCGACTACATCGAGTACTCGACCACGCGCATCGGGATCCCCTCCTTCGGGTACTCCGAGCAGAGCTGCCGAATCAGGTCGTGCGTGTCGAAGGTGCGCAGGCTCGGCAGGCCCGCGACCAGGCGGATCGTCACCTGCACCGGGTGGTGCCGCGAGATCCTGCCGCGCCTCGGCCTTGCACCGGTACGTGCGCGCTCCGTCCGGCACCCGGAGCGCCTGGCCGCACCGCTCGCATCGGCCGATCGCCTCGCTCGTCATGGATCCCTCCCGGCGCCACGCTCCCTGCGGGATTCCCCGCGCACCACGCCGGCGAGCTGGAACCCAGGGAGCTCGGGAGGAGAATGAGAAGGCCGTTGCTCCCTACCAGGCTCGACCGGGCCCCCTTCCGACCGCCATGCTCCGACGCGCCGCCGCGATCCTCCTCCTGTCCACGCTGCTGGGCGCCTGTGCCAGCAGCGCCTACTCCCTGCTCGGCTCCACGTCGCCGGGCGAGACCTCGGCGGTGATCGTGCTCGGCGGCCGCCCCAGCGTGCACGTGGTCAACGGCGGCCCCGGCGAGCTGCGCGTCTGCATCGAGGGCGACTCCCAGCGGCGCGAGCACGTGCTCGCCATGGGCGAGCCGGCCGTGGAGCACACCCTGCGCGGCCCGCTGCACGTGCACCTCCAGCCCCTCGGGTCGCAGACGACCCGCTGGCGCGTGGTGGCGCACCGCGCGAGCGGCCTGCGGCAGGAATCCGCCGAGCCGGAGCCGCGCTGAGCGCGGGCGCGCGCCCGGGGATCGGCCGGAGAGCCGCGCGCGACGGCGTGGAGCGGCGGCGAGCGGGATTGCCGGCGCGAGGGCGGTCGCGCGCGTGGAGAATGGAGCGATGCTCGCCCTCCTGCCCCTCCTCGTCCTGCAGGCCCCCTCGCTCCTGCCTCCCGCCCCGGCGGGCTGGCGCGGCGAGCGGCTCGAGCTCCCGCTCGGGTTCGCGCCGGAGCTCGACTACCGCGGCGTCGAGGACCTGCTCTTCGCGCCCGGCATGTTCGTGCCGGACTCGGACTCCTACTTCTCCTACGCGCTGGCCCTGCGGCTGGAGGGCGAGGTGGCGGTCGACGAGGAGATGCTCCAGCGCTTCCTCGAGATCTACTACCGCGGCCTGTGCGGCGCGGTGGCGGCGGACCGCGGGCTCGCGCTCGACCTCGACGCGATCCGCGCGCGCGTCCGGCGCGAGGGCCAGGGCTATCGCGCCTCGGTCGCGCTGTTCGACGCCTTCACGACCGGCGCCGCGCTCGACCTCGCGCTCGAGCTCGAGTGGCACGCCGCGCCGCGCGCGACCGAGATCCTGGGGCTCGCCTCGCCGCTCGACGCCGCGGCGCCCGTGTGGAAGGAGCTGCACGCCCTCGCGGCCGCCTGGCGCGCCGCGCGGCCGGCGCCGGTCCACCTGAACCACCTCTTCGCCGTGGTCGACGCGGAGACCTACGCCGCCCTGGCGGGCTCGGACTTCCTGCGCGAGACGTTCGCCGTCTCGGAGGAGCGCACCACGGTTCGTGCGGACCTGACCTACACCGGCCTCTACCTCTACGGCCAGCACACCTACTTCGAGTTCCTGGCGCCCGGCGCGCAGAGCGGGACCGGCCTCGCCCTCGGCGTCGAGCGCGCGGGCGCGCAGGAGGCCTTCGCCGCGCGCCTCGCGGCAGCCGGCGTGCGCAGCCAGACCGGACCGATCACGCGCCGGCTCGGCGACGAGGACCTGCCCTGGTTCCGCATCCTCGGCGTCGAGATGCCGACGGCCGAGCTGACGCTCTTCGGCATGGAGTACGAGCCGTCCTTCCTCGCGCGCTGGCACCCCAGCGAGCCGCCCGCCGCCGGCGGGATCACGCGCGCTGCGGTGCTCGAGCGCTACGCCGCCGCCCTCGGCCGCACCGAGCAACGCAAGCGCGCGCCCTTCCTGGAGGTGCGCACCGTCGAGCTGGCCCTCTCCGAGCCCGCGCGCGCGCGACTGGTCGATGTTGCCGTCGCCGCCGGCTGGGAGGTCGAGGCCCAGGGCGAGCGCTCGACCTGCACCGGCCCCGGACTGCGCATCGTGCTGCGGCCCGCCGCTCCGGAGGGCCCTGCCGGCGTGGTGCGCTTCGAGCTCGAGCTGCGCACCGCGGTCGCGCACGAGCCGCTCGCGCTCGGACGCGTCCAGGTGAGCTTCCACGAGCGCACAGCGGTGTTCGAGCTCCGCCCCTGAACGCCGCGCGGAAGCCCCGAAAGCCATCAGGATCGATAGACTCGGGGCCCCGGGTCGTGAGACACGCCCTCCCGAGCCGCCGCCAGCTCCTGCACGCCGCCGCCGGTCTGTCCGTGGCGGGCGCGCTCCCGCGCCTCGGCCCGCGCCAGGAGCCGGCGCTCGAGCACGCGTTGACGGAGATCGCCGGCTCGCCGCGCGAGCGCGGGCGCGCCTACGGGACGCAGTTCCAGGGCGGGATCCGCGCCTTCCTCGAGCACGAGATCTGGCGCGGCTACGAGGGCCGTCCCAACCCGCGCGAGCGGCTGCTGCGCTTCGCCGGCGCGTGCGGAAAGGCGATCGAGCGCTTCTCGCCGGAGATCCACGACGAGCTGGAGGGCATGGCCGAGGGTACTGGGCTCTCCCTGGAGGAGCTCGTGCTGGTCACGAACCACGAGGAGCTCTGGCACCAGGGCCTGGTGCCCGCCAGCGACCACTGCACGGTCTTCGGCGCGACGCGGCCCGACACCGTGGAGGGCGCGACCTTCGTTGGCCAGACCTGGGACTGGATGGAGAGCGTCTACGGCCTCTCGTCGATGCTCCTGTGGAAGCGCGAGGAGGGCCCGAGCGTGCTCGCCTACGCCTACCCGGGCCTGTGGACCGGGGCCGGGCTCAACTCGGCCGGCCTGGCGCTGTGCTGGCACACCGGCTACGGCGGCGGGGACGAGCCGCGCGTCGGCATCCCGGCCTACGTCCTGATCGCGCAGATGCTCTACCAAGAGACCCTGGCGGCGGCCCTCGCGGAGGCGCGCCGCGCCGGACACGCCGGCTGGTTCTCGTTCCTGCTCGGGGACGCGCGCGGCGAGCTGCGCACCCTGCGCGGGAACCCGAAGGGCCTCGAGATCGACGACGGCGCGCGCTGCAACGGCGGCCGCGTCCGCGCCAACGGCCGCGAGAAGGTCGACCTCGCGCGCCTCCAGGCCGAGTGCACGCGGGTCAAGGTCGACCTCACGATCGACTCGATGATCTTCGACTGCACCCGCCGCGAGGCCTGGGTCACGCGCCGCGCCGGGGGCGTCACGCCGTGGAAGCGCTTCGGCTTCCCGGCCTGAGCCACTGCCTCCAGGAGGCCGCGGGCCGCGACGATTCCGCGGGAGGTAGTAGCTCACCGCGCCCGGCTCGGCCGGACGCCGCCAGCCTTGGTCCGGCAAGTCCGTCTACAGGTCTGCCCGCTCGACGTACCAGGTGACCTTCGGGATCTCGGGCATCTCGCGCCCGTCGTCGACCCCGATCTCGGCCTGGATGGCGGCCTCGAGCTTGGCGCTCATCGCGGCCACCAGGGCCCCGTTCTTCGCTCGATCGAACGCGAGGTTGACGGTCTCGCCGGGATCCGTCTGCAGGTCGAAGAGCTCGACGTCGTTCGCGCGGTAGAGCTCGTCGAGGGAACCCGGGCGGTTCCGCTCGACCGGGGCGAAGTAGCGCGAGAACTTGTGGCGGCCGTCGAAGACCGAGCGCAGGCTGCCGCGCCGCTTCAGGTCGGGCTGGTACCCGGCGGCCTGGATCGCCTCCTTGGGGTTCTTCTTCTCGGCCATCGCCTTCGCGACCATCTCGATGAGCGTGCTGTCGTTGGTGGAGATGCCGCTGTAGGCGAAGAGGACTCCCTCGTGGGCCTCGTTGACGCCGGCGCTTTCGCCCTTCGCCAGCACGGAAGTCAGGTCCTTGCCGGGCAGATCCCGGCCGGCGATCTCGCTCCGGCTCGTCGGGGAGACGCCCGCCATCGAGAGCAGCGTCGGGACGACGTCGATGTGGCTCGTGATCGCCTTGCAGGTGCGCCCGCCCTGGATGTCCGGGTGCACCACCGTGAAGGGGATGTGGATGCCCTCCTCGTAGGCGAAGGGCCCCTTGCCGCGGAGCCCGTGCGCCCCCGCGAGCTCCCCGTGGTCCGTGGTGACCACGACGATGGTCCGCTCCGCCAGCCCGAGGGCCTCGAGCTCGGCGAAGATCGCTTCCATCTGGAGGTCCACCAGGCGGTTGCAGTTGACGTAGTAGTCGTTGAAGCGCCGCCAGCGCTCCTCCTCGAGCGGGATGTTCCCCAGCACGTGGTCCCAGATCTTCGCGAATTCGCCGTGGGCCCCGGGGCGGCCGGGCTCGTCGAGCGGCTGCCGGAGGCTCGCCGCCACCGGCAGGTCCCAGGTCTTCCGGAAGAAGTCGTGCTCCGGCGCGGGGGCCGCGTGCGCCATGAGCGTTCCGGTGTCCTGCACCGGCTTCCCGGGCAGGTCCGTGCTGAAGAACATGATGTCGTGCGGGTTCACCAGGCTGACGAAGAGGCTCCAGGGCTTGCCTTCCGCGGAGAGCGGCTGGCCCTTGCGGCGGAGCCACGTGACCGCGCTGGCGGCGATCAGGTGGTCGAAGGTGTAGCCGCCCAGCGTGTGCCCGATCATGTCCCCGGGCGAGATGAAGTCGGCGAAGCCGTAGTCCTCCATCTCCTTCGTGAAGACGCGCGCGTCCTCGACCACCTCCGACTTGTTCAGGTGCCACTTGCCCTTGTAGGCCGTGTAGTACCCGGCCTTGCGCAGCATGTGCCCGATCGTCGGGACGCCGGAGGGCAAGCCGGGCTGCCAGGGGTAATCGCAGTTGTCGGCCATCTTGTTGTCCGCCGTCTGGAGCCCGGTCATGAGGACCGAGCGGGACGGCGTGCACATGATGGCGCTGGTGTAGTGCTGCGTGAACGTCGTGCCGCTCCGCCAGAGCCGCTCGTGGCCCGGGAGCGACAGCCCCGCGGGCCACTTCGGGAAGTAGCGCTCCTGGTCGGTGAAGACGAAGAGGATGTTCAGCGGTCCCTTGGCGGCCGGGACGGTGCCTCCGGTCCGGGTCGCGGGTGCCTGGCCGCCCGTCGCGCAGCCGACGAGCGGCGCGGTCAGGGCGCCCGCGGAGAGCAGGTGAAAATCACGCCGGCTGAGCGATCTCCGGTCGGATGACTTGGTCATGGCGAGCGAGTTCCAGCGTCCTCGAGGTGGACCTTTGGGGACGGTCCTTGCGAGCCGCAAGAGCATCCACATTCGCCCGCGGCGGTCAATCCACCCTCGACCCCGGCCAGCCGGGATGGATCGACCTCGACGCCAGCTCGGGGAGCCGGCAGGCGGTGGTTGCTCGGGCCGCGTCCGTGGCATGATGAACCGTCTCGTCAACGTGTGACCGACGACCGCGCGCGGCGTCGCGTCGCCGCACGGCGAGATCGTCCACGAGATCGAGCCCACGCCGAGCACGCCATCCTTCCCGCCGGACGAGGACTCGAATCGAGACCCAGGACGCCACGCAAACCTCCATGCGCCTCATTGCCAGCCTGCTCGCGCTCACCCTGGCCGCCTGCACCGGCCCCGGACGTCAGTCCGTTCCCTGGCCCGACGAGGCGAGCGCGGTCGCGCCCGATCGCTGCCGCGTCTACGTCCTGCGCGAGAACGTCGGCCCGGGCTCGGCCCGCCAGGTGCGCGTGCTCGACGGCGAGGACGAGATCGGCACGCTCGCCGAGGGCCAGTACCTGTGCTGGGAGCGTCGTCCCGTGCGCGGCATCGGCACGCTCCTGTTCGAGGGCTTCGCGCCCCAGCTGCGCGAGGTGGAGAACGTCTTCGACCTGCCGCGCGAGGCCGGGACCACGAGCTACTTCCTGGTCACGATCCCGCACTCCGGTCACCAGCCCCAGGCACGGCGCATCGAGGCGGCCGAGGGCGCGGCGCTCGTCGCGCAGCGCCGTCCGGCGCGCTGAGGCGGCGCCCACGCGGGCTCCCGCGGCGAGGACCGGGTTCAGGCCCTGAAGCTCCCCGCCAGAGGCTCGAACCGGGAGGCCGTAAGGCTTGCGAACGCCGCGCCCGCCTCGGGCGCGCACGCGCGCGCGGCCGGTAGCATCGCCCGGCATGTCGAGCGCCCTCCTCGCCGCCGGACTGCTCTCCCTGCTCACGCCGCAGTCCGGCGCGCCCGCGGACGCCCCCCCGGACCCCATCGACGCCGTCGTCGCCGCCGCCATGGCCGCCGACGAGCTGCCGAGCGTGACCCTGATCGTCGGCCGCGGCGGCCAGGTCCTGAAGCGCGCCGCTTACGGCCTGGCGAGCCTCGAGCTCGGCGTGCCCGCCACGACGCGCACGCTCTATCCGATCGCCTCGGCCACGAAGACCTTCACGGCGCTCGCGGTCCAGCTCCTCGTGCGCGAGGGCGCGTTCTCGCTCGAGGACTCGATCACCGAGCTCCTCCCGGACCTGCCCGAGGCCTGGCTCGAGGTCACGCCGCGCCACCTCCTCTCGCACACCTCGGGCCTGCCGGACGTGGCCGTGCGCGCCGGTCGCGAGGCCCTGGTGGCCGAGACGCGCGCGGAGGCCCTGCAGGCCGTCGCCGCGCGCCCGCTCGACTTCCCGATCGGAACGGGCTGGCGCTACAACCAGACGAACTACCTCCTGCTGCTCATGCTCGTCGAGCGCTACGGCGAGCGCCCCTTCGAGGACTTCGTGCGCGCCCGCATCCTCGACCCGCTCGGCCTCGCCGCCACGCGCTTCGGCGACGCCGACGACGTCGTTCCCGGCCGCGCCTCGATGTACGAGCGCCGCGACGGCGCCCTGCGCCCCCGCCAGAGCCGCTTCCCCGTCTTCATGCGCGGCGCCGCCGGCCTCAACACGAACGTCGAGGAGTGGTACCTCTGGGCCGACGCCTGGGCCCACTGCCGCATCCTCCCGCGCGCGGAGCTGGAGGCCGGCTGGCAACCGGTCGAGCTCGCCTCCGGCGCGCCGGCCTCGCTCGGGCCGGGCGTGAGCTACGGCCTCGGCGTGATGGTCGAGACCACCCCCGGGCGCCGCTCGGTCGGCCACTCGGGCGGCGGGAACGCGGCCTTCCGGTACTTCCTCGACGACGACCTCCTGGTCGTGCTCGCCACCAACGGCACGACGCAGGAGGACGCGCTGCTGGAGAGGATCGCGGCGGCCGCGCGGACGATGACGGCGAGGTGAGGCGTGGGCTGTCGGCGCGCGCGAGGCGCCTTCACGCGAAATTGCGTGCAAGACAGCCTTTGGCACGCCCGGAGGGACTCGAACCCCCGACTTTCAGATCCGAAGCCTGAAGGCGCACCCTCGTCGGAATCGACGCACGCTCGAGCGCCTGTCGCTGGCCAAGGATGGACGCGTGGTCTTCCGGCTGCGCCGCCACCGGAAGGACGGCACGCGCGCAGTCGTGTTCGAGCCGCTCGATTTCATCGCACGCCTCGCGGCGCTCGTACCCCGGCCACGAACGCATCTCTTGACCTACCGCGGCTGGTTCATGGGGGTCACTTCTTCGCCGCGGCCACCATGAACTGCACGCCGTTGAAGCCCGCGTTCAGGCCGATGTCGATGACTTCGATGACCGCTTGCCAGGGGACGTCGCTCGCCGCGTCGATGAGGACCCTGCTCCGGTCCACGAGGCCGTACTTGACCATGTCTCCCATGATCGTCTCGAAGGACGCGCGCATCGTGGCGTCGCCCTCCGCGCCGGCCGGGACCTCGTTGTTCCCCCACTTGCGCACGATCTGGCCCGTCGCCGGATCGACGCGCATGTTGACGCGAACCCGTTCGAGCCCCGCCTTCGGCTGATCGAGCACGGGCCTGGCTCCACCATCGACTGGCAGAGGCAGGGGCAGGCTCTGCTCGGCCGCGGTCGCACCAGCCGACGTCACGGCGAACTCGATCCTGTGCAGCCCCACCAGCGCCAGCGTCGCCAGCATCTGCTTCACGAGCGTGTACGGCGTCTGCCCCGAGACGCGGATCGACACGCTCGCATCCGAGATCGTCGTCTCGCCGACCTCCTTCGCCTTCGGAGCCGCCGCCGAGTGCAGCTGCTCCTCGATCTCCGTCTGTTGCGCGAGCGTGAACTTCACGGGCTTGCCCGCAGGGGTCCGCTCCTCGATCTCCACGGCCCAGTGGTCCGCGGCCGCGCACGCAGCGTCGGTGCACTTCGCAGCGGCCGGCGCCGCATGCCGCAGCGCGACCGCGATATCGACCAGCGTCTTCTCCTTGCCCTGGCTCGACACGGCGAGCTTCGGTGCCTCGGGCGCCGCCGGGGGCTTGTCCTGCGCGAACGCCGGAGCTCCCACGGTCAGCGCGAGCAGGAACAAGCAGCGTGCCGCCGAGATCGTGGGGTTCATGGGGCCACAGATTCTAGCGGCTCCGCGCCGACCTCCGCTCAGGACCTCCCGACCTGCACGCGCAACGCATTCGTGCTGGTGAGCAGCACGAACTCTGACGAATGCTCGTTCGGGACTGCTCGCGGGGCAACTTGCTCGCCAGGATCGAGCGCGCTCCCGAAGCGCTGCGCCACGACTTCACGATCGGAGTCACGGCAGCCGGATCACGACCTCGCGCCCGTCAGCCGGATGCACCCCGTCGACGAACGGCATGTCCTCCGGCGCGAACTCCTCGATGCGCTGCACTTCCCCCTCTTGTCGCGCCCGACTCGTCGCGCGCACGTGGTAGGGCCCGCCGTTCTCCGCGACCAGCAGCACGAACGTCCCGTCCGCCGCGCTCAGGGCGACGGTCTCGACGACCCCCTCGCGCACCGCCTCCAGGTTCACGTCCGCTGCCGGCGTGCCGTCGGCGTCGAGCACGCGCCCGCGCAGGGCCGCCGCTCGATCGACGCGCACGACGACGTCGGTCCTGCCGGCCGCGATCTCGCGCAGCTCTCCGTTCGCCAGGCGCGCGGACGCCGCCACGGACTCGAGGTAGGTCGGATAGGCGAAGCCCGAGTACGTGCCCGTCACGAGCCCGCGCAGCTCGAACGTGCCGTCGTGCTCGGTGTACTGCCGCACCAGCCCGCGCGGATCGTCGGGAGAATGGAGCACGAGGAACGCGTGGACGCCCTCGCCGTCGGGCCCGACGACGCGCCCGACGATCGCGAGCCCGCGCGGCAGGATCAGCTCGGTCTCGACGACCGGAGTCACGTCGTCGACCGTGACCTGCCTGGTGACCCCGACCTCGACGTTCCGCAGCGGAGCCGAGAGCTCGTAGTCGCCGCTCGCGACGTCCGCGAACGCGAAGCGCCCGAGGTCGTCCGTGCGCGTCGAGCGCTCGGCGACGTGACCGATCGCGAGCGATCGATCGCGATCGTTCCAGATCGTGCCGTCGCGATTGCGCCCGTACAGGTGCACGACGCGCGACGGGTAGGGCTCGCCGGCCTCATCGGCGACCACGCCGCGCACGATCGCGCCCGCCCGCAGGACGACGTCGGGCACCGCCAGCACGTCGGCCCCGTCGTCGCGATCGTCGAGGTCGTAGGACACGGTTCCGTAACCGTCCTTCTTCACGAACAGCAAGTGGTGCAGGTCGCGCCGGAGGTCCGCGATCTCGTACGTGCCATCGGCGCGCGAGCGCGTCGCTTGCCAGTCGTGGTGCTGCGCGCCGCCGATCCCGAAGAACTCGAACGCCGTCGCGGCGACGTAGGCGTCCTCGATCGGCGCGCCGCTGCGCTCGACGATCCGCCCGCGCAGCGTCCGGCCGCGGGTGAGCGCGACCTCGATCGGCTCGCCGGCGTCCGGCGACGGCGCGCGGAGCTCCAGGTCGCTGCGACCGTAGCCCGGAGCGCGCACCGCGATCTGGTACGGATCGGCGGGCGTGAAGCCCGCGAACTCGAACTCGCCGCGCGCGTCGGTGCGCACCGTGCGGCGCATCGTCCAGCCCTCGCCGACGACGGCGTCCGCGATCGGCGCGCGCGTTTCGCGATCGACGACGCGACCGCGCAGCGTCCAGCCCGATTCCACGCGAATGTCCTGCTCGATCGAGCGCCCCGGCTCCAGCGTCACCACGATCCAGCCCGAGCGCGCGTCGGCGCGCGGGAACGCCCCGAACATCCGCTGGCCGGGAGGCAGCGCGTCGAATCGGTAGCGCCCTTCGGCATCGGTCTCGACCTGGAGGGCGTCGGCGGTCTGCTGCGCATCGAGCTCGCGCGCGTAGTGCAG
>Ga0315910_10002361_pt1 | contig 16637 bp, 11 predicted proteins | sample EdamamesoilMG_FD_204470 | JGI IMG/M metagenome (GOLD analysis project Ga0315910, IMG submission 204470) | Garden soil microbial communities collected in Santa Monica, California, United States - Edamame soil | ecosystem: Environmental > Terrestrial > Soil > Garden | place: USA: California... | reverse complement strand
CAGAGCGACGCGCCCGTCGGCGAGCTTCTCGAGCGGGCGCGGCGCCATCTGTGCTGCCATCGGGTTCGTGCCGTGCGCTGCGGGGGGCACAGCGCCGCCGGCCGCGTGTGGATTGACAGCGCCGCCCGCGGCGTGCGGATTGACAGCGCCGCCGGCCGCGTGCGGATTTGCGGGTGCGGCTCCGGTCGGTGCCTGCGGGCTCGCGGCGCTGCTCGAGGGATTGACGGGCTCGGCGCTGGCAGCCGGGGCCGTGGACGACGGCTCACTCTTGCAGGCGACGGCGAGGATCAGGGCAGCGAACGTGACGCGGTTCATGCCCGCGAGTATAGGTGAACGCGCGCGCGTGCCAACACATACCAGGGCTCGAGGAGGCGCTCGGGCTCAAATGCCGCAGTCGTCGGCAGCAACGCTGAACAATCCGATGCGAGAGCGGGCCCGATCGTAATAGATGTTGGTGAAGCGCCCGCCCATCTGCATCACCGCCAGCGCGCCCCGATCCGAGCAGAGGTCGCTGCGAACGCTGCTGCGCATGGCGCTCATGCCTCTCTCGGACACGTCCTTGGCGTCCAACGTCACGAGCTGATACTCGAGCGTCAGATCGCAGCCATTGGCCGTGACCGCCGTGGCCAGCGTGTCATCGTCCAGCCGTCGCGGTAAGGCCTCGGAGAGCTCCCGGGCTTGACGCGCGACTTCCGGGCAGCGCGTCGGCGGCAGCTCGAACGCTTCTCTCACGAGCTCCTCGGGGGCGCTCGTGGGTATCGGCGTGGAGGTCGCCACGGCTGCGCTTGGCGCTGGCTCGAGCGACTCGATGCGCGTGACGAGCTCCGCGGGGTCGCCCCTCGACGCGGTCTCGCAGCCCAACGAGCCTAGCGCCAAGAGACAAACCGAGATCCAGACCTGCCGGCGCGGCGTTGGCGTGGCTCGCGTCACCTCGAACGGGGTCGCGCTCATCCTCCTCCAACCTACCTTGCCCCCTGCGTTGCGGCCAGCGCGAGCCCGCCGCAATGCGGCGTCGGTCGGGTCTGTGGCTCGGATCGCGACGCATCCGCTCCGCTTTGGTGTGGCGTGAGGCGCGCCGCCGAGCGCCTCTGCTGCACTCCTCGGGCCTGCCTGAAAAGTACCCCGTTCCGGCGCGCTGCACGCGCGGCGAGGGGCTGTGCACCGCCCCGGGTTCTCCCGGGCGCGCGCCCTGGCGACAGCCTGGCGCGCGCCCGACGAGGGGACGCCGCTCAGTCGGCGGCGGTCGGTGACGACGGCAGCTCGGCCGTGGGCCGTGAGCCCTGCGCCTTGCGCGCGCGGCGGGGCCGCCGCGCGTCGATGAGCACGCTCTCGCTGATGTTGCCGTCCAGAGCGAAGAACGAGACTTCACCCGTACGCACGTCGTACATGCCGCCCACGAGCGCGACCTTGCCCTCCTGGATCAAGCGGTTCAACGGCTCGCTCTGCTGCCGGATTACCGCCATGGTGCGCTGAACGTTGCGGCGCGCCACGTCGTCCACGTAGCTGTCGCGCACCGGTGTCGCCGGGTCCTCGGGCACGGGCATCGGCAGGTTGGGGTCGATCGCGTTCTGGATGTCGTTGACCAGCACGTCGATATGCTTGCACCCGGTCGCCTCCTCGGCGGTCTGGTCCTTGCGCGCGAACTCGACCGCCGCTCGCACGGCGCCGCAGCTGGTGTGGCCCAGCACGAGCACCAGCTTGGCGCCCGCGACCACGGTGCTGTACTCGATGCTACCGAGCACCTTGTCGCGCGCGATGTTGCCGGCGATGCGTACGCTGAACACGTCGCCGATGCCGAGGTCGAAGATCAGCTCCACGGGTGTGCGGCTGTCGATGCACCCGAGCACCACCGCGAGCGGGGTCTGGCCGCGCGAGGTCGCGTTGACCTGCCGCACCAGATCTCGGGTCAGCCGCTCGCCGCTGAGGAAGCGCTTGTTGCCCTCCTTGAACAGCTGCAGCACCTGATCCGGCGTCATCCCGTCGCGCACGTCTCGCGACGTGTGATCCACGAACTGGATCTTGTCTTCGAGCTTCGAGTAGCGATCCTTGAAACCCACCAGGCTGACCTCGACGCCGTGTGCCGGCGCCGTGGTCCTGCGAAAGTCATCCAGCAGGTCGAGCACATCGGGATCGATGTAGTCCGTGTTGCGCGCGTCGAGCAGCACGTGTCCCCCGCGGGGCACCGTGTGCAGGGTCCGCTCCAGCGCCGCGCGGTTCAAGAAGCTCACCTGGTTGGCGAGCTCGATGCGCAGCACGTTGCCGGTCACGTGTTTCTCCATCACGCGCCGCAGCGGGCGTCGCAGGTTGCTGTGCAAGATGAAGCCCACGGCCACCATCAGGCCGATACCGATGCCCTTGAGCAGGTCGGTGGCGACGATGGCGACGACGGTGACAGCAAACGGCGCGAACTGCGCGCGGCCCTCTTGCCACATCTGCTTGACCAGCTTCGGGCTCGCCAGCTTCAGGCCCGTCATCACCAGGATGGCAGCCAAGCTCGCGAGCGGGATGCGGTTGAGCAACCCCGGCACGAGCAGCACGCAACCGAGCAGGAGCGAGCCGTGGAAGATGGTGGAGGCGCGGCTCTTGTTGCCGGCGTTGACGTTGACGCTGGAGCGCACGATCACGCTCGTGACCGGCAAGCCGCCGACCAGCCCCGACAGAACGTTGCCCACGCCCTGCGCCCAGAGCTCGCGGTTCGGCGGCGAGTGGCGCTGTTCTGGATCGACGCGATCGATGGCCTCGAGGTTCAAGAGCGTCTCGAGCGAAGCCACGATGGCGAGTGTCACCGCCGCCACGTAGAGGGCCGGTTTCTTCAGCATCGACCAGTCGGGGGTCTCCAGCAGGCTGCCGATTCCCCCGTCGCTGATCAGCGGGACGTTCACCAGGTGCTCGGCCTGGATGTTCCAGCCTGCGCCGAGCTTGCCGAGCGCGATGCTCAACAACACGCCAGTGACGACCACCACCAGGGGCGCCGGCACCAGGCTGCTCTTGAGGAACTTCACCTTGTCCCAGACGACCAGCATCAGGATCGACAAGATGCCGACCGCGGCCGCGCCGGGGTGAATGTCGAGCGCGGTGGCGACCAGCTCCGTGAACGTGTTCTCACGGTCGAGCTGTTCGAACGCCAGGTCGCCGACGGGGTCCGCGTCGTGGCCGAGGACGTGCGGTACTTGCTTCAAGATCAGGATCGCCCCGATCGCAGCCAGCAAGCCCTTGATCACGCTCGACGGGAAGAACGCCGCGATGAAGCCGGTGCGAGCGAGGCCGAGCACGATCTGCAGCACGCCGGCCAGCACGGTCGCGAGCAACACCGCGCGGAACGAGCCCAGGGTCGCGATCTGCATCGAGACGATCGCGGTGAGGCCCGCCGCCGGACCCGCGACGCTCGTGTGGGAGCCGCTGAGGACACCCACCACCAGGCCGCCCACGATCCCCGCCACGATGCCGGAGAACAGTGGCGCATTGGAGGCGAGCGCCACCCCGAGGCAGAGCGGCAACGCGACGAGGAAGACGACCAGGCCCGCTGGCAGATCCTTGAGCGGGGAGAAGCTGGACGCGGGAGCGGTGGCGGTGTCGTTTTCTCGATTCACGGCTGCGCTCCTTCGTGTGACGCGGCGGGCGACGGGGTCGGCGCTGGAGGGGAGTGCGTGCGAGCGACGTTGGCGAGCTCGCGGCGGGATCGGTGTCTGTTGGTTGGCATCGGAGTCTTTTTCTAAGGGGTTGAGGGCGGCGCGCCTCGCGGGGGGCGCTCGGGGCGCACACCGGCGGCGCGCTCGGCGCGCAACGCCGTGCAGGAGAGGTCTGGTGCCCCACGCCAGCGTCGAGGTGACGGGAGCGAGGAATCGGAGGGTCGATCTGAATGGACGGCGCGACGGCGTCCCGGGACGAGCCCTGGGGCGCCGCACACGGCCGTCGCGAGCTGACGGGTCGTTGCGACCCGCCACGTTGGCGCGGAAAGACCCACGACGCCGCGAGCAGCCACGTTCGCGAACGATCGCAGCGCTCGTTGATGCGGCGCTCGAAGCGCATGACCAACATCCCCCGGGCTCGCGCCGGGGAGACGACTGGCTACGCCGAGAACGCCGCGCGCCGCAGGCCCGCGGCAAAACCTGCCACGAACCCCGTGGCAAGGCCGCGCACCCGCGCCGGGCTCACGCTCGGGGAGGTTTGAACGGCGTATCCAACGGAGGGCCGCCCGCCGGCAGTCCCTCTTCCGTACGCTGGAAACGATGGCTCGGCGCCGGGTGGCAGCCCGGATGATAGCTAGGGGCGAGCATGCCATCCAGGCTGTCGTCGACGGCGGAGAGCAGCTCCTCGGAAGCGTCCTCTTCCGGCGCGTCGAAATCACCGAGCGCGAACGGGGGAGCGGCGGCCAGGCTGTCGTTCGACGCGGCCTCGGCGCCCCAGCTGCCGACCTGAAGCAGGACGGACAGCACGAGCACGCAGAGGCGGAACACCAGACTGGCCATGCGCATTTCTACCTAACTCAGCGTCCTGACCCCGTCCAGAGTTCGGAGGCGATCTTTCCCTTGAACGCCGTTCGTTCACCCAACCGATCACCTAGCCGTACACGCACCGGCGCCCCGCGTTTCTCGGCCACGGGGCAAATCGCCCGCGCTCGGCCGCGATCACCCGATGCTCGGGAATAAACGGGCGCGCAGGAGTGCTGCGTCGCGCTCGTGCCGTCGAGCTACCCGTTTGCCACCCATTGCTGCGCGCTCTCGAACGTCGCCCCCAGAGGTTTCATCGCCCCAGGGGTTTCATCGCCCCTGGAGCATGCGCTCGTGTATCCCGAGGCCGCGCACCGGGCGTGGATGTATCAGGGTTGTAACAGCAATGAATCAGCCCGCCTGGGGCTCGGGCAGGTGGCAGACGGCCTCGACATTGTGCCCATCTGGGTCGAGCACGAAGGCGCCATAGTAGTCGGGGTGATAGTGTGGGCGCAGACCCGGGGGGCCGTTATCTCGGCCGCCCGCCGCCAGCGCCGCGCGATAAAAGGCGTCCACCTGCGCGCGGTTTTCTGCCCGGAACGCGATGTGGATGCGCGGTTCGTTCGGTGCGCCCTCCGCGATCCAGAAGTCCGTTGCGGCATCGACGCCGGAGCCGGCGCCGAAGCCGAGGACGACCCGGCCGCCCGTGAACTCCTTCGGTATCTCGTGCAGCAGCGCGTAGCCGAGCGGCGCCAGCGCGCCCGCGTAGAAGCGCTGGCTCTCGACAGGCCGGCTCACTGTAAGTCCCGTGTGATCGATCATGGTCAGCGTGCTCCCGTGCCGGCGACCTTAGCCCGAATCTGGTGTGAAGTTCAGGCCAAGGTGGCGGCGCGCCCTCCGCCAGTGTTTCGCGCTCAGCGGGGTGCGATCGCGTAGAACATCCGCGTACCCGCGGAGATCCGCCCGCTCACTCGCCCGCCGCCGGGGATGTGGAACTCCGTGCCGGCGGGCAAGGCGAGCTCGTGCTCACCGAGCCGCAGCAGATAGGAGCCCTCGATGACGAACAGGTAACCGTCAGCGCCGACCGCGTGGGGGGCGACCTCGGCGTCCGCCGTCGCGTGCAGCACTGCGAAACGCGCGCCGGAGGGCGCCTCGAAGCTCTGTCCGCGGAGCCCTGGAGCCGAGATCGGCAAAGCCGCAGAGCTCTCGGCAGCGCCGAGCAGAAACTCGGGGAACGCGCCCATCCCGAAGGCCGCGATGTAGCCCTGGTAGCGCTCCGCGAACGAGCTGCTCGCTGCCACCGCAGGCTTGCCGCCGAGCGTGGCTTCCAGCCCGTCGAGACAGCCCTCCCAGCCCGTGGCGTCGCGCGGCGCGTTCGAGCGCTGCGCGACGCTCGTCGAGAATACGAGCGTGGAGCCACCGGGTGCTGGCGAGAGCTCCCAGCGCAACACATCGCTGCCCCAGGTGAACTCCAGCAATCGCGGCGGATCGAAGACCCGGATCTGCCCCTCGAGCGCGGGGCCCTCGTCGCCCGCGAACACGAACTTCAAAGGCGCTCCCGCGCGGCGTTCGCCGACGATGGCGGCGGGGAACCAGTGAGCGAGCCGCTCGGGCTCGACCAACGCGGCCCAGACCTGTTCGCGCGGGTGCGGGTAGAAGCGCTCGAAGCGCAGCACGTGCTCTCGTCCGACTTTGTTCAGCGTGCCTTTCATGGCGTGCTCCTTCTCGATGTCGATGGCCGCGCGCGCGTGCGGCGCGGACGCGCCCGCGGGAGGCTCGGGGGGCCGGGTTTTCTCGCTCGGCTCGACGTGCGCGCGTGCTCGTCGAGGTGTTGCCCGAGCGCGTCGAGCCGGCCTGCCCAATACTTGCGATAGGGCTCGAGCCAGGTCTCGAGCTCGAGCAACGGCGCAGGGTTCAGCCGATAGACCCGACGCTGGGCGCTGACGCGCGCCGCGACCAGGCGCGCTTCACGCAGGACCTTCAGGTGCTTCGAAACGCTCGGCTGGCTGAGCTCGAGCTGTTCGACGAGATCGCTGACGCTGCGCTCCTCGGCGCACAGGAGGTCGAGGATGCGCCGGCGATTCGGCTCGGCGACGGCGTCGAACGTCGAGAGGCCCATGCTCGTTATATGAACCATCGGGAATATGCCTGTCAAGGCATACACGCTTCGCTGTCCGGGGCCCTCGCTGCCCGGCGCCCTCCCGGCCTCCTCTCTGCCCGACCGGAGCCATTCTGCCCCGCGGCGCAGCAGCACACGACGCGGCTGCCGTTTGACGTGTTTCCCACGCGACGAGCGCTGTAACGTCTCGAGCATGCCGAACAACGACAAGCCGCCCCAGGACGCTCCGTGGTGGCAAGCTGGCGTCGTCTACCAGGTCTATCCGCTGTCGTTCGCTGACTCCGACGCGGATGGCATGGGCGACTTGACCGGGATCGCCGCGCGGCTCGACTACCTCGTCTGGCTCGGGATCGACGCTGTCTGGATCTCGCCGTTTTACCCGTCGCCCATGGCCGACTTTGGCTACGACGTCACCGACTATACCGACGTCGATCCGCGCTTCGGCGATCTCGCAGGGTTCGACGCCTTGCTCGACGCAGCACACCGGCGTGGCCTGCGGGTGATCCTCGACTTCATCCCCAACCACAGCTCGGACCAACATCCATGGTTCGTAGAGGCGCGGAGCTCGCGCCAGAGCGACAAACGCGACTGGTATATCTGGCGCGATCCGGCACCTGGCGGAGGCCCGCCCAACAACTGGCTCTCCGAGTTCGGTGGCCCGGCGTGGCAGCTCGATGAGCAGACGGGCCAGTACTACTATCACGCCTTCCTGAAAGAACAGCCCGATCTCGACTGGCGCAATCCCCGCGTGCGACAGGCCATGCTCGGCTGCATGCGCTTCTGGCTCGAGCGAGGCGTCGACGGCTTCCGCATCGACGCCATTCACCACTTGTTCAAGGACGAGGCGCTGCGCGACAACCCGATCAACCCCGACTACCTGCCCAGCATGTCGCCGCGCCGCCGGCTGATCCGCAAGTACACGACCGACCTCCCCGAGGTGCAGGACGCGGCTCGGGAGATGCGCGCGCTCGTGTCGAGCTACGGCGAGCGCGTCTTGATCGGCGAGGCCTGGCTGCCGTTCGACCGCTTGATGGAATACTACGGTGCAGCGCTGGACGGCTTCCACCTGCCGTTCAACTTTCACTTGATCGGCACGCGCTGGGACGCGCCCGCGCTGCGCCGTGTGATCGGTGAATACGAGGCGCTGCTGCCGAATGGCGCGTGGCCCAACTGGGTGCTCGGCAACCACGATCGCTCGCGCATCGCCAGTCGCGTGGGCGCCGCCCAGGCCCGCGTGGCGGCGCTGCTCCTGTGCACGTTGCGCGGCACGCCGACGCTCTACTACGGCGATGAGCTCGGCATGCCAGACGTGCCGATCCCGCCCGAGGCCGTGCGCGATCCGTACGAGAAAAACGTGCCCGGCCTCGGCCTGGGCCGCGACCCGGCGCGCACGCCGATGTTGTGGTCGTCCGAGCCGGGCGCCGGCTTCTCGGCCGCGACCCCATGGCTGCCGCTGTCGGCCGACCACGAGCAGCGTAACGTCGAGGTGCAACGAGCCGACCCGGCATCCATGCTCGAGTTTTATCGCGCACTGCTCGCGTTGCGACGCGCGCGACCGACGCTGTCGCTCGGTCGTTACGCCGAGCTCGACACCGGCGACACGGTGCTGGGTTACGCGCGGGAGCTCGGCGGCGTGCGCGACGTCGTGCTGTTGAACATCGGCTCCGAGCCGCAGCGGGTGACGTTGCCGGGGCTCGCGAGCGCGCGCGTGTTGATCTCTACACACCTTAACCGAGAAGGTCGCGTGTTCGATGGCGCGCTTCGTCCTGACGAAGCGCTGGTCCTCGACACGTCGCCCTGAGCAGGGCGGGACCGCGCGCAGCGGTCACCCGCCGCGCGGCACACGGGCACGTCGATTGCATCGCGCTGCGGCGTCATGGACGTCGTACAACAGCATCGCGCAGTCGTTCGGCAGCCCGCGCGCCGCGGCCCGGGCATCGAGCGCGGGACAGGCCGAGACGCTTTTGTCACCCAGCGTCAGGTTGGACAACCTGACTTGCATCACCGGGGCGATTCACCTCGGCGTGACGTCGAGGTGCGGTCGTGACCCGAACCCGCTCGCTGCCGGAAGACGGCCGCATCCGCGTATTTATCGAGAGGGTCGAGCCCTCCGTCGACGCTGGGCGCTACCCCGTCAAGCGGGTGCTGGGTGACCGCGTCAGCGTCAGCGCGGACCTGGTGGCGGACGGGCACGACGTCCTGGCGGGCGAGCTGCTCGTGCGAGGGCCAGCCGCGCCCGGCGAGCCACGACCGACCCCGGCGCGCTACCCTCTGAACCCCGAGCAGAACGACCGCTTCTCGGCGAGCTTCGTGGTCGACGTCATCGGCGGATGGGAGCTGTCGTTGTGCGCCTGGGTCGATCACTTTGCCAGCGAGCGGCGCGGCTTGTCGCGCAAGCTGGAGGCTGGCCAGGACGTGGAGCTCGAGCTGCTCATGGTGGCCGAGCTCGTCGCGGCGGCGGCGGCGCGCGCTGCCGACGCGGACCGGACCACGCTGCAAGCACACGCGGCGGCGCTCGCGAACCGTTCGCAACCCGCCAGCGAGCGGGCGCGCCGGGCGACGAGCGCCGAGCTGCTGGAGCTGGCAACCCGCTACCCCGATCGCGCTCACGCCGCCACGCTCGCCGAGTGGCTGCCGCTGTGGGTCGATCGAGAGCGGGCACGATTCAGCAGCTGGTACGAGATGTTCCCGCGCTCGACGGGGCAGGGCGGCCGGCACGGCACCTTCGCCACCGCAGCGGCGAAGCTGCCTTACGTCGCCGCCATGGGGTTCGACGTGCTGTACCTGCCGCCGATCCATCCTATCGGCTCCACCTTCCGCAAGGGCAAGAACAACCAGACCCAGGCGGGCGACGGCGACGTCGGCAGCCCTTGGGCGATCGGCAACGCGGAGGGCGGGCACCTCGGCGTTCACTCCGAGCTGGGCACGCTCGCCGATTTCGACGCGTTCCGGGCTCAGGCCAAGCAGCACGGCCTGGAGCTCGCGCTCGATATCGCGTTGCAGGTAACGCCCGATCACCCGTACGTGCGCGAGCACCCCGAGTGGTTTCGGCGGCGGCCGGACGGCTCCATCCAGTACGCGGAGAACCCACCGAAGAAGTACCAGGACATCTATCCGTTCGACTTCGAGTGCGAGGCTTGGAAGAGCCTCTGGCTCGAGCTGGCCGGCATTTTTCGCTTCTGGATCGCGCGCGGTGTGCGCATTTTCCGGGTCGACAACCCGCACACCAAGTCGCTCGCTTTCTGGCGCTGGTGTATCGCGGACCTCACCCGCGAGCACCCCGACCTGGTGTTTTTGGCCGAGGCCTTCACGCGGCCGAAGCTCATGTACCTCCTGGCGAAGGTCGGCTTCAGCCAATCCTACACGTACTTTACCTGGCGACACACCGCCGAGGAGCTCAGGGACTACGTGCTCGAGCTCGCCTCGCCGAACGTCAGCGATTTCTTCCGCCCCAACTTCTGGCCTAACACCCCGGACATCCTGCCCGAGCACCTGCAGTACGCCGGGCGCTCGGCGTTCGCGCTCCGCCTGGTGCTTGCGGCGACCTTGTCCAGCAACTACGGCATCTACGGGCCGGCTTTCGAGCTGATGGAGAACGTGCCGCGCTCTGGCGTCGAGGAGTATGTCGACAACGAGAAGTACCAGCTGCGGACCTGGGACCTGAACCGCGATGACAGCCTGATGCCGCTGATCGCGCGCATCAATCGTATCCGGAGGGAAAACTCCGCCCTGCAGCACAACGCGCTCGTGTTCCACCCGAGCGACAACCCGATGCTGCTGTGTTTCAGCAAGCGCGCGCCGGGCAGCGACGAGGCCGTCCTCGTGATCGCCAACATGGACGTCCACCATCCGCAGGGGGGCTGGGTGGACCTCGAGCGCACGCTGCCCGCGGCGTCGGGAGCCGCGGTTTCGCCGTCGGCCGTGTCAAAGGCGGCCCTGTCGAAGGCGGCCGCGTCGGGGGCCGCTGGCGTCCCCGTCCAGCTGCACGACCTCTTGAGCGACGCGCGCTACTTCTCCGAAGGCGAGCGCTTGTTCGTGCGTTTAGACCCCGGCAGCGCGCCGGCCCATATTTTCCGCGTCCGTCGTCGCACGCGGACCGAACACGATTTTGATTACTTCCTATGACTGCTAGAGCTTTCAACGAACCAAACAGGCGAGATCTGGCTCAGGACCCGGCGAACGCCGCCGCGCTGGACAAGGACCCGCTCTGGTACAAGGACGCGGTCATCTATGAGCTCCACGTGCGCTCGTTCTGTGACTCGAACGCCGACGGCATCGGCGACTTTCCGGGCCTGACCGAGAAGCTCGAGTACCTCAAAGGGCTGGGCGTCACCGCGCTCTGGCTCTTGCCGTTTTATCCGTCGCCGTTGCGCGATGACGGCTACGACATCGCCGACTATTTCGATATCAACCCCGCGTACGGCACGCTGAAGGATTTCCGCCGCTTCTTGCGCAAGGCGCACAGCCTCGGGCTGCGCGTGATCACCGAGCTCGTCGTCAACCACACCTCGAGCGAACATGCCTGGTTCCAGCGCGCGCGGCGCGCGCCTCCGGGCAGCAAGCTGCGCGACTTCTACGTGTGGAGCGACACGTCCAAGCGCTACGAGGACGCGCGCATCATTTTCAAGGACTTCGAGACCTCGAACTGGAGCTGGGACCCGGTCGCGCAAGCCTACTACTGGCACCGCTTTTACTCCCACCAGCCGGACTTGAACTTCGACAACCCCGCGGTGCACGAGGCGCTGTTCAAGGTGGTCGACTTCTGGCTCGGCATGGGCGTGGACGGCATGCGGCTCGACGCCGTGCCCTACCTGTTCGAGCGCGAGGGGACCAACTGCGAGAACCTGCCCGAGACGCACGGCTTTCTGCGCAAGCTCCGCAGCTACATCGACTCCAAGTACAGCGGGCGCATGTTGCTCGCCGAAGCCAATCAGTGGCCGGAGGACGCCGCCGCCTACTTCGGTAAAGGCGACGAGTGCCACATGAACTTCCATTTCCCGCTGATGCCGCGCATCTTCATGTCGGTGCAGCTCGAAGACAGCTTCCCCATTCGGGACATCCTCGAGCAGACGCCTCCGATCCCCGATGCCTGCCAGTGGGCGACGTTCCTCCGCAACCACGACGAGCTGACGCTGGAGATGGTCACGGACGAGGACCGCGACTACATGTATCGGGTCTACGCCGATGATCCGCGCGCTCGCATCAACCTGGGCATCCGGCGGCGCCTCGCCCCGCTCTTGCGCATGCGCCGCAAGGTGGAGCTCCTGAACTCGCTCCTGTTCTCTCTGCCGGGTACGCCCGTCTTGTACTACGGCGACGAGATCGGCATGGGGGACAACATCTACCTTGGCGATCGCAATGGCGTTCGCACGCCGATGCAATGGAGCAGCGATCGCAACGCCGGTTTCTCGCGCGCCAACCCGCAGCAGCTCTATTTCCCGGTCATCACCGATCCGGAGTATCACTACGAGGCCACCAACGTCGAGGCCAACGAGAACAACCCGGAGTCGCTGCTGTGGTGGATGAAGCGCTTGATCGAGGTGCGCAAGACGCACCGCGTGCTCGGTCGTGGCGACGTGCAGGTGCTGCATCCGGATAATTCGAAGGTGCTAGCCTTCGTGCGCCGGCACGGCAGCGAGCGCCTGCTCATCGTGGCGAACCTGTCGCGATCGGCTCAGTATGTGGAGCTCGACATGCGGGAGTACGCGGGCCTGTCACCCGTCGAGCTCTTTGGGCGCCAGGTCTTCCCGACGCTGGGGGATCACCCGCTCTTTTTGACGCTAGGGCCGCACACATTCTACTGGTTCTCGCTGGAGTCGCTGAACATCTCGGAGGTGAATGCCGTGTCTCGTCCCACGATCCAATTCGCCGGCAGCGCCGCCAACCTCGAGGAGCTGTGGGCCACGAAGGCCGTGCGTGTCGAGCTCGAGCAGGCGCTCTCGGGCTACGTGCGGCACCGTCGTTGGTTCCGGAGCAAGGCCCGCTCGATCGTGTCCGTCGCCCTGCGGGACGCCATCGTCATCGGCGCGGGGCCGGGCGCGGCTTTGTTGCTGTTCGTGCACCTGGCCTTCCGCGAGGGCGACCCGGAGACGTATCTGCTGCCGCTCGGCTTCGCCAGCGACGATGAGGCGCGCGAGCTCGAGCACTCTGCGCCTCAGGCCATCGTGGCCCGCACGCGTCCGCCGGCGGAGGGCCGAGAAGGGGTGCTCTACGACGCCGTTTACGGCAAGCATTTCGCCCAGCAGCTGCTGGGCCTGACGTCCCGAAAACGCGAGCTGCCCGGAGCCCACGGCACCCTGCGCTCGTCACCCGAAAAGGAGCTGCGGCAGTCTCGCCCGGACGGGGAGCTGCGCGCGCAGCTGTCGGCTGCCGAGCAGTCCAACACCAGCATGGTGTTCGGCACCCAGTACATCTGCAAGCTCTTTCGCAAGCTGGACAGCGGCCAGAGCCCCGAGCTCGAGATCAGCCGTGCGCTGACCGAGCGCGGCGATTTCCCCAACGCACCCTCGCTGCTGGGCGTGCTCGAGTATCAAGCTGGCAAGCAGGAGCCGGCCACTCTCGCCACGCTGCACCGCTACGTGCCCAACCAGGGCGACGCCTGGGATCTGACCAAGAACGCGCTGGAGCGTTTCTTCGAGAGCTGCCTGACCCTGCCGCGCGAGCTGCCTCGTGGCACACACGGACACGGCCAGCGCGCACGGGCGGGTCAGCTCGGCGGCTCGTTGCTCGAGCGCTCGCGTGCGACGATGCCGGAGTCGTTCGCGGAGCTGGTGGAGGTCTACCCCCAACAGATCAAGCTGCTCGGCCAGCGCACGGCCGAGCTGCACCGGGCGCTCTCCGCGCTGGATGGGCCGGCGTTTCGCTCCGAGCCGTTCAACACCATGTACCAGAGGTCGCTCTACGAGTCGACGCGCACCCGGCTGAAGCGGGCGCTCTCGGCGTTACGCAAGCAGCGGGACAGCTTCGACGAGCGCGGGCGCAGCGTCGCGGACGAGATCCTGCGCCGGCAGGGCGAGTTCGACGCGGTTCTGCGGCGCCTGGTCGACACCAAGATGGAGGTGCGGAAGATCCGCCTCCACGGCGACTACCACCTCGGCCAGGTGTTGTTCACGGGCAAGGATTTCATCATCATCGACTTCGAGGGCGAGCCCGGTCGCAGCCTGGCGGAGCGGCGCTTCAAGCACTCCGCCTTGCGCGACGTGGCATCGATGTTGCGCTCGCTCGACTACGCCGCGCTCTCCGCGCTGCGCACGGGTGCCTTGCGCGCGAGCGACGCCGATCGGCTCGAGCCCTTCGCGCAGGCGTGGTCGAGCTGGATGAGCGCTGGTTTTCTGCAAGCGTACCTGGCCACGCTGGGCACGGGCGATGGCCTCGTCCCGGCGTCCGACGAGCACACATCGGCACTGCTCGAGTTCTACCTGCTCGATAAATGCTTGTACGAGCTCGATTACGAGTTCAATAATCGGCCAGACTGGGTATCCATCCCCTTGCTCGGTTTGCTCGGACTGCTCGGCGGTCGCGAGCACGACGCGAGCCTCGAGCCGGCAGAGCCCGGTCCCCGATCGACGCCGGAGCCGCAGAGCGCCGGGAGCAGCACATGAGCCAAGCAGATATACAGAATGGGCGGGACGGCGTCGGCAAGCGAGCCGCCAAGCTGGCGGCGGGCCCCTCGTCGGAGCTGACCGAGCTCGACTATCACCTGTTCCACGAAGGAACGCACACGCGCATCTATGAGAAGCTGGGGGCGCACCTGGCCGAGAAAAACGGCGTGGCCGGAACCCAGTTCGCGGTCTGGGCCCCGAACGCGCGCCATGTCAGCCTGATCGGCGATTTCAACGGCTGGAACGACTCGGCCACGCCGCTGGTGCGGCAGGGATCCGGCGGCGTGTGGACGGCGTTCGTGCCGAAGCTGGGCCAGGGCAGCATCTACAAGTATCGCGTCCACGGCCCGCATGGCTCGCAGCACTTCGACAAGGCCGATCCGTACGCGTTCTACGGCGAGATGCCGCCGCGCACAGGCAGCGTGGTGTGGGATCTCGAGTACCAGTGGGGCGACGCAGAGTGGATGAAGGAGCGCGAGCGCCACAACGCGCTCGCGGCGCCGATCTCCATCTACGAGCTGCACCTCGGCTCGTGGCGCCGAGTGCCGGGCGACGGCAACCGTTCGCTCAGCTACCGGGAGATCGCACCCCGGCTCGTCGAGCATGTGCGCCGGCTCGGCTTCACGCACGTCGAGCTGATGCCCGTGATGGATCACCCGTTCTTCGGCTCGTGGGGTTACCAGGTGACGGGATACTTCGCGCCGAGCGCCCGCTACGGCAGCCCGCAAGACCTGATGTACTTGATCGACACCCTGCATCAGAATGGGATCGGGGTGATCCTCGACTGGGTGCCGGCTCATTTTCCGAAGGATGGGCACTCGCTGAACTACTTCGACGGCACGCACCTGTATGAACACGACGACCCGCGCCAGGGCGAGCACCCCGAGTGGGGCACCGTCATCTACAACTACGGGCGGCACGAGGTGCGCTCGTTTCTGACGTCGAGCGCGATGTTCTGGCTCGATCGCTACCACGCCGATGGCCTGCGCGTGGACGGCGTCAGCTCGATGCTATACCTCGACTACGGGCGGCAGCACGGACAGTGGTTGCCGAACGCGTATGGCGGCCGAGAGAACCTGGAGGCGGTCGAGTTCCTCCGGCATTTGAACGGGGCGATCCACGCCCAGCACCACGACGTGCTCACCATCGCCGAGGAGTCCACCGCCTGGCCGCGCGTGACGGGGCCGGCGCACCTCGGTGGGCTCGGCTTTGACATGAAGTGGGACATGGGCTGGATGCACGACACGCTGCATTTCATGCAGCTCGAGCCCATCCACCGCAAATTCCACCACAACGAGCTCACGTTCCGGCGCGTGTACGCCTATCACGAGCGATTCGTCTTGCCGCTCTCACACGACGAGGTCGTGTACGGCAAAGGCTCGCTGCTCCGGAAGATGCCGGGTGACCCCTGGCAGCGCTACGCCAATCTGAGGCTCCTGTTCGCGTACATGTTTGCGACGCCGGGCAAACCGCTGCTGTTCATGGGTGGAGAGCTGGGGCAATGGAACGAATGGAACCACGACTCGAGCGTGGATTGGCACCTCGAGAGCGAGCACCTCTCGGCCGGTGTCGTGCACCTGCTCTCGCAGCTCAATCGCGCCAAGCGCGAGAGCCCGGCCTTGCACGAGCTCGATTTCGACGCCGCCGGCTTCGACTGGATCGACGCGAACGACAGCGAGCAGAGCACGCTCGCTTTCTTGCGTCACGCGCCCGATCGCTCGCGCAGCGTCGCGGCGGTGTTCAACTTCACGCCGGTCCCGCGCCACAACTACCGGGTCGGGGTCTCCGGCGACGGCTTCTGGGAGGAGCTGGTCAACACGGACGCGCGTGAGTTCGGCGGCAGCGGCCAGGGCAACCTCGGCGGCGTCGAAGCGGCGCCCGTGGGCGCCCATGGCCGGCCGTATTCGCTCAATCTCACGTTGCCTCCCCTCGGCGCTCTGCTCCTGCGCCGAGCCCCACGCCCGAAGTGGTGACGACCGCGGCGCCGGCGGCGGCAGCCGTCCGCGCCCCGCTCGTCGGCTCGCGCCGACCTGGTGAGACAACATGGCCCGGGGGCTCGCGCGCGATTGTGCTTGGCGTGGCCTGCGATTTGGGGTTGCGATCGCGGCATGAGTCCCACTGCACCTCGCGGCTTGTCGTTCACGATCGGAGGGCTTTCACCGGGCGGTCAGCGCCCTCTGGCCCGGCCGGCTCAGCTCCACGTGCTGATCGCTGCCGATTGCAGCGGGCGTGCCGCCCGCGGCGTCAGTCAACCGCTGGAGGGGCGCTCGAGCCGCCCCGTGGACGTCGACAAGCTCGACGCGGTCGTGCGGGCCTGGGGGGCGCGCGTGCCGACGCCGCTGGTGGCAGCATCGGGTGAGGTCTGCTGGCTCGAGCCCCGCTCGCTCGACGACCTGCACCCGGACCAGTTGCTGGTCAGCGTGGTCCCGCTCGCCGAGCTGTTCGAGCTGCGCAAGAAGATCGAGCGCGACGTGCACGCGCGCGATC
>Ga0315910_10002360_pt1 | contig 16638 bp, 7 predicted proteins | sample EdamamesoilMG_FD_204470 | JGI IMG/M metagenome (GOLD analysis project Ga0315910, IMG submission 204470) | Garden soil microbial communities collected in Santa Monica, California, United States - Edamame soil | ecosystem: Environmental > Terrestrial > Soil > Garden | place: USA: California... | reverse complement strand
ACGAGTTTATGCCGCACATCAATGCGATGTACAACTTTGCCTACCGGCTCACCCTAGATCGCGATGACGCCAAAGACCTGCTGCAAGACACCTACCTCAAGGCGTATCGGTTCATCGATTCTTTTCAGCAAGGAACTAATGCCAAAGCATGGCTGTTTCGAATTCTGAAAAACAGCTTCATCAACGATTATCGAAAGAAGAGTAAGGAGCCTTCGAAAGTAGATTATCAGGAGGTAGAAAGTTATTATAACTCCGAGGAAGTAGACCGCCAGATTACGCCCGATTTACGCGTGGAGACGCTCAACAATATGATCGGTGACGAAATCTCGAACGCGCTTAACTCGCTGGATGTAGACTTTAGAACCGTAATCATATTGTGCGACCTGGAAGGATTTAAGTATGAAGAAATGGCCAAGATTCTGGACATTCCCATCGGGACCGTTCGGAGTCGGCTGCACCGCGCGCGCAACCTGCTGAAGGAAAAACTTAGTGAATACGCCAAGCAAATGGGATATAATAACGCCTGAACCAAATGAGCCATTCAGACAAAAGCAACATGAAGCAAGACTGTCCGGAAAAGAACGAGTGTCTTAAAATGCTTCAAACTATTTTAGACGGTGAAGCAACGGCCGAACAAAAAGAGCACTTCATCAAGCATCACCTCAACGAATGCATGCCGTGTTACAACCACTACAACCTGGAAACAACCATACGGCAATTATTAAAAACCAAATGCTGCAGCGAAGCTCCGCAGGAACTGGTAGACAACATTAAAAGCAAAGTCATTCAAAACCTGGGGCGCTAATGGCGGGCAAGGCGTTAATTTTTTCAGCTCCCTCAGGCTCCGGTAAAACCACCATTGTAAGGCACCTTCTCAATACCAATTCCGATTTAGGTTTTTCTATTTCCGCCTCCACCCGCGACAAACGCGGACGCACCGAACAGCACGGCAAAGATTACTACTTCCTTACCCCCGAAGATTTTAAGCAGAAAATTGATGGCAATGAGTTTATTGAATGGGAAGAAGTATACGAAGGAAATTTTTACGGCACACTGAAATCCGAAATCCAGCGCATCTGGGACGAAGGAAAAAATGTAATCTTCGATGTGGATGTAAAGGGCGGTCTTAATCTGAAACAATACTTTGGCGATAAAGCCCTGGCTATTTTTGTAAAAGTACCTTCCATTGAAGTACTCAAAGAACGCTTGAACGATCGCGGCACCGAATCGCCCGAAAGCCTTTCGCGCAGGTTGTTCAAAGCCAAGTTTGAAATGTCGTTCCAGGATAGATTTGACTATGTGCTGGTGAACGAAAATCTTGATACCTCTCTGGCAGAAGCTCAACGCCTGTATAATGAATTTAAGAATAAGCACTGAGCTTTTCTTATCTTTCTGATCGATGAATTCCGCACAAAAGATTGGCTTGTTCTTTGGCTCGTTCAACCCCATTCACATGGGCCACATGATCATTGCCAACCTGATGGTAGAAACCACCGACCTGAAAAAAGTCTGGTTTGTTGTATCGCCTCAAAATCCCTTTAAACCCAGCAAAGGTCTGCTTCACGAATTTGACCGGTATGATATGGTACGAGCCGCCATCTACGACAACTATACGTTGGAGGTATCGGATGTAGAGTTTAATCTCACCAAGCCAAGCTATACTATCCATACCCTGGTACACCTTCGTGAGAAACATCCTGAAAAGGAATTCAAAGTAATTATCGGTGAAGATAACCTGGAGGGCTTTACCCGCTGGAAAAATTACGAGCGCATCCTGGAAGACTACGGACTTTACGTTTATGCCCGACCCAACGCGCAACTTTCCGAACTTAAAACGCATCCTAACGTTACGTTTGTGGAAGCTCCGCTGCTCGACATTTCGGCTACTTTCATCCGGAACTGCATCCGAAAAAATCAATCGGTGCGTTACCTTGTTCCGGATGCCGTAGAAGAAATCATTCGGGCAAAAAGTTTTTACAAAGACTAACCCCTCGTTTGCATGCTTGTAACAAAACAGACCCCTTACCCGTCACGGTATCGCTTGAAACTGCTTACATTCTATACAACTCTTCTATTGGCACTATCCTCCTTTGCTGCAACAGCAACGGGCGTAAAAGGATTGATAAAAGATGACCTCGGCAATCCACTGGCGTTTGCTACGATCTTCGTAAAACAAACCGGAACCGGAACCACCACAAACGTAGATGGTAACTATGAAATTTCGCTGCGTCCTGGAACCTACGAACTCGTTTACCAGTACCTGGGCTACGAAACACAAACACGAACCGTAGAAATATCGTCAGGGTTCATTGAAGTAAACATCACCTTAAAAGCGCAGACTACCGTACTGCAGACCGTAGTCATCAATGCCGGCAACGAAGACCCTGCCTACACCATCATGCGCAAGGCTATCGCCAAGGCAAAGTACCACACCCAGCAACTGGATAGTTACTCCGGCCGGGTTTACATTAAGGGAGTCGGAAAGTTGAAAGATTATCCATGGCTGGCAAAGAAGGCATTGGAAAAAGAAGGTATTAAAAAAGATCAGGTTTTTGTTTCCGAATCAGTAAGCGATATCAAATACACCCGGCCCAACAAGTTCGAAGAAAAAGTGATTTCCATTCGTAGCGATGGAAAAGACAACAATACTTCACCCAACCAATTTATTTTCGGAAGCTTTTACGAACCCGAAATTGCCGAAACCATCTCCCCGCTTTCACCAAAATCATTTTCCTACTATCGCTTTGAATACCTCGGCACATTCAAAGACCGCGATTATGAAATCAGTCGCATCAAAGTAACACCCCGTTCAAAAGGCGACAACGTAGTAGATGGCGAAATCAACATTGTAGAAAACTGGTGGGCTATTCACAGCATGGATATTCACACTACCAAATTAGGAATCGACCTCTACATCAAAGCCGTGTATGCTCCCATCGAAGACAAAGCCTGGTTGCCGGTGTCGCACCAATTTAAAGTTGACGGAAAAGTTTTTGGCTTTGAGTTCGAATATAAATACCTGGCCACGGTGAGCGACTACAAAATTCAGCTCAATCCGGAGTTGTATGTGGAAACCGAAAAGATGGAGGTAATCGATGAAAAAATCGAAAAAGTACAGGCTAAGGAAATCTTGAAAAATCAGAATGCACAAACAAAATCCAAACAAAAGGAAGACCCCACCAAACAACTGCAGGAGCGACTCGCCTCCGGAAAAGAAATTACACGGAAAGAATTAAAGACGATCATTAAGGAGTACGAAAAGCAGGAACTAAAACAGGAAAAAGAACCGGATGTGATTTCCAATGTTTCATTCAAGATCGACAGCGGTGCCTACAAAAATGACTCGGCCTACTGGGCCACCATCCGGCCCGTACCGCTAACCGCAGAAGAAATTAAAGGCTACGAAAAATCCGACAGTCTCGCAGAAGTCGATCGCAAGAAAGAAGCAGGCGACACGCTAAAGCCATCCAAACACAAAGGCTTTCAACCGTGGGATATTATTCTGGGCGACAGCTACAAGGCAGGCAAGCACGGCAATTTCAAAATCCACACACCCATGCCTGGTTTCAACACTGTAGAAGGTTTTAACTTTGTTTACAAAGTTTCGTACGGAACCATTTTGCAAGACACCAATAAAACACGGTTATCGATCACGCCCGCGTTTCGATATGCTTTTTCGCGAGAGGTTGCTTCCGGAAATCTCCGTTTTGCGATGAACAATAAAAAGTATCAGTTCAATATAGTCGGTGGGCGATATGTAAAACAATACAACCGTGATGAGCCGATACTCCCCATCGTAAACGACTTTACTACCTTGTTCATGGAGAAAAACCTGATGAAACTTTATGAACGAAGGTATGTTGATCTTTACTACAGACGTGTGCTCAATCATCATGTGTCTGTAACCGGCACCTTGTCGTGGGCAAGGCGACATGAACTGGAAAACACGTCAGACTTCAAGCTGATCGACCTTAAAAGTATTGAAGGCTACACCAACAACCGACCCGTAAACAACGAGCTCGACAACACTGAATTTCCGGATCATGAAGCCTTCATTGGCTCGGTTGGTATAAGCGCGCGGCCGTGGCTGAAGTATCGCATTCGCAATGGGCATAAAATGGAAATTCCAACCTCCACACCTACACTTACCCTCAACTACTACAAAGGATTCAACAACATTTTACAAAGCGATGTTGACTTCGACCAGTTAGAAGTAGGCATTAAACATCAACTGAAGGTAGGCGTGCGCGGGCGATTTGATTTCTCGTTTCGTGGAGGAATTTTTCTGAACGACAACGAACTCTATTTCATGGATTACAAACACTTTCTGGGTAACCTCACACCGTTCAGTACGTCCGATCCCGTGGGAAGTTTCCGGTTACTGGATTACTACCAGCACAGCACCTCCGACAAATACTTTATCGGCAACGTGCATTACCAGTTCAGAAAATTACTTTTCACCAACATCGCCATGGTACGCTTAACCGGCATTCGCGAAAATGTTTTTGTGAACTACCTGGCCACGCCAACCTCAAAAAATTACACTGAAGTAGGCTACACCATCGATGGCATCCTGCGCATCTTCCGGCTGGAAGCCGCGGCAGCCTTCCAGGACGGCCGCTACCTCGATTATGGTTTTCGCATTGGGATTGCCACCAACATCGCGGTGAATTTTTCAGATAATTAATTTTTCTACTGCGCCAAACTAAATCGTATCTGCGTACCAAACCTTGTCGTGGCTCTGCGGTAGGAGTTTGATACCAGTGGTTCGTTCACGGTGCGCTCGTAGTAAAGCTGAATGTTTAATTTCTGGTTCACCACGTAGCTGATGTTGGGCCTTAGCTGGAAATTAATATTTCCGTTGGTAATGGTGTTGAGGTCATCGATCTTCCGTTGAATCGTTTTGCTATCCGAAATTGTCATGTTCAGGCGGAAGGTCACATCGTTTTTCAATACTACCGTGCGACCTTGTGATTTCACCGGCAACCGCATATTATTTTTGGTGTATCCCAACTCAAACGAAATATCTTTACTGTTCAATTCCGTGATCTGCGCATTCGAAATATTCATAGCCAGGTCGCGCTTTGTCTTGTATTGAAAGTTGGCCGACAGCCGACTCTTCGTTCGCAAGTTAATACCAATCAACGGGGAGAATTGTTCGGAGATCAGCACCTGGCTGATTACATACGTGGGTGTTAATTGTCCGTCTTCGTTGAGCGAGCCAAAGTACTTCTCGTTGTAATCTTCCACCGGTCTGTTGAGCTCAAGATCTTTCACATTGGTATTCACTTCAAGCGAGCTGTTGTAGTTCACTACTCCGTACGATGACTGGTACGCATGGGTAATGGTAATAGACTGGAACAAATTCCTGAATGCTTCGAGTTTGTTGAGACCGGTGTAATCGATTCGCCAATTGGGCAACGGAGTTTTAGGGAATGGCGATAAGCTGATGGTTCGCGCATCTTTGCCGGTATACGCAGCCAGGAAGGCCGGTATCAAAACATCCTGCGAGGCGCTGTCGAATTCCTGCAGCCCAGTGATGGTTCTGAACCTTGACTTGATCGTTTCCAGGTTTTGCTCAAACTCCTGAAACACTTCCGACACTTTCTCATCGTTGGTTCGGTTAAAAGCCGTACCGATCGAGATGGTTGAAATACGATAGCTACCACTGCGATTTGGATTCAAGTCAGCAAAGAAAATTCCATCACTTGAAATGATGTCGCGGAAAATGGATTGGAACATATTCGTTACTTCCTTCTTCGCATCAAGTTGAATTTTGAAATCGGAAGCAGGCTCTACATTCGCGCGAAGGTTGATCGTCTGGTTGCGCATCTGCGTGAACGGTGTGGTAAGCCCGGTGTTGGTGGTGAGCCAACCATTGGCCGCTGCATCTCTGCGAATATTCGGATCCTGACTACCCAGCACAAAACCCCAACCCGGAGCCTCCCAGTTTTTGTCCATACCGAACAACGAAGGTTTCGGACTAAAGCCGGGAAGTACAGTGCCTTCCGTGAGGGTATAGGTTCCGTTGATGGATCGTACCGACATCAGCAACCGCAGTAATCCTTTTATCGGTCCGGGAAGTTCGCCCGGAGTTTTAACGGTATCAGCTTTCGAGTCTGGCTTTACCGGCACTTTTGGATTTTTTGAATTCGGGCGCACCGGTTTCTTGGGTGTGTTGAGCGCTTTCAAAAACTTCGACTTGTTGTACAGTTTCACCATGTCAAGCTTGCCGGAAAAATTCTGATCGCGGCTGTTCTGAATAATATTTTTGAAATCCAGGGCATCATCCAGATCGTCAGGATATTTATCCGGGGCGTTCAAGCGCCATTCATCCGGAACGTTTATAGGGCCGGCTTTCCAATTGTAATTTACCTGGTAGCGATAGTCGGCTCCAATCCAATCGGTAGCCGGAATTTTATCTAGCGGTAGGGTGTAATTCAAGGTAACGTTTTGATCAAAGTTCTTCATCCGACCAAAATTCTTAAGGTTTGTTAACACACTGTCTCGTTTTTCTTCGGTGTCAAGGTCGCCTGTCGGTTCATCAATAATAGCATTGGCGCGCGCGCTGTACTCGAGCGCCAGGTTTTTGGTTAAATTCCAACGCAGGTTATACTGCCGGTTAAAGGTGAAGTACTTCTGATAATTTGAAAACTTGTCTTCTACAATCAACCCGGTAAACGGATCGGCATTGCGATACGTGGTTTTAGCAAACGATCTGTCTAAATCCATTAGCACGGTAATGTTGCTGGGCAGCAAACTGAAGTTGATATCCTTAATCAGCTTCAACCAGGGCGATGATAATCCTTTTGAATCCTTAAACGGCTCGAAGCCGGTGGCTTTGGGTGCGTAGCTGTACGATACCGATCCTTTGTACTGTTTCTGAAGTGCTTCTGCTGTGTTGAAATTGGAACGCACACGATCGCTGTACGAATAGCTGAAGGCCAGGTTCTCAATATCCCACGGATGGATTTTGGCATCTTGCTTCGTTTTTACTTTTCGGACGTTTACAAAATTCAAACTTCGACCGGTGGTTTGATCGCGAACAATCTCCAGGTAGTTGTCGCGTTCCGATTCGTCAAAAGACTGCAACGCTGAGGTGAGTTTTAAATCAGGGTTGGCCGGATCGTACAGCGGTGTGATCAATGTGTTTTCGTACCCCACAAACATCGGGATTTTAATTCCGGTATTTCCGGGAATCAACTTATCAACGTTAACGCTGGCCGAAATACTATAGGCTGTTGTTTCCTCGCGCGTGCGCTCAAAGATTTTCGAACTTACACCACCAAAGCCAAAGGTAGTATGACGGAACCCGCCATTTACAGTTGCAAAGTCTGCAAGCTTGGCACTTAAGGTAGAGTTCACCGCCCACCCGGCTTCGCGATTAAAATCGGTTACGCGCAATTCATTCGCCCAGAAACATGCCGAGATTGCTCGCTTATCGGCTGACTTTGGATTGCGAATACCGATCATGATTACTTGTACGCTTGTTAAATCCGGTCGGCCCAAAATGCGAATGCGATGGCGCCCGGTTTTACGAGGACCAGTTTTAGGATAGTAACTATCCAGCGATGCCCCCACGCGATCGCGGTCGCCCTTTAGTTGATAAAGTTCTTCCAGTGCCAGATCGATTTCGTTTTCTTCCGGCCAAACTCCGCGCTGCGATCCATCTGTAGGATTCGATATTACCAGGGGCAGGGAAATTTCATAAAAGTTCTGATCGAAATCTGTACCCAGGCGCATGAAGGCATACAACGTGTCCGTTGTGTTTTCGCTGTTTGCGTGAAAATACATTTTCACCTTTCCGTAGTTAAACAAGTCGACCGAAACGTTCTTGTAAATGGCACGCGCATCGCCATCGTTGAGGTCGTCAACACAAACCTGTACGGATTGCTCATTAAGCTGGCGGGGTACTGATGAAGTATTGTCGCGGTCGCGAACCACGCCTGGAGGAATTACATACGGTGATTTCTGCGACTCCTGGTCTACGCCCGAGTTCTCTTCAAGGTTTACAACAGAAACGGAGAAGTTATCGGTGTTAGGCTCGGGCGTTGGAATAAATCCATCGTCTAATAATTTATCGGCATACCTTCTCCAGCGGCTGCCTACCATACGGAAATTAGCTAAACGCAAAACAACAGGCTTATCAAATCCTGTTAGCAGCATACGGGCATACCGAATCGATTTAAACCCTTCGATGTTGCCAAACTGGTTTTCGAATTCGCGCACGGGTATGCGGAACAAGTACCAATTTACTTTTTCCCACGATGGCCCATTCTCGGTATCGGTTTCAATTTTATCAACAATATACTCCTGCCCTACAGCCAGCCCGGGTTTTAAATCGATGTCGTACTCATAGTATTCTTCCAATTCACTGAGCGTGTTGTCTGCGTTCAGATCTTCGTTATCCGGAATGGTACTGCCCGATGGGGTGTACACATCGTTGCCGGTAATAATGGGTGAGTTTCCATCCTGCCCGTTAAACTTTTTGTAGCGCTCCAAGATGTAAGCGCGGTCTGCATCATACTGGTTATCGAGAAAATATCGGAAGTTATCTCCGGATGGATCGCTGCGGATAACATCTAATACTGCCGGGTCTACTTTACCATTGAGAGCCGTGAGGTATTCATCAAAAAAATCAGTTTCTGCTGCTGACGACACACCATCCCATCCAACGTCCTGGTTTACTCGTGACGTTGATGAATTGTCGAACGCATTGGTTAAATACTGCTGGCTGGTAACATACCCCCATTCGTTGGAGGTAACCGATCCGCCCACCAGATCGCCATCAGGAGGCAATCCGTTTTCGAATGCGTGCTTGCCATCGCGCTGCACATCTTCGGAAATACTACCCAATTGAAAAACCAGTTTACCGCCCGTAGTATTATTAACGGGGGTATTGATACCATCATCAATCTGCCCGTACTGCGAAGTAATGAACGGATCGAGCAACCAGAATTCCACATACTCTATGTTGGCTTTATCAAAATCTACTTCCGTACGAATGGGTGTCGTGATACCACCCCAATTGAGTTTTGGATTTAACAGAAAACCATTGACATCGAGTGATGTGCTGTAGTTATATGGGCCGCGCTCTGACGGATAAAAGGCCAAATCAAAAATTGACTCCAGAAACGTGGCTTGCTGCAATTGCTTGTTCGGAAAAATTTCCTGTGGGCCAACATCGCGAACATAGTGGTTTCGTAAATAGTCGGCATTGATGTAGTCTGGCTTGTACGGGCCGGTGTCGCGATAAAACTGATTATCTACCTGGTACCAGGCTAGCTTGGCGCGCTTGTATCCGATTTCAACAGCATTGGATTCTTTTGAGCCATAGTAATTATCATTCGTTTGCGGAACAGCGGCCAGCTTCCAGGCTGTTGGATTCATTAACGAATACGGTGTGGCTGTATTCTCAAAGTCATCAATGTAGGCAGTACCTTCACCATCAATTTTGTTGGAGGTGTTAGGTATCAACTGCGCAAATTCTCCATTGAAATTTATGGTCGATTGTTCCTTGGTTTGAATTAATGGAATGGCGTCAATCACTTTGGTAAGCAACCGGCTCTTCTTGTTTACATTGACATCAAACCCATATTGAATGTTACGAGCAGGCTCTGTGCCGATCTGGTTACGGCTGATCACCGGCCGTTCGTTGTAATAGAGAAATGTAGAGCCCAGGTTGATGTCGTCACTGAGTTTGTAATCGAAGCGTGAACCTAGCAAGCTTCGGGTTTGAAACGCAAACGGATCGGACTGCTCATACTTTACTTCAATGTTTTTACCCGAACTCAGAATGGACTCGTTCAGAATGGTAACCTTTCCAAAGGTATAGTCTACCACAAAATCAGTTCCTTCCATTAACGGGATTCCGCCCACGTAAACTTTTACCGAACCTTGCGCCACACCAAAACCAGGAATAAGAATTTCCTTTGATGAGCCCGCATTGTAAAGACCTTTAATCCAGAATTTATTTTTGGTGGCCACCAACTCAGCATCGGCTTTGGTAGTACGATAAAGTGTATCGTAGGTATATTTTTGAATCAGGTAATTTTCCTGCGATTCGCCTTCGAAAGCTTTTCGCAGCGCTTCGCTAAACGGCTCGAGGTATGGAAAAATAATTTGTCCGGTGTTGGTGTTGATGGTGATCCCTTCTACAAAGTCGAAATTACCATCGCGCCCCGGGTCGTTAACCGGGTTGAGGCGATCCAATCCAAAAATTTCAATCAACTGTTTTTCGCGTAATCGCGATGACCCTTCCTGCAATTGCGGATTATCCACACCACTGCGATCGTCACGGTAGATCACCCGAAGTTGAAACCCTTCGCGCGAAAGCTGGTTCACGTTGAGGTTGTAGATGTTCTTCATCATCAGATCCCAGGTAGGGATTATTCTTTTCTGACTATCGCGAATAGCAACCTTGCGCGGACGAAGTAGTTTCAAATAGACCGACTCGTTGTCTGCCAGACTACCATAGTCGTTTGTGAGCTCGCCTACTTTGTAATTTTTTCCATTGTAGGAGTATTCATACGCAACGGCCAGGGCCTCATCGTTTTGAAGTTTCCGTGTGAGGGTGATGTAGCCTAATTGAGGATGAAAGGTAAATTCAGTTGAAGCCAGTTTACGGGCACCGTTAATTTTTTCATAATCCAAGCCGTTTGCCAACCCCATGGTCTGAAGCTGCGCATCAATGGAATCTTTTCGATTCAGTGTTTGCAAAAACTCAAACAGGTTATTCGATTTGTTATTGTTAGGAAGCCCCGCACCATTGCTGATTACGTTGCTGTTATAAATTCTTCTGCCTTCGCCTAAATCCATAAAGCCCACAACATTGCGCAAGGTTTGTGTGTCGGTGGTTCGGTTTAGCACGTACACTTCTACGCGCATAATGTTAACGCCCGAAATAATCTGTGGTAAACTGGAAAGCCACTTATTGTAGTTATCGCGAAAGAAATGCCCGAGGAAGAAGTGGCGGTTATCATCGTAGTTGGAGGCTACAATTTCAAATGGTCTGCCTTGCCCGCTGCTGCCCGGTCCGCTGCCGCCTACATTGATGGAGGAAGTCTTTCCGCGCTGGGTAGTAGCAATGGATGTAACCATCAACTTGCCAAATTGCATCTGCGCTTTTAGTCCGAACAAATTTTGCGCACCCTGAATCAAGGTATTGTTGAGGGGAAGACTCACGTTTCCGATTTCAAGTTTTTGAAGAATATCTTCCTTGAAGCCAGTGTACTCCACCTTCATGTTGTTCTGAAAATCGAAGGAGTTGTTGTTGTCGAAGTTGGCGGTTACGGCAAGCTTCTCGCCAATCTTGCCCACCACACTCATGTTGATCTGCTGGTCGAAATTGAAACCACCATTGCGTTGTTGCCGGATTGGAATGGATGGGTTGTTGATGCGTTGAAAGGTGCCGCCAAAATCAAGGGTAACAAAACCACGCGGTACTAACTCCACATAGTTGCCACCAAAAATCCGATCGAACACGGGGCTGATAAAAATTTTCGGAAGCAAGCCACGGTTACTTACAGCGCTCTCACCATCTTGTGCCCGTGCCCGGCTTTGCCAATAACTTCTGAGCATCTGCCTGTTCTGGTAATCTTTGAATTCCGCGAACGACATACTGGACATGGGCCGATAGTTGAGACCGCCAATGCGTTCATAAATTGTATAGTCGAGGGCCGTGTCGATCTCTACATCCAGTTTCAACTGGTTGGGATCTTTCAGAAATAAAGGAGACTGGGTGGCATAATTTGAAAACGGATCACCATAACGATCAGTAGGGCGATAGGTTGGTCTGCGGCTGGGCTGATAGGCCCCGGTGGTATCGCGTGGCGAATCCTGCCGCTGAGCAAGAACCTCATCGGGAATAGCCCACATGCCTAGCCAAGCTACTAAAAAACGGCCCAGCGTAAGGACAACCTTATTCTTCCGTGTAACGACTGTCAAACGTAAATTGATCGTTTAGGTAATTCTTCCAATATCAATTTTCAATTGATCGATGTGTCAATTATAAACCTTAAAAAATTCGCTCCTTTGCACACCCCAAATTAGCGTATTCACTAGGCATTTTTAAGCGCCTGCTTCACCAAATCTTCCAAGGTAATAGTATTTCCTGATTTTTTCAGGACTGTATCCACGCTTTTCTCGGCTGCCGCTTTCGCCAGACCCAATGTAAGCAGTGCAGATAACGCCTCCCTGCGCAGGGTATTGTGCTCACCCCCCGAAATGGGCGACTGGGCTTCTTCCCACGATTCCTTTTTGAGTTTGTCTTTCAGCTCAATGATTACCCGCTGAGCGGTTTTGCCACCAATACCTTTTATGCCTTGAAGCGATGCGGCATCTTCGCGCACAATGGCCGTTTTTAATTCATTACTGGTCATGTACGACAGCATAACGATAGCTGTGCTGGGGCCAACACCATTAACCGAAATCAACTGTTGAAAAAGTTTTTTCTCCGACTCGCTGCTGAACCCAAACAGCACATGTGCGTCTTCGCGAATGCTCAGGTGCGTGAACAGCATAATGTTTTCCTGCTCCTTAATGGCCGAGAAAGTTTGTAATGAAATATTCACCTGGTAGCCAACACCATTCACATCTATTACTACGTGCGTAGGATCGCGGTGCACCAGTCTGCCCTTGAGAAATGCAATCATAGGTTCAAAAAGAGAACAAGGTTACGAAGACTTCTCAAGAGTTTAAAAGGTTTGGAGGAGTGAGTTAACAATCGACTTTTCTATCCAGGATAACGTTTCTGGTGGTCGCTCAAATTTCCGCAAACGATGGTGGTTAACAACTGCTTTCTTCAAGGTAAAGAAGTTAGTTCAGGCTGAGCTTTCTCCTAAGTATTTCGCACTCAAAATATTAGCAACAAAGCTGGATATACTGCTGAATGGTGTTAACTTATTGTAAACATTTTGTGGAAAGATTTAAACCTGCTTTAAAGCAAAATTCTGGTTGTTGCGGTACTTTTGGGAGCACTCTAATCATTAATCTAAACCCAAACCATCATGAAAAGAATTCTACTGCTAGCTGCTTTAGTTTTGGCGGTGTTCAGTTCAATTGCTCAGGTGACGACCTCCTCGATTGTAGGATCGGTTTCTGACGGAACAAGCCCGCTGCCTGGGGCAACCATTCAGGCTACCCACCAGCCATCGGGTACACAGTATGGCACATCATCCAATGCAGATGGTCGCTTCACCTTACCAGGACTACGCTCAGGTGGACCTTACCTCATTGAGGTTTCTTTTGTTGGATATCAAACATCAAAAGCAGAAGGAGTTTACTTAAAACTCGGTCAGCCCTTTGTGTACGATATAAAATTAACCCAGACCACTTCTGAGCTGGGAGAGGTAGTTATTACAGCCGATGGTTCTGCGCTCAACACGGAGCGTACTGGTGCTTCTACCAACCTGGGTACACGGCAGCTCACCACGATGCCTACTATTTCGCGAAGCATTACCGACTTTACACGATTAACCCCACAGGCCAATGGTAATAGCTTTGGCGGTCGCGATGGTCGTTACAACAATATCCAGGTAGATGGTGCCAACCTCAACAACAACTTTGGATTGAGCTCTGACCCACTACCGGGTGGTGGTAACTCGCCTATCTCACTTGATTCGTATGAAGAAATTTCGGTAAACATCGCTCCGTATGATGTGCGTCAGTCGGGATTTACTGGTGCTGGTATTAACGCAATTACCAAGAGTGGTACGAACGAATTAAAAGGTACGGCCTACATGCTGTGGCGTAACCAGGATTTTTTAGGAACCAAAGTAGGCGATGCCGACATCAGTAATTCTATTGTTGATTCAAAGAACAACATTCTTGGCTTTAGCCTGGGTGGTCCGATCATCAAGAACAAGCTTTTCTTCTTTGTTAATGCCGAGCAGGAAAAAGGAAGTCGCCCAGGTATAACTTGGTCGCCAACCGGAGGTTCTGGAAAAGGAAACCTTTCGTCTACATCGATCGACTCGCTGGCAAAACTTTCCAACTTTTTGCGCGATACCTATGGTTATGAAACTGGTGCGTACGATAACTTCCCGAACTTTGAAAACGAGAACACCAAGATGCTCGTAAAGTTGGATTATAATATTACCAAAAATCATCGCCTCACCTTCAAGTACAGTTACTTCAAGAGCAACAACGATCAACAACTTAACAACACCAGTATTCCAAACGGTGGTGGTTTCAATGTGACTGGTCGCTCAAATAACTCACGTCTTCCGTTCAGTCGTTTCTCCAACACCTCAATGTCTTACGCAAACTCGAACTACGAATTTCAGGATAAGGTCAATACCGGTACCGTAGAACTTAACAGCCGCTTTGGTGATAAAATCTCCAACCAGTTACTCTTCACCCTGTCTAAGATCAACACTGACCGGATTTTTGATGGCCCTGTCTTCCCAAGTGTCGACATCTTTGATGGTAAAGGAAATAACTACATAAGTTTTGGGATGGACCCCTACACCAACAATAACAAAGTGGTAAACGATGTCTATTCCTTTACTGACAACTTTACCTACTACATGGGTAAGCACACATTAACAGCTGGAGTGTCGTATGAATTTCAGAAAGTAGGTAACATGTTCATGGCAGCTTCTAACAGCTATTATGTTTACGATTCGTTGAATGCCTTCTTAACAGGCCAAAGTCCATCATACTTTGCATACACATATTCGCTTGTACCCGGCAAATCTGCTGTGTACAGTGCGGAATTGAAAGTAGGCCAATTGGGGATTTATGCTCAGGATGAATTCAACATCGGAAAAGTAAAACTCATTGCCGGTTTACGTCTTGACAAAGCTATCTATCCGGAAGATCCGATAGAGAATCCAGCTGCTACAGCGCTTAACCTTTACAATGAAGACGGTAAACTTACACATTACAATAATGGCAAATGGCCAAAATCACCTATGATGGTATCTCCCCGCATTGGTGTTCGTTATGACGTAAAAGAAGACCAGTCGCTCGTTGTGCGTGGAGGAACAGGGCTCTTCACCGGAAAAATTCCCTTCGTGTTCCTGACGAACATACCAACGAACTCAGGTATGTATCAATTTGGTGCACGCTTACGCAATTCGAATGGAGGTGAAAATGCAACATTAAGTGGCATCACATTCGATCCGAATCCTGATGCTTATGCCGATTTGTTCACAACAACCCCCGGAACATCGGTACCCGGTGGCATTGTATTTGTCGACCCTAAGTTCAAATTCCCGCAAGTCTGGAGAACCAACATTGCCGTTGATAAAACATTACCATGGGGCTTAACAGCAACAGTGGAAGCATTGCTCACAAAAGACGTTAACGCTGTGAAGATGCGCAATGCCAACTTCAAGCCGGAGACTGATGAAACCGTAACCGAAGGCGGCCTCGACCGGCCACGCTATTCATCCAGTACTGCCAGAAACGAGAACTCCAGTATTACCACAGCCATCGTAATGGAAAACACAAGCAAAGGATACTCAACAGCACTAACCTTTCAGTTGAGCAAAGCCTATGATAAAGGATTCTACGGATCCATTGCCTACACCTACTCAGCCGCTGAAGAAGTTACCGCTAACCCCGGCAGCCAGGCTTCTTCCGTTTGGAATACAAATCCCAACGTAGGAACATCAAATGCAATTGAACTTGCAAACTCACAATACGTGGTTCCACATCGCGTAATTGCCAATGTTTCTTACAAGAAAGAATACTTGAAATTCTTCGCTTCTACCCTTTCATTGTTCTATGAAGGCATGAGTCAGGGTAACTACAGCTTTATAGTGAATGGTGACCTTAACAACGATGGCAACTCGTCTGCTGACTTGATGTACATTCCTAAAGATGCAAGTGAAATGAACTTTCAGGCTTACAGTACATTCAGTGTTGAAGATCAGGAAGCAGCTTTCGCGGAATTCATCAAAAACTCTTCCTACCTGAGCGATAACAAAGGAGGATTTGCAGAACGAAATTCAGCATACCGCCCTTGGCTTGGTAAAATCGATTTACGATTCCTTCAGGAATTCTATATCACCGCTGGAAAGAACGATCGCAAACATACCCTACAATTCTCGCTTGACATTTTTAACTTCGGAAACATGCTTAACAGCGATTGGGGCGTGCAACAAATTACCGTTACAAACAACCCGCTTTCGCTACAGACCGTAACAGATGGAGTACCCCTTTACCGCTGGCAAAACATCGGTGGTGAACTGGTAACAAAACCTTTCCAGGATGTACTAAGCACCAGCAGTACCTGGAGCATGCAAATGGGATTGCGCTATATTTTCTAATCCTATAAAAGTTTCTTGCTGAAATAGCGAGTTACCACGAAAGAGCCGTCCGCTTGAGCAGACGGCTCTTTCTTTTATCTTTGTCAGCAGTATTCCCCAACTTGTTGCATGATTATACCTACTTCACGAAATCTGGTTGCCACAGGCTTGATCGTGATGCTGGGACTTTCCTGCGATACTCCGGCACCCGAAACCAAATTTAATTCTCAGCCTTCCGTCACCTTCGATCTGCAAGGTATTCAGCAACGTGGCTACCTCAACGCTCTGGTCGATAACAACTCCATCAGCTACTTTATTTACAAAGGGCGGCCCATGGGCTACGAATATGAATTGCTGCAGCAACTGGCCGATCATCTCAAGG
>Ga0315910_10002358_pt1 | contig 16647 bp, 17 predicted proteins | sample EdamamesoilMG_FD_204470 | JGI IMG/M metagenome (GOLD analysis project Ga0315910, IMG submission 204470) | Garden soil microbial communities collected in Santa Monica, California, United States - Edamame soil | ecosystem: Environmental > Terrestrial > Soil > Garden | place: USA: California... | reverse complement strand
CGCCGAATCGGTGTCGCTGGAGTCCGCGTCGCCGGATCCCACCGTCATCGAGCCCGGCGGGCGCATGCGCGTGATCGCGCTGGCCACCGCGCGCGCCGAACCCGCCGCGCTGGTGGCCGCGGCCGCGGCGATCGCCTCGATCGCGCCGCCGCATTTCGAAGTCGCGGCTGTCGAAGAGCAGGACTGGGTGCGCCGCTCGCAGGCGCAATTCGGCCCGATCCGCATTTCCGGCCGCCTGTGGATCGTGCCCAGCTGGCATGAACCGCCCGACCCGTCCGCGCTGGTGCTGCGGCTCGATCCCGGCCTTGCGTTCGGCACCGGCAGCCACGTCAGCACGCGCCTGGTGCTGCAGTTCCTCGAGCGGACCATCGGCAGCGCGGGCTTCGAGCATCCCCGCGTGCTGGACTACGGATGCGGCTCGGGTATATTGGCCATCGTCGCCGGCATGCTCGGCGCAGGCGACATCGCCGCCACCGACATCGACCCGCAGGCGCTGGAAACGACTCTCGCCAACGCGGCCGGCAACGGCATCGTGGTCGGCGTCGCGGCGCCGGACACCCTTCCTCCCGGAACCTTCGACCTGGTCCTCGCCAACATCCTCGCCGGCCCGCTGGTTGACCTGGAACCGCAGCTTGCCGCGCGCACGCGTCCCGGCGGCCGCATCGCGCTGTCGGGCATACTCGAATCGCAGGCGGCCGAGGTGGCGCAGGCCTATGCGCGCGACTTCGACCTCGACACTAGCGTGATCGACGAGGGCTGGGCACTGGTGGCCGGGGTCAAGCGATGAATCTCACGGCACGCAGAGAAGGAACGCGTCGATGAACCTCACGACGCGTTGTCCAAGTTGCGGCACCGCGTTCCGCGTGCAGCCGGTGCAGCTGTCGGCACGCGGCGGCAAGGTGCGCTGCGGCAAATGCAGCAACGTGTTCGACGGCGTGAAGGCGCTGCTCGCCGAGGGCGCAGCGCAGGCCGAAGACGCGCCCGCGCTCGACAACGAGCCTTCGCCGCAGCTGGGCCTGTTCGAGGCACCGAAAAAACTGCCGGCCGGGGACGCCGCCAACGAAGACGCGCCGGTGCCGGAGTTCCTCGAGGAAACGCTGCCGCCCCGGCGGCGCATTGCCTGGGCGCTGGCGGCGCTGCTCGCGCTGGCCGCGCTGCTGGCGCAGGGCGTGTATTGGTACCGCACCGAGATCGCCGTGCTGCTGCCCGAGGCGCGGCCGCACCTGGAAGCGGCCTGCGCGGCGCTCAAGTGCGAGCTGCGGCTGCCGCGCCGCGCCAAGCTGATGGCGATCGAATCGTCCGAACTGCAGGCCGACGGCCGGCGCGACAGCGTGATCGTGCTGAACGCGGTGCTGCGCAACCAGGCGCAGTTCGCCCAGGAATACCCGTCGCTCGAGCTCACCCTGACCGACGAGCGCGACGAGGCCGTGGCGCGGCGCGTGCTTTCGCCTGCGGACTACCTCGGCGGCGTGGGCGCGGACGTCGTCGCGCGCGGCATCGGCGCGGGTGCCGACGCGGTGCTGCGCGTCTACATCGACACCACCGGGCTGCGCGCCATCGGCTACCGCATGTACCTCTTCTTTCCATGACACAGGAGTGCTGCAATTGAAGACGCTGGTCACAGGTTCGATGGCTTACGACACGATCATGGTGTTTCCGGACCGCTTCCGGAACCATCTGCTGGCCGACCAGCTGCACATCCTGAACGTCTGCTTCCTCACGCCGGAGATGCGCCGCGAATACGGCGGCACCGCCGGCAACATCGCCTACAACCTGAAGCTGCTGCGCGACGATCCGCTGCTGATGGCGACCGTCGGCGAGGACATCGCGCCCTACCTGGAACGGCTCAAGCACCAGGGGATCGGCGCCGGGCTGCTGAAGCGCATCTCCGGGCAGTTCACGGCGCAGGCCTTCATCACCACCGACCTGGACAACAACCAGATCATCGCCTTCCACCCCGGCGCGATGAACCATTCGCACGAGAACCGCATCGGCGCCGAACTGGGCGCGACGCTGGCGATCGTCGGGCCGGACGGCAAGGAGGGCATGCTGCAGCATTCGCGCCAGTGCGCGGCGCACGGCATCCCGCTGGTGTTCGATCCGGGCCAGGGCCTGCCGATGTTTTCCGGCGAGGAACTCATGGAGATGGTGAGGCTCGCCTCGTACCTCGCGGTGAACGACTACGAAGGCAAGATGCTGGAGGAGAAGACCGGCAAGAAGCTGGAAGAACTCGCGCGCGGCCTGAAGGCGCTGGTGCTGACGCTGGGCGGGCAGGGCTCGGTAATCTTCGCCGGCGGCAAGCGCCATGAAATCGCCTGCGTGGCGGCCGACAGCGTGCTCGATCCCACGGGTTGCGGCGACGCCTACCGCGCCGGGCTGCTGTACGGCATCTCGCACGGCTGGGACTGGCCGAGCACCGGCCGCCTCGCCTCGGTGATGGGTTCGATCAAGATCGCGCACCGTGGCGCGCAGAACCACGCGCCCTCGCGCGACGAAATCGCCGATCGCTACAAGAAGGCCTTCGGCTCCGCGCCGTCGTTTTAACCCAATCCGGCGCGGATCTTCGCGGCGTACTCCTCGAGCTTTTCGCGCGGCGGGTTTTTCACCGGCCAGGTCAGTTCCATGCCGTCGCCCGCGTGGCGCGGCAGCAGGTGCACGTGGTAGTGGAACACCGTCTGCCCGGCCGCCTTGCCATTGGCCTGATAGACCGATAGCCCTTCCGGATCGAATGATGTCTTCAACGCCCGCGCGATCCTGACGGTGGCGCGCGCGATCGCGCCGGCCTGAACCTCCTCGAGCTCGAAAATACTGGCGGCGTGCTTCTTCACCGCCACCAGGACATGCCCCGGGTTCACCTGGCCCAGATCCATGAAGGCGAGGGTGTGCTCGTCCTCGAACACCTTGGTCGACGGAATCTGGCCGGCGACGATCTTGCAGAACACGCAATCGCTCATCCCTTGTCTCCCGCCTTTTGGTAGCCCCTCGAAGGTACCTGCACCAGCCACCGGTCCTCAAGACGCAGCGCGGTAAGCGGCCCGCCCCAGACGCAGCCGGTATCCAGCCCCGCGACGCGGTCGCCAAGGACCAGGCCGCGCGCCGACCAGTGGCCGAAGACGATGGCCTTTTCGTCCCGCCTCGCCTCGTACCAGGCCCGGTAACCCGCGGGCGGCTCGATGCCATTCGAATGGAATTCCATCGCCCCCTCCGCAGTGCAGAAACGCATGCGCGTCATCGCGTTCACGATCACGCGCAGCCGGTCCCAGCCCGCCAGATGGTCGTCCCAGCGCTCCGGCTTGCTGCCGTACATGTTGGCGAGGAAGTCGCGGTAGCCGGCGGCGCGCAGCGCCCGCTCGACCTCGCCCGCAAGCTCGAGGGATCTGTCGATGCTCCATTGCGGCAGCAGGCCCGCATGCACGATCGCGTAGTTGCCTTCGACATGCATCAGCGGCCGCGTGCGCACCCAGTCGACCAGTTCCTGCGCATCCGGCGCCTCGAGCACGTCATCGAAGGTGTCGTCCTTGCGCTTCCTCTCGAAACCTTCGTGCTGCGTGAGCAGGTGCAGGTCATGGTTGCCGAGCACCGTGACGGCCCGGTCGCCGAGTTCCCGCACGAAGCGCAGCACCTCGAGCGACTTCGGCCCGCGGTTGACGAGGTCGCCGACGAACCACAGCCGGTCGCGCGCGCGCTCGAAGCCGACGCGCTCGAGCAGCGCCAGCAGCTCGTCGTAGCAGCCCTGCACGTCGCCGATCGCGTAAGTCGCCATGCCGACATTCTCTCAGACGGGGGCGGGCGCCAAATGTACACGATCGTGTACATTTGGCCGAAATCCCCGCGCTAGAAGCTCGCGTCCAGCCGGCGGTACTGGATGGCCTCCGCGATGTGCGCGGCGCGGATCGCCGCGTCCCCCGCCAGATCGGCGATGGAGCGCGCCACGCGCAGCACGCGGTGATACGCGCGCGCCGACAGGAGCAGGCGCGCGAGCGCGTGGCGCAGCAGCTGGTCGCCCTCCTTGTCGGTGGCGCAGAGCTTGTCGATTTCGCGCGTGCCGAGCAGTGCGTTGGGCGTGCCTTGGCGCTCAAGCTGCCGCCGGTGCGCGGCCAGCACCCGCTGGCGGATGGCCTCGCTCGACTCGGTGGCGCCGGGCGCCATCAGGTCGGCGTCGCGCGGGGCGGGCACTTCCAGCTTGATGTCGACGCGGTCGGCGAGCGGGCCGGACACGCGGCCGCGGTAGCGCGCGATGCGCTCGGGCGTGCAGCGGCAGCGGCCGGCGGGCGAGCCGCAGTGCCCGCAGGGGCAGGGGTTCATCGCGGCCACCAGCTGAAAGCGCGCAGGAAACTGCGACTGGCGCGCGGCGCGCGAGATGGACACCTTGCCGGATTCGAGCGGCTCGCGCAGCGATTCGAGCACGTCGCGGTCGAATTCCGGCAGCTCGTCCAGGAACAGCACGCCACGGTGCGCGAGCGATATCTCGCCCGGCCGCGGCAGCGCGCCGCCGCCCACCATCGCCGCGCCCGAAGCGCTGTGGTGCGGTGCGCGGTAGGGCCGTTCGCCCCAGCGCGCGGGTTCGAAGCCGGCCGCCGACACCGAATGGATGGCCGCGACTTCGAGCGCTTCCGCCTCGCTCATCGGCGGCAGGATGCCGGCAAAGCGCGCCGCCAGCATCGACTTGCCGGTGCCCGGCGGCCCGATCATCAGCACGCTGTGGCCGCCGGCGGCGGCGACTTCCAGCGCGCGCTTGGCCTGCGGCTGGCCTTTGACCTCGCTGAAATCCGGGTAGGTCTGCGAAGGCAGCCGTTCGCCCGCTTCGAAGCGCGGCAGTTTCGCCTCGCCCGTAAGGTGAGCGACCACTTCCAGCAGCGTGCGCGCCGGCAGCACCTGCGCGCCCTCGGCAAGCGCAGCCTGCGGTGCGTTCGGCTCGGGCAGGATGAAAGCACGCATGCGGGCGCGCGCCTGCAGCGCCATCGCCAGCGCGCCGCGCACCGGGCGCAATTCGCCGGTGAGGGAGAGCTCGCCGGCGAATTCATGCGCCGCGAGCGCCTCGGGCGCGATCTGCCCGCTTGCCGCCAGGATGCCGATGGCGATCGGCAGGTCGAAGCGGCCGGAGTCTTTCGGCAGGTCGGCCGGCGCAAGATTTACCGTAATGCGTCGCGCGGGAAACTCGAACTGCGTATGGTTCAGCGCGGCGCGCACGCGGTCCTTCGCTTCGCGCACCTCGGTGTCGGGCAAACCGACGATGGTGAACGAAGGCAGTCCCGGCCCGAGGTGGACTTCCACGGCCACTTCGGGCGCATCGATTCCCGCGAGCGCGCGGCTCGCCACGGTTGCCAGCGACATGAAGCCTCCGCAGCGAACAACGCAGCGGGGGAAGCTAAGGTTTACGCGCCTCCAGCTCGGCGACGCGCGCTTCCAGCGCGCCGAGCTTGGCTTGCGCGCGCTCCAGCAGCTTGCGGTGCACTTCGAGATCCTCGCGCGCGGCCAGGTCGAAGCGGTCGAAGAACGACGCCAGCAGCGCGTTCAGGTTCTTCTCTAGGTCCTGCGCGGGCGAAGCGCGCAACGCCTCGCCGATGCGCGCCCGCAATTCATCCAGGGGATTGGTGTCGGGCATGGCGGCGAGGGTACATGAGCACCCCGCGCAAAGCCGCACCTGTGACGGGCATATAGCAGTGCAGATGCTCCTTTTTGGTGCGCCAGCCTGCCCCTGCCCGCCCAGTCACTGAGTAACTCATTGAATGTTAGAGCCAAAGTGGCTGGCACACCACGTGCTAAGTAGACGTAGCGTCCATTCAATCTTGGGAGATTTACTTATGCGCAAGACCATCATTGCAGCTTCTCTGGCCACGGCCGCGTTTGCGGTCCCCACTCTGGCGTTGGCCCAGGCAGCTGCACCCGCAGCGGCCCCCGCTTCGCCGCACACCTTCACCGGCAACATGGCGATCGTCAGCGACTACCGGTTCCGCGGCATCTCGCAGACCTTCAAGCAGCCTGCGATCCAGGGCGGCCTCGATTATTCGCACGAGAGCGGCTTCTACGTCGGCAACTGGAACTCGAACGTGAGCGAAGGCGCCGGCTTCCCCTCGGGCAACATCGAGATGGATTTCTACGGCGGCTGGAAGAAGACCTGGGGCGACTGGGGCCTGGATCTGGGCGCGATCTACTACTACTACCCCGGTTCGGACGCGAGCGCCGCCAACGGCACGACGTTCACGAATCCGCGCGACGGCAAAACCCACAACGGCAAGATCGACAACACCGAGCTCTACATCGGCGGCTCCTGGAAGTGGATCTCGCTCAAGTATTCCCGCGCGATCAGCGACTACTTCTCGCTGCCGAACACCGATGGCTCGAGCTACTGGGATCTGTCGGCGAACTATGACATGGGCAGCGGCTGGAACCTTCTCGGCCACATCGGCAACCTGACCCTGCGCAACTGGGACAACGGGGTGGACGTCAACAAGGGCAGCTACACCGACTGGAAGATCGGCGTGACCAAGGACCTTTCGGGCTGGATCGTTGGCGCTTCCTACATCGACACCAACGGCAAAGGCAGCTGCAACACCACGAACCCGGGCTTCTACTGCTTCGGCAACAACCTGCCCGGCGCGAGCGCCACGAAGACCAAGAACGCCAGCGACGGCACGCTGGTGCTCTCCGTCAGCAAGACGTTCTGACAACCGGGTGATCCGGGCGGGCGCGCGCAGCGCCCGCCCCACCGTTCAGGGGAAAACATGAAACTGGTTACCGCAATCATCAAGCCGTTCAAGCTCGACGAGGTGCGCGAAGCCCTCTCGGGCATCGGCGTGCAGGGCATCACCGTCACCGAGGTCAAGGGATTCGGCCGGCAGAAGGGGCACACCGAGCTGTACCGCGGCGCGGAGTACGTGGTCGACTTCCTGCCGAAGGTGAAAATCGAGGCGGCGGTCAAGACCGACATGCTCGACCGCGTGCTCGAGGCGATCGAAAAAGCAGCCAACACCGGCAAGATCGGCGACGGCAAGATTTTCGTGTTCGACCTCGAGAAGGTCGTGCGCATACGCACCGGCGAAACAGACGCCGCGGCGATCTAGGGAGACATAACAATGAAGAAGCTGATTGCAGTCCTTTCCATGCTCGCACTGTTCGCCGTGGCGGGCGGTGCCGGCGCCCAGGACAAGGACAAGGCGCCCGAGAAGGCCGCTGCCGAAGCGAAGGCCGAGCCCGCGAAGGCGGAAGCCAAGGCCGACGCCAAGAAGGAAGAGGCCAAGGGCGAAGAGAAGAAGGAAGAAGCCAAGCCCGCGCCGACGCCCAACAAGGGCGACGTGGCGTGGATGCTGACTTCGACCGCGCTGGTGCTGATGATGAGCGTGCCGGCCCTGGCGCTGTTCTACGGCGGCATGGTGCGCTCGAAGAACGCGCTGTCGATGATGATGCAGGTGTTCGTGGTGTTCTCGCTGGTCACCGTGCTGTGGTGCATCTACGGCTACAGCCTGGCCTTCACCGAGGGCAACGCCTACTTCGGCGGCTTCGACCGGCTATTCCTGAACGGCACCTTCGACGCGGCCAAAGGCGAGTTCGCGATGGCTGCGACCTTCTCCAAGGGCGTCGTCATCCCCGAGCTGGTGTTCGTGGTGTTCCAGGCGACCTTCGCGGCGATCACCTGCTGCCTGGTGCTGGGCGCCTTCGCCGAGCGCGCGAAGTTCTCCGCGGTGCTGCTGTTCATCACCCTCTGGTTCACCTTCAGCTACGCGCCGATCGCGCACATGGTGTGGTTCTGGATGGGACCGGACGCCTACACCGATCCGAAGCTGGTGGACGAGCTGACCGCCAAGGCCGGCCTGATCTGGCAGTGGGGCGCGCTCGACTTCGCCGGCGGCACGGTGGTGCACATCAACTCCGGCGTCGCCGGCCTGGTGGGCGCCTACGTGATGGGCAAGCGCATCGGCTACGGCAAGGAAGCGATGGCGCCGCACAACGTCACGCTGACGATGATCGGCGCCGCGCTGCTGTGGACGGGCTGGTTCGGCTTCAACGCCGGCTCGGCGCTCGAAGCCAACGGCACGGCCGCACTCGCCTTCGTCAATACCTACCTGGCGACGGCCTGCGCGGTACTGTCGTGGATCCTCGGCGAGGCGATCTTCAAGGGCAAGCCCTCGATGCTGGGCGCCGCTTCCGGCGCGGTCGCCGGACTGGTGGCGATCACCCCGGCCGCCGGCAACGTCGGCGTGGGGGGCGCGTTCGTGATCGGCCTCGGCGCCGGCCTGGTGTGCCTGTGGGGCGTCAACGGCCTGAAGAAGCTGCTCGGGGCCGACGACTCCCTCGACGTGTTCGGCGTGCACGCGCTGGGCGGGATCTTCGGCGCGCTCATGACGGGGATCTTCAACTCCCCGTCGCTGGGCGGGCCGGGCTACGTGGCCGACTGGGTCACCGGCAAGGTCATCACTGCCGCGGAGTATTCCATCTCCGGCCAGCTGTGGATCCAGTTCAAGGGCGTCGCCCTCACCTTCGTCTGGTCCGCGGTGGTGGCGTTCATCTGCTACAAGATCGTCGACCTGATCATCGGCCTGCGCGTGCCGGAAGAAGAAGAGCGCGAAGGCCTGGACGTGACCTCGCACGGCGAGGCCGCCTACCGCATGTAAGTCAGCGGATGTAAGAGTTCCTCCTGGTAATTCAGGGGCGCCTCGGGCGCCCCTTTTTTTTGCCCGCGCCGGTCGCCCGCCTAGGCGCCGATCTTGCCGAGCAGCGCGAGCAGCTGGCGCCGTTCGGCGGCCGACAGCCGCGCGGCGATGCGCCGCTCGTGGCGCGCGATGGCGCGCAGCGCGCGCGCCAGCAGCGAGCGCCCGGCGCGCGTCAGCCACAGGCCGTTGGTGCGCCGGTCCTCGCCGCGCCGGCGCTCGATCAGGCCGCGGCCTTCCAGCTGGTCCAGAACGCCGACCATGGTCGAGCGGTCGCGCTGGGCGGACTCGGCGAGGCGGCTTTGCGTGATGCCCGGATTGGCGTCGATGGTGATCAGCAGGCCGACCCGGCCCGGCGACAGTCCCTGCACGCTGGCGGCGAAGTCGCGGAACACCGCCTGCTGGGCGAGGCGCAGCCGGTAGCCGAGCAAATGCGGCAGTGCGCCGGCATCGAGAGGGGGGCCCGAGCGATCCTTGCGGGGAGTTTGTTTGGAACCCAAACAATTTGACCTTGCAACGGCGGCGACGCTAGGATCGTAGGCGAAAACCCCGGCCACCGGCAAGGAAACCGCCTGAACGCAGTAGAGCATTTTCTCGGCCCCGCGGCGCTGGAGCGGCACGGCGCGCGCGCGGCGCTGATTTGCGGCGATCAGGTGGTGAGCTACGCCGCCCTGGCCGCCGAGGTGGCGCGCGCGGCCAACGCCCTGCGCGCGCTGCACGTCTCCCCCGGCGACCGCGTTCTCCTGCTGATGCGGGACACGCCGGAGTTCGCCGCCGCCTGGCTGGGCACGGTGCACGCGGGCGCGGTCGCGATCGCGCTCAACACCAGGCTCTCCGAAGCCGAATACCGGCATGCGCGCGCCGACAGCGGCGCCCGCCTGGCGATCATCGAGGACGTATTTGCCTGGGCGCGTCCCGACCTGACCGCGGAAGAAGCGAGCGAAGGCAACCTGGCCATCGCGGGCGCGAGCACCGGACCGGCGCTTTCCTGGCGCGAAGCGCTGGCGCGCGCGGTACCCGTGGCCACGCCCTATGCCGCGCACCCGGACACGCCGGCCTTCTGGCTGTATTCCTCAGGCACCACCGGAAAGGCCAAGGGCATCATTCATGCGCACCGCAGCCTGCTGCAGGCCGGCCGCGGTCAGCGCGAGGTCGTGGGCCTCGCGGCCGGCGAACTCAGCTTCACCACCTCGAAGCTGTTCTTCGCCTATGCCCTGGAGCACGGTTTGCTCGGCCCGCTCGCGATCGGCGCCACCGCCATCCTGGAACCGGAATGGCCCAACGCCGAAACCGTGCTCGCGTTGATCGCGCGGCACCGTCCGGCCACCGTGTTCAGCGTGCCGACGTTCTATCGAAATTTACTTGCGCTGGGCGCGGAGCGCCTGGCGCCGTTGCGCGCAGTGCGGCGCTTCGTTGCCGCGGGCGAGCGGCTGCCGGCGCCGCTCATCGAACAATGGCGCACGGCCACCGGCGCAGAGATCCTCTCGCTCTACGGCATGTCCGAAACGTTCTGCGCCTGCATGGTCACGCCGCCCGGCAGTTCAAACGGCGCGCGCACCGGCAAGCTGCTGGCGGGCGTCGATGCGCAGCTGAAAGCGACCGAAGGCGGCGATGCCGCCGAGGGCGCAAGCGCCGAACTGTGGCTGCGCCACCCGGGCCTTGCGCTGGGCTACGCCAACCGGCCGGAGCAGACCGCGGCGCAGTTTCGCGACGGCTGGTTCTGCACGCGGGACCTGTTCAGCCGCGATGCGCAGGGCTTCTTTCTGCACCAGGGCCGCTCCGACGAACTGCTGAAAGTCGCCGGGCAGTGGGTGCAGCCGCGCGAACTCGAGGAAGCGGTCGCCGGCGACCCCGCGATCGCCGAGGTCGCCTGCGTGCAGGTGACGGACGGAGAGGGTGTCGAGCGCCTGGCGCTGTTCGTGGCGGCACGCGGGGAGGCGGCCCAGGCGCTCGCCGCCGCGGGCAAGGTCTGCGACGAAAAGCTGCCGCGCTTCAAGCGGCCGAAATGGATCCGCGCGGTCGCCGAACTGCCGCGCACCGCGACCGGCAAGATTCAACGTTTCAAGCTGCGCGAGTTGCTCGAGAGCGAACTAACCGGGAAAAACTAGCCCGACCCCGCGCTATTGCGCGGCGATCAGGCTGGCGAGGAAGTCCGGATCCTTGCGCAGGCGCTCCGATGGCCCGTCGTAGACGATGCGGCCGCGGTCCATCACCGCGGTGCGCGCGGAGAATTCCAGCGCCACCCGGCTGTTCTGCTCCACCAGCACGATGGCCAGGTCGCCCTCGCTGCGCAGGCGCAGCAGCACCTGCATCAGCGCCTGCACGATCACCGGCGCCAGGCCCTCGGTGGGTTCGTCCATCAGCAGCACCGAGGGATTGGTCATCAAGGCGCGCGCGACCGCCAGCATCTGCTGCTCGCCGCCCGAGAGCTGGGTGCCGGCGTTGGACAGGCGCGCGCGCAGGTTGGGAAACAGGTCGAATACGCGCTCGGCGTTCCAGCGGCCCGGGCGAGCGCAGATCTCCAGGTTTTCCTGCACCGTGAGCGACGGGAAAATCTCGCGCTCCTGCGGCACGTAGCCCAGGCCGGCCAGCGCGCGCGCATGGGGCGGTCTCGAGGTGATGTCGCGGCCGCCAAGCGAGATGCGCCCGCCGTGCAGCGTGGTGTGGCCCATCAGGGTTTCCAGCAGCGTGGACTTGCCTACGCCGTTGCGGCCGATGATCGACAGGCTCTCGCCCTGCGCGAGCGCGAGATCCACGCCTTCCAGCACGTGCGTCTCGCCATAACCGGCCGAGACACCTTTCAACTGGAGTGACTCAGCCATCGAGCGCTGTCCCGAGGTAGATCGCGCGCACGTCGCCATTGGCGGCGATCTCGGCGGGCGTGCCCTCGGCGAAGACCGCGCCGCTCACCAGCACCGTGATGCGCTCGGCGAAGCGGAACACCAGGTCCATGTCGTGCTCGATGATCAGCACCGCGATGTCCTTGGGCAGCGTGGCGATCGCATCCAGCAGGATGTGGCTCTCGGCGCTGGGGATGCCCGCGGCCGGCTCGTCCAGCAGCAGCACGCGCGGCTGCAGGCCGAGCGCGATGGCGATCTCGACCAGCCGCTGCCGGCCGTAGGGCAGTTCGACGATCCTGCGGCCGGCGTCCTCGCCCAGCTTGAGCATGTCGATCAGGCGCGCGGCCTCCGCGAGCACGTCCGCGCGCCTGCCCGCGGCGCGCAGCATGTCCCCGCCCACGCCCAGCCGTTCGGACACCGCGATGCAGACGTTCTCCTGCACCGTCAGGCCGCGGAACAGCTGGTTGATCTGGAAGGTGCGGGCGATGCCGCGCTTGACGCGCCTGGCCTGCGCCAGCGCGGTCACGTCCTCGCCTTCCAGCAGTACGCTGCCGCGCGAAGGCAGCAGCACGCCCGTCAGCAGGTTGATGAACGTGGTCTTGCCTGCGCCGTTGGGCCCGATGAGCGCGTGGCGAGCGCCGCGCTCGAGGCGGAAATTGACTTCGCGCGCGACTTCCAGCGCACCGAAGTTCTTGCACAGGCCGCGGGTCTCCAGCATTGATGCTCGCGTGCCGCTCGCAGGCATCGCTTCGCTCACTTTCCCGCCCCGCGCATTTGTCCCACCCAGCGCCGCCGCAGCGCGTCCACCATGCCCAGCACGCCGTCGCGCGCGAACAGCGCGACCACGACCAGCGTCACGCCCAGGCCCAGCTGCCAGGCCGTCGGATAGGCCTTGGCGAGCACGTGCTCGAGCAGCATGTAGGCGAGGGCGCCGACGAACGCGCCATAGAGACGGCCGTAGCCGCCCAGGATCAGCACGATCATCACGCCGGCGGAGCGCTCCAGGCCGAGCACCGCGAGGTTCACGTAGCCGTTGGCCTGCGCGAACAGCGCGCCCGCCACGCCCGCAAGCGCCGCGGAAATCGTATAGGCGATGACCTGGCGCACGCGCACCGGCGCGCCGACCGCGTGCATGCGCAGCAGGTTTTCGCGAACGCCGGTCAGGCTCTGCCCGAAGGAGGAATACACCAGCGTGCGCACGACGATGAAGCTGGCCAGCAAAACCGCCAGCGCGTACAGGTACTGCGATTTGTAGTAGAGCACGTCGAAACCGAACAGGCCGAGGATCTTGCCGAACGAAAGGCCGGGCATGCCGTCGAATCCGCCGGTCCACTCCGCGCCCATGTTGGCGGCCTGCTCGAGCAGCGCCATGGTGCAGAGCGTCAGCATCAGCAGCGCGAGGCCGTGCGTGCGCAACAGCACCAGCCCGCTGGCCAGGCCGATCGCCCCGGCCACCAGCGCGGCGGCGAGCAGTCCGGAGAGCGGCTCGTTCCAGCCCCAGTGCATCGCCATCATGCCGACCGTGTAGGCGCCGGCGCCGAAGAACGCCGCATGTCCCAGCGTGACGATGCCGGCGTAGCCCAGTACCAGATCGAGCGAAAGCGCGAACAGGATCGTGACCAGCACCTGCGTGCCGAAGGCGAGGTAATTCGGGAACGCGAAGAAGCAGGCGAGCGCCGCGACCCACGGCAGTGCTTCCCACCATCGCAGGCGGTGGCGCCGCGCGAGTTCGGTCGCCGGGTCCATCAGAGGCCCTTTTTCCCGAACAGGCCCTGCGGACGCGCCAGCAGCAGGATCAGCGTCAGCGCATAAATGAACAGGGTGCCGCCTTTTGGAAAATAGATCTTCAACACGAAGTCGAGCACGCCGATCAGCATCGCCGCGAAGAACACGCCGCTGATGCGCCCGAGTCCGCCGACCGCCACCACGATGAGGAAGTAGACGAGATAGCGGAACGGATACTGCGGATCGAGGCCGAGGATCTCCGCGCCCAGGCCGCCGCCCATCGCCGCCAGGCCGCTGCCCAACGCGAAGGTCAGGGTAAACAGGCGGCCGACGTCCACGCCCATCGACTGCGCCATGCGCCGGTTGTCGACCGCCGCGCGGATGCGCGCGCCGATGCGCGTGCGTTCGAAACCGAACAGCAGCGCCAGCATCAGCACGGTGCCCGCCACGATCAACGCCAGGCTGTAGGTCCGGTAGGACATGAAACCGAGGTCGGTCTGGCCGCTCAGCCACCCGGGCAACTGCACGGTCTGCGTTTCCGGCCCGACGCCCAGGGTCACCGCGGCGATCAGCGCGAAGTTCAGGCCGATGGTCAGCAGCACCTGGTCGAGTTCGCGCGCGCGGTACAGCGGGGCGTAGAGCAGGCGCTCAAAAACGACGGAGATCGCCGCCACCGCGACGAAGCCGAACAGCAGTGCAGCGGGGAACGGCAACCCCCAGTGCTTCATCGAAAGCACGATCGCGTAGCCGCCCAGCATGGCGAAGCTGCCGTGCGCCAGATTCACGAAGCCCATCAACCCCATCGTCACCGACAAGCCTACGGAAACGACGAACAGCACCATGCCGGCGGCCATGCCGCCCAGCAGGATGCTGATCAGGCTGTTCAGGTCCATAAAAAGAAACCGCCGCCCCGGCGGTTTCCCCGGGCGGCGGCTGGATACGGCGTCAGGCGTTCCGCTATTGCTTGCAACGTCCCTCGGCCAGCTCCTTGCACATGTCCTTGACGGCGGTGATGACCCCGATGTTCTTCTGGTACAGGCGGCCGTCCTTCTTGACGAGTTCGCTGAGGTACTCGTTCATCACGATGTCGCGCGTGCGCGGGTCGATGGAGATCGGGCCGCGCGGGCTGTCGTACTTCCAGCCCCTGAGCGCATTGATGGCGGCGTCCGGATCGATCTTGCCCTTGAGCGTGGTCACCACGTGCGCGATCGCCGCCATGCCATCGTAGCCCTGCACGCCCATGAAGTCCGGCGTCGAGTTCGGGCCGTACTCCTTTTTCCAGGCCGCGACCAGGCGCTTGTTGATGGGATTGTCGAGATCGGCGTTGTAGTGGTGGATGGTGATCAGGCCCACCGCATTGTCGCCCATCGCCTGCAGCTTGATGTCCTGCGTGATGTCGCCCGGGCCGATCAGCTTGATGCCGGCCGCGCGCATGCCGAGCGCGCCGTAGGTTTTCAGCACGCCAAGCGCATGGTCGCCGGCGGGCACGAAGACGAAGAACACGTCCGGCTTCTTGTCCTTGGCGCGCTGGAAGAAGGGCGTGAAGTCCGGCACCTGGCCCGCGCCACCCATCGGGATTTCATCGATCACCTTGCCGCCATTGGCCTCGAAGCCGCGCTTGAACGCATCCAGGCTGTCCTTGCCGGGAGGGAAATCGGTGTAGCCGATGACCGCGGTCTTCGCCTTGACGATTTTCACGGCGGCCTCGCCCAGCGCGTAGCCGGCGTGCCACATCGAGAAGGACACGCGCGAAATCATCGGCGACAGATTCGTGATCCAGGCGGTGCCGGCGTTCATGATCACCGCCGGCTTCTTGGCTTCGGTGAACAGCGAGGCGGAAGCGATCGCGTCCGGCGAGTATGTGAAGCCGGTCAGGATGTCCACCTTCTCCTGGGCGACGAGTTCCTGCACCGCGACCTTGGCGTCGGCGCCGCTTGGCGATTTCGAGTCGCGCTTGACGATCTCGACCTTGTAGGGGCCGAAGGCCTGCGGGTTGAGCTTCATGAACATCTGCATGCCGCGGTCCGCCTGCTGGCCGAATTCCGCGCCCACCCCGGTGTAGGGCAGCACCACGCCGACCTTCACCGTCTGCGCGGACGCCCCCGCGGAAAGCAGGCCGCACGCGAGAAATGCCGCCGCTGCCAGCGCGCTCGCCGGCCCCCATTTTTTCATCGTCATTCGCTCCTCCAATCGCGGCGATTGCCGCGCCGACAATCCTAATTGAGTCCAGGGGGCCAGACAAGCATGGCACAGTGCACAATACCCCCGCCTGGCGCCGTTCCGGCCGCTGCCGCACTAAAATATCGCCTCTAGCAGGAGACCATCGAATGCCGCATGTGATCCCCCAGTGGGATATCCCTTCGCTCGCAGTCAAGGACTCGAAGGATCTGTTCCCGGTAAGGCGCATTTTCTGCGTCGGGCGCAACTACGTGGAGCACCAGAAGGAAATGGGCGGCGACGGCCGCGAGACGCCGTTCTTCTTCATCAAGTCGGAATTCGCGCTGGTGCCGGGCGGTGGCGAGCTGCATTACCCGGCCAAGACGGCGAATTTCCACTACGAAACCGAAATGGTGGTGGCAATCGCCAAGGGCGGCCGCCGCATCAGCGCCAAGAAGGCGAACGATCACATCTACGGCTACGGCGTCGGCCTGGACATGACGCGCCGGGATCTGCAGCAGCTCGGCAAGGACCACGGCCGGCCCTGGGATTTCGGCAAGAATTTCGACGAAGCGGCGCCCTGCAGTGCGCTGGTGCCCGCGGCGAAGATCGGCCATCCCTCCAAGGGTGCGATCTGGCTCAAGGTGAACGGCAAGGAGCGCCAGAAGGCCGACCTGTCCGACATGATCTGGTCGGTGCCGGAGCAGATTGCCTTCCTGTCGGAGTACTACACGCTCGAGCCGGGCGACATCATCTATTCCGGCACGCCCGCGGGCGTCGGCCCGGTCAAGCCCGGCGACGACATGCACGCCGGCATCGACGGCGTGGGCGAGCTCAAGGTCAAAGTCGTCGCCGCACTTTGAGATCCTCCGGAACCGCAGCAATCGCCGTCTCCGCCGCCGCACTCCTGCTGGCCGGCTGCAGCGCGAACGCGCCGCTGCTTGGCGACGACCCGAAGTCCGCCTGCGAGAGCCTGGCTGCGCAGACGATTGAAGCTGCCCGCATCGCGCTGCCGGGAACGGCAAGCGGGAGCGCGAGCATCGAAAGTGCTACGCTCGTCGCGGCAAGCCCGCTCGCCGTCGCGGAGCGCGCCGCTACGCCTGCAGGAACGATCACGCCCGCGACGCCTCAGCATTGCAGGGTGATCGGCAGCATCGCGCCGCTCAGCGCCGGCGCGGAGCCGATTGCGTTTCAGGTCAACCTGCCGACGCGCTGGAACGGCCGCTCGGTGCAGTACGGCGGCGGCGGCTTCAACGGCGTGCTGATCACCGGTCTCG
>Ga0315910_10002357_pt1 | contig 16647 bp, 19 predicted proteins | sample EdamamesoilMG_FD_204470 | JGI IMG/M metagenome (GOLD analysis project Ga0315910, IMG submission 204470) | Garden soil microbial communities collected in Santa Monica, California, United States - Edamame soil | ecosystem: Environmental > Terrestrial > Soil > Garden | place: USA: California... | reverse complement strand
CTGCACGGCGGTGGCGATGAGGCTCTTGCGGATTTCCAGGTCGCGAACGAACCACTTGAGCGTGAGTTCATCCACCAGCGGCACTACCCCGTAGGCGATCGCGCCGAGCGCGAGCACAAGAGGTACGATGAAGCGAAGCGATAGTCGCATTGGCCGGTGTTCGCGATGACGGGCGATGGGCCGGAGCCCTGCTCGAACCGGATTGTAGTTCGGCAGCGCAGCCCCGATTCGAATTGAGCGCGGCGTGTGCGCGACTGCGAGAAAGCTGGTGGGCTCATGGAACCGTCCGATCCGGCGTTGGTCCAAGGAAACCGTATCCGGCGACAATAACAACCGCACTGCAGCAGCCGGCATGGAGGTACCCTTTTCATGCATGAGATAGCTTGGTTTCTGCCCGCGTGGCCGCTTGCGCTGGAGGAACTGGTGCGCTTTGGTGCGCTGCTCCTCGCTGGCCTGCTCGGCGGAGAGGTGGTGTACCGCGTCGCGGGAATTCCGCGCATCACAGGCTACGTGCTGGTCGGCGTGGCCTGCGGGCCGCACGCGCTCGGCGTCGTGCAGGGGCCGCTCGACGCGGGCGCGCGCGTGTTCATCGATCTTGCGCTTGGCCTGATCGTCTTCGAGCTCGGTCATCGTTTCGATCTCGAGTGGCTGCGCCGCAATCGCTGGCTTGCGCTCGCCGCGCTTGGCGAAAGCGCCGGCGCGTTCTTCGCGATCTATGGCGGTTTGCTGTACTTCGACTATCTGCCGCTGCTCGCAGCGGCCGCGGCCGCAGTCGGCACCGCGACATCCCCCGCCGTCGTGATGCTGGTGTCGCACGAGTTGCGCGCCTCGGGGCAGATCACCGAGCGCATGCTGCTGTTCACTGCGGTCAATTGCGTGTTCGCCTATGTCGCGCTGACGCTGCTGCTGCCGCTGTTGCACCTGGAACACGCGCTCGGCTGGCGCGCGGCGATCCTCCATCCGCTCTACCTGCTGGCGGGCGCTGCGCTGCTCGGGTTCGCTGGCAGCCTGCTGCTGCTCGGCCTCGCCCGGTGGCTGGGCAAGCGTGAAGACCGCCAGTTCATCCTGCTGGTGGCGCTGGTCGTACTGGTGGTCGGTTGCGCGCGCGCGCTGAACCTCCCGGTGGTCGTTGCGCTACTGGCGCTCGGCATGCTGGCGCGCAACCTGGATGACGACCACGTGTTGCTGCCTCTGCGCTTTGGCCATGCGGGGCAGTTGCTGTTCGTGGTGCTGTTCGTCCTGACCGGCGCGGGCCTCGATTTCGGCAACCTCGATACGGTCGGTGCAATCACGGCGGTATTCATCGTCGTGCGCTTCCTCGGCAAGGCGGTCGCCATCCTTGCGCTCGGGCGCCTGTCGGGGCTGCGCGCGGGCGGCGCCGGGCTGCTGTCGCTGTCGTTGCTGCCGATGTCGGGTTTCGCGGTGGTGATGGTCCATGACACAGCCTTCCTGTATCCGCGGTTCGGCGCCGAGCTTGCCGCGGTGGTGCTGTCTGCCGTTGCGGTGCTCGAGATCGCCGGCCCGCTTGCCACGCAATTCGCCCTGAAGCACGCGGGCGAAGCGCATCCCGAGGCCTGAGATGGAATTCGGCGCCTCGCAAAGCCTCAGCGTCGGCATCGAGATCGAGCTGCAGCTGGTGCGCGCGCATGACCGGGATCTTGCGCACGAAGCGGGCGACCTGATCGAGCGCCTGGCGAAGAAGAAGGTGCCCGGCGCGGTCAAGCCCGAAGTCACGCTCAGCATGATCGAGCTGAACAGTTCGATCCAGACCTCGTACGCGGGCGCGCTAGCCGAACTGGAAGAGCAGCGCGCGGTCGTCTGCGAGGCCGCGGGCGTACTCAACCTCGGTGTCAGCGGCGGCGGCGCGCACCCGTTCCACGACTGGTCGGAGCGGCGCGTCTATCCTGCCGAGCGCTTCAAGGCGGTCACGCAGCGCTATGGGTACCTTGCCAAGCAGTTCACGGTGTTCGGCCAGCACATCCACCTCGGCTGCGCCAGCGGCGACGAGGCGGTTTATCTGGTGCACATGCTGACGCGCTACATGCCCCACTTCATCGCGCTTTCGGCGGCCTCGCCGTTCTATCAAGGCGAGGACACCTCGTTCCAGTCCTCGCGCCTGACCGCGGTGAGCGCGTTTCCGCTGTCCGGCCACATGCCGTTCGTTCCCGACTGGGCCGCATTCGTCGAGTATTTCGAGACCATGCGCGGCTATGGCATCGTCGAGGCGATGAAGGATTTTTACTGGGACATCCGGCCCAAGCCCGAGTACGGCACCATCGAGATCCGCGTTTGCGACACGCCGCTCACGGTGCGCCGCGCAGCGCTGCTCGCGGCCTATGCCCAGGCGCTCGCCGCCTGGCTGCTCGAGGAACGCAGCCGCGTGCCGTCGCCGGCCGTCTACCAGGTGAACGCGTTCAACCGTTTCGAGGCTTGCCGCTTCGGCTATATGGGCCAGCTGGTTGATCCGTACGCGCGCACGAAGAAGGTCATCGGCGAGGATATCCTCAGCACCGCGGCAGCGGTGATGCCGCAGGCAGCCCGCCTTGGCTGCGTCGAGGCTGTACGTGAGCTCGCTGAAGGCGTACGGCGCGGGTATTCGGACGCAGGCTGGCTGCGCGCGCGCCTCGCCGCGAGCGGATCGCTGCCGGACGTCGTGCGCGAAGCGGCCGCGCTGTGGGCGAAGCCGAACGCAGCGGCGGCCTAGCGCGCTGCACAAAACCAGGTCGGTCGCCCAGACGCCAGGCACCTCAGCAAGCGCCCATTTCACATCGTGAAGTTGCCTTGCGGAGGGCGCGAGCCGGAGGGTAGAATCACTGCGCTTTTCACCGGGGTCCCAATCCCGCGCTGGAGCAAAACTTCCTAGGAGGAGGCATTCAATGAACAACCAGAAAGAGAAATCCGTCGCTTCGCGCCGCAAGTTCATTTCCGGCGCTGCAGCGGCAACGGCCGGCGCGGCGACCCTCGGGTTCCCGATGATCGCGAAGGCGCAGGGACCGATCAGCATGCGCTGGCAGTCGACCTGGCCCGCGAAAGACATCTTCCACGAGTACGCCAACGATTTCGCCAAGAAGGTCAACGACATGACCGGCGGCGACCTCAAGATCGAGGTCCTCCCGGCAGGCGCGGTGGTGCCGGCCTTCGGCCTTTTCGACGCGGTGTCCAAGGGCACCCTGGACGGCGGCCACGGCGTGCTCGTGTACCACTACGGCAAGCAGAACGCGCTTGCGCTGTGGGGCTCGGGTCCGGCTTTCGGCATGGACGCCAACATGCTCCTGTCCTGGCATAAATACGGCGGCGGCAGGGAACTGCTCTCCAAGCTCTACGCCTCGGTCGGCGGCAATATCGTGTCGTTTCCGTACGGACCGATGCCGACCCAGCCGCTGGGCTGGTTCAAGAAGCCGATCACCAAGGCCGAGGACTTCAAGGGCCTCAAGTTCCGTACCGTCGGCATCTCGATCGACGTGTTTACGGCGCTCGGCGCGGCGGTCAACGCGCTGCCCGGCGGCGAGATCGTGCCGGCGATGGACCGCGGCCTGCTGGATGCGGCCGAGTTCAACAATGCCACCTCGGACCGGATCCTCGGCTTCGCGGACGTTTCCAAGGTGTGCATGCTGCAGAGCTACCACCAGAACGCCGAGCAGTTCGAGATCATGTTCAACAAGACCAAGTTCGACGCGCTGCCGGCCAAGATGAAGTCGATCATCGAAAACGCCGTGGAGGCCTCCTCGCAGGACATGTCCTGGAAGGCGGTGGACCGTTACTCAAAGGATTACTCCGAGTTGCAGACCAAGGACAAGGTGCGTTTCTTCAAGACGCCCGACGCCGTGCTGCAGCGCCAGCTCACCGGCTACGATGCTGCGGCGGCGAAGAAGGCGGAAGGCAACGCCATGTTCAAGGAGATCGAGGCGTCGCAAAAGGCCTTCGCGGCCCGCGCGGTGAAGTGGGACCTCGACACCAACGTCAACCGCCGCATGGCCTATAACCACTACTTCGGCAAGCCCGCCGGCAAGCCCGCGGCGAAGAAGGCCTAACAGCAGGCGAGCAACAGGGCCATCCGGCGAAAGCCGGATGGCTTTTTCTTTATGCAGAAACTCCTCCTTCTCGTCGACAAGATCAGCACCTGGGTCGGCCACGCCTTCTCCTTCCTGATCGTGGCGCTGACGCTGCTGGTCACCTGGGAGGTGTTCTCCCGCTATGTGCTGGACGACCCTCATGCCTGGGCCTTCGACGCCATGAACATGCTCTACGGCACGCTCTTCATGATGGCCGGCGCCTATACCCTGGCAAAGAACGGCCACGTGCGCGGCGACGTGCTGTACGGCTTTTTCCGGCCACGGACGCAAGCGGCCTGGGACCTGCTCCTGTTCATCGTGTTCTTCATCCCGGGCGTCATCGCGCTCACCTACGCCGGGTACTACTACGCCGCCGAATCCTGGGCCATCAACGAGCACTCCAACGTGACCGCGGACGGCCCGCCGATCTACCCGTTCAAGACCGTCATCCCGGTGGCGGGCGCCTTCCTGCTGCTGCAGGGAATCGTCGAGATCATCCGCTGCGCGATCTGCATCAGGCAAGGCGCCTGGCCGTCGCGCGAGGAGGACGTCGAGGAAGTCGACGTCGAGGAATTGAAGAAGATGGTGCACGTCGACGGCAAGGCGGACGGCGGGTGAAGATTCGCAAGGAACTGTGGTTCGGCTTCTCGCTGATGGCGGTGATTCTCGCCACAGTGCTGATCGTCACGCCCTGGAGCCACCTGACCGACGCGCACCTCTCGCGCGAGGACCTCGGCATCTTCGGCATGCTCATGCTGGCGCTGGTGGTGGTCGCAATCATGCTCGGCTTCCCCACCGCGTTCACGCTGATGGGCATGGGCGTGTTCTTCGCCTGGATCGCCTACCGCAACGTCAACCCGGACCTTGCCAACCGCCAGGTGCTGGACCTGATGGTGCAGCGCACCTACGCCGTGATGGCGAACGACGTGCTGATCGCCATCCCGCTGTTCGTGTTCATGGGCTACCTGGTCGAGCGCGCTGCGCTGATCGACAAACTGTTCAAGAGCCTGCATCTGGCGCTGGCGCGCCTACCCGGCTCGCTCGCGGTGGCGACCATCGTGACTTGCGCAATTTTCGCCACGGCCACCGGCATCGTCGGCGCCGTGGTAACGCTCATGGGCCTGCTCGCGCTGCCCGCCATGCTCAAGGCGGGCTACAACATCAAGATCGCCGCCGGCTCGATCACCGCCGGCGGCTGCCTCGGCATCCTGATTCCGCCCTCGGTGCTGCTGATTGTTTACGGCGCCACCGCAGGCGTGTCCGTGGTGCAGCTCTACGCGGGGGCGCTATTCCCCGGGATCATGCTTGCAGCGCTCTACGTCGGCTACGTGATCCTGCTTGCCAAGCTCCGGCCCGGCCTGATGCCGCCGCTTCCGGAGAGCGAGCGGCAAGTGGCGCTGCCGGGCTTCGCTCAGGCGCTTTCCGCTGGCGGCCGCAACGCCGTCATCGGACTGTCCCGCGGGCTGGGCGGTCGGCCGGGCGTCGACCGGCGCACGGTCTGGAAGCAGCTGTTCGTCGCGCTTCTGCCGGCCCTGCTGATCGTCGGTGTACTGACGATCAGCTATCGCGCCGCGACCGCTCCGGTCGAGACGACCGATACTTCCGGGCTGGAGGAGTCGGGCATCGCAGCGCCCGCCGAGGATTCCGCCGAGCCGGCAGATGCCGGCGGTCTCCAGGAGCCGGAGGGTGCCGAGGAGGGCGGGTTGCAGGAGCCCAAGGACGACGAGGCGAAAGCGGCGTCCGAACCGGCGCAGCCAGAGGCGGCCGCGGCGAGTGCCGCCGCGAAGGCCGCGCCGCAGGCGCCTGCCGCCGAGGAACGCCGGCCGGTCCCGGTCTGGTACTGGGTCATGCTTGCCGTTGGCGTCGCCGCAATCGCCCTGACCTATGGGTTGCTCAGCTGGGAGCGGCTGGAAGTATTCAAGATGCTGTTGTCGTCGTTCTTCCCGCTGGCATTGCTGATCCTGGCGGTGCTGGGCTCGATCATGTTCGGGCTGTCCACGCCTGCCGAGGCCGCCGCGGTGGGTGCTTTTGGCGGCTTCCTGCTGGCCGGCGCGTACCGCTACGTCACGCACCTGGGCGGCCCGGCGGGGGGCGGCGCCGCGTGGACCACCGTCAGGGAGATGGGAACGATCGTGAAGGAATCGTCCTTTCTCACCGCCAAGACCAGCGCCATGGTGTGCTGGCTGTTCGTCGGCTCGTCCATCTTTTCCGCGGCCTTCGCGCTGCTCGGCGGCCAGGACCTGGTCGAGAGGTGGGTGCTGTCGCTGGGCCTGACCCCGTTCCAGTTCATGCTGCTCGCGCAGTTCATCATCTTCATCCTCGGCTGGCCGCTGGAGTGGACCGAGATCATCGTCATCTTCATGCCGATCTTCATCCCGCTGCTGCCCAAGTTCGGCATCGATCCGCTGTTCTTCGGCCTGATGGTGGCGCTGAACCTGCAAACGGCGTTCCTCTCGCCGCCGGTGGCGATGGCCGCGTTCTACCTGAAGGGCGTAGCGCCCAAGCATGTGACGCTCAACCAGATTTTCGCCGGCATGATGCCCTTCATGGGCATCCAGGTCGTGGCGATGGCGCTGCTGTATGCCTGGCCCGATATCGGCCTGTGGCTGCCGAGCGTTCTTTACGGCCGCTGAGCCGCGGCGATGGACACAGGCAAGCTATGGCAGTTGTCGGCGGCTGAGGCCGCCCGGCTGATCGCCGGCGGCACGCTCACCTCGGAAGAACTGGTGAGCGTATGCGTGGAATGCGTCCGCGCGCTGGAACCCAAAGTGCAGGCCTGGACGTTCCTCGACGAGGAACACGCGCTTGCGCAGGCGCGCCGCGCCGACGAACTCAAGCGCTCGGGACAGCCGATCGGCCCCCTGCACGGCGTGCCGGTGGGGTTGAAAGACATTATCGACACCGCAGACATGCCGACCGAGAACGGCTGCGCGCTGCACAAAGGGCGCGCGCCGCGCGACGATGCGGCGGTAGCAAAGCGGCTGAAAGCCGCCGGGGCGGTGATTCTCGGCAAGACCGTCACCACGGAATGCGCCTATTTTTCCCCTGGCAAGACGCGCAATCCGTGGAATCCGGAGCACACGCCAGGAGGCTCGTCGAGCGGGTCAGCGGCCGCCGTGGCAGCCGGCATGGTGCCCCTGGCATTGGGCAGCCAGACCAACGGCTCGACCATCCGCCCCGCGGCGTTCTGTGGCGTATATGGATTCAAGCCCACGCACGGACTGATCCCGCGTACCGGCGTGCTCGAGCTTTCGCGCACGCTCGACCATGTCGGGCTGTTCGCGCGCACGCTCGAAGACCTTGCGCTGCTCGGCGCAGAACTGACGGGCTACGACGAAGGTGATCCCGATACGCGACTGCGTGCGCGCATCCCGTTTGGCGAGATTCTCGCGCAGGAACCCCCGATCGAGCCAATGCTCGCCTTCGTAAAGACGCCGCACTGGGAACGCTGCGACGAGGAGACCAAACAGGCATTCGCCGAACTGCAGGAAGCGCTCGGCGATCGCGTGGAGGAAGTCGAGCTGATGCCCTCGGCTGCGGACGCCTGGTCCTGGCACCAGACGATCATGGATACCGAGATGGCGCACAATTTCGAGCGTGAGTGGACGCAGGGCCGCGAGCAACTCTCGCTGCAGCTGCGCACGCTCATCGCGCGCGGCCGTGAGATCAAGTCGGTGGACTACCTGCGCGCGCGGCGCGCGATCGCAGGCGTGGTCGGCAGTTTCGACGAGCTGTTCATGGAGCGCTACGACGCGATTCTCACGCCGGCGGCGTTGGGCACGGCCCCCAAAGGGCTGGACGCGACCGGAGATCCGTCGCTTTGCTCGTTGTGGACGCTGTGCGGGATGCCGGCGGTATCGCTGCCCCTGATGCGCGGCAGCAACGGCCTGCCGCTCGGCGTGCAGCTCGTGGGCCGCCGCGATTTCGACGCACGGCTATTGCGCACGGCGCGCTGGCTGGTCGGGAAAGTCTCCGCGGAGTAGGCGGATATGGGTAGTGCTGCGCGGGCGAAGAATCGCGCCCGTTAAGGCGCCGCCGCGATCGCCCTGAGAACGCGCAACTCTTCCTGCATGCGGGCGACCTCACTGCGATCTGCGAAGGCGAGCACCCAGTGCGTCTGTCGGCCTTCGACACCGTGCACCATGCCGATCGACAATTCGACTTCCACTGCGGCGCCGTTTTTTTGACGCGCGCGCATGCGCAGGCGCGCTGGCGCCTCGCTGAACATGCCGGCTGCGCCTTCGTCCTCGGGAAACAGCAGCGTGATGATCGGGCGTCCCACGACTTCATCGGCACGGTAGCCGAAGAACGACTCAAATGCCGGATTGACGTAGGTCAGCGGAAAGCCCTTGGCGACCGCATCGGACAACGCCACAGCGAAGCCGCAGGCGGAGAGCGCCGCCCGGCTGAGCGCGCTGTCTGCGAGCAGGCGCGCAAGCGCCGGTGCCGGTGACCGCCCGTTCGGAATTCTGGCAGGAACTGTCATTGGCCACTTTTGCCATGGCCGGGCCCCGTCTGACAAGGGCCGGACGAGGAGAAAAGCCAGAAAATTCAGTGAGGTGTGACAAACACCACAGAATTAGGCTGCTTTGCTGGCCGTGCGGGAGAGGGAATAGCAGGTCCGGCGCAGCCGGTTCAGGTTGGCGGTCTCGATGGCTTCGCGCAGGTAGCTCATGTTGGCGTCGATCTCGCGCTGATACAGGCTGGGCCCGTCGAAATGCGCTCCGGCGTAGCGGTCGGCCGCGGCGAGCTTGCGATTGATGCGGTCGCGCGCCACGTATTCATAGAAGCCGGGGGTCTTGTAGATCAGGTCCTCGGGCGACGAATAGCGCACCACTTCGCGCCCGTCGGGCAGCGTTTCGCGCGCGATCGATCCGAGCACGAACTCTTCGTAGAGGAACTCGCGGCACTTCTCCAGGTACATGCGGTCCGACATCTGGCCGATCAGGTCGGCGGTGCCGACCATGCAGCCAAGCATGCGGTCCTTCGGTTCCGCAACCTTGATGTCGTCGACGTCCATCTCGTAGCCGGTGAAGTGCACCAGGCGGGCGGCGGTCTGCGCTTCCGCTTCGTAGCCGATGGTCGGCAGGTAGCGCGAGACAAAATCGGCGCTGCGACTGACATGCACCTTGGTGAATACGGCACCGTTCTCGACGTGCGACTCGGAGGCCCTGCGCATGTAACCGGAGTCGTGCAGCAGTGCAATGACCACGCCGAGAATCGCGCGCCTTGCGCCCAGCGCATCGGCACCGGCGTGGATCCGGTCATGTCCATCGACGAGCCGCGCCATGGCGAGCGTCATGTCCAGCGTGTGGCGCGCGTCATGGTAGAGCGTGTCGCAGCCCAGGTAGCCCGGAAACCTGCCTGCGAACAATAGATTGACGTCGTCGAAGGCGCGCGCGAGCGGCGCCAGATCCGCGCCAGGGTAGCGGGCCGCGAACAGCGTGGCGACCGCGTCACGAACCTGCCCGGAGTCCTCGACATTGATCCGGTTGGTGACGTCGTTCTGGTTGAGGCGGGGTCGCATCGTCTACAGGGCATCCAGCCGAGTATCCAGCCGAAAATTATCCGCGTTCGGCTGAGGTCCCCGCAAGAGTAATTTTCCCCTTATCGAACAGAACCTTACAACAAAACGGGAGCCGGCCGGTAAGCCGGGTTCTGTGGCAGGGGTCCCCGAAGGGGCCCCCCGGCAGCCATTCCTCTAGGCCCTTGATTGCTCAAGAGCTCAAGCCACCTACCCGCAGGCTTCGGTCGAGCCGACCTGTGTGTGTTGCCACACGCGCCTGCCTATTTGGTGTTGCTCCGGATGGAGGTTGCCGCGTTTCACCCGCACGGTTGCCCGTGCGACTCGTCTCTGTGGCCCTTTTCGTCGCCTTGGCGCCGCTTGCGCAGCGCGTATACGCGCCGGGCCGTTAGCCCGCATCCCGCTCTCTGGAGCCCGGACTTTCCTCTGCCCCTTGCGGTGCAGCGGCTGCCTGGCCGACTCCCGCAACGATTTTACCGCGCTGCAGCGGACGGAAGTACCTTTCGTCCGAGTAAAAGGCGGCCTGCCCGCTGCCCGGAAACCAGCCGGGGTAGCCAAGAACGGGCAGCGGCGCCAGGTCGCGAGGCGATTTTCCATTCGTCGCGAGCCAGTTCGCCGCCTGCTCATCCAGGTCGCGTTTCGGATCCGCGAACAGCACTTTGCAGGTGATCCCCGGATGGGGGTCGAGTGCCTGCTCCAGCACGGCATGGCCGACGACCGTAACGCGAAAATCCTGGTGATGGCGAAGAAACAGGTCCTGCCACCTTGCGTTCCGAATCAGCAATTCGCTTGCAGCGTCGCCCGAGACAATTGCGCCGCCTTCATCGAAGATGGTCAGCATGTCGCGCAGCCTGCCGCGCTTGCCGTTCTCGCGAGGGATTTCTGCCGCGTGCATCGCGTTGATCCGCGCCTTGGTTTTCGGGAACGCCAGCCAGGCAAGCGCGTTGAACAGGTCGTGCTTGTTGTCGGAACGGGTCTGGACGCGACCGGTCTCGTACAGATGCACTTCATAGTACGGATCGGACGGCGAGGGCGGCACGAAGTGGATGGGTTCTCCACTTTCGGTCTTCAGATCTTGCTCTTTCGACAACGCGTTCAGAAGATCCAGCGAAGGCGCATGGCCGATCCGGTCGACCCACCGCCTCACCGAATCGAAAATCGGATGAGCTAAGCCAGCTTCCACGGAACCGTCTCGCCGGCGCGCAGGGGCACCAGTTCTTCCTTGCCGAAGCGAATCGTTTGCGGCACGGTCCATTCCTCGCGCACCAGGGTGACGCTGCCCTTGTTGCGCGGCAGGCCGTAGAAGTCCGCGCCGTGATGGCTGGCGAAGCCTTCCAGTTTGTCGAGCGCGCCGGCCTCCTCGAAAGCCGCCGCGTAGAGTTCGAGCGCGGCGTGTGCCGTGTACACGCCAGCGCAGCCGCAGGCCGCCTCTTTCTCCTTGCGCGGATGCGGTGCGCTGTCGGTGCCGAGAAAGAACTTCGGGTTGCCCGAGATCGCGGCCTCGACCAGCGCCTCGCGATGCTCCTCGCGCTTGAGCACCGGCAGGCAGTAGTGATGCGGGCGGACGCCGCCCAGGAACAGCGCGTTGCGGTTGAGCAGCAAATGGTGCGCGGTGATCGTCGCGCCGACGTTCGCGCCGGTCACTTCGACGTACTGCACGGCATCGCGCGTGGTGATGTGCTCGAGCACGATTTTCAGGTCGGCGAAGCGCTCGACCGTCGGGCCCAGGATTTCCTCGATGAACGCCTTTTCCCGGTCGAACACGTCCACCGCGGGGTCGGTGATCTCGCCGTGGATCAGCAGCGGCAGGCCGAGCTGCTCCATCTTCTCCAGCGCCGCAAAGCAGCGCGATATGCGCGTCACGCCCGCATCCGAATTCGTTGTGGCTCCCGCCGGGTAGAGCTTGACACCATGCACGCGGCCCGAGTGCTTGGCGCGCGCGATCTCTTCGACCGGCGTATTGTCGGTGAGATACAAAGTCATCAGCGGTTCGAACTCGGCCCCCGCCGGCAGCGCGCCGAGGATGCGCTCGCGGTAGTGCAGGGCCTCCTGGGTGGTGCGCACCGGCGGCCGCAGATTCGGCATCACGATCGCGCGCGCAAACTGCCGGGCCGTATCCGCGAGCACCGAAGCCATCGCCGGGCCGTCGCGCAGGTGCAGGTGCCAGTCGTCCGGCCGGGCGATGGTGATGCGGTCCATGCGCCGGATTTTACTTGGTGTCCTTCAATGCCGACCTGTAGAGCTCGTTTCTCGGCAGGCCGGTGATGCGCGCGGCGAGTTTTGCCGCTTCGCCTGCCGGCATTCGTTCCATCAGGATGCGCAGTACCCGCTCGCCATCAGCCAGATCCGCGCGCTTTTCCTCGCCCGGGCCGAGCACCAGCACAAACTCGCCCTGCTGGCGGTGCGGTCCCTCAGCGAGCCAGGCAGGCGCGTCGGCGAGCGGCATGCGCGCGGTCTCTTCGAACTTCTTGCTCAATTCGCGCGCGATCACGATTTCCCGTTTGGGCCCGAACTTGGCGAGCAAAGCACGCACCGTTGCCAGCACGCGGTGCGGCGCCTCATAGAAGATGACCGGCCAGGACAGGTCCAGGTCTTCGAACGCGTCCTTCTTCTTTGCGGAATGAAAGCCCACGAACAGGAAACGATTGGCGGCGAAGCCAGAGGCCGAATAGGCGGCGACGGCGGCGTTCGGGCCGGGCACCGGCACCACGCGAATCCCTTCACGGTGCGCCGCGGCGACCAGCTGCGCGCCCGGGTCGGAAATGCCGGGCGTGCCGGCATCGCTGACCAGCGCCACGCTGCCGCCTTCGCGCAGGGTGCGCAGCAGCTTCTCCGTCGCCTCGCGTTCGTTGTGCGCGTGCAGCGCCACGGTGCGCGCGTCGATGCCGTGATGCGCGAGCAGGGTGCGCGACGTGCGCGTGTCCTCGCAGGCGACGGTGCCGGCGGCGCGCAGGACCTCGATTGAGCGCGGGCTCGAATCGGCCAGGTTGCCGATCGGCGTGGCGACGACGTAGAGGGTTCCAGAGGCGGGGATCAAGGGCGAGGTCAACCTTGCGCGGCGGCGGACCGTTAAGGTGCCATGAACCGGGCCGGGGCGCGAGCCGAAGAAATTTGTGCGGAGCTGCTGCGCGGCGCGGGGCTGCGCGTGCTGGCGCGCAACTGGCGCTGCCGGCACGGTGAAATCGACCTCGTGGCCGAAGACGGCGGCACGCTGGTGTTCGCCGAAGTGCGCTTCCGCAGCGACCAGCGCTACGGCGGCGCCGCGGAGAGCGTGACGGCCGCCAAGCAGGCCCGGTTGATCGCAGCGGCGCGCCTGTACCTGATGCGCCGTCCCGATGCCGAATGCCGGTTCGACGTGCTGCTTCTGGATTCCCTCGAGGGCAGTCGCATACAGTGGATCCGCAATGCGTTTGCGGCTTAGCGTCCTGGGAATGCAGCTAGGCTTCCTGGGTTTGTTCCTGCCGCTCCCGGTGCAGGGGGAAGGGCCCAGGGTGCAACTCCTCGTGCAAAGCTCGCCCCTGGCCGGCTACAGGTACGGCGAAGGCGCCGAGGTCTGGCCGCTGCTGAAGGAAGGCGACGCGCTCGAGCTGGTGCCGGAGCCCGGCAACGCGCATGACGCGAATGCCGTGCGGGTCGAGTGGCGCGGGCGCAAGCTCGGCTACGTGCCGCGACGGGAGAACGCGGCGCTCGCCTGGGGCCTTGCGCGCGGCACACCGCTGCGCGCGCGCGTGACCCGCCTCGTCGATCATCCGAATCCGGCGCGGCGCGTCGAGTTCGAGATTTACATCGAGTAAAATTTCATCATGGGGCGCGCGGAGAGGGACGCATCGCAGGAGGCGCAGGTTCTGTCGCATTTTGCCGACAGCGCAAGGCTGAAGCAGGACTCCGCGAAAGCCCTCGCGGGGCCGATCGCGCAAGCGATAGTTTTGATGTCCGATTCGCTCAAGGCGGGCGGCAAGGTTCTCGCCTGCGGCAATGGCGGATCGGCCGCCGACGCGCAGCACTTTGCCGCCGAGCTCGTCAACCGCTTCGAGCGCGAACGGCCTGCGCTCGCCGGTTTGGCCCTGACCACGGATTCGTCCGCGATCACGTCGATCGGCAACGACCACGGCTACGAACGGGTGTTTGAGAGGCAGCTGCGCGCGCTCGGCAGAAAGGGCGACGTGCTGCTGGCGATCTCGACCTCGGGAAATTCGCCTAACGTGCTGGCGGCGATGCGCGCGGCGCGGGAACTCGGCCTGCGGATCGTTGCTCTAAGCGGCAACGGCGGCGGCAAGATGGCCGGGCTACTGGGCGATGGCGACGTGCAGGTGTGCGTGCCCCATACGCGCACCATGCGCATCCAGGAGGTGCACCTGTTGGCACTGCACTGTTTTTGCGACGGCATCGATACGCAGCTTTTCGGAGAAAAAACATGAAGAAAAACCGTTTCCCAGGAATCGTGCTGCTGGCGCTTCTGCCCGCGCTGCTGTTGCAGGGGTGCGTGGGCGTAGCGGTCGTCGGCGCCGGCTCTGCGGCGCTTTCCGCGTTCGACCGGCGCACCACCGGCGTACAGATCGAAGACGAACGCATCGAGCTGGTTGCCTCGAACCGCTCCGGGGAAAAGTTCGGCGACAAGGCGCACATCAACATCACGTCCTACAACCGCAACGTGCTGCTCACGGGCGAAGTCGCCGACGCGGCGTCAAAGGACGAGGTCGAGAAAATCGTCCGCGGTGTGCCCAACGTCCGCGGCATCACCAACGACCTCACGGTCGGCCCTCTCCCGTCGATGAGCGCGCGCGCGAACGACGCCGGAATAACCGGCAAGGTGAAGGCCCGCTTCGTGGATGCCGGCAAGTTCAACGCGGTGCATGTGAAGGTGGTGACCGAGGCTGCGGTGGTTTACCTGCTTGGCATCGTCACCGATGTCGAGGCCAACGACGCAGTCGAGGTTGCGCGCACTACCGGCGGGGTACGCAAGGTGGTGAAGATATTCGAATATTGCAAGGCGAGCGATCCAGCCTGCGCGCCGCGCGACAAGCCCAAGGCCGAGGAACCGAAAAAATAGACGCTGACCCTCGCTTGGGATTCGAAGCGAAGATCCGCCGGCCGGCCGACGCCTCGAGTTGGGCGTCGACCCTGCCGCGACCGCTGGTGTTCACCAACGGCGTTTTCGACCTGCTGCACCGGGGCCACGTGACCTATCTCGCGCAGGCACGTGAACTGGGCGCCAGCCTGCTGGTCGCGCTGAACAGTGACGACTCCGTGCGCCGGCTCGGCAAGGGCGAGGGACGTCCGGTAAACGGACTCGAGGACCGCCTGGCGGTGATCGCTGCTCTGGAATCGGTGAATGCAGTGACCTGGTTTGACGACGATACGCCGTCGGCATTGATCGAACTGCTGCGTCCAGAGGTGCTGGTGAAGGGCGGCGACTGGCCGGTGGAGCAGATCGTCGGCAGGAAGGAAACACTCGCGCGCGGCGGTCGCGTGCTGTCGATCCCGTTCCAGCACCAGCGCTCCATCTCTGCGCTGCTCGAAAAAATCAGGAAAACCTGAGTTCAAAACAGATCGCGCCCGGCGTCGGGGTCGCCAGGTAGGGCCCCGTTTCACGGAATCCGAGGTCGCGGTACAGCGCGATCGCGGGCGCGAGCTTGGGCAGCGTATCGAGAACGACCCGCGCATAGCCCAGTCGCCGGCCGGCGTGGATGACCTCGAGCGCCAGGCGCCGGCCCAGGCCGCTGCCCCGATAGCGTTCGCGCACGTACATCCGTTTCATTTCGCCGGTGGTCGGATCGACGCGCCGCAGCCCCACGCAGCCAGCGGCGTCATCCCCGTCGCGGGCGATCCAGAGCAGGCCGCCCGGGGGCGCATAGGCCCCGGGCAGCGCGTCGAGCTCCTGGTCGAAATTCTGAAAACAAAGCGCCTCGGCGACCAGGCCGGCGTATTCGCCAAACAGGATGCGGACATCGGTGAGATCCGGCGCGGTGGCGGCGGGCGCGATTTTCAGCACCAAAGCATTCTACAATTCGTCCCACCGCCATGCGGCTACACCAGCTCAAGATCGATTTCGCGGCAGAGCAGGACCGGATGCTGATGCTGATCGCCGCGAGCGAGAAGGTCGAAGTGCGCATGTGGCTGACGCGGCGTTTCGTCAAGCTGCTCTGGCCGCTGCTCGTGAAGCTTGCCGAGGAAGCGAGCCCGCGCATCCGCACGCAGCCCAACCCCGAGGCGCGCAAGGCCCTGCTCAACATCGAGCACGAACAGGCCGTGTCGAAAGCAAACTTCGCGAAACCCTACGACGACAGCGCGCGCGCCACGCCGCTGGGCGCCGAACCGCTGCTGCTCGCGCGCATTCAGACCGGGCACGATCCGAACGGCCATCCGGTCCTGGCAATGCATCCTTCCGAAGGCCAGGGCGTCACCCTTACGCTCGACCCGGTGCTGCTGCACTCGGTCTGTCGTTTGCTGCAGGCAGCGGTCAAGAAAAGCGACTGGGACATGGAACTCAAGCTCCCCGGTGTCGAGCCTCAGGATGTCCAGCCCGAGCGCAGCCGGCGCACGATCAACTGAGCCGACATGAATCTGGCTGCATCCATGCAGGAAAGGGTCAAGGGGCTGCTGCCGGAGTTGCTGGGCATCGAGTTCGTCGACGTGACCCCGGACAAGGTCGTCGCCGGGCTCACGGTCCGCAAGGACCTGTGCACCATCGGCGACAACCTGCATGGCGGCGCCATCATGGCGTTCGCCGACACCCTCGGCGCGGTGGCTGCGATCCTCAACATGCCGCAGGGCGCGCGCACCACGACCATCGAGTCGAAGACCAACTTCATCGGCGGCGTGCCGCTCGGCAGCCGGGTCACGGGCGAATCGGTGCCGGTGCACAAGGGGCGCACGACGGTGGTCTGCCAGACCACGCTGCGTTCCGAGGCCGGCAAGCTGGTCGCCCTCGTGACACAGACGCAACTTGTGATACCTCCATAGGGGTATAATTCGACCCCTTTAGTTTTCAAGGTGTTACGTCATTAGTTCAGGTTTCGAAAAACTCGGCTTGATCCCGCCGCTGCTGCAGGCGGTCAAAGACCTCGGCTA
>Ga0315910_10002356_pt1 | contig 16653 bp, 12 predicted proteins | sample EdamamesoilMG_FD_204470 | JGI IMG/M metagenome (GOLD analysis project Ga0315910, IMG submission 204470) | Garden soil microbial communities collected in Santa Monica, California, United States - Edamame soil | ecosystem: Environmental > Terrestrial > Soil > Garden | place: USA: California... | reverse complement strand
GCGCTCTTCAGGAACAGATCTACTTCAACGATCTACCGCTTCTCGCGCGCGCGCTCGGCGTCGATCCGCGCGCCACGCTGCTGAAGGGCCTCTCGAACTACCTGTGCCGGCGGCGTTTTCAGGAGCTCCGCGAAAGCGAGGCGGCCGCCGAGCCCGCCCGCGGTCGGACCCTCGATCTCGTCGCACGGTGGGTCGAGGAGACCGAAAGCGGAGACCTCGGGGAGCTCGCGACGCTCGCCGAGGACGATTCGGTGCGCCTCGGCGTGGCGTCCTCCAGCGAAACGCGTCTTGGCCAGAGCTGCGTCCACCACGACGCCTGCTTCGTCACCCGCGTGCGCCGGGAGGCGGAGGACGCCCGCATCGTGATCGTGAATCACCATCTTTTTTTCGCCGACCTCGCACTGCGCGGCGCGCATCCGGGCCGCGTGCTCCCCGACTACGACGCCGTCGTGTTCGACGAGGCTCACCAGCTCGAGGACATCGCGACCGAGTTCTTCGGCATCCGCGTCACCGCCGGGCAGCTCCGGCGCTCGCTGTCGGACGCCGAACGGGCGCTCCGTCTCGCCGGCGTGACGGACGCGCTCTTTTCTCCGAAAACCCGCGCCGTCGTCGAGCGAGCCGAGGCCGCCGCTGATCGCCTATTTTCCGAGCTGTCGCGCCGGGTGCCCAAGGGCGAAGCTCGCGTCACGCTCGAACGTGACGTCTGGTCGGGCCCACTCGAAGCAGCGTGGCTCGAGGTCGACGCGGCGCTCGAAGGGGTCGAGGTGAGCGCCCAGGCGGCGCGGGGTCAGGCCGAGACCAAGAGGCCGCTCGGTCTCGGTTCGATCGTCGATGCGCTCGAAGCCACCACCCGTCGCATGGCGCTGGCTCGCGAGCGTCTGGCGGCGATCGTCGACGGGGGGGCCGGCCGTGTTACCTGGATCGAAAGCGGACCGCGAGGCGCGGCCCTGAGCTCGTCGCCCGTCGATCTGTCGTGGGTGCTGAAGGAGCGGGTTTTCGAGACCGTTCCGGCGGTGGTGCTGACGAGTGCCACGCTGGCCACACGCGCGCGCCGGGACGACCCCAAGAAGAGCCCTTTTGGCTACGTTCGTTCGCGCCTCGGCCTCGCCGGTGACGCCGTCAAGGTCGACGAGCTCGTGGTCGAGTCGCCGTTCGATTTCGCGCGCCAGGCGTTGTTCTACACGCCGAACGACCTCCCCTCGCCGGGCAGCGCCGACTTCATCCGGGCCGCCGCCGAGCGCGTGCGTGCGCTGATCGAGCTCACCGGCGGCGGCTGCTTCGTGCTCACGACCTCGCTCCGCTCGATGCGCGGGTTCTTCGACGAGCTCGTGCCGCACGTGCCGAAGGATCGACTTTTGATTCAGGGGCAGGCGCCCAAGATGACGCTGCTCGGGCGCTTCCGTGCCCAATCCGACGCCGTGCTGGTCGCCACCGCGAGCTTTTGGGAAGGCGTGGACGTGCCCGGCCAGGCTCTGCGTCTCGTCGTGCTCGAAAAAATCCCATTTGCCGTTCCGTCCGATCCGATCGTTCGTGCGCGCTCGCTCGCGCTCGAGACGGAGGGGCAAAATCCCTTCATCGAGCTCCACGTCCCGGCGGCGGCGATCGCGCTCAAGCAGGGCTTCGGTCGACTCGTCCGCACGCGGCGCGACACGGGGATCGTGGCGTTGCTCGACGAGCGCGTGCACCGGCGTGGTTACGGACGCACGCTGCTCGAGGCGCTGCCGCCCGCGACGCGCACGAATGACTTCGGCGAGGTCGAGCGCTTCTGGAGTGCGCGGCGAGCGGAAGACGGCGAGATCGGATCGACGGCGGCGCCGAACGACTAGCGCTTCTTCTTCTTCGCCTTCGGCTTGCCCTTCTTGGCGGGCAACGGTGCCGGGCGCGGAGCGGGAATCTTCGGCGGCTTCTTCGGCGCCTTGGCCTTCGCCTTCTTCGGCGCCTTGGCCTTCGCCTTCTTCGACGCCTTGGCCTTCGCCTTCTTCGGCGCCTTGGTCTTCGTCTTCTTCGGCGCCTTGGCCTTCGTCTTCTTCGGCGCCTTGGCCTTCGTCTTCTTCGGCGCCTCGGGCTTGGCTTTGGCCTTCGCCTTCTTGGGGCTTGCTTTCTTCGCCTTCGGCGCCTTCTTCGCTGGTGCGGGCGCGGCTTTCTGCTCTTTTTTCGGGGTCGCGGGGGATTGGGGCGCGGGCTTGGCCGCGGCCTTGGGCGCGGCGGCGGCCTTCTCCGGTTTCGGCTGCGCCTTCACGCGCGGCAGGGCACGCGGCAGCGCCAGCCGCACGTCCTCGGCACGAGCATCCGGCCGTCCGAGCGCTCCTGCTTGTCGGCTGGCGAGCGTCTCCTGGATCTTCTGGTCCAGCACGCCAAACTCGAAAGGCTTGTCGATGTAGGCGTCGGCGCCGTAGAGCGGCGATGTCATCTCGTTCAACGTTTCACCGATGCCAGTCAGCATGAGCACCCCGGTGTGCGCGAGCGAGACGGCTTCCCGGATCCGCCGACAAACTTCCCAGCCGCTCATGCCAGGCATCATCACGTCCAGGATCACCAGATCCGGCAAGTGCTCGTGCGCGAGCTCCCACGCTTGGTCACCATCGCTCGCCTCGAGCACCTGGTGCCCTCGTGCGCGAAGGTGTCGACCGAGCAGCGCGAGCGTGCTCGGCTCGTCGTCGGCGATGAGAACGGTCTTTCGGTCGTTGGGCATCAGGGGGTTCCTTCGCTAGTGGGCGGCTCTATCGAAAGCCACGCCCGTTCGAGGGTCAAGCACACGGCCACTCCCGTCGAGGAAGGGCCGTCCCGGCTCGCCTTCGTGCTGGCCGTCACCTTCCTCGGATCGGTGAGCGGGGGCGTTTTCTGGATCGGCATCTTTTTCGTCACGCTGCGGCACTACGGCTTCACCGAAAGCCAGAACCTCGGGCTCGCGCTCGGGATGGGCGCGTTCTACGGGCTCGTCGCCTACGGCGCGGGGCGGATTTACGCTTGGTTTCGCGCGCCGGCCCGCCGCGTTCTTTCGCTTTCGCTCGTCGCGTGGGGCCTGTGCGCCGCGCTGCCCGTCGTGCTGCCTTCCGCGACCTGGGCACTCTTCGCCGGTGCGCTGCTCGGCGCCGCGGCGTCAGGTCTGGTGTGGCCTGGCGTCGAGAGCTACCTCGGGGCGCGCCGCCACGGTGCCGATCTTCGCCGGAGCATTGGCTGGTTCAACGTCGTGTGGACGATGGCGACGGCGTTGCCGCTGCTCGTGTTCCCGCTACTCACCCGGTTCGGGTCGCTCGCACCGCTCCTGCTCTGCACGGTGATGAACGGCCTCGCGGCGCTCGCGCTCGCTTACCTGCCGGAAAACCCCGCGCGGTCGGAACCCGAGGTCGCGGCGGCTTCGGTGGGGCGCGAGTACCCGCTCCTGCTCCGCTCCGCGAGCGCGCTCCTGCCGCTCAGCTACCTGATGTCGTCGACGTTGTCGCCCGTTCTGCCCCACCGGCTCGCGGCGCTCGGTCCGAGCGTCGTGCCCGCCAGCATGATCGCGGCCACGTGGATGGTGGCGCGCTGGCTCACGCTCGTGGTGATGGCACGGCTCCGGTTCTGGCACGGTCGCTGGGGGGTGCTCTTCGCCGCGTTCGTCGCGCTGACGAGCGGGCTCGGCGTGGTGCTGCTCGCGCCGTCGCTCACCGGGCTCGCCCTCGGCCTGCTCCTCTTCGGGGTCGGCATGGGGATCAGCTATTTCGCGACGCTCTACTATTCGCTTTCGGTCGGCCACGGCGCGGTCGATGCCGGCGGCGGCTTCGAGGCGCTGGTCGGGCTCGGCTACGTCCTCGGACCGCTCGTGGGCCTCGCGGGGCATGCGTTCGATTCGGGCGCGAGCTCGCTGACCGTCGTTCTCACCTGGGTTTGCGCCCTTGGTGGCGGACTTCTCTGCCTCCGCCCGTACCGAACGGCGCGGGTCGGCCGCCGGTAGCGCGTCACCCGGGGCAAGTTTTCGCCAGTTTCTTTTCCCGGCGGGCCCTCGCCTGATAGCCCCGGGTGGTCATGGTGTGCCTTCGATTCGTCCTCGCCCTCACCTTCGCCGTCGTCTGGTCAGGTTGCGTGACCCCCTCGCCGCCCGCCGAGCGCGCCAGCGAGGCCGCCCGGGAGCTCAACGTCAGCTCTCGCTTCGGCGAGGTCACCGGCGTCCTCGAGCTCACCGCGCCTGCCATGCGCGACCGCTTTCAGGTCCGGCGCGCCGAGTGGGGGAATCAGGTGCGGGTCGTGGACGTCGAGCTTGCGGCGTTGACGCTTTCGGACGCCAAGCACGCGGCGGTGACCGTTGATTTTTCCTGGACGCGGGTCGACGAAGGAACGCTGCGGAAGACGCGGGTTCTGCAGAACTGGGAGGCGGTCGATGGGCCCTGGCTGCTCGTGCGCGAACGACGCATGGGCGGCGATCTCGGCCTCTTCGGTGAGCCGGTCGCACGCCTGGAAACCGCCCCGCGCCCGGACGTGCAGTTCCCGACCAAAGTGATCCCGTAGCCTAGGGCTCGGCTCGGAGCGTTCGCAGTCGAGCGAGAGTCGAGAGACTCAGGACGCTGCGCTCGCCGCCTTCTTGCGCGACGGCTTCTTCACGCTCGCGCGCTTGCTGCGCGCGGCCTCCGCGCGGCGCTTCAGGCGCGCCTTCTTCTTGGCCTGGCCCTTACGGCGCGACATCTTCTGCGAGTGACGAGAATCGAACTTTCCCATGGCTTAGGGCGCGCACGCTAGCCCGTCTTCCGCCTTCGCGAAAGGGGGCGCTCGGTTCAGCCGCTCGAGACGTCTTCGAGCGCGCGCTCGCGATCGCGCACTTCGAGGCGGTAACGGCTGTTGACGGTCTCGATGTAAAAAACATCGCGCGACGCCAAACGGAGCACGCGCTTCACGGGCGTCGTCACGTACTCGTGCATGCCGTCGGAGAACTCGATCACCACCACCGAACCGCGGCGTGGGGCCCTGACGAGGCGCCCAGCGACGGCTCGCGATCCGCGACCGAGCTTTCTAAGCACGACCTGCACGTCCATCAGTCTAGCAAGGTCCCTTCTGTAGTCCACCAGCGTTCGTCAGCCATTTTTCCTGGTCGGCCGGGTCACTCTCTAGATACGGGACAATGGAGACGCATCTCTAGCGGTGGCCGAACAATTTCATCGGGGGACCGGGCATCCCACATGTGCCGGAAAAGTGCGCCCGGGCCGTGCCGCGGCCCGGCCGGTGGCCACCGCTCAGAAGGTTGCGGACGCCGCGATGCGGAAGAACCCGCCGCTCATCGCCAAGTCGCCGAGGTCGATCGGCTCGAGGCGCGCGGGCGCGCCGCTCTCCGGTTCGGCGACGAACTCGAGTGTCGACGAGGTCGTGAAACCGTAGCCGCCGTCGACCGACAGCCAGCCGCGCGGCAGCCTCGACTTGCCGCGATTCTCACCCGCGAACTCGAACGCTGCGCCGCCGCTCAGATCGGTCGCGAACGCCCACCCCTCGGCCTTGCGCTCGACACCGGCACCGGCGTCGGAGAGCGTGGCCTCGGAGCGAAGAGCCCCCGGTGCGACCCGCGCGAAAAAGTAGAGACGCCGGAGCAGGTGGTAGCGACCTTCGAGGCCCGCCGTGAAGCGATGCGCGGAGAGTGCCGTCTCGGCCCCACGCGCGGTGCTTTCGGCGGCCCCCCAGTCCCAGAGCAGCCACACGGCCGTGGAAAACTCATCCATCGCCATCAGCGTGCGGCCCAGGCCGAGCGACACCTGACCGAATCCGTTATCTTCGCTGAAAGGGTCGTAGCCGGTGCTCGGGATGTAACCGAAGCGACCGCCGATCGTCGCCGCCCAATGCTCCTGGTGCGTCCCGCGCAGGCCGTCGTCGGGGTTCGGCTCTTCGGCGACGGGCGGGGCCGCCGCGGTCGCCGGCGCGAACACGGCGGACGCAGGTTTTTCCTCCTTCGCGCCATCGCTCCCCGTTTCGGGCTTCTCGTCGTCGTCGGCCTCCTCGGCCTCGTCCGCGGCCGCCCCGCTCGCGGGCTCGCCGGCTCCGGTGCTCGGCGCGGCGGCGTCGGGTGACGCGCCGGGGGTCGCCGGAGCGGCCGGTGCGGCTGCCGGCGCAGCTGGCGCGGTCGTCGGATCGGTGACGGGTGGATCGGCGGCGCGCGCGGACCCTGCGACGGTGACCAGCGCCGCGGCGCAGAGTGCGGTGAGTGCGGGAGCGGTGAAAGACGGAGCGCTCATTGGGTGACCCCTTCGTAGATGAGACCGCTGTAGAAGCGGGTGTTCGCGCTGTCGGGTGCGAGGCCGTCGAGCACGGTCACCGCGAGATCGCTTGCCGACTGGTGGAGCACCACCATGCTGCGATCGGGGAGCGTTTCATCGGCGCGACCAATCTCGAACACGCCGCTGATCGCGCGCTCGGTGGTGAGCGACGTGGCGTGGAGGTCCGCGAGATTGATGCTCGCGAAATCCATGCTGCCCGGCAGGTACGCCCACAGCCGCATGCCGTCCGGCGACGGACTGACCGAAAACGCGCGCCCGTTCGTGACCATCGGCGAGGTTTGCTGAGTGGCGAGATCGAGCACGAAAAAATCGCCCTGCTTGCTCTGGAGGATCTTGTAGGTAGGGAAACTATCGCCGGGCACGTCGAGCACCGCGCTCACGGTCGTCCCGACCTCGAGCTTGTCGAGGCCGTGGCTCGCGGTCGACGAGGCCCCGAGGTTCCACAGGCCGACCGTCGCGGCCTGGTCGCTCCAGAGCAACGCCACGTCACCGCCGTCTGCGCCGGCGACGTCATCGGTGACGCGGGTGACGGCCTTGAACGCGGTCGGGAGATTGACCTGCACCGAATTGCTCGTCAGCGGATCGACGAGCGCCGCCTTCTGGCCGACGAGAGCGAGGAGGCGGACGCCGGCGTTGGTGTTGACGAACTCGATCGTGCTCGGGACGCCGCCGACCTCGAGCAGGTTCGGCTTCAGATCGAAGGCATGCTCGAGGTTTGCCGGTGTATCGAGCGCGAGCAGGAGCACGCTGGAGTCCGCGGTGGCGCGTACGGCGATCTCCGACGGGACCGGCGGCTCGGCATCGACGACCGCGTTGTGGAACACCACTTGCGCCGGCGTACCGACCGCGCCGCCCTGATTGTGCGGGAGCTCCATGCGAAGCTGCTCGGGCTGACCGCTCGCCGCGTCGAGGAGGTCCACGAGGATCACTTCGTGCTCGGTCTGCACGATCAGAAAGCGGCGTGGGTCGCCGTTCGGGACCGAAAGCTCGTCGGTGAAGAGGAAGCTCCTCGGGCTCCCGCCGCCGCTCTGGATCGTCATCGGGATCGGGGCCGCGTCCGGGTTCTGGAGGTCGATCAGGTTGATTTCATTGGGATTCCGGACGGATCGGCTGTCTCCGGGCGTCACGTACGCGATCGCCCATTGCATCTCGGGGTCGAGCACGAGGCCGCTCAGCGGGTCGGTGAACTCGTAGCGGCTCGCCTCGCGCGGCGTCCCCTCGGTGTCGATGACCGTCAGCCGCGGGCGCTGGTCGGTCGTGTACCGCCGCGGCTGGACGCCTCGCGATAGGACGAAGAGCTGCTTGCCGTCCGGCGATGCCTTGATCGTCGCCACGTTGAGCCCGACGCCGACGGCGTCGGTCGACAGCGCGAGCGGCGCCGGAGACGAGAGGATCAGGACGCGGTTCTCGCCGGAATCGACGACGGCGACCGAGCTCCGGAGGCCGACGGCTTGCTGCGGCGAGTACGAGCTGTCCCAGATCGCCGGTCGCCCACCGCAGCCGGCGAGCAAGATCGAAAGGCACCATAATTTGTTCATTGTTCCACCGTTGCTGCCAGCTCGAAGCCGGTGAGCGTTCGAGCCGAGCTGCCGTCGAGAGCCACGAACGTGATGCGCCCTTCCGGGTGCGCCTGGGCGACGAAAGCCCGATTCGCCTGCGGCACCATGCCGGCGGCGATCGGCGGGCTCGGCAGCGAGTAGAAGTTCTCTTCCAGATTGTCCAAGTGCACGAGGTACATTCCGTACGAGGTGTGGGCGATGTCGCGGGTCGCGATCACCGCGCTCGCGCCGTCCGGTGAGTAGGCGACGGCGACCGGCGGCGCGTCGGTGCCGACGATCTTGGCCGCGCGGTCTACCTGGGAGGACACGAGGCTGAAGGCGCCGGCCTTGCGGCTTCCGGGTGCCGTTGCCTGGAAGGCGATGCCGTGAAGCGCGCTCGGCGCGGCGAACGCGGCCTGCACGGGAGCGTGCAGATCGAGGGCATGGCCGGAAAAATCCGTCCACCCGCTGTCGGTGGTGAGCACGGTGAGAAACGGGTTTTCTTCGGCGTTCGAATAGAGGAGCGCCAGCTTCGCGTCCGGCGAGAGCGACACGCTACGCGAGATGGTGCCCGCGACGCCGGCGCGCAGAAGCTCCCCGACCGTCACGTCCCCCGGCGGCACCGGCACCACGAAAAGCTCGGAGCCGGCGACCGCGAACGCCTGTGAACCGTCGCTCGAGAGATCGAGATCGGTGACGTACGCATCCAGATCCAGGACCTGCTGCTGGCCGCTCTCGATGTCGACGAAGTAGAGATTCTGACTCGCCTCCACGCGAACGATGGCCATCGCACCGTCGGGTGTCACGCTCACGTCGCGCGCGGCCTGGTCGTCGATCTCGTCGTCGGTGAGCCGCACCAGGCGTTCCACGCGCGATACGTCGTCGAGCTCGATCACGCTGAGCCCGGGCTCGGTGACGATGAAGGCGCGCGTCTCGTCGCCGTCGAAGGTCACGCGCGAGGGGCGATAGCCGACGCTGAGGACGGTCGAGCGCGGTTCGTCGGCGCGGAGGTCGATGACGGTGAGGTCCTGCAGGCCGTCGGTCGGGTCGAGCTGTTCCTCGCCGATGGCGGCGGCGTCGGACCACGCGATCGCCCACGCGCCACCAGGGGAGACCGTGATCGCGTTCGGGCCCGCGTGCGTTGGAACGTTTACCGTGGTGACCACCGAATCGGCATCGACCGTCACCACCGTCGCGTCCTCGCTCCCGAGATTCACGACGATCGCACCATCACGACCGCTTCCGGGGAGCCCGGCGACGGTCGTGGGCGCGAGGCCCGTTTCGGCGAGCCGCACCTCGAGCGTCTCGGCGTTGATCAAAGCGATGCGATTGGTGGTCGGATTGGCCGTCCAGACGAAGCGATTGGTAGCGACCGGAGCCTCGAAGGCGCTCTCGAGCTCCATCTCGGGCGGCGGCGGCGGCTCGGTGCCCGCGTCCGCGCTGCTGCCGGCAGTGCCTCCGCTGCTCGATTGACCGCCCCCCGTCCCGCCGCTGATGGTCGCTCCCCCGCCGCTTCCCCCCCCTGATCTGGTCCCGCCCGATCCGACCGAATCGGCCGCTCCCGAGCCCTGGCTTTCCGCGGAGCCGCTTGCGTCAGCACCGCCGCAGGCGCCGAGCGTCGTCGCGAAGAAGCCGTAGCCGAGCGCGGCGAACGCGATGACGCCGGCGCGTCCGGAAAATTCGTTAGTCACGGCCGACCACTCCTGCCGCGAGCTCGAAACCCGTGAGCGTGCGCGGCGCACCGGTCACGAAATCCACGAACGTGATGCGCCCCTCCGGGTGGGACTGAGCGACGAAGCCCACCCCCACTTCCGGGATCAGCGCGGTCGACAGCGGCACGCTACCGAGCGGGATCGCAGTGGTGGCGAGCTCTGGCAGCCGAGCGAGGTAGACGGCGTTGAGCGTGCCGCCGGTGTTGACGTTCGGCCCCGTCACGGTGATGAGCGCCTGATTCTCGCCGAGGGCCACCGAGAGCGGCGCGGCATCCGCCCCCACGATCTTCGGAGGCAGATTGCTCGCCACCGGAATCAGGCTAAATCCGCCCGGTTTGAGGCTGCCGGGCGCCTGCCCGAGCAGCGCCACCGCATGCGCGCCGTCGGGCGCTGCGAGCACCGCGCGCACCGGCGCCTGCACGTCGACGGTGCGCGTGACGGGCGTGCCCGAGTAGTCGAGGATGGTGACGTTGTCGTCAGGGATCGCATTCGTGTAGAGGAGCGCCACGTCGCCGGCGGGTGCGACCGTCACGCTGCCGACGAGGCGCGGGATGCCGACCAGCGTGAAGGCGTCCGGGCGCTCCACGATGCCGGGGATCGGCAGTAGCGCGACGTAGGAGCTGCTCGGGCCAGCGCCGCCCGTCCCGCCGGTTCCCGCCGTGCCCTCGCCGGCGACGCCGCCGTTGTTGTCGTCGCCGGCGGCACCCGCAGCGTCGTTCGCGCCACCTTCGCCCGTCGCTTCGCCGCCGGCACCGCCTTCGCCCGTGCCCGGCAGCTGCGTCGGCACCATGCCGGCGCGAACCACGGCAAACGCCCGCGTTCCGTCGGGTGAGAGATCGAGATCGGTGACGGCGCCCGGCAGCGTCACCGCCGCCTTCCCACCGCCGGTCAGCGACACCACTTCCACGATCGCGCTGTCGATGCGGCGCACGAGAGCGAACTGTCCGTCGGCCGTGACCGTCACGTCGCGGGTGCTCGCCGCTTCCGCAGGATCGTCGGTGACCGATACGTCGCGGATCACGTTCGGGCGTCCGTCCGCGGGCAGATCGATCACGCTGACGCCCGGCTCGGCGACGACGTACGCCGCCTCGTCGTCGTCTCTCATCGTCACGCGCGTCGGCCGGTAGCCGACGGTCAGGCGCCGTCCCACGGGCGGCGATGCCGCGAGATCGATCACGGTGATGTCCTGGAGTCCCTCGGTCGGATCGGGGTTCGCGATCAGCGAAGCGTCGGACCAGGCGACCACCCAGCGGCCGGCGGGGCTCACGGTCAGGCGGTTCGCGTCGTCGTGCACGTCCACGTTCTCGCCCTGGATCTCGCCGGCGACCGCCCGGAGGACGGTGGCGTCGCCGCTCCCGAGGTTCAAGACGACCGCGTTCGTCTCGTTGCCGTCGGACCCCGGGATCGCGGCGAGGTACGTCGGCAGGAGCCCGGCCTCGCTCGAGGTCACGTTCAGCGTCTCCGCATCGATCAGCGCGACCCGCCCGCTGAGGGGGTTCGCCGTCCAGATCCAGCTGCCGCTGACGACGGGGGCGGAGTAGGTGTCCTCGTTCTCCTCCTCCGGAGGAAGTGGCGTTCCACCGGAACCCGCGACCCCGAGCGTTCCCCCCGTCCCGCCCGTTGCTCCGGATCCGCCGTTCACCGCGCCGTCGTCGTCGGCCGCCGTGGCGTTCGAGCAGGCGGCGAAGGCGCCCGCGAGCCACAGGGCACGAACCGGGAATCGAAGCTGTGCCAATCCGCCTCTCCTAAGGAACACGCACACTGCCTGTGCAAAGCGCGGGCCACGAATGGCGGGTGGCCCGAAAGAACCCTGATCGGACACGAATCCTCACGATACTTCGTGCCATTCGAAGGCCGTAGTGGCTCGCCCGCGTCAACGCGGCTCACGGCACAGTCCGGCGGTAGCGCGACAGCCGTGTCGCGGTTCGATGCCCGCTACGGCGAGGTCACGCCCTTTTTGCCCTGTCGGGCGAAGTAGGCGCGGAGCGCATCCCGGGCCAGCTGGGGCGCTTTGATCTGCCAGCTCGGCGTGTTCACGACCAAGGTGCTGACGGCGATGACCGGTGCCTCCGCCGGCGCGAAGCCGACGAACCAGGTGTAGAGGCGGCTACCGTCCGGTTCGCCAAGCGTTCCCGTCTTCCCCGCCACCGCGATGCCCGGCAGGTACGCCTTGCCCGCGGAATCGTGGAAGCTCTTGAACGCGGAGCCGTTGTCGACCGTTTGCTGCATCATGCGCGTGAGCTCGACGGCGGTTTCGGGTCGCACGGCGCGCCGGACGACGCGAGGCGGGCGATCGTCCTTCCAGATCACGTCATTGTCCCGCGCCACGGAGGTGACGATGCGCGGCTCGAGCGTGACCCCGCCGTTGGCCACCGTCTGCGCGAGGGCGGCACCGGCGAGCGGCGAGAGCGTCGTGTGCCAGAACCCCGCCGAGGCGCGCGCGAACTCGAGCGCGTCGGAGGGCAGCTTGATCTCGGGTGCCTGATTCTGCACCACGAACGGCACCGGCGCGCCGAAGCCGAACGCGCCGCCGACGGCCGTCAAATCCTCGGGCGTGATGTGCTTCTGTGCGAGGCGGGCGAAGACGACGTTGATGCTGCGGCCCATCGCGATGCCGAGCGTCGCGCACCACTTGTCGCGCCGCGGGTCGTCCGTCAGCTCGTCGGGCTGAATGCGGCTCTTCCCGCCGTGATAGCACTGCTCGGTCTCTGACCCGAGGCCGGCCTTCTCGACCAGCGCCGCGCCCGTCACCACCTTGAAGATGCTCGCCGCCGGCGCCTCGGCGCGCACGTTCACGTCGACCTTCTCGCCTTCGGCGACGTAGCTCGCGTAGGCGATGACCCGCCCGGTCTTGACCTCGATCATCACGACCCCGGCGCGCGGGATGCGGTACGTCTCCATCTCCGCGCGCACCGTCCGCTGCACCACGGGGTCGAGCGTGAGCTCCGCACGCAGGCCGCCGGGGAGCGGCGCCGTCACCTTGGACGGCCGCACGTCGAGGCGCATGAGATCGATGCCGTCGAGGCTCGGCGCGGTCGGGGCCGGAGCCTTGCCGGCAAGCTTTCGGAGCGGCGCCGGGACGTCGATATTGCCCCGCACCACCGGGACGAGAGCGAGGACGATGCCGAGGGCTGCGCCGAACCCCATCAGGCTGCCAAAGCGCCGCATGGTACGAGGGAGTTATCGGGCTGGGCCGTGAAGGGCCAAGAAAGCCGCGGGAGCCGTGTCGCGGCCTCGGGTTGCCTTCCCGCGCGCCATGACCTATCGAGGGCCCCATGAGACATTTCTCGTTTCTGCTCGCTCCGGCGCTGGCCTCGACCTTCGGGTGCCTCGCGCCCCCGCCCTGCCCCGAACCGCAATCGGCGGCCAATGCGAGCCCCGGTGCGGAGCCTGCCGCGGGCGGCGCCGTGGCGGCGGCGGCCGCTCCGTCGGACCCCGGCGATCTTTCGAAGCCGCTCGTCGTCTGGAACGGCGACGACGTGAGCCCGACCGCCAAGGAGTGGGCCTCGTGTGACACGAAGCCGTGCACGACGACGCTCGCGCCAGCGGCCAAGATCGGCAGGGCGGGCACCATCGGCCTCGAGTTCAAAGCGAGCACGAAGGCCGGCTACGTCGGCTTCGGTTGGAACTGGACGAGCTGGTACAAGGACGGCGCGACCAACATCACGGGGCGGAAAAAGCTGAAGTTCTCGATCCAGATCGTTTCGGCGAGCGCGGAGGCGACGCCGGCGGGCGATGGGATCCGCGTGCGGCTCGGCTGCGCCAAGGTCGAAAAGTGCGGCAAGGTCATCGGCAGCATCTCCAAGTACGCGCCGAAGGTCACTGACGGCCAGTGGCACGACGTCGAAATCCCCCTCGCCGACATGAAAACCGAGGAAAAGGACGAGTGGGACGACGGGTCTGCCTGGGAGTTCCAGATCCACAACTGGGCGCCGGTTCCCCGCGATTTCGTGGTGCATATCGACGACATCCGGTTCGAGTAGCGGTTCGCCTCCCCCGGGACTACGATCGAGCTCTCTGTGGGGCTCTCGCCCTGCGAGGGCATTCGCCATCTCTCGCGCTCTCGAACAAGCAACCACGTCCGCCAGCCTCGAGGTGGAAAGCACGGCCGTGCTGATGGCGCTTTCGGGCCCGCAGTCGAACCTGCTCGCCGAGCTGTCGCGCCAGAGCGGGGCCGAAGTGAGCCTCAGGGGTAACGTCATCAACCTGACCGGGGCGGAGCCGGACGTACGGCTTGCCTACCGGTTCCTGTGCGGCGCCGCCGATCTGGCGGGCCGCGGTCACCAGATCGGGCTCGAGGACATCGCTCGCTCGCTCCGCGGCTTGCGCACGAACGCGGACTCCACGCTGTCCGAGCTGCTCGACGAAGCGATCCTGATCAGCCCGCGGCGCCGCGCTGTGGTGCCGAAAACGCCGGCCCAACGCGCCTACATCGAGGCGATCCGGACCCACGATCTGAGCTTCGGCATCGGTCCGGCCGGGACGGGGAAGACGTACCTGGCGATGGCGATGGCGGCGGCGGCGCTCGTGCAAAAGCGGGTAAAGCGCGTGATTCTGGCGCGTCCGGCGGTCGAGGCCGGCGAGAAGCTCGGGTTCTTGCCGGGCGACTTGGCGGAAAAGGTGAACCCTTACCTGAGACCGCTCTACGATGCTCTGAACGACATGCTCGACTTCGAGCGCGTGGAGCAGCTCCGGGAGCGAGGGCAGATCGAGGTTGCCCCGCTGGCGTTCATGCGTGGGCGCACGCTGAACGATTCGTTCGTGATCCTCGACGAGGCCCAGAACGCCACCAGCGAGCAGATGCGGATGTTTCTGACCCGCCTCGGGTACGGCTCGAAGGCGGTCGTGACCGGTGACATCACGCAGACCGATCTGCCGCAGGGGGCGCGGAGCGGTCTGCGCGAAGCGCGCGACCTCTTCACCGGCATCGAGGGCATCGCGTTTTGCTCGTTCACCGATGCTGACGTGGTGCGCCACCCGCTCGTCCAGCGCATCGTGGTCGCGTACGAAGAGCGCGACGCAAGGATCGCGGACGAGCGAGCCGCGCGCGAGCGACCGCGCGAGCCCGGCGGAACAGGAACGCCCCCATGACGGCGGCGGAGGGAACGGGGGGATTCGAGGCGTCGAGCCCGGCTGCGCGCGCGCAGATCGCCGTCATCGATCGCGTTCTCCGCGATCTTGCCGCACGCCCGGTCCAGGCCGGGGACGTTCTGGTCAAGCCTCACCCGCTGATCGCGCTGGTCCGGCGCCAAGCCCTTCAGGTGCTGATCGCGCCGGCCAGCGTCTGGGACTCGGCGCGCGAGCTCCTCGCGCCGTGGACCGATCAGCTCGCGGGGTTCGAGGCCCGGCTGATCCTGCTCGGGCGCCCGCGCGACCCGGATCTCCAGCGCGCGCTGAACCTCGGTCTCGCCGCATTGCTCTCGCCGGAGCCGACGGCGGAGGAGCTCTTCGTCGCGCTCCATCAGAGCTTCGAGGTGCTGGAGCTCAAGGCGCGCAGCGAAAGCCGCGGGCAGTGGGTCAATCGCTACCGCTACGAGCTCGGGGAGCTGATCGAGATCGCCAGGGCCCTCACCACCGAGCGCGAGATCGATCGCCTGCTCAACCTGATCCTCGAGAAAGCGCGCTTCGTCACCGGAGCCGACGCCGGCAGCCTCTACGTGGTCGAGGGCGACGACCCGGCGATCGCCCGCCGGACCCTGCGCTTCAAGCTGAGCCAGAACGATTCGCTGTCGTTCGATTCGCGCGAGTTCACGATGCCGATCAGCGCGCGCAGCATGGCCGGCTACGTCGCGCTCGAGCAAACGACGCTCAGGCTCGACGACGTGTACGCCATGCCGGCGACCGCGCCGTTCGGCTTCGATCGCTCGTTCGACGAGAAGGTCGGCTACCGGACGAAGAGCATGCTGGTCACGCCGCTCTCGTCGAGCCGCGGCGAGGTGATCGGCGTCCTGCAGCTGATCAACAAGAAGCGCGAGCCGAAGCAGAAGCTCTTGGCGCGTGAGGACTTCGAGCGCGGTGTCGTGCCGTTCGACGAGCGAAGCGAGGAGCTCGTGAAGACGGTCGCCGCGCAGGCCGGGATCGCGCTCGAGAACGCGATCCTCTACGACGAGATCCGCAAGATCTTCGAGGGATTCGTGCAGGCGTCGGTCGACGCGATCGAAGCGCGGGACCCGACCACGAGCGGTCATTCGCGGCGCGTGGCCGATCTCACGGTCGGGCTCGCGATGGCGGTCGAGCGCGCCGACACCGGGCCGTACAAGGCGGTCACCTGGAACCGCGAAGACATCCGCGAGATCGAGTACGCGTCCCTGCTCCACGACTTCGGCAAGATCGGCGTGCGCGAGCACGTGCTGGTCAAGGCGAAGAAGCTCTATCCCCACGATCTTTCGCTGATCCGCCAGCGCTTCGACTTCGTGATCCGCACGATCGAGGCGGACGTGCTCGCCCGCAAGCTCGCCGCGGCCGTGCGCGGTGCCCCCGCCGACGAGCTCGCGGCGTTCGACCGGGAGATCGCCGACCGCAGGAACGAGATCGAGGAGTCCTGGAAAACGGTCGAGGGCGCGAACGAGCCGACCGTGCTGGCGGCCGGTGAATTCCAGCGTATCGAAGAGCTCGGGCGCAAGGCCTACACGCGTCTCGACGGCGAGGTGGAGACGCTCCTTTCCGCGCGCGAGGTGCAGTCGCTCAGCGTGATGCGCGGGTCGCTGACGAGCGAGGAATTCAACGAGATCCGGAGTCACGTCTCGCACACCTACCGGTTCCTTTCGCAGATCCCGTGGGGGAAGACGTTCTCGCGGGTGGCGCTGATCGCCGGCGCTCACCACGAGCGCCTGAACGGCACCGGGTACCCGAATCGACTGCGCGCCGAGGAGATCCCGCTGCAGTCGAAGCTGATGACGATCAGCGACATCTTCGATGCGCTCACCGCCAGCGATCGCCCCTACAAGCGCGCCGTGCCGGTCGAGAAAGCGCTCCACATCCTCTCGCTCGAGGTGAAGGACGGGCACGTCGATCCGGATCTGATCCGCATCTTCATGGAATCACGGGTGTGGGAGCCGGTGATGGGGGCGCTTTACTAAGCCACGTGGCGGACATCATCGGAGAGGTCTGCCTTGGCCACCGTCGTCGCCCGCCGTCATCGTTCGCGAGCGGGCCGCGTCCGTAAGGGGG
>Ga0315910_10002355_pt1 | contig 16667 bp, 12 predicted proteins | sample EdamamesoilMG_FD_204470 | JGI IMG/M metagenome (GOLD analysis project Ga0315910, IMG submission 204470) | Garden soil microbial communities collected in Santa Monica, California, United States - Edamame soil | ecosystem: Environmental > Terrestrial > Soil > Garden | place: USA: California... | reverse complement strand
GGGGTGGGGCGGCCGCCCCCCCCCCCCCCACGCCTGCGACGTGGGTACCGCGGCGGCTCGGCCAGTGGCCTCGCCCTACCTTTCAGCCGTTCGGCCCTTGCCTCACACCGGCTCGGGAATCGCCGCGATGATGCGGCGCAGGATCGCCGTGACGACGCGGCGCTCCTCCAGCGTATCCGTGAAGGCACGCCGCAGGCTCAGGCGGTGCACGAGCACGTCGTGCACGACGCGCGAGACGTCGTCGGGCACGACGAAGTCGCGGCCGCAGAGCAGCGCGGTGGCCTGCGCCGCGAGCTTGAGCGCGAGGCAGCCGCGCACGCTGATGCCGGCCTTGAACTCGCTCTCCGTGCGCGTGGCCGCGACGATCTTGAGCATGTACTCGAGCACGCTGTCCTCGACGAAGACCTGCGGCACGATCTGTTGGATGCGCGTCACCTCGCGGGCCGAGACGACCGGCGAGAGCGCGAAGCTGTCGTAGTTGTGCCGCGCACCCTTGAGGATCTCGATCTCATCCGCCGCCTCCGGATAGCCCATCTGGAGGCGCATGAGGAAGCGGTCCATCTGGCTCTCGGGCAGCGGAAACGTGCCCTCGTAGTCGACCGGGTTCTGCGTGGCGAAGACCATGAACGGCGCGCCGACCGTCTCGGTGCGACCATCGACCGAGACCTTGCCGCGATCCATCACCTCGAGGAGCGAGGACTGGGTCTTGGGCGTGGCGCGGTTGATCTCATCGGCCAGCACGATGTTGGCGAAGACCGGACCGGGCTTGAAGATGAACTCCTGGGTCTTCTCGTCGTAGATCGAGATGCCGGTGACGTCGGTCGGCAGCAGGTCGCTGGTGAACTGGATGCGCTTGAAGGAAAGGTCGATCGACTTGGCCACGCAGTAGGCCAGCGTGGTCTTGCCGACGCCGGGCAGGTCCTCGATGAGCACGTGGCCCGAGGCGAGCAGGCAGGTCATGACCTTGTCGATCACGTCGTCCTTGCCGCGGACGTACTGGCGGATGCTGGCCTTGAGCCGCTCCATCGCGGCCTTGGCCTCGGTGACGTGGGACGCTTGCACGAAGTCGCTCATCGGGCCGGGCTCCGGGGTTCGGATGCAGACGTGAATCGAGAAACGGTCATCGCGAGGTGGTATTTGGAGCTTAAATCGACAGTGAAGGACGGGACCGAAGGGCAATCGACCCGGCCGGGCGAGGACAGGCGCAGGCCGGCATCACAGGATGCGCCGGACGGCGCGGAAGGTTTTCAGCGGCTCGGGCCAGCTTTCCACGCGGCCGAAGCGGATGAGCGTGAGCTGGTAGGCGAGTTCGAGCGCGCGCTGCTCGTCCCATGAACGCCGGCGCGGGGGGTTGGCCACGCGATGTTCGAGCCGGCGCAGCAGGTGCCCCGCGCGGCTGCGGGTCGAGGCCTGTCCGCGCTGGAACCACTCGAGCACGTCGCTCTTGCCCACGCCGAGCCGTTTGAGCAGGACGGCGAGCAGGAACAACACGATGGAGAGATAGAGGATGTCGCCCTTGCTCGAGAACGAGAGCGGCGCCTTCTGCCACGCCGCGTACTGCTCGCGCAGCACCTCGGCGACGGCGCCGGCCCACACGCCGAGCGTGCGCGCCACGCGGCGCAGCGTCTCGACCACACCCTGCTGGCTGCGCTGGTCGAAGTTGACGATGCGCCGGTACCAGAGCATGCGCAGGCTGTCGAGGTAGGCGGCGGTGCTGCGGTCGGCCGTCGCGACCACGGCCTGTGCGAGCGGATCGGGCCGGGTCGCGAGCCCGCCCGCGCCCGGGGTGGGATCGACACGGACCCAGGCACCCTCGCCGTCGAAGATCTCGCACCAGGCGTGCGCATCGGACTGCCGCACAATGAAGTAGTTTTCGTAGCCGTTCCACGTGCCGCCCTTGAAGCCCGTCACCACGCGCACGTGGTGGCCGGCGGTGCGCGCGAGCAGCGTGAAGGCCGCGGCGAAAAACTCGCAGTGCCCGCCCGAACCCGCCTGCAGCCAGCGGATGACCGGGTCCTCCGATCCGGCGGGGTCGCGCGACGGCAGGCTCACCTGCAGGGAATACTCGTGCCCACGATCCAGATACGCGCAGGCGAGCACGGCGAAGTCCGTGGCCGGGAGTTCGCGACCGCCGGTGATCTCGCGCACCACGCCCTCGAGATACTGGCGGTCCGCGGGCGACACCGGCACGGCGAGCAGGGTCTGCGGGTAGCCGGGTCCATCCTGCCCGCGCGCCGAATCGCGCACGGCCCCGGGTGCGCCGGCGCTGAGCGAACCCGCGCGCGGCGCGGCGCGGCGACCGCCGGCCGCGACCGTGCGCGTGCGCTCCTGGGCGAAGAGCGCATCCGGGATCACGCCGCCGAAGTCCGCACCTGCGATCTGGTAGCTCAGGAGCACGGCACTCTGCTGGCGCGTCGCGTAGATGCGGAAAAGGTCGTTGGCGATGATCTCCTGCGACTCCTTGAACTGCATCTCGGCAAACGCGCCGGGCTGCGGGAGGAAACGGCTCACGCCGGGTTCGAGAAAGACGACCACGCGGCCGTTGTCACGGGTGCGTCGCGACGCGGCCGACCCGGGCTGGGCGAGCGGGGCGAGGTCGAGCGCGGGCAGCGCACGCTCGCCCACGATCTCGCGGACCGCACCCGACACGCGGAACGACCCGGCGTCATACTCATCGAGCGCGACCATGCGCCAGTACGGCTCCGTCGGCACGGTGGCGCCGCCGCGCAGGTCCACGCGCATGGCCACGGTGTCGTCGTTCTTGATGTCGGTGATCTCGCCGAGCGCGATGTTCTCGGAAAACCCCGAGAGGCTCCCGGCCTTGCTCAGCGCGAAGAAGTTCACCGGGTTGCTCACCTCGAAGCGCGGCACCGACACGAAGATCACGGCGGTCACGAGCACCACGGCGGCGAAGAGCCCGAGTGCCATCGCCGCGAGGCGGATGTCCACCGCCTGGCGCAGCCGGTTGACCAGGCGCATGCGCGGGATGCGCACCCAGTTCACCGTCGCCACGGGCGATCCGGCGAGGGCGTCGTCCACCACGTTGATCACGAAGAGCAGGCCCATGGCCACGCCGGCGAAGAGGAGGATCTGCACGACGAACACCATCGAGACCGTGAGCACGCCGGTGAGCACGATGAGAAACAGGCTCAGGGCCATCAGCTGGAGGTCGTCGCGCCGCTCGCGGTAGGAGACGGCCCGATACATCACGAGCATCGTGTTGAGTCGCACGAGCGAGAGCACGATCTCGTTGTGCAGCGCGTCGAAGACGAAGACCACGACGATGGCCGGCACGAGCAGGCGCCAGACGAGCCGGGGGACCGCGCCGGGCAGGCGGGGATGCAGCATCGTGCCCGCGATCGTGATCGTCGCCACGGCGGCAAACGGCCAGATCGAGAACTCGAGGTGGAACAACGTCCATACCGAGAGCAGCGCGAGCGCGCCGCCCAGCAGCCACCGCATGTGGCAGAGTTCCTCGAGGCTAAGCTGAGGCTGCCTTCCTGCCGCGAAGAATCGCATGGACTCCTTCCGGTCGCCCGGGCTCGAAGGTGATGACGTTGCGCAGGGGCAGCAGACGGCCGCCCCCGAAATGCTCGACGGGCTCGACCACGGCAAGCTGGTCGAGGAACAGCTCGAGGTCGGACACACGGCGCGTGAGGATCGGCGCGCCGTCGTTGATCACGGCGCCGACGAGTCGGCCCTGGCGGAACAGGTCCTCGGCCATCGAGGCGGCGAGGCTGCACATCTGCTCGAACTGCGCGGCGTTGTCCCAGACCACGAGCGGCGTCTCGATGAAGAGGAAATACCCGCGCTGGTTCTCGGCGAGCAGCTGCTTGACCATGAGCTTGCGCTGGCGCGCGCTCGCCTTCCAGTGGATGTGCCGGTGCGAGTCGCCGGGCTGGTAACGGCGCACGCTCATGAACTCCGTGCCATGGCCCGGCCGCGGCACGGTCTCGCCGACGCACTCGGCCGTGCCCACCGCGTCCATCATGATCTGATACACGATGCGCGCGGGCCAGACATAGACCTCGCGCACCACGCGCCCGCCGAAGTGCTTGTGCAGAAAACCGAAGGGAAACTTCGAGTTCACGCCCGTCATCTCGACGAGCTCGCGCCCGCGCCGGCGCGGGCGAAACGCCCATTCCATTTTCCGCGTCTCGCCCGGATCGAGCCGCTGCCGCAGCACGAGCCGCCCGGTGTCGCCGCTCGAGGCCTTGAGGTCGAAGTTCAGGCAGTACGTCGGCAGGAAACGCTTGGTGCTGTGCACCTCGAGATTGAGCACGGCCTGCTGCCCCGCGCGCAACGGCGGCTGCAGCGTCACCCGCCACGCCGTGCTGCCGAAGTTGGTCCACGAGAGCAGGCCGCTGACCACGATGGTGGAAAGCAGCAGCGAGAAGGTGATGAAGAGGATGTTGCTCGCGGTGTTGTAGGCGGCGAGGCCGATGGCCAGGGCGATCAGGATCAACACCACGCCGGCGCGCGTCGGCAGGACTTTCTGTCCGCGCGGCGGCACGACGAGCGCGAGCAGGAAGCGCCCGAGGCGGAACTCCCGCCAACGCCACGTACGCGCGCCCGGACCCGACCATTGGGCGGAGTCGCTGATCGTGGTGGTTAGCATGCGCTGGATAGTCCGGGGGACCGGTGCATTTACTCAGCTCTTCTCCGGCCAAAACCCTGTGCGACTTTAACGAAAACCGGTCCATCCGCCAGCGATCCGAGGTCGCGGCGGTGTTTTCCAAGCTGTTGGCCGACTGTGGGACGCGTCGAAAAGGTTCGACCGGCCGGCGCGGCGGGGCGCTTATCGTCCGGACTCCCGATGCCACGCCCCGCTTCAGCCCAGCCCCGCCGAGCCGCCGCGTGCGCCGGCCCCCTCCCCGCCCGGCCATGCCCGTGACCCAGGCCCTCTACTGGTCGGCGACGATCACGCTGCTCGTCGTCGGCCTCGTCCTGTGGGTTCGTGCGCTCGTCGGCGGCGGGGCGCAGCGCTGGCTCGACGCCAGCCCGCGCCTGCCCGCCTGGCCGATCGGCTGGGGCGACTTCCTGCTCCTGCCGTTTTTCGTCGTGGTGCTGCTGGTCTTCGCCGTCTCGGGCATGAGCTGGCTGGTCGGCGCCGATCAGGTGCAGGCAAACACCTCGCGCCTGCTGCTCGCCTCGGCCGCGAGCATGGGGATCGCGCTCACGCTGGCGGCCGGGGCGTTTCGCCTCCTGCCGGTCGGCCGGCCGGGCGAGAGCCGCGAGGGGGTGCTGCGCTGCATCGGCACGGGCCTGCTCGCACTGCTCTACTTCATGCCGGTCGGCGTGGGCCTGCGCCTCGCCTGGGTCTTTCTGCTCGAGCGGATCGGCCTGCCCGCGGATCTCCAGGATGTGGTCGGCGTGATCGCCGGCGAATCCGACCCGCTCATGCTCGTGTTGTGGTTCGTCGTGGTGGTCGGGCTCGCGCCGCTCGGCGAGGAGCTGGTCTTTCGCGCCGGGGTGTTTCGCTTTCTCTCGAATCGCATGCGACCGGGTCTCGCCATGGCGATCAGCGCCGCGCTCTTCGCCGGGATCCACCTCAACCTCCAGGCATCCCTCCCGCTCTTCGCCTTCGGCGTGGCGCTCGCGCAGGTCTACCACAAGACCGGCCGGATCATCACATCGATCGTGCTGCACGCCGCCTTCAATCTCACGACCATGCTCGCGATCGTCTCGGGCGTGGTGAATTGACCTCAGCGGCTATGCCACACCCGCCGGCACGCACGCTCGCCTCGCTCGGGGAGACCCGGCTGATCGCCGCGATCCAGGACTGGCTCGGCGCGGCCAATCCGCCGCCGCCGCACGGAATCGGCGACGACTGCGCGGTGCTTCCACGGCGGCGCGCGCGCCAGCTCGTGACGGTCGATCCCGTCATCGCCGGCCGCCACTTCGACGATCGCGTGCCGCCCGCCGCGGTCGCGGCCAAGCTCCTGAAGCGCAACCTCAGCGACATCGCCTCGATGGGCGGCCGGCCGCACAGCGCGGTCATCGCGCTGGCCGCGCCGCCCTCGCTGGAGGTCGCGTGGCTGCGCGGCTTCTACCGCGGACTGGCGGCCTGCGCGCGTGCGCACGAGGTGCACATCGTCGGGGGCGACTGCGCCCAGACCTCCGGCCCGTTCTCGGCCTTCCTCACGCTCTTCGGCGATGCGCCCGCGCGCCCGCTCACGCGCACCGGGGCCCGCCCCGGCGATCTGCTCTGCGTCACCGGCTCGCTCGGCGGCAGTATCCTGGGAAAACATACGTCATTCACCCCCCGCCTGGCCGAGGGCCGCTGGCTCGCGCAGCGCCGCGAGGTGCACGCGGCGATCGACCTGAGCGACGGCCCGGGCAAGGATCTCGCCGCCCTCATCCCGGACGGCTGCGAGGCCGTCGTCGATCCGCGGATGCTCCCGGTCAGCGCGGCGGCGCGCCGGCTCGCGCGCCGCACCGGTCGGGACCCGATCGACCACGCGCTCAACGACGGCGAGGACTACGAGCTGCTCTTCGCCGTCGCCCCGCGTGGGATCGAGTCCTTCATCATCGCCTGGCATCGCGCCCACGCCACGCCGCTCTCGTGCATCGGCCGCATCCTGCGCAACGCGAGCGACGAGCCGGCCGGCCGCGCGCTGCGCTTCGAGCCCTCACTGCCCGCCGGCGTGCTCACGCAGGGTTATGAGCATTTTCGCTGAACTGAAGGCGGGTCTGCTCGCTGCGACCGAGGCGGAAACGCGCGCCGTCGCCGCGCGGCTCGCTTCGGCGCTCGCGCCGGACCGCGTGCTCGCGCTCTCGGGCGATCTCGGCGCCGGCAAGACGACGTTTGTCAAGGGACTCGCCGCGGCCTGGGGCGTGCGCGAGACGGTGACGAGCCCGAGCTTCGCCGTGTGCAACCTGCACCGCGGGGAGCGCCTGCTCGTGCACGTCGACGCCTACCGCCTCGATGGACCCGGCAGCTGGGAGGCGCTGATGGTGGAGGACTTTCTCGTGTCGCCCTGGTGCCTCGCGGTGGAGTGGCCGGAGCGCATCGCGACGATCCTTCCGGTGGATACACTCTGGCTCGACCTCGCGATCACGCCCGAAGGGGCGCGGTCGATCCGGAGCCGGTCGACTCCCTCCGCTCCGTAGAGTGCCCGCGCTCGAACGTCCCGGGCAGGCGGGTACACCTCCGCCGCCCGCGATCGGGCAGCCGACGCGATCCCGTTCGTCCGCCTCGGCGGGACTCATGCGATCAAGGCCTGAGTCAGCGACGCAACAAACGGCACCGAATGGTGGACGCGCCTGCCCCAGGTGCGTTGCCACGGCGCCACACTTCACCACGGCCGTGGGACACGGCCGATCAGCTCGGAGGGCGTGAGTCGGGCTCAGGCCTCGGGCTTGCGCTCGGACTCGCTCGCAGGCGCAGGCACGTCCTCGGTCGCCGGCGTATCGGCGACGGGAGCCTCGGCGACAGGTTCGTCCGCAGCCGGCGGTTCTTCGGCAGCGACCACGTCGGCCGGGGGTGTATCCGGTGCGGCGGCTTCGGTCGCAGGCGCCGCCTCCGCGTGGGCGGATCCAGCGGCGGGCTCGTGATCTTTTTCCTCCGTCGGCTCGGTCTGCCCCTGGGCCAGGACCGGGTGCGCGAAGAGGCGTCCGTCGGAATATTCGGCCACGTAGCCCTCGGCGACGAGCCAGCGCAGGTCGAGCACGAGGCGGTTGAGCGCGTTGCGCTGATCGGCCGTCAGGCCGGGCTCGGGCGTCGTGGCGGCTGCCGAAGCCGGTGCGGCCTCGGGGCCCGCCTCGGCCGGCTCACCCTCGGCCGGCGCAGCCGCCGCGGCGGGAGCAGCCGGAGCCGCGGGAGCGGGCGCCACCGCAGGCGGGGCGAAACCGAGGAACCGCAGCGGCAGCTCGGCGACGTTGACCAGCGGGTTGGCATCGAGGAAGCCGATGAGCGCGTTGATCGAGTCGGAGAAAGTCTGGCCGGGCTGGCGGAACTTGCGGCGCACCGAGCACACGTAGGTGATGCCCTTCGAGCCGCGCTTGAAGATGTGGAAGTTCTCGCGGCGCAGACGGCCGCGCAGGGCGTTGGCCGTATCCAGCGGGAAACGACGCTGCGTCTCGAGCGCGCCGTGCAGGGCGCGCTGGGCCTCGCTGCCACCGGCGGCCTCGACGGCCTTGGCGCCGACGCGCACGGTCTCGGCCGCGCGCACGATGCGCTCGCGGGCGACGCGCAGCACGTGGGCGCGCGCATCCTCGATGTTGTCGAAGACCGCGGGCTCGCCCTCGGGGGCGAGCTTGTAGCTGAAGCGCGTGACCTTCTTCATCGACTCCAGCCACTGGTTGACCGCCTCGGGATCGCGCACGACGTCGAGCGCGGCCTTGTACTTGTCGAACGGCATGCGGATGCCGCGGGCGTTGTAGTGGTGCTGGACGATCTGCTCGAAGCGATGGTAGTTGGCCGGCGCGAGCAGGTCCTTGGTGATCGGGCAGCGGCTGACGAAGGTGAACGAGCCCTTCGGCGCCTCGACCTCCACGGCCTCGGTCGTGAAGAACTGGTCCATCATGCGCTCGAGCGCATGGTTGATCGCCTCCTCCTCGGTCGGAAACGGCACGCCGTCCGGCACGGAAAGGTAGATCGGGCCGCTCGAGCCGCCCGGCGTCTCCGGCCGGCGCTTGAAGACGAGCACGCAACGCTCGGCCTTGCCGAGGATCAGGCGCGCGATCTCGAACAACTCGTAGGTGCGGCACGAGGACCGCATCGCCTTCACCAGCGCGTTGAAGCCGGTGTCGTCCGGATAGAACGTGAGTTCGAAGACGGGACTGAGGTACGGACGCGGGGGGCCGGACGGACGGCGCTGGCCGTACTCGGCGCGCTCCCCACCCTCGCGACCCGGACCGCGGTCAAACCGCGGGCGCCGCTCGCCACCGCCCTGGCCACCGAAACCACCGCCTTCGCGCGGCGGGAAAGGACGACGCTGACCGCCTTCGCGCGGCGCGAAGCGCTCGCGCGGCGGACGTCCGCCACCCCCCTGCTCCTCACGCGGCGCATCGGTGCGCTCGCCGCCGTGCGATCCTTCGCCGCCTTCGGATGGACGCCGCTGCGGTCGCCGGTCGCGGCGCGACGGACCGCCGTCACCCTCGCGATCGCGCGACTGTCCATGCGATGAACCGCCGGCGGGCTTTTTGTTGCCGGCATCGGTCCATTGCGTGCCGAACTGAAACGCCTGCAGGGCGCTCAGGTCGAGCTTGTTGAAATCTTCGCCCGGCGTCTGGTTCGCTGGCGTGTCGTCCATGTTTGCGATCAAGGCCCAGGAGAAGTCTCGCTGGTGCGGGTGCGTTCGTGGGGCCGAGGATGTGCGGTGAGTCGGTTCCGCAGGTGGAGGGAGGCAGGCGGTGAGAGCGGCGAGTGTCCTTGGTGGGGAGGGCAACGCAAGCGCTTTTCGGACAGGGCGCCAGGTGGCAGGTGCGAGCCGCGACCGGGGCGTCCCCCGCCCGCCCGCCCACCCCGCCGGCCCGTCACGGACCCGACACCAAGACCCGATACTCCCAGCTGCGCAGCTGGAGACGGAGCGTGCCGGTCGACTCGATCCGGTCGCCCCGGAAGGCCTCGCGCCACGTTCCGGCCAGGGCCGGATGCGCCGCGTCGAAGGCGACATCGCGGGCCGTCAGGTTGACCAGGGCCGCGACCCTTCGTCCGCCCGCCTCGCGCACGAGGCCGTAGATCGCGCCGTTCTTCGTGGTCGGGATGCGCTCGAACGCCGCGCCCGTGGCCAGCGCGGGATGGTCCCGGCGCAGCGCGGTGAGGGTGCGATAAAACTCCGCCAGCGGATGTGCACGCCACGCGATCGGGTCGCGTTCGAAGAACTCCAGGCGCTTGTCCAGGCCGGCCTCCTGCCCGTTGTAGATGAGCGGCACGCCATCGAGCATGAAACTCACGACGGCAAACGCCCGCACGCCGCCGCCCAGCCGCTCGAAGACCGTGCCTTGCCAGGAGTTTTCGTCGTGGTTGGTGGTGTAGTGCATGAACACCGCGCCGCGCGGAAAGTGCACCTGGTACTGCGCAAGCACGTCGTCGATGTGCCCGGCCGGCTCGCGCCCCTGCGCGATGGCGTTGGTGGCGTGCATCATGTCGAACGAGTAGGAGGCGTGGAACGCACGCAGCTGGTGCTGCGGCACCTGGGCCTCGGCGAGGAGAAACACATCGGGCCGCATGGCGCGCAGCTGCGCCGACATCTCGTCCCAGAACGCGGTCGGCACGCCCGTGGCGTAGTCGAAGCGGAACCCGTCGACGTCAAACTCGCGTATCCACGTCGTGAGTGCGCCGATCTGCGCACGCCAGAGATCGCGGTTGCGGAAGTCGAGCTGCACGACGTCGGTCCAGTCGAAACCCAGCGGCGGCACCGGCCGGCCGTCGCGGTCGCGCCAGTAGTATTCGGGGTGCGTCTTCATCCAGACGTGATCCCACGCGGTGTGATTGGCGACCCAGTCGAGGATGACGCGCAGGCCGAGCGCGTGCGCCTTCTGCACGAGCCGGCGGAAGTCCGCGGCGGTGCCGAACTCGGGATTGACCGCGCCGTAGTCGCGCACGGCGTAGTAGCTGCCCCGCGTGCCCTTGCGGTTCTCCTCACCGATCGGGTGGATCGGCATGAACCAGAGCGTGCCCACGCCGAGATCGCGGATCCGCGGGAGATCCGCCTCGATCGCGGCAAACGTGCCCTCCCGCGAATACTGTCGCACGTTGACCTCGTAGATCGTGGTGTGTCGCACCCACTCGGGCAGCGGCACGGCCGAGGACTTTCCGAAACAGACCTCGGTGGGCTCGACGAACGAGAACGTGTCGGCCGCGCGGACCTCCGACGCGACGCATGCTGAAAGAGTGGATACACCGACAAGGATGGAGCGGCGGAGCAGATTCATGGTGGAGAAGAGATGGCGGTGACTCATCGGCCGGGGCGCGGCGGGGTGAGAGACACCGTGCCCGCCGCGGCCGCTCGCGCCAGCCGCCCCGGCCGCATAAAACCGAGAAGGCACGGACAAGTCCGCCCGAGGACGCTCCGCGCCCGCCCACCTAAGTTCTCTCCTCGCGTTCCAAGGCTTCTTCCGTCCGCGCCGCTCGACCGGTCCGACGACCTGCGCCATGTTCACGCGTCATGGCCCACCCCGCCCGCCTTCCGTTCGCGTTGCTCCACCTGTTTGTCGCGACTGCCCTCGCCGCGCCGGCCGGGACGGCGCCCACAACGACCGTCGCCCTGCCCCGCTTCACCCATCCCGGCGCCGGACAGACACTCTACTTCGCTCTGACTGATCGTTTCGCCAACGGCTCGACCGCCAACGACCTCGGCGGCGGCACGGGCGGACCGATGGACCACGGCTTCGATCCCACGCGCATCTCGCATTTTCACGGCGGCGATTTCGCGGGCATGACCGCGCGGCTCGACTACCTCAAGGAGCTGGGGATCACCGCGGTGTGGGTCACACCGCCCTTCAAGAACAAGCCGGTGCAGAAGGGCACCGCCGGCTACCACGGCTACTGGATCCTCGACTTCCTCCAGATCGATCCGCACCTCGGCTCGAACGCGGAGTTTCAGGAATTCGTCCGCCAGGCGCACGCGCGCGGGATGCGCGTGATCATGGACATCATCGTCAACCACACGGCCGACGTGATCGAGCTCCAGGGCGACCACGCCTACCGCGACACGACGACCGCGCCCTACCGCGACGCCGCCGGCTCGCCCTTCGATCCGCGGAAATTTGCCTACAACGGCCTGAACGACGCGTCGACCTTCCCGGCCCTCGCCGCCGCCACGAGTTTCGCCTACACGCCGACCGTCCCGGCCGCCGAGGCCACGGCGAAAAATCCCGCCTGGCTCAACGACGTCACCCTCTACCACAACCGCGGCAACACCTCCTTCACCGGCGAGAGCTCGACGCACGGCGACTTCGTGGGCCTGGACGACACCTTCACCGAGCACCCGCGCGTGGTGCAGGGCTTCGTCGACATCTTCGCCCACTGGATCGAGAGCACGCGCGTCGACGGCTTCCGCATCGACACCGCGCGCCACGTCAACACCGAGTTCTGGCAGGCCTTCATCCCCGCGATCCGCGCGAAGGCGCGCGAGCTCGGCCGACCGGACTTCATCCAGTTCGGGGAGGTCTACAACGACGCGGGCGACCCCGCCGTGCTCGCGGAGTTCTCCACCAGCACGATGTCGATCGACACGACGATCGACTTCGGATTCTTCGCCGCGGCGCGGCGCTTCGTCTCGCAGGGCGGCACGGCCGCCGCACTCGCGGACTTTTTCGCCCGCGACGACTTCTACACCGACCACGACAGCAACGTCCACTCGACCACGACCTTCCTCGGCAACCACGACGCCGGCCGCTTCGCGTATTTTCTCCAGCAGGACAACCCCGGCGCCCCGCCCGACCAGCTCGCCGCGCTCGCCGGCCTCGGCCACGGCCTGCTCTTCCTCGCGCGCGGCCAGCCCGTGCTCTACTACGGCGACGAGCAGGGCATGATCGGACGCGGCGGCAACGACATGCAGGCGCGCGAGAGCCTGTTCCCCGCGCAGGCGCCGGACTTCCGCAACGCGACACTGCTCGGCACGACGCGCACCGGCGCCGACGACAAGTTCGATCCGCAGCACCCGTTCTACCGGCTCTTCGCGCGGCTCGGCGCGCTGCGCGCCGCGCATCCGGCCCTGCGCACCGGCGCGATGCTGCAGCGCGCGACGAACGAGCCCGCGCTCTTCGCCTTCTCGCGCCTCGATCGCGGCGAGCGCGTCGAATACCTCGTCGCGCTCAACAGCTCGCGCACGACCGCACTGCATGCGCGCGTGCCGACGGCGCAGCCCGCGGGCGCGACGCTCGCGCGCCTCTTCGACTCGCGCACGCCCGACCGTCCCGGTGCTGAGCCGCTAACGGCCGATGCCGACGGCTTCGTGCCGGTCGCGCTCGAGCCGCTGCACTTCGCGGTCTGGCGCGCCGCGGCACCGCTGCCTGCACCGGCGTCGGCGCCGCGCATCGCCCTGGTCACGCCGGCCGAGGGTGCGACGCTCACCTTCGGCACCCGCGAGGTCGACGGGCTCGTCTTCCCGAGCCGGCGCGAGATCCGCGCCGAGGTGAGCGGAGGCGACGGGCTCGCCGAGGTGACCTTCGTGCTGCAACGCGCGTCACGGCCGGACCAATACGAGTGGCTCGGCACCGACGACGCCGCGCCCTACCGCGTGTTCTGGAATCCGCCGGCCGACCTCGCACCCGGCGAGACCCTGACGTTCATCGCCACGGTCGACGACCTGCGCGGCCACCGCACCGCGGCCCGGGTCGGCGGGCTGGCGGTGAGCGCGAAGGACGTGGCCTTCGGCATGCGCGGTGCGACCGTGCCGCGCCTCGGGAAAACGCCACCGGCGCGCGTGACCGTCGCGGCCGGCCAACCCTTGCGCCTCGAGTTCGACGCCACCGGCACCGGCCCGCTCGAGTATCAGTGGCTGCGCGACGAGGTGGAGATCCACGGCGCCATCGGTCGGATTTTCCACGCGCCGCGCGCCACCGCCGCGGACGCCGGCACCTACCGCCTCCTCGTGCGCAACCGCGCGGGCACGACCGTGAGCATGCCCACGACGGTGATGGTCGACGCCGCTCCGACACCCGCGGCAGACGGCGGCCGGATCGAGCGCCATCCGGCTTTTCCCTCGGAGAAGGTTCCGCCCCGCGATGTCGCGGTCTGGCTGCCGCCCGGGTACGATGCCGACAAGAACGCGCGATTTCCCGTCATCTACATGCACGACGGCCAGAATCTCTTCGATCCGGCCACGAGCTTTGGCGGCGTGCCGTGGGCGGTCGACGCCGCGATGACGCGACTGATCCGGAGCGGAAAATCCGGTGGCGCGATCATCGTCGGCATCGCCAACACGTCGGCGCGATCCGCCGAATACTTTCCGCAGAAGGCGACGCGCGCCGTCGCGATCGGGGACGTGCCGGGACTCTACCATACGACGCGCGACGCGATCCGATCCGACGCCTACCTCGCGTTCATCGTGCGCGAGCTGAAGCCGTTCATCGACCGGACCTACCGCACGTCACCGGCTCGCGAGCACACGTTCGTCGCCGGCTCGAGCATGGGTGGGCTCATCTCGGCCTATGCGGTGCTGGAGTATCCGGAGGTCTTTGGCGGAGCCGCCTGTCTTTCGATGCCCTGGCACGTCGCCGACGGAGCCGTCATCGACACCCTGTCCCGGAGCCTGCCCGCGCCGGGTCGCCATCGGTTCTACTTCGATCGCGGCACCGAGGGCATCGACGCCGCGTTTGCGGCGGCCCAGGAGCGCGTCGACGAGGTGATGAGGGCCGCGGGCTACACGCCGGGTCGGGACTGGGTCACGCATGTATTCACGGGCACCGAACACTCGGAGCGCGCGTGGAGCGAGCGCATGCACATCCCGCTCGAGTTTCTGCTGCGGTAGATTGCGCCGGGCCGCCGACCAAAACGCGAGGCGCCCGCGCTTCGGCCTGACAAACCGCCGCGCAGTCGTACGCTGCGCGTCCATGCACCACGATTGTCTGCATCGCTGGCGGCAGAGCCATGCCTTCCGCCACGAACATGCCTCGGGTGAGCGGCGCACGCTCATCGTGCTCGCGCTCACGGTCGTCGTGATGGTGGTGGAGATCGTCGCGGGGATGATGTTTCGCTCGATGGCGCTGCTCGCCGACGGCTGGCACATGGGCACGCATGCCGCGGCCTTCGGGATCACGCTGCTGGCCTACGTCTACGCGCGGCGGCATGCGCGCGATGAACGTTTCTCGTTCGGCCCGGGCAAGGTCGGCGCGCTCGGCGGATTTTCCAGTGCGATCCTGCTCGGCGTGGTCGCGCTGGCGATGATCTGGGAATCGATCGACCGCCTGCGCCACCCGCAGGCCATCGCCTTCGACCAGGCGATGCTCGTGGCGGTCGTCGGGCTGGTCTTCAATCTCTTCGGCGCGTGGATGCTCGGCGGCGACGGCGATGATGCAGCCGGCCACACGCACGGACACGGCCACGGGCACGGGCATGGGCACGGCCGCGACCTCAACCTCCACGCCGCCTACATGCACGTGCTGGCCGATGCGCTCACTTCCGTGTTCGCGATCGCGGCACTGCTCGGCGGCAAGTTCATGGGCTGGGCCTGGCTCGATGCGGCCGTCGGCATCGTCGGCGCGCTCGTGATCTCCAAATGGGCGATCGGCCTGATGCGCGAGACATCGCGCGTGCTGCTCGACCGCGAGATGGACGTGCCCGTGGTCGAGGAGATCCGCGAGGCGATCGAGAGCGATGGCGACTCCCGTATCGCCGACCTGCATGTGCAGCGTGTCGGGCTCGATCAGTTCGCGGTCATCATCACCGTCGTGGCCCACGCCGATCGCACACCCGAGGAGTACAAGGACCGCCTGCGCATCCACGAGGAGCTCGTGCACTTCAACATCGAGGTCAACCGCTGCCCGGGCTGAGCCGCGCACGAGGCGAAACCCACCCGGCCCCCCAAAGAAAGCCAACGCCTGCGGAGTCGACCGCCCCAGCGAAGCTGCACGCGGCACGATTCCGGGTACGATGTCCCCTTTCACCCATCACCATGAAGAAGAAATCCATCGCCTCCTCGTCCGCTTCGTCGTCGTCGACGGTCGTCGCCCAGCTCAACCAGCTCCTCGCCTCGTCCTACGCACTGATGGCCAACACGCAGTTCGCGCACTGGAACGTCGAGGGCACCGACTTCTTTTCCCTGCACGAGGCCTTTCAGATGCACTATGAAAACCTCTTCGCCGCCGTCGACGAACTCGCGGAGCGCGTGCGGGCCCTCGGCGCCTACACGATCGGCGGGCTGAGCCAGTTCTCGAAGCGGGCGGGATTCGCCGAGCTGACCGACGCGCAGAGCGCACGCGACCTCGTGGCCGCCCTGGTCGTGGCGCACGAGAAGGTCGTGGCCGACGCCGTCGCGCTGCGCGACTCCTCGGGCGCGACCGGCGACGCGGAGACGCAGGACATCGCGATCGGCCGCATCCAGTGGCACGAGAAGACGATCTGGATGCTGCGCAGTTTTCTGAAGTAGGCCGCGTCGAAGGATGCAGGCTGGAAGTCTGCGCTACGGGCTCGCACCGGGCCTCGAACGCCCGTGCACTCCCGGCCGATGTCCCCGCCGGTTCCGATCGACCCGCTTGAGGCACTCCGCGCGCTGCGCGCCGACTGCCGTAGTGCCGTGCTCGCCACGACCGGCGAGGACGGCGCGCCGGAGGCGAGTTACGCGCCGTTTGCCGACGACGGCGCGCGGGCCGGCGCGATGCTGGTGCTCGTGAGCGGCCTGGCCCGGCACACGGCCCACCTCGTGCGCTCGGGACGGGCCTCGGCGATGTTGATCGAGGACGAGTCCTCCGCCGCGCAGATCTTCGGCCGCCGCCGCGCCGCCTTCGCCTGCCGGGTCGAGGTCATCGCGCGCGACACCGACGGGTGGGTCGCCGGCGTCGCCGCACTGGAGGCGCGTCATGGTTCCGTGGTGACGATGCTGCGCGACCTGAAGGATTTCCAGCTCCTGCGCCTCGTGCCCGAGAGCGGCACGCTCGTGCTCGGCTTCGGCCGCGCCTGGCGGTTGAGCGGGCCCGGCTGCGCCACGCTCGAACCGCTCCAAAGGTAGGGCGAGGCCTCTGGCCGAGCCGCCACCGTACGCACTCCGGTGGCGCGG
>Ga0315910_10002354_pt1 | contig 16681 bp, 13 predicted proteins | sample EdamamesoilMG_FD_204470 | JGI IMG/M metagenome (GOLD analysis project Ga0315910, IMG submission 204470) | Garden soil microbial communities collected in Santa Monica, California, United States - Edamame soil | ecosystem: Environmental > Terrestrial > Soil > Garden | place: USA: California... | reverse complement strand
GCCGTGCTGGCTGCGCTCGCGCGGCGGGGTCGACCGTTTCTCGCCGGCGGCTGCGTGCGCGATCACCTGCTCGGGCTCGAGGCCAAGGACTTCGACATCGAGGTCTACGGGCTCGGGTGGGACGAACTCACCACCCTGCTCCGGCCCTTCGGCCCGACCGACGTCGTCGGCCGCAGCTTCGGCGTGATCAAGCTCCGCCTCGGCGGCGCCGAGTACGACATCGCGCTGCCCCGCCGCGAAAGCAAGACCGGCGCCGGCCACCGCGGGTTCTCCGTCGAGCCCGATGCGTCGCTCGACGAACGCGCCGCCTCCGCCCGCCGCGACTTCACGATCAACGCCCTGCTCTACGATCCGATCGCGGAAAAGCTCCTCGACCTGCACGGCGGCGAGGCCGACCTGCGCGCCCGCGTCCTGCGGCACACCAGCGCGGCCTTCGTCGAGGATCCCTTGCGCGTGCTGCGGGGGGTTCAGTTCGCCGCGCGTTTCGACCTCACGCTCGCGCCCGGGACCGCGGCGCTATGCGCCTCGATCGCCGACACCTTCGCGGAGCTGCCGCGCGAGCGCGTCTGGGGCGAGTGGGACAAGTTCGCCACACGCGCCACCCACCCGTCGCGGGGACTTGCGGCGCTCAAGGCCAGCGGCTGGCTGCGGCATTTCCCGGAATTGGCTGCACTCGACGGCACACCCCAGGATCCGGAGTGGCATCCCGAAGGGGATGTGTTTGTCCACACCGGCCTGTGCTGCGACGCGCTCGTCGCGCTGCCGCTCTGGCGCGAGGCTGCGCCGGACCTGCGGCGTGTGCTGATGTTCGCCGTGATGGCACACGACTTCGGAAAACCCGCGACGACCCGGCGCGAGTTCAAGCACGGCGCCGAGCGCTGGGTCAGCCCGGGCCACGCCGAGGCCGGCGGGCCGCTGGTCGAGGCCTTCCTCGAGCGCCTCGGCAGCCCGCTCGAGGTGCGGCCGCCTGCGCGCGCGCTCGTCGAGTGCCACCATGCCCACCTGAACTTCCCGCCCGAGGGCCCGTCGGCCCCGTCGATCCGCCGCCTCGCGCGCCGCCTCACGCCCGCGACGATCGAACAGCTCCTCGCCGTGATGGAGTCCGACCATCTCGGCCGCCCGCCGGTCCGCTCGGCCAACACCGAGCGCCGCATGGCGCAGCTGCGCGAGGCGGCCGCGCGCCTCGAGCTGGAGAAAACCGAGCCGAAGCCGCTCCTGCACGGCCGCGACCTGATCGCGCTGGGCCTGCCGCCCGGCCCGCACTTCGGCAAAATCCTTCACGAGGCCTTCGAGGCGCAACTCGACGGTGAGTTCTCCAATCCTGTCGACGGCGCCCGCTGGCTGCGCGACAAACTCGGGCTCCCTCCGGCCGTCCCCTGATGCGCACGGCCGCAGGCCAGCCCACCCTCCCTTCCGATCCGCATGAACACCCTCGACCAACTCAAGCAAAGCACCGTCGTCGTCGCCGACACCGGTGACTTCAAGACCCTGCGTGAATTCGCCCCCCGCGACGCCACGACGAACCCGAGCCTGATCTACAAGGCCGCGGCCATGCCCGAATATGCCGCGCTCCTCGACCAGGCCGTGGCCGACAATCGCAGCGCGCCGCTCGCCCGTGCCGCGCTGATCGACCGGATCACCGACCACCTGCTCATCGCGTTCGGCCTGGAGATCCTGAAGATCATCCCGGGCCGCGTCTCGACCGAGACCGACGCCCGCCTCTCCTTCGATGTCGAGGGCACGGTGAAGAAGGGTCGCGAGCTCATCGCGCTCTACGAGAAGCACGGCATCGGCCGCGAGCGCGTGCTCATCAAGATCGCCTCCACCTGGGAGGGCATCGCCGCCGGCGAGATCCTCGAGCGCGAGGGTATCCACGTGAACATGACGCTGCTCTTCTCGCTCCCGCAGGCCGTGCGCTGCGCCGAGGCGAAGGCCACGCTCATCTCGCCCTTCGTCGGCCGCATCCTCGACTGGTACAAGGCGAAGAACCAGCGCGACTACGCCGGCCACGAGGACCCGGGCGTGCTCTCCGTGCGCAAGATCTACAACTACTACAAGAAATTCGGCTACGCGACCGAGGTGATGGGAGCCAGCTTCCGCAACACCGACGAGATCCTCGAACTCGCCGGCTGCGACCTGCTCACGATCAGCCCCGACCTGCTCGGAAAACTCAAGGCCGACACACGTCCCGCCGCGCCGAAGCTCACCGTCGCCGCCGCGCAGGCCAGCGACGTGGAAAAACTCCCGCTCGACGAGAAGCGTTTCCGCTTCCTCGTCAACGAGGACGCCATGGCCACGGAAAAGACCGCCGAGGGCATCCGCGGTTTCGTCGCCGACATCGGCAAGCTCGAGGCGATGATCGAGAAGAAGCTCGGCTGAGCCGCCGCCCATTCCCGTCCTCCCGAGCCCCACACCATGCCCGAGTCTCTCGCCGACCGCTGGTTCACCGACGTGCAGGCCCTCCTCGCGTCGGTGCACGCGCGCAATGCCGCGGCGCTGCGCTCGCTCGGCCCGCTCATCGGGCCGTCTCTCGCCCCGGGTGGCGTGCTGCATGTCTTCGGCAGCGGCCACTCCGAGATCATCGCGCGCGAGATCGTCGGCCGCGCCGGCGGACTCGTCTGCGTGTCGCAGATCCTCGACCCCGCCGCCGGCGCGGCGGAAAACGTCGCGGGCTACGGCACGCAGCTCGCGGAGAAGCACGCGCGTATCCACGGCCTGGAGCGCGGCGAGACCGTCGTGGTGATCTCCAACTCCGGCCGGAATTGCGCGCCCATCGAGGTCGCCACCCTCGCGTGCGAGCGCGGGCTGCGCGTCGTCGCGGTGACAGCGCTCGCGATGAGCGCGTCGCCCGGGTTTGCGAGCCGCCATCCATCCGGGAGGAAGCTCCACGAGCTCGCCGATGTGGTGCTCGACAACGGTGGCGCGCCGGGCGACGCCCTCGTGCCGCTGCCCGGCGGAGCCGGCCGCACCGGCCCGACCTCGACGATGACCGGCGTGGCCCTGCTCAACCTCCTGCACCTCGAGGTCGTCCAGTGGCTCTCCGACCACGGCCACGAGCCCCCGCTCCTGCGCAGCCAGAATCTCGACGGCGGCGCGATGGAGCACAACCGCGCCCTCGCCGCGCGCTACCGCACGCGCCTGAGCCGGCCGCTGTGACGGCATCGTATCCGGGTTGCGAAGACAGGCCGTCCGCGCCCTAACCCTTCAGCGCCCCGGCCGTGATGCCCTTGATCAGGTGCTTCTGCAGGAGCACGTAGACGACGAGGATCGGCCCGGCCACGATCACCAGCCCGGCGAAGAGCATGCCGTGGTCGGTGCGGTACTGCGAGGTGATCGCGAGGTTGGCCAGGGCCAGCGGCAGCGTGCGCGCGCCCTCCGGGCCGCCGCCCGACAGGAGCATGAAGGCGTAGAAGTACTCCTTCCAGATTCCGATGAACTGGAAGATCGCCACCGTCACCAGCCCGGGCCGGGCCAGCGGCAGGATCACGCGCCAGAACGCCGCCGATTCGCTGCACCCATCCATGATCGCCGCCTCGTAGAACATGCGCGGCAGCCCGCGGAAGAATCCCGCGAGGATGAAGATCGCGAACGGCAGGCCGTTGGCGATGTAGACGAGAATGAGCCCGGGGAGCGAGTTGAGCAGCCCGAGCGCGCGCAGCTCGAAGAAGAGCGGGATGATGCTCAGCTGCGCCGGGATCATCAGGCCCGCGAGGAACAGCCAGTAGGCCACGCGTCCGAGCGGATGGAAGAAGCGCGAGAGCGCGTAGGCCGCCATCGAACCGAACAACAGTATCCCCAGAACGGAGACGCCCGTGACGACCGTGCTCTGGAGGAAGTACTCGCCGAGCCCGGCCTGGCCCCAGGCACGCGTGAAGTTCCCCGGCTGCAGCCCGTCCGCGCCCCACGGCGTGAGCGGCTCGCGTGCGATGTCGCGGTCGCTCTTGAGCGAACTCGCGGCGACCCACGCCATCGGCACCACCACCCAGACGAGGTAGCCGAAGAGCACGACGTGGATGGTCGTGCGCCGGATGCGGGCGAGGGCCCTCATGCCTCGGCGCTCTCCCGGCGCGCGACGAGCAGCGTGACGGCGGAGCCCGCCAGCACGACGAGAAACATCACCACCGCGATCGCCGTGGCCCGGCCGACCTGGAAGTCCTGGAACATCGTCGCGACCATCCACGTGGCCAGCACGTGGCTGTTGCCGAGCGGGTCCTGCCCCGTGAGCAGCCAGACCATCTCGAAGGTGTTGATGCCGCCGATGACGATGAAGACCACCGAGATCACGATCACCTCGCGGATGAGTGGCAGCGTGATGCGGAAGAACTGCGTCGTGCGGCTCGCGCCATCGAGCTCCGCGGCCTCGTAGTGCTGCGGGTCGATCGCCTCCATCGCGGCGAGGTAGAGCACGAGGTTGAAGCCGACCATCAGCCACACGTAGATCGGGATGAGCGCGCCATAGAGCCGCTCGGGCGAGAGCCACGCGAAATTGTCGAAGCCGAGGAGCCAGCGCGACAGCCACCAGTCTCCGGATACAGCCTGCGTCCACTGGCCCGCCTCGGTCAGCGCGGAGTTGATGAAGCCGTTGGCCGGGTCGTAGGCGTTGAGCCAGATGAGCGAAGCCGCCACGCCACCCAGGATGTTGGGAAAGAGCACGCAGGCGCGGAACAGTCGCACGCCGGCCACGCCGCGCGAGATCAGCGCGGCGAAGACGAGCGCGATCGGCACGACCACCGCGGCCGGCGCGAACATGAGCACGAGGTTGTTGGCGAGCGCGCTCCAGAAGACGTCGCTCTCGAAGAGCAGCCAGCGGAAGTTGAACAGGCCGACCCATTCGCGCTCGTTGATCCCGTTCCAGTCGGTCAGCGCCCAGGCAAAGGACGCCACGCCGGGCGCGAGCACGAGCCCGCCGAAGAGGAGCAGCGCCGGCCCGACGAATCCCGCGGCGAAACGCGCGCGCAGCGGACCGAACCATGCGGCGACCGATTCGGGTTCGCGTGCACGGTCGCGCTCCGCGTCCGCGCCGGCGTGCCGCGGACGCATGCGCCGCGCGATCCCCCGCGCGGTCCACGCGAACGCGCCGAGCATGCCGAGCAGGAACATCGAGCCGAGGACCGGATGCAGCACCGCCACCTCGCGGCGATCCTCGTCGCGACGCGTGCGCGCCGCGCCGGCCGCCGCCTCGAGGCGCGCGCCAAACTCCTGCGGCGTGATGCGCCCGTGCGCGAGCGCGCTGCGGGCATCGACGAGCGTCTGGCCCATGCCCGGCGGCAGCAGCATGTTCGGCGGCGCGCTGTAGGAGGCGCGCGCGCCGGCCAGCATCGCAACCGTATCCTGCATGAGCGGGGAATATTCGCCGGGCCCGACACTGCGCACGGCCACCGGCACATCGAGCTGGCGCGCGAAGGCCCGCGCCCGCTCGCGCGAGGTCATGAAGCGCAGGAAGTCCACCGTGCGGCGCACGCGCGCCGCGTCGTCCTTCGCGAAGGCAAAGAAGTAGCCGCTGCCGGTCTGGAGCGCCGTGGGGTCGCCGATGCCGTCGGCGAAGACCGGGAAATTCATCGCGCCCAGCTCGAAGCCCTCGGGAATCGACGAGCGCATCTCGTTCACGAACCACGAGCCGGAGACCACGAAGGCCGCGCGGCCCTGGAGGAATGCGCGCTGCGCGGCCGTGTGCGTCATGCCCTCCCAGCCGGCGACGAGATTTTCCCGCGTCACCCGCTGGAAGAGTGCGGCGGCGCGGATGAAGCGCGGATCCGTGCGCCAGCCCGGCTCGAGCCGGTGGTAGGCGGACCAGGCCTCCGGGCCGGCGAGGTTGTAGAAGGCCGCGCGCAGCAGCGCGTCACCGTACCGTAGATACACTCCGGGCAGCGCGAGCGGCGCCAGGCCGGCGGCCCGGATCTGGTCGCAGAGCGTGAAGAACTCGTCCCAGGTGCGCGGCGGCGACCAGCCGTGGCGGCGGAACAGGCCCTTGTCATAGAAGAGCGTCCAGCATGACTGCTCGAGCGGCACGCCGTAGGTGCGGCCGTCGATCGTCCACGTATCAAGTGAGCCGGGCAGGAACGTGTCGCGCCAGGGTGCGTCGCCCTCCCAGTTCGGCCCGTCGAGGTAGGGCGTGAGGTCGAGCACGCGCCCCGCGCGGATCAGGCTGATCCACGGCAGCTCCGTGTAGGTCGCGTCGGGAAAACTGCCGTCGAGCACGCGCACGCGCATCTTCTCGTGCATGCGCGGGTCGCCGCGCAGGTCGATGCGGGTGCCGGGAAACACGTGCTCGAAGAGCCGCGCGGTGTCCTCAAAGGCCGCGACGCCGAGGCCGCCGGCGAAGATCGGGATCTCAAGCTCGATCGAGGGCGGCGGCACCCCGCCCTCGCCGGCGACCGTCGTCGGCCCCTGCGCGAGAAGCCGCGGCGCGGCGAGCGCGCAGGCGACGAACAAGGCAGGGATCGTGCGGGCCGCGAGGAGTCGCATCTGGCGCCGCAACGAATCGGCCGGACACGGGCGGGGCGCAACCAAACTGTGCCGCGAGCGCTGGCGATCGAAAGCCGGAGCTGGCGCAGCCGGGACGCGGCCGGAGGTCGCGCCCCACCCTCTGGGCGCGGAGCCGGATCAGTTGCCGGCGTCGCCCGACTCGCCCCCACCCTGTTTGCGCTTCTTGCGCACTTCCTTGGCAGCGACGCGGCGCTCCTTCGCGGAGATCGTGCCGTCGCCGTCCTTGTCGACCGCCTCGCGGATCTTCGCGGCCGCTTCGGGGTGTTCCGCCGCCCACGCGTCGCGCGCGGTCTTGCGCTCCTCGGGCGAGAGTTTGCCATCGCCATCCTTGTCGTACTTGGCGGCGTAGGCCTCGAACTCGGCGCGAACCTTCTCGCGTTGCTCGTCGGTCATCTTGCCGCCGCGTTCCTTTTGCATGGCCTCGCGCAAGGCGGCGCGTTCGGTGTCGTCGAGCTTGCCGTCGCCGTTGGCGTCGAAACGCGCGAGCGCCTCGTCGCGCATCTCGTCGCGGCGCTCGGTGGCCGCGGCCTTGGCGGCGGCCTTCTCCTCGTCGTTGAGCTTGCCGTCGCCGTCCTTGTCGAAGCGCTTGAGGATCTCCTCGTGGTGTTTGCCCGAGGGCGTCGCGTCATCGGCGGCGGCGAGGCGCGCGGTCGCGATAAGCATTGCAGGAGCGAGAGTCAGGACCAAGAGTTTCGATTTCATAGGACAGTGTGCGATTTCTGGCGCTCTGACGGGAGGAGTGGCGCGAAGTTACTGAGAAACCCGCGCGGGTTCGAAGTTTCATCGAGGCGCGAGACCGGTGTGGGGCGCCCCGGGGCGGATTCATGTTTCAAGTCACCTTCAGCAACCAAAGCATGCAGGAGCTGAACAAGTTGGACAAACTTGCGCAGCTCGACGTCATCGCGCCGCTCGGCGCCCTGACGGCCAGCGAACTCGCCCATCCGCGCGAGCCGCTCGGCGCCTTCAAGCGCGGCAAGAACACGTTCTATCGCCTGCGCTCCGGCGACTACCGCATTTATTTCGAGGTCAAGGGCGAGAACCTGCACACGCACTACATCCTGCACCGCAACTCGCTGACCGATTTCATCTTTCGCACCAAGCTGCCCATCACCGAAGAGCAGCTGGCGGAGCAACACACCTCGTTCTGGAAATACCTCGAGACGCTCCACAAGTAAGCACCGCCGGCATGGCCAGCCAAGTCTACGACCCCAAGAATCCGCCGGGCACGTCGCAGGCGAGCCGGATCTATCTCCTGCCGAACCTGATGACGGCGGGAAACCTCTTCTGCGGTTTCGTCGCGATCATTCGCTGTATCCAGGCGCGCTATGCCACCGGCGATGTCACGCCGCAGCATCTCTACACCGAAGCAGTGTGGCTGATCATCGCCGCCGTCGTCTTCGATTCCCTCGACGGCCGGCTCGCGCGGCTCGGCGGGCGCGAGTCGCTCTTCGGCCGGGAGTTCGATTCGATCGCCGACATCGTCTCGTTCGGCGTCGCGCCGGCCCTGTTGGTTTTCTTCCTCATCCTCTCACCGGAGCTCAACCCCTGGTTCCGCCAAATCGGATGGTTCGTCGGGTTCATCTACCTGCTCTGCGCGGCGATGCGCTTGGCGCGCTTCAACGTCATCACCCACCCGCTGATCTATTCGAACAACGCCAAGTTCAACACCAAGGACTTCGTCGGCCTGCCCGTGCCCGCGGCCGCCGGCATGGTCGTGTCGCTGGTCCTCGTGATCAATTCCGAGGCCGACATCCGCCACTGGGGCCTGGGTCTGCCGCCGCTCATGCTGCTGATCGCCTACCTCATGATCAGCACGATCCGCTACCCGAGCTTCAAGCAGGTCAACTGGCACACCCGCGCGCGCTTCGGGACGTTCATCGGGATCCTGATCGCGGCGGCGGCGGTGTATTTCACCCGCCAGTATGCGTTGGCGCTCATCTTTCTCGCCTACCTGAGCTATGGCCTCGGCCGGCATTTCGTCACGGTCTCGCGCCGCCGTCGCCGCCTGCGCGAACTGCTCGAACAACGCCACGCGGTGCGTCCGGCGGTCGATGTGAACAAGGCTGCCAACAACCCCGGACAACCCACCAAGAACTAGGGGAAACCCCCGGGTTCCGGCACTTGTGGCAACCGCCCTCAGAAATTCTTCACAACCGCAAAATCTTTCTAAGCTCTGGACAATAGGGGCTTGCTCCACAACCCGGGTTGCTGACACCACTGAATAATACGGCTGATTTAAGTACACTAGAATCTACCCATACCCGGGATTGTCAGTACTTCCGAAAACCTCATACCTACCCGCGACAATGAAGTTCAAAGTTAACCGGGACCACTTCAGCAACGGCCTGGCCCAGGTCCTCAATGTGGTCGGCACACGGCCCACCATGCCGGTCTTGAGCAATGTGCTCATCGAGGCCGATGGCGACCATCTCGACCTCACCACGACCAATCTCGACCTCGGCATCCGGTGTCGCATCAAGGCCACTGTCAACCAGTCCGGCTCCGTGACCCTGCCGGTGCGCCGACTCGCCAGCATCGTGCGTGAGCTTCCCAATCTCGACGTGCAGGTCGAGGCCGCGGCCAACCACCAGGTCAAGATCGCCTCGGGCGGCTCGAACTTCCGCATCATGGGCATCGCGCGCGATGATTTCCCGCCGCTGCCGGAGTTTGCCAACGAGACGACCTTCACGCTCGAGCAGGCCACGCTCGGCCAGATGGTCGCGAGCGTCTCCTACGCGCAGAGCGCGGACGAGAGCCGGTATTTCCTCAACGGCGTCTATTTCCATTTCCACGATGGCAAGCTCTCGCTCGTCGCGACCGACGGACGCCGCCTCGCGCTCACCCATCGCGAGATGGATTTCGGCGGCTCGAGCGGCGGCAGCCTGATCCTGCCGGCCAAGACGGTGGCGGAACTCGTGCGCCTGCTCAGCAAGGAGGAGAAATTCACCATCACACTGGCCTTCAACGACCGGCGCGTGGCGTTTCGCATCGCCGTGGCCGACGAGAGCAGCGGCTTGATCGACGAGGTCCATCTCATCTCCAAGGTGGTCGAAGGCAACTACCCGAACTACCAGCAGGTGATCCCGAAAGAGGTCCACCAACGCGTGAAGGTCGAGCGCGAGCTTTTCCTCCAGTGCATCCACCGCGCGGCGCTGGTCACCAGCGACAAGTCGAACTCGGTGAAGATCAAGCTGAGCAACAACCTCCTCGAGATCACGGCCGCCAGTCCGGACTTCGGCGAGGCGCACGAGTCGCTCGCGGTCGACTACAGCGGCCCCGACCTCCAGGTGGCGTTCAACCCCGCCTTCCTCATGGATCCGCTGCGCGCGCTCACCAAGGACCAGATCACGTTTGAGTTGAAGGACGAGGTGAGCCCGGGGGTTTTCAAAACCGACGGGAATTTTCTCTGCGTCATCATGCCGGTGCGCCTTTGACGGGCGGAAACGCGGAGCTATCATTCAGCGTTCAGATGCCGGCGTCTTCGCACGCACGCCGGCGCGTCGGAATCCATGGAGTTTGCCTTTGCCATCGTCGCCGCGGGAGCCGCGTCGCTCCTCGTCAGCTACTTCAACCGGACGATCGCCTCGCCGGTCCTGGCGATCGTCAACCGCTGGATCCGCTGGATCTCCTACTCGCTGCTGATCGCATGGCTGATGGATTTCTTCACGCTCACAGGACGGCCGTTCGCCGTGCTCGCGGTGACGGCGTTCCTGCTGATTTTCCTGATCGAGACCCTCTACAACTGGCTCGCCATCTCGGCGCTCAGCCAGAGCCCGATCCCCCTCTTCCCGAAGTTTTCCATCAACGCCAGCGGTGAGGAGTGGCCGGCCGTCGCGCGCATCATCGCCGTGCGCGACTGGCTGCGGAAGAACAAGTATACGCAGGTCCAGGCACTGCTCGCCGACATCGGCAACGGCATCCACCTGCGTGTATCCGTTTATCAGGACGCGGCCGCAAAGATCCGCGTCCAGGTGCTCTTCATCCCGATGAACAGCACGGCCGTGACCGTGTGCTTCGCCGTCACCTCCGAGACGGAGGCGGGCATGCGCTACACCACGGACAACCTCTTCCTGCCCTTCGGAGGTTTCTACCCGGAGAACTGGTCGGTCGATCGTCGGCCCTGGACCCGCAGCCTGCCGGCGTTGATCAAGGTGCACCTCGCGCGCATCCAGAAGGATACGATGACGCTCGCCCCGCTCAGCAACGATCCGCTCAGCGACCTCAACAGCCAGCAGCGCGACCTCGACCGCCTCAACACCGAGCTCGGCTTCCTTTTCCCGCACGGCATGCGCGAGGAGTACGGCAAGATGACCTTCGAGGGACGTTACCGCGTGTGGAAGGAAGTCTGGTTCCTCAACTACCTGGGCTGGCCTCAGCGTTATTGAGCGCGGTGTTCTCCGGCGGTTGAGCGCGTCCCGCGCGGACTGTCGCGCGTTGCCAAGCCGCGGCGCGGGGGTTTCGCTTCCGGCGTGCCGCACCCAGACACCATCGTGGCCCCGGCCACACCCCACGGCGAATCCGCCCTCGCAGTCGTGCGTGTGAGCGGCCCGATCGCCGCCGTGATCGCGACCGGTCTGCGCGGCGATCGTGACCTCGTCCCGCGACGCGCGTGGCGCGCCGACTACCGGTCGGCCGCGGGCGCGATCATCGACGACGTGGTGCTCACCTACTTCGCCGGACCCCGTTCCTACACGGGCGAGGACGTGCTCGAGATCTCGTCCCATGGAAATCCCTACATCGTGCGCCGGATCCTCGACGACCTGCTCGCGCGCGGTTGCCGCATGGCCGAGGCCGGGGAGTTCACGCGGCGCGCCTTCCTCAACGGGCGCCTCGACCTGACCGCGGCGGAGGCCGTGATGGATCTCATCCGGGCGCGCAGCGACCGCGCACTCGAGGCAGCCAGGCAGCAGTTGCGCGGCGCGCTGGGCCGGCGCATCGACCGTTTCGTCGGCGACCTGCTTCAAAGCTGCGCGGCGATCGAGGCCTACATCGACTTTCCCGAGGAGGATCTCCCGGCGGAGGATCGCGAGCGCCGGCGTCGGGAGATCGTGGCGCTGCTCGACGAGATCCGCGGCCTGCAGTCGACCCGCCGGCACGGCGAACTCCTGCGCGAGGGGCTGCGCGTCGTCCTGCTCGGCGCGCCCAATGCCGGCAAGAGCAGCCTGCTCAACCGCCTCGTGGGCTACGAGCGCGCCATCGTCAGCGACGAGCCGGGCACGACGCGTGACTTCCTCGAGGAGGCGGTCCTGCTCGGGCCGCATCGTATCCGAATGATTGATACAGCTGGCCTGCGCGAGGCGGCGGGCGCGGTCGAGCAGGCGGGCGTGGCGCGCGCGCTCGAGCGGGCCGGCGAAGCCGATCTCGTCGTGCTCGTGGCCGACGCCACGCTGCCCTGCCCCACCCTGGCGCCATCCGTCGTGGCGATCCTGCTGGAGAAGCGCGCCGTCATCGCAGTGAACAAGAGCGACCTCGCCCCACGGGGATTTTCCTGGGCCGGAGGCGGCGGGCTGGCGGTGATCGAGGTCTCGGCGCGCACGGGCGCCGGGATCGAGCGGTTGCAGGCCGAGCTGGTGGCTCGTGCGGATGAGCTGACAGGAACCGGAGGCGACGACGAACACGTGGCCGTCAACGCGCGCCATGCAGCCGCGTTAAGCGACGCGGCCGAGTGCCTGGCGCGGGCGGAAAACCTGCTCGCAGAGCGCGGGCCTTTGGAGCTGGTGGGCAGCGAACTCCGCTCGGCCGTCGGAGCCCTGGGCGGAATCGTCGGTCGGATCGATCATGAGCAGATCCTCGACCGCTTGTTTGCGACGTTTTGTATTGGAAAATAGACGTAAGATATTGATAAGCATATAGTAATGTGTTTTGTCGGCGCGCCGCCGCCGGCTTGCCACACCGCTTCGGTCCCCTACCCTCGGGACTTTCTTGAACCATGCAGCCGTCGTCCCGCGAGAACCCGTTTGATGTCATCGTCTGTGGCGCCGGCCACGCTGGCGTCGAAGCAGCCCTCGCGGCGGCGCGGATGGGTGCCCGTACCCTGCTGCTCACGGGCAACATCGACACCATCGGGCAGATGAGCTGCAACCCCGCGATCGGAGGTGTGGCCAAGGGACACATCGTGCGCGAGATCGACGCCTTGGGTGGCGAGATGGCCATCAATGCCGACGTCACCGGCATTCAGTTTCGGCTGCTCAATGCGTCAAAGGGTCCGGCGGTGCAATCGCCGCGGGCTCAGTGCGACAAGAAGGCCTACCAATTCCGACTCAAGCACACGCTCGAGCTGCAACCGAACTTGAGCGTCTTTCAGGCAACCGTCACGGGGTTGATCATGGCCGACGGTCGTGTCCTTGGGTGTCACACCAATCTCGAGATCGATTTCCACGGCCGGACGGTTGTTGTGACCACGGGAACATTCCTGCGCGGTCTCATGCACATCGGCACCAACAAGACCGAAGGTGGCCGCATGGGCGACTTTAGCGCGCGGACCTTGTCTGCGAGCTTCCTCGAGGCCGGCATCCAGCTTGAGCGACTCAAGACCGGCACACCGCCGCGTCTCCTCGGGCGCAGTATCGATTTCGCGAAGCTTCAGGAGCAATGCGGCGACGAACAGCCGACCTTCTTTGCGTTCCACGACACGCGGGGAGATGTGGATTTGTTCCATGTGGAACATCGCGGGGAAGAGCGGCTGGGGTGGTGTCCGGGAGAGCGCCAGGTGTCGTGTTGGATCACACACACGACACCCGAGACGGAGCAGATCGTGCGGGAGAATCTCCACAAGTCCGCGATGTATTCGGGTGAGATTGTCGGGGTGGGGCCGCGCTACTGTCCAAGTATCGAAGACAAGTTTGTGCGTTTCGCCGACAAGGAGCGGCACATGCTCTTCCTGGAGCCGGAGGGCAGGCACACGAACGAGTATTATGTGAACGGCCTCTCCACGAGTCTGCCGTTCGATGTGCAGGTGCGTATGATCCGCACGATTCCGGGTCTTGAGCAGGCGGAGATTCTGCGTCCGGCCTATGCTGTGGAGTATGACTTCGCCCCGCCCACGCAGTTGTTTCCATCGTTGGAGTCGAAGCGTGTCGCGGGCTTGTTCTTTGCCGGGCAGATCAACGGCACCTCGGGCTACGAAGAGGCTGCGGGGCAGGGGCTTGTGGCGGGAGTCAATGCCGTGCAACGGGTTAGGGGAGGGGAGCCGATGATTCTGGGGCGCCACGAGTCCTACATCGGCGTGATGATCGACGATCTGGTGACGAAGGGCACTCGCGAGCCGTATCGCATGTTTACCAGCCGGGCCGAGCATCGCCTGTTGCTCAATCACGGGAGTGCGGATGTCCGGTTGCTTGGGCATGCCGACCGATTTGGTCTGATCACCCCGGAGCGTCTCGGGCGGACGCGCGCCAAGCTGACTTCGATTCAGCGCTGGGTCGACCGGTTGAACCGGGAGACGACCGCCGGTGGGACCTGGGGCGATGCTCTCCGCCGCGATGTCCATGCGGTGCTACCGGCGGAGTTTCAGGCCGAGCCGACCCAGGTCCGCGACGAAGTCTGCTACCGTCTCACCTACCAGGGTTACCTCGAGCGAGAGGCGCGCCTCGCGGACAAGCTTCGCGAAGCCGATCGGGTGCGGTTGCCCCCCGCCATGGACTATCTGGCGATTCCCGGCTTGAAGCGCGAATCCGCCCTCAAGCTCGCGGCGCTCCAGCCCGCCACGCTCGGCCAGGCGAGTCGGATCAGCGGAGTAAATCCGTCCGATATCTCCCTCCTGATGGTGAGTCTGGCTCGGCGAAGTTTTACGTAATGAGCTGATATTCAGCTATATGCGGCGCGATGCGACGGTTCGGAAATGTCACCGAACCGTAACCCAACAGGGTTTACCTCGGCCGGGATGGCGGGCGTAACATGATCTTGTCGTGATGGATGCCCTCGTTATGCAATCCAAGGCCGTGGCCACCTCCGTGGAAAAGGCGAAGAAGATTCTCGTCGTCGATGACGAGGAGGATGTGACAACGCTGGTCGGATACCACCTGCGCGGGCGGGGTTATCGTGTCGAAACGATCAATGACCCGAACCTGATCATGGGGCTGGCGCGGTCGTTTCAGCCCGATCTGGTCATCCTCGATGTGATGATGCCGGACCTGAACGGGATTCAGATCTGCCGGATGTTGCGCGCCGACCCGCGCCTGAAAAAGGTCGCGATCATGTTCCTCAGCGCCAAGGCCGAGGAGGGCGACCGCGTGCAGGGTCTCGAGGTCGGCGCCGACGACTACATTTGCAAGCCGTTTAGCAACAAGGAATTGCTGCTCCGCGTGCAATCGATCTTTCGTCGCCTGGACGATTCCGGGGACCAGCCGAAGGGCCTCGTGCTCCAGATCGGGACGATCGTCATGGATGTCGATCACCACCGCGTGACCGTCCAGGGTGGGGCGATCGAACTCACGGCCACCGAGTTCAAACTCCTGCGCGTGCTCATGGAGCGCAAGGGCAGGGTCCAGGCGCGCGACCACCTCCTGCTCAATGTCTGGAACTACGAGACCGAGATCGAGACGCGCACCGTGGACACGCATGTGCGGCGGCTGCGCGAAAAACTCGGAGCCGAGGCATCGTTGATTGAAACCGTCCGGGGTGTCGGTTACCGCATGGTCGACCGCAAACCGGAGGTATGCTCGCCCTCGTAATCATCGTCCTGTCGGTCGCGCTCGTCTGGGTCGGACGCCGCTACTGGCTGCTCCGGCGAGGGGTGGAGTTGCTGGCCGATGCGGTGTCGCAGGGAAAGAGTTTCCTGCACGAGGACGAGGAACTCCCTGAGCTCCACCCGGCGTGGCGCCGTTTGGTGAGCGAATCCGGGAGTCTCGTGCGCGAGATCGCCCGTCTCAAGCAACAGCGGGCCGGTCAACTCAGCCAGCTCGAGACCACGCTCGGCAGCCTGCGCGAGGGCGTGTTGATCGTCGATCGCGACAACTACATCCTCCTGGCCAACCCCGCCGTGCGCCGGATCTTCCCGGCCGCTCGCGATGTGGTCGGGCAACGCCTCGAGCTGGTGTTGCACAGCGTGGAGTTCCTGGAGCTGCTCGAATGCGTCCGGTCGGGCGAGGAGAGCCCGCATCGGGAAATCGAGTTTCGTGAGCAGGGAAAGTCCGTGTGGATCGAGGCCACCGGCGCGCCCGTCCCCGGCACCTCCGAGCAATCCGGCCCGTGGTGTCTGTTCGTCCTGCATAACATCACGCGCCAGAAGGAACTCGAAGCCGTGCGCAAAGAGTTCGTCGCCAATGTTTCCCACGAACTGAAGACGCCGATCACGATGCTCAAGGGCTATGCCGACACCCTGTGCGACGACGACGGCACGATGTCGCCGGCCGAACGCCTCCAGTTTCTGCGGACGATTCAGCGGCACGCGGAGCGCCTGTCCGCGATCGTGGACGATCTGCTGACTCTATCCCGGCTCGAGTCGGGCGGGACTGTGCTTCAGCGCACCTGGCAGGCGCCGGAGGATGTCCTCGAGTCGGCAGCCGAGGAGTTTCGCGACTCCTTCGCAGCCTCCGGGCATGTGTTGGCCGTCGCGATACACGCGGCTGGTCACGAGGTGCACGCCGATGCCATGCGGATCGGCCAGGTGCTGACCAATCTCGTGCAAAACGCGCAGAAATACACACCCCGGGGCACGCGTGTGGAGCTCGGCGTGCGCCCGCAGCCCGGTGGGCGCGAGCTGGAGTATTGGGTGGCCGACGATGGGCCGGGCATCCCGGCGGCCGATCTGCCCCGGATCTTCGAGCGTTTCTATCGGGTCGAGAAGGGTCGCTCGCGGGACAAGGGCGGCACGGGCCTCGGCCTGAGCATCGTCAAACACATCGTGCAGCTGCACGGTGGTCAGGTGCTGGCCGAGAGTCGGGTGGGGCAGGGGACGCGGATCGCGTTTCGCCTCCCGTCGCGGCGGGCCTCCCCGACGGGCGGCGCTCTCGAACCGGAGCGAGCCGGGCGGTCGGACGCGGCGTGAACGAGCTTGCGCCCGTGCGCCGCATCGGGCGGACAATCAGCTGCTTGAGCTTCGAGACCGGTCGCATCCTTCCTCAGCTACACGACTCCGAGGCACCGCTGCAGGGCGAGTTGACACCCTGTCGCGCCGCCGTGGAGGCCGCGCGCGCGGAGCGTTGTTCGGCCCTGCGCGACGATCTCGATCGGTTGCAACCGACCGCCGCGGCCC
>Ga0315910_10002353_pt1 | contig 16681 bp, 9 predicted proteins | sample EdamamesoilMG_FD_204470 | JGI IMG/M metagenome (GOLD analysis project Ga0315910, IMG submission 204470) | Garden soil microbial communities collected in Santa Monica, California, United States - Edamame soil | ecosystem: Environmental > Terrestrial > Soil > Garden | place: USA: California... | reverse complement strand
TTGGAGTCATGACAGGAGACTAGCTGAATTCCGAGCATGCGCAACTTTACGGCTACACACCAACTGAACTTTAATGCGCCTCGACCCGATAAAACCGCTGCGTGGATGTGATCAGGTCCGTCACCAAAATGTTTGTGGTTTCGGTGATCAAGCCGGCGTTGGTCAACGTCTGCCAGTTGCCGTTGCTGGCGAGCGAATCAAGATACTCCACGGTGTGGTCCAGTCCGGGCCGGCCAGTGAAGGAGAGTTGAATCTGGTTTCCTGATTTCGTTATTTGTTCGATGCTTAAAGGCAGGACATAGCTGATTTCCAAGAGCGGCAAGGCGTCAGGGTCTTCGCGCGAGCCGAAGCGGCGCGCGGTGAAGATGAGGTTGTCGTTGCCGATGAGCATCCAGCCGAAGTTGATTTCCGGATTGCTTAGCCAGGCTTGCACGTCGGCGACCATTTCAGGGGTGGAGTTGAAGCGGTAGGGGGAGTGATCCGGGTCTTCGATTTGTTGAAACGAACTGCCTTCACTCACGTAATCAATGCCCGCCGCGCCACCGGGTGTGGCCCAGGTGTTGGTGGGGTGGAAGCGATGCAGCCAGGTGGTGTCACCGGGCAACGCGGGAATGCCCTGGCCGGGGTTCGCGATGGCGACGTTTACGCCTTCGCCCCACGGCTGCAACATGCGATGCAGGCTGAAGGTGGAGTTGATGGCTTCCATGTCACCGGGCTGGCCGGTGACGTCGAGTTGCACGGCGGCGGACTGGATGACAGCGCCGGGTGGAATGTTGGTGAGATCAAAACGGTACAAACCACGAACGTGTGGGCCGTTCTGCGTCCGTCCCGCCAAAACCCAGGCCTGACCGCCGTTGCTGTTCTCGGGTGCGACTTCGATCAGGCTGGTGTCCGCAGACGCAACATTCGTCACGGAAATGGCGTGAACCGGCGTCGGCGAGCACAAGGTGGCCAGCAATATGGAAATATCTTTCAAGCCCGGATGCATCCGCGAGAGTTTGGCGCAACGCTCAGAGAATGCCAAGTTCGCCGCGAATCTGCACACCGTCAGTGCCGGACGTGCCGCCGCTGAGCAGATACTCGTTTGGATTCGCATAACCGGGGATGATGCGATCCAACTGGCCCTGCGTGGCGCCCAGATGTTTGCGAATAATTTCGCCGAGGACGGAGCGGTAGTCGCACGCACGGCGCAGGTAACCCGCGGTGACCGGGTTGTTGCTGTTGGGGAAGCCGGCGGCGAACATCGTGCCGCAGGTGCTGAAGTTGGTCGTTCGGGGCCCGGGCTTCCATGGAATGATTTCCGAGGGACTGCAGCCAAAGACGCCGGTGGTGTTTCCCTGGCCGTAGCCTTTCACCGCGCCTCCCGCCACATACATGACGCCAGCCTCGGCGTGATCCGTGCCGCGGTCGGAATTCTCCACGGAAGTGCGGCCAAACTCGGAAAGCGTGATCACGATGACGTTCTCCCAGGTGGCTTTGTCCCCGTAGAGGGTAAAGTATTTGCGCAGGGCATACATCGCCCAGCCGACGCTCCGGAGCAGATTTGCATGAGCACCGGTGGCGCCGCCTTGCGTCTGGTGGGTGTCAAAGCCGCCGAGTTCCGTGCCGGCGATCACGGCGTCGGTATTGTTCAGAATCATCGCGGCCGCTTTCAGGTTCTGGAAAAAGCCATTGCCCCCCGAGTTGTAAGCGTTCGTGGGCACGACGTACTTATTCCCGTTCGTGGTGCCGCCGGGGCGCACGTAACCGCCGTTCTTATTGTTGGAGGTGGGGAAGAGATAATAGCCGCGGTTTGAACTGCCAGGGGCGGCCACATTAGCGTCGTGCCAGGCTTGGTCGCCATCGGTCACGGCATCATCGCGGTAAATGTTTCCGCCTTCTGAGAAATCAATCGCCGAAAAGATCCGCAGCGTGTTGGACATGTTCTGGTATTGCAGGTCGAGCAATTCGCGGCTGCGTTTTTCGGGGAAAGGATAATAGTTCGCGGCGGCGATGGCGTTAAACGCCTTGGGGTCACCGGCGGGTGTGGGAACGCCCAGCAAGTCGTAGCGGCCCGGCGTAGTGAGATTGGTCATGGCGGCCTTCGAGCCGCGCAGGATCCGGGGCAGGGAGGATTGGACCGAAAGGCCCGTGAGCGGTGCGGTATTCGCCAGACCGGACTCCAGAATGGTGCGATAGAAAATGCCGTCCTTGGACAAATTGTTGTTCGGATTGCCATTCTCCCAATAGTTCTGTGAATCAAAGTGCGAGCGGGATTGTTTTGGGTAGGCGACGCGATGCACCAGCGCGAGGTCGCCGGCGTTGTAAACGGGCGCGAGAAACTTCAACGAGGGATGCAGCGCGGCAAAGCCGTTGCCGGCGCGAATCGCATTGGCGTAGCTGAAAGTGTCCTGGTCGGAAGTGCGCAGGGTCCCGTCCACGTTGGCATAGCGGGTGGCGTCAAAACATTCGCCGGCCTGCGAGTAGAAATTCCCCGGGGCACCCGGGTCTTTTGGGATGCCGATGGTTGGCCGGATCGAAGTGTAGGTGCTGTCCTCGATGGGGATGACGGAGTTCAAGGCGTCATTCGCCCCGCGCAGGAAGATGAAGATCACCTTCTTGCCGTTGAGCCCGATGTTGCCCTCCGCCAGCGCTCGCTTCATGACGAACGGAATGTCTGTGAGCGTGGCCAGCGCCACGCCGAGTCCAGTCTTGAACGAACGGTCCAGAAAGGCACGGCGGGAAAAAACGTTGAAATTATTCATGGCTATTGTTCATTGAACCTTTTGAAGGTCATCAGCAAGGCCACCATGCCGCGCACGCGGGTGTCATACGTGGTCGTGGTGTTCCCGAGGATGTTAAACTGCGTGCTGGCGTTCGAGACCCCGCTGTCGTTGCTGTTCAGGAAGTCAATGGCAGCGGTGCGGTAGAGAGCGAGATTGCCCGCGCCCTCGTTTGGATACAGGAGGGTCAGGAAGAAGTCCGCCACGGCGCCCGCGTTGTTCCAACTGCCCGCCGGCAGCGTGCTCTTCAGCAGGGCGACCGGGTCGGCGGTGTGGTTTCCGGCGTCGTCACCGGTGCCGGCGTTGAGCAGCGCCTGAATGTAGCGGATGCGTTCCACCAGGCTGCCGCTGCTGATCCACGCCTCGCCGGCTTCCGGATAACCGTCCGGCGCGTCCCGGTCAAACAACTGCATGGTGCCCATGCGGTTCAACGGCGTCGTGAAGGAAGTGCCGTCGGTGGTGGCGGTCAGGCCGCCCGTCGCATTCGTCGCGCGCAACGCCCGCACACTGGAAGCCACAAACTCGAAAGGCGTTTTTACTTTCTGGCCGATGGCTGCGTGGGTGCGGAAGAGCTCGGAGTTAAAAATCACGCCGAGGACGGCACGGAGGTTGCCCTTGGGGGAACTGTTTTCCCACGCCAGCATGCACTGATGGACGAGGTCGGCTTCGGCGGAACGATTGGGATTGGTATAGTCGTAGAAATCGTATTCCGGATGACCGGGTGTGGTGGTGGGATTGGGGAAATCATCATGCACGAAAAGACGGCAGAGTTTCACGGAGAGATATTCCTGAGTGAAAGGCTGGTTGGCGAGGTGCGCGATGACGTCGTAGCCGTCCTGGATGCTGTTGGTGGTGCCGGTGGCACGCGCAGGGATGTTCAACTGGTAATTGCGCCCGGCCCAAGGCGGTCCATAGCGCGCAGGTACCGTTCGACCGGCGAAGATGGGGCCGCGATTGGTGCCGTGGTTGGCGGCATTGTAGATAAACGAAAGCACGCCGATCTTATTTGAACGCGACGTGCTGTTGACACCCGGATAATAGGTCTGCGAAACGGATGCGAAGGGATTGTTGGCGTTGACCGCATCCACCATTTCCACGGTCCAACCAGTCCAGGCCCGGGAGATCAGCACGATGTCATTCTGATCGTAACCGTTGTCCACGCCGAAGGTGAAAAGCTCCAGCAACTCGCGGGCGTAGTTCTCGTTAGCGATGTTATTGTTGTGGCCGCGGCTGTTGACCGTGTCGAGATAGACGATCATCGCCGGACTTTCCACGCTGATCTTGAGCAGATCATAAAAGGTGCAGTTGGGATTCAGCAGGGCGTTGCGCCACTTCATCATCTCTCGGTATTCCCAGTCTGCAGCCAGCCGGCTCGCGGGCGTGCTGTCCCAGCCCAAGCCGTCAATGTAATCGCGGCTCTTGGTTTGTTGGGTGACGAAATGGTTCTCCCAGAACTGCGACATGACCTCGAAGAGCTGGCGCGGTGAATTCACGGCGCGTTGACAGAACCACGCGCGCAGTTCGGCGAGATTGGCCTCACCGCTGTCGGCATCGAGCCGGCGGGCGACGCCCGCAAAGTCAAGGTCCGGCGTGCTCAAGAGCAGGCTGCCCGAGAGCCGGACCGTGAGATTCACGCCGGGTGCGGCGGGCAAATACCAGTAACTGACCGAGTACGTCGCCCCGTTGATGAGCGCTGGGACGATGGTTTGGTAAACCGAATCTCCGCTGCCCCCGCCGCCCGCAGTAGCCACCAGGCGCAGACTACTGTTGCCGGAAAAGGCCGTGTTGGTATTGAGCGCCGAGCCGGTGAAATCAGCCGTCGCCGTCCACGTTCCGGCCAGCGGCGATTCGAAGCCGCCGTTGGCCAGAAGGTTCGGCCCCCCATCCGGATTCGTACCCGCGACCAGCTTGAGATCATCCACATAACACGTGCCGGCACCGGAGAGATAAATATAGATGGCGCTGGTGGCCGTAGCCACGCCGGTGGCCGAGCCGCGCACCCATTTGGGCAGGGCAGGAATCCCGCCCGGGGTGCTGTTGATGGTGCTGGCCAGTTGCAGCCGGAGTTTTGAAGAATGTCCGCTCGGCAAATACCAGTAACTGAGAATGGCCAGTTGATTGGTGGCGGGTTCGGCATTTGTGAAAATCTGTCGCACGTAACTGCTGCCAGCGGAACTGGCGCCCGTGGTCGAAACCAAGTGCAACGAACTGCCACCTGAGCGAGCGACTCCGTTTGTGATATGCGAACCGCCTGCGCCGCCGGACTTGGTCCACGGCGTCAGCACAGACTCGAAGTCCCCGTTCAAAAGTACGTTAGAACGAATGTGCGAGAACGCGCTGCTGGTCACAACCTGGTTCGTGCCATTCACGACGTTCGTCGTGAAAAAGTTGGTATAAACGTACGGACGCAGTTGGATGTCATCAATCAACATGTCGCCCGGCGCGGTCGTGAACAGGTAAAACGTTGTGGAACTAAGCTGGCCCGTGATACTGATGAAGGTCCAGTTCGTGGCCGCGTCGGACAGGATTGCGTTGGTTTCCTGGATTACGTAAGCGTTCTCCAGTGGATCGGGGATGCCTTCGAAATTGAGTTGCTCGTTGATGAACGCTTGCGCGCCGATGGTACCGACGCGCCTGAGTTCATCCAGCGTTGGTCCGTAGGCGAGCCGGTTCAGCACATGGCCGGGCAGCAGGGCGTTGCTGCTGAGGGGCGTGATGCCCAGGGTGTAAAACGCGCTGGGCGCAGTCATGTTCGTGAGCCGCCATTCGTAGGCGAGATTGGTCACGACCATTGGGGTGTTCGTGATGATGTTTGTGATGTATCCGGTGACGTAGGGGGCAAGTTGGAAATTGGAATTCACCAGGTACGGCCCCGCTGGATTCGTGCTCCAGTAGAGCGTGTAGGATTGCGCGCCGGGATAGGGCGGGAAGCGCACGTTCTGCGTGGCGCCGGTGACGGTGAAACTTTCCAGCACCGGCGGGGGTGGTTCGGTGGCCGGCAGCGGGGTAACAAACCAGACGGTGAGCAGGACCGACCAACTCCGGATCACTTGATTAAAACTCATATTGAGATGGGGCAGACCGTGGACTCCCGGACGCTAGCTGTCAATTTTCAACACACCCCCGGCTGAACGTCCTGCTTGAATCTGCTGGACAAGCTTTCTTGCCGGCCCGGATAGTCCCCCGAGAATTCATGACCAGTGCGACCACGCAAACTGATGCCGCCCAAGCTCCCACGTTTCCCCCGGGCCTGAATAATGCCTTTCGCTTTTCGGCCTTCAATGCGCTTTCGTTTCAGGTCGTCCTCGCCAGCCCGATGATTCTTTACGCCAAGAGTCTCGGGGCCAGCGCGACCATCCTTGGAATCATAGCCGGAATGATGCCACTGCTGGTAATCTTTCAAATACCCGCCGCCAGCCACATCAACCGCATCGGTTACCGCCGCTTCGTGGTCGGTGGCTGGAGCATCCGGGTGCTGTTCATTTTCGCCATGGCGCTGGTGCCCTTGACGGGCGGTTTTCTCGATCTCCGCAACCGGCTGGCCCTGCTGCTGGCGCTGCTGTTTTGCTTCAATCTTTCCCGGGGCATTTCCAGTTGCGCGTGGCTGCCGTGGATCACACAACTCGTGCCCGAAGCTCTTCGCGGCAAGTATCTCGCCCGCGACGCGGCTGTCCAAAACCTGGCCAGCTTCGTCACATTTCTGATTGCTGCCGCGACGCTGTCGGGCGAGTCAAGACCGTGGCAGTTTGCCGTCTTGTTTGCGTTCAGCGCCGCCATGGGTGCGGTGAGTCTGTCGTTTCTGAAGCGCATTCCGGACGTGCTCGTTCCCACCGAACCGCGGCAATCCACCCTGAGCGTGCCGTGGCTGGCGATGGCCGGGCACCCGCCCTTCAAGAAGCTGTTGCTTGCCGTGCTGGCGTGGTCCGTGGCTTACGGCGGGGTCTCGACGTTCACCGTCGCCTTTCTCAAAGTCCATACGGGAATGTCCGAGGGGAAAATCCTGTTGATCAGTTCCCTGGCGTTCCTCGGTGGCGTGAGCAGTCTTGCTCTGATGGCGCACCGGTTTGATCGGGTGGGCAGCAAGCCGGTGCTCGGCGCGGCCTGTGTTGGCTGGCTGCTGGTGCTGATGGGTTGGGTGCTGCTTGCTGGTGGAGTGATTCCCGCCCGCCTGACCGTTGTGCTGGCGCTGACCTTCTTCATGGGCCTGCTTGCCGCGCTGGCGAACATGGCCAACAACCGTCTCGCCATGGCAATCGTACCCGCAATGGGTCGCAACCATTTCTTCGCAATTTTTTCCGTCGTCAGCAACGTCACCCTGGGGTTGGCGCCGATTGCGTGGGGTGTGCTCATTGACGCGGTGAGTCAGTACGCGCCCCGCTGGCTCGGGCTGCAATGGAATCATTACACGGTGTTCTTTGCGCTGGCAGCCGCAGCGTTTGCCGTGACGTTTTTTTTGGTCCGCCGGTTGGATGAACCCAAAGCGGCGAGCCTGGAAGCCTTGCTACGCGAAATTTTGATTCAATCTCCGCAGAAATTCTGGCTGCGCTTCTGGCCGCGCGGATAAGCCATTCAGCCTTGGTGCTTCATGCGGCGGATTAACTCGGAGAAACACGTTGAACTCATGCGAGCAAAGGCGACAAGCAGCGCGGCTTGAGAGTGATGCCACGCCTCCACCCCCTATCTCGCCTGCATCGCGGCGCGGACGATGCGACATTGGCCGTAGTCGTAACTTCCGCCCAAGGCTTCCACCACCGCGCCGAGACTGCCGTAACCGTGTTTCGTGAACGCCGCAGCAATGTCACGTTGCGCTTCCCCTGAGACAATTCTGTTTACATCAAGCGCCTCACCGGCCTGCATGGCTTCGGCAAGGTGAGTGTAGATCGTCCCGTCTTTCACGCCGCGGAGGCGCGCGATCTCGGCCACGGTTTTACCCTGCCGGAAGAAATGCAGCGACTCGCGCACGGTGTCCGTGAGTTTGGAACGCATCGGCGCGACCGGTTCGACGAAGGAATCGTCGGCGAAAATCTGGCGCGCGTTGGTCTGCAAGTGCGAGGCGATCTCGCGCCGGAACACGGTGCCGAACTCGCGCAGCTTCTTCTCGCCCACGCCGCTGATGCGCGAGAATTCCGCATCGCCTTGCGGATAGAACCGTGCCATCTGCCGCAGGGCCACGTCGGAGAACACGATGTAAGGCGGCACGCCGCGTTCGTCCGCAAGCTGTTTGCGGAGCACACGAAGCTTCTCAAACAATGCCTCGTCGCATGCAATCTCACCGACGCGATGCTTGTCCGCCGAAGTCTCGGGCGCGGTGACGGGTTTGGTGAGCGTGATTTTTGCGCGCGACTTGAGCGCGGCACGCCCGGCGTCCGTGAGTTCAAGGACATGGTAATTGTCAGGATTCTGGAACAGCAAACCGAGCCGCACGAGTTCGCGGCCAATCGCGCCCCATTCCGCACGATCGTGCTCGCCGCCGATGTTGTAGGTGGAAAGCGATTGGTGGTCGAACTTGCGAATCTTTTCCGTATCCGCGCCGCACAACACCTCGACAACGTGTTGGAGCCCGACACCGAAACCACTCTTCTCCCGGATGCGATAGACACACGAGAGAAATTTCTGTGCGGCGAGCGTGCCGTCCCAGGTTGCGCGCGGGGCGAGGCAGTTGTCGCAGCCGGCGCAGTTCACGGCCCCAGTCTGATCTACTAAGCTTCTAATTTGAGTTTCACGCCCTCCCTCACCCCGGCCCTCTCCCCTTCGGAAGGGGAGAGGGCCGGGGTGAGGGGAATTCGTTGCGGTAAATTTCTCCCCGAAATATCCCAGCAACGATTCTCGGCGGCAGGTTGCGATCTCGGCGTAATGAAGCATCTGCTCCAGTTGTGCCCGGGCGACCGCGCGTTCCTGTGGATCGGGCTTCTCGTCAATGAACCGCATCTGTTTCACGCGGTCGCCGGGACTGAAGAGCAGCAGACATTCGCTGGGCAAACCGTCGCGACCCGCACGACCGGTTTCCTGATAGTAACCCTCGATGTTCTTCGGCAGATCGTAATGGATCACGAAGCGCACGTTTGGCTTGTTGATCCCCATGCCGAATGCAATCGTCGCGCATACGACCCGGACTTCATCGCGCAGAAATTCCTCCTGATTCTTCGTGCGCTCTGCCGGGGTCAGCCCGGCGTGATAGGGTGCGGACTTCACGCCATCGGCGGTGAGCTTGCGCGCGAGGTCTTCCGTCGTCTTGCGCGCTTGGCAATAAATGATCCCCGCCTCGCGGGGCCGGGCGCGGACGAAATCCAGGAGCTGCCCGTAAGCACCGGTCTTGGCCGAGACGCGATAGGTGAGATTCGGCCGGTTGAAGCTCGCCACATAGCAACACGGGTCGCGCAGGTGCAGTTGTTTCAGAATGTCGCCGCGCACGCGCTCGGTGGCCGTTGCGGTCAGCGCCATGAACGGCACGCCGGGGAATTTCTCGCGCAACGACGAGAGTTGCCGATACTCCGGCCGGAAGTCGTGGCCCCACTCGCTGATGCAATGCGCCTCATCAATCGCGAACAGATTCACATTCCACCCCTGCAGGTCCTCAATGAAACCGGACAACAACAACCGCTCTGGCGCGACGTAGAGCAGGCGATACTCGCCATTGTGCAAGCCGCGCAGCCGGGGACGTGATTCGCCCGCCGCCAGCGAGGAGTTCAGAAACGTGGCCGCCACGCCCGCGGCTTGCAGCGCGTCCACCTGGTCTTTTTGCAGCGCAATGAGAGGAGACACAACCACGGTCAAACCCGGCCGGACCAACGCAGGCAGTTGAAAGCAGAGCGACTTTCCGCCACCGGTCGGGAGAATCGCGAGCACGTCCTTGCCCGCCAGTGAGTCGCGGATGATTTCCTCCTGCAGGGGCCGGAACGAACTGAAGCCGAAGACTTGCTTCAGTGGAGCATGCAGATCGGGTTTGATCACGTTTGAAGTTTGTCGAAAGCCCGGGGACTTGGAAAAGTTAAATTAGATGCGCTAGGTCGCAAATAAGCGGTCATCAAATCTCCGGTGGCTGGTTGAAATCCCGCGGGCGAGGCTTAAGTTACCTCAGCAAAGTTGCCGCGCGAACGGGAAGCCATGAAACCAAGCCGACAGATGGCGGTCAGAACCTTCAGTTCTGTTTTGTTCGTTTCCCGTCGGTCATCACTCCGGAGGTCATCATGAACAATCCCGTTGCCTTGGGCCGTTGCCTGACTTTCATCAACTGTCAGTTGAATCCGGGTGGCCAAGCCGCACCGGGCGAAATGCGCGCCGTGCGCCGGACTGTGACTTTCTCCCGCCAGGCCGGCTGCGGCGCGCTCGTAATCGCGGAGAAACTCGCGGCGATGCTGCAAGCCGACACGCCCGAGGGCGAGCCGCCGTGGACGGTATTTGACCGCAACTTGATGGACAAAGTTCTGGAGGATCACAATCTGCCGGCGCGACTGGCGCGCTTTCTGCCCGAGGATCGCGTCAGCTTGTTGCAGGACATCACCGATGAATTGTTCGGCCTGCGACCAGCGACTTGGACGATTATCGAGCAGACGGCCGATACGGTTCTGAAACTGGCCGAACTCGGCCACGTCATCCTCATTGGCCGTGGCGCGCACGTCATCACCGCCCGCCTGCCGCACGTGCTGCACGTCCGGTTGGTGTCCCCGATGGAAAAACGCCTGGAACATTGCCGCGAGGCTTACAGGATGAGCGAGCGGGAAGCGCGGGCCTTCTGCGGGCGCGAAGACACAGGCCGCGAACGTTACCTGAAGGACCATTTCGACGTGGACGTCAACGACCCACTCTCCTACCACCTGATCCTTAACACCGGTCTGGTTTCGTTCGATGAATCGGCGCGGTTGATCAAGGAAGCCTTGCGGGGCGGCACGGCCGTAAACGGTAAGGTGACGACCCAACCACCTTTCGCCCAAGCCAAAGATTAACTGCTTGGGGGACGACCGGGGCTCTGGCTAAATCACCGCATGGCGCGGCGCAACCGGTTGCCCAAATCGAAACGAAAGCGCGGCAGTGGAAAACTCGCCGCGCTGTTTGTTTTGCTTTGCCTGGTCGGTCTGGGTGCCTGGCTATGGTGGAAACAACAGCCCCAGTCACCTGGTAGAATCCAATCCCGACTGCAAAGGGCGACCCAGCTTGCGCCTTCTGCGACGAACCCTGTTCCTGCTTCGCCGCAACCTGCCGACCGAGCACCCTCGACGAATGTGCGACCCGTTGTGGTCAAAGTGACTACCAACATCCCACCCGTCGTCATTCAACCCGCCACCAATCTGCCGCCGCAGGTGGTAGCGAAGCCGCTCCCGGCGGAAAACGGTTTTCCCCGTCTGTCTCGCAACATTCTCGAAGCGCAGGTAGCCCTGGCGCGCCGCATGATTTCCTCCGGCTCGATTGATGGCGTGACCGGTGCGCAAACGCGGGCGGCGCTGGCGGCTTTTCAACGCGCAAACAGCCTGCCGCAAACATTTGAACTCGATTCAGCAACGCAAAACGCCCTGATGCTCGATTCGCCGCCACTGACCAACTACCTCGTCACCCCGAACGATCTCGCACGCTTGCAATCCTTGAGCAAAACCTGGTTCGGCAAGTCGGAACAGACCGTGCTTGATTATGAAACGATCCTCGAACTCGTCGCCGAGCGCGGCCATGCGTCACCGAACCTGATCCGCAGACTGAATCCGGGCGTCAACTGGACGAATGTCATGGCAGGAACGGAGGTTCAGATACCCGCCGTGGAATATTCCAAGCCGTCGAACAAAGCGGGCTTCATTGTCATCAGCCTTGGTGAGAAAAAGCTGCAGGCATTCGACGGGAACACGAATCTGTTGGCGCATTTTCCATGCAGCATCGCCGCGCGTGTGGAAAAACGGCCGGCGGGTGAACTGCGCGTCACCGCCATTGCGGACGATCCCAACTACACTTTCAATCCGGAAGTGTTTCCGGAATCAGCCGAGGCGCGGGAGCTGAACCGGAAAATCATTTTGCCGCCAGGCCCGAACAATCCCGTCGGCACGGCGTGGATCAGTCTGGACCTGCCCGGCTACGGCATTCACGGCACGCCGAGTCCTGAACAGGTGGGCCGCACCGAATCGCACGGCTGTTTTCGTCTCGCGAATTGGAACGCGAGCCATCTCGTGAAGCTGGTCTGGGTGGGGATGCCGGTTTATGTCGAGCCGTGAGAACGTGACTCGTGAAACGTGAAGAATCGCGCACAGCTTCTTATTCTCACGTTTCACGCATTACGCATCACGACCTCACCTCGCCCGATCCGGATATTTTGGCTTCCTCACTTCCGGCACGGGACTTTGACGGATGGCTTTCATGACCTCGAACACTGCGCGTTCGAGCTGCGGATCGCCGCCCTTCGCCATTTCACCAGGATCATCCACGACCTCAATGTCAGGGTCCACGCCATAGCCCTCGATGATCCATTCGCCTTTGGTGTTGTAGATGCCGAAGGTGGGCACGGTGATGCTGCCGCCATCCACCAACGCGGGCGCGCCCGTGATGCCGATCAATCCACCCCAGGTGCGCTGACCGATGAGCGGTCCCTGGCCGGATTGTTTGAAGTAATATGGGAGACAATCGCCGCCCGAACCGCTCCAGCCGTTCATAAGCATCGCCTTCGGACCGTAGTGCCCAACGGGCGGCCACGTCCAATCCTTGCCGTCGCGAACGCCCCAGAGATTGCGCAGCGGCCGGTTCAGCAACTCAACGAAACGATCCGGAATCTGCCCGCCGCTGTTGAAACGTTCGTCAATGATCAGCCCCGCCGTCGTCACCTGCCCGCGCCATTGGCGGACGAGTTCGTTCTGCCCGTTCACGCCCGTGTCCGCGACGTACACGTATCCGATCTTGCCCTCGCTCAACTTTTCGACGCGGCGGCGGTTGGCATCAATCCACGCGAGGTGACGCAGGCGCGCTTCGCTGCTCAGCGTTTGTACCAGCACCTCGCGCGCGCCTTGCAGAACAGGGTTGGTGTTCACGGTTAGAACAACCGGCTTGTCCCCGAGTCCCTGGAACGCAGCCCACGGGTCTTCCTTCGGATCGAGCGGCTCGCCATTTACCGCCAGCAAATAATCGCCTTCGTAGAAGTTCGTCAGACCGGGCCGCGCCAGCGGCGAGCGCACTTCGCTTTCCCATGGCGCACCGGAGACGATCCTGGCAATGCGATAGGCGCCATTGGTGAAGACGAAATCGCACCCGAGATAACCCACACCGCGCTCGGCGGAACGCTCCGTATCGCCGCCGCTGCGATAGGTATGCGACGCGTTCAACTCCGAGATCAGCTCGCCAATCACGTAACTCACATCCCACCGCGTGACGGCGTCCTCCAGCAATTTCCCATAGCGTTCGCGCATTGCCGGCCAGTCCACGCCGTGGAGGCCGGGATCGTAAAACATGTCGCGCTCCAGCCGCCACGCATCCGCAAATATCTGATTCCATTCCGCGACCGGATCAATCGCCGTCTCGAAACCGCTGGAGTCAACTTTCTTGTCCAGCTTCTGATTCTCCTTCGGCTCGACGATTGAATAAGCCCGGTCCTTGCGGACTAAAAGTTTTTCGCGGTTCGCGGAAAGCTCGATGGAATCGGCGTCGTCGATAATCTTCTTAACCTCGCGCTTTTCCAGATCGTAAAACTCGACGGGACTGGTCTCACCTCCCGAACCGGTGCGCGGTAACCAGCGATAGATCAGCTTGCCGGAAACGGCACAGAGATCGGCGTAGCGCCCTGCTTTCGGCGGGAGAATGATCACGCGCTCCTCGAAACCGTCCAGATCAATCAGGACCGGCTTGGGTTTCTTGTCGTCCTTTTTGCCATCTTTCTTCTCGTCCGGCTTGGCGTCATCCTTTTTCTCTTCCGCCGAATCCGACTTCTTCTCTTCCTTCTTCTCATCGGACTTCTTGTCCTCGTCCTTTTTCTCATCCTTCTTCTTTTCCGACTCGTCATCGTTGCGCGGGGCGAGTGGTGACGGCACATCTTTGCGCAATGGGACTGCGGCCAGGTTTTCGCTGTTCGCGTAAACCCACGAGTTATCCAGGTCGCTGTAGTTTGGCGCAAATGTCCGGCCCGTGCGAAAGAACAGGTACTTCCCGTCCGGGTCGAACACCGGCAGTTCGTCGTTGTAGAAACCGGACGTGACTTCGTGCCGCTGCCATTCCTTGGAATCAAAGATAACGATGGCGGAATTGCGGTTCTCCTTGTCACCGGGATAAGCAATCCAGCGGCTGTCTGCCGACCAACTCACGTTGAAACCAGCCAGCGCGCCGTGATACATCCACATCTGCTGGTCAACGAATCGATTCGTCTGCGTATCGAAATTGTAAATCCACATCTTCATCGCCTGGTCAATCCACAGGATCATCTTTGAGTCAGGCGACCATCGCGGGTAATAACGGAAACCCGGTCCGAGCTTGGTGAGCGTTTGCTCCTCGCCGGTGTTATCCGCGTTGCGCACGGTCAGTTCGTATTCGCCCGTCCGATCGCTGAAGTAGGCAATCAGCTTTCCGTCAGGCGACCACGCGGGATGCCGCTCGGCCACGCCGGAAGTGCGTGTGAGGTTGCGCACCACGCCATGCTCAGCCGGCGCAGAGAATATTTCTCCGCGCGCCTCGAACAACGCACGCTTGCCCGTTGGCGAAATCGTCGCGCTCTGGATGTTGCCCGAAACATTCTCCAGCCGGGGTCGCAACGTCGAACGATCCGTAGTGACCGTGATCACCACTTCGCTCTGCTGCTCCGTTTTAAGATCCAGCAGGTAAAGCCGCCCGCCATTCTCGAACACCATGTCATTTGGCCCGATGCCCGGGAAGTGAACGTCGTAATCCTTGAACGTCGTCACCTGCCGCACCCGGTCATTGCCCAGGTCAAGCGCCCAAAGATTGAACCGCTTGTTTGCATCGCGATCGGACAGAAAATACAGCGTGCTGCCGTGCCACATTGGGATGGACTCCGACGCGTCCGATTGGGTGAGATTGCGCGCGCGGAAGGTCTCCAGATTGAAGAGCCAGAGGTCGGGATTCATGCCGCCGCGATATCGTTTCCACGTTCGGAAATCCACGCTGATGGTGTTGTAGGCGATGGATTTTCCATCCGACGAAATCGCGCCGAACTCGCCGTAGGGCATCGGCAGCTTCTCTGGCAACCCGCCATCCACCGAAACCTTGTAGAGTTGATTGAACCGGTCCTTGTAGCTCGTCATCGTGGTGGCGAACAGGATGTGTTTCCCGTCCGGATACCAGCCAACCACGCGATCCGGCGCGCCGTGATGCGTGATGCGCCGGGGCAATCCGCCGGTCGTCGGCACCACGTAGATATCCAGGTTGCCGTCGTAATTTCCGCTGAACGCAATGAGCGATCCGTCTGGCGAGAATTTAGGAAACGATTCCTCGCCACGCGGCGAACTCAGCCGCACCGCCTCGCCCCCGGCCTTGGCTGCGACCCAGATGTCGCCCGCGTAAACGAACGCAATGTGCGTGGCGGAAACATCCGGCTGCCGCATCATGCGGGCGTCAATGCGGGAGGGTTTGTCGGCGGCGAAAAGTTGGAGACTGGAGACGAGAATCAGGCTTAGGGTCAGTGCGTTTGGGTTCATAAACAGATGCCGTCCGCAATCTGCTCAGAACGCTTGCCGAAGGCGAGAGCGGAATTTTCTCAGGCAGGACTGGCCAGGGTGCAGCGATCACGCCATCAATGCGTCATCAGATAGAAAATGATGTTGATGCCCAGCGGATAGGCGATCTTCTCGGAGTAGTGGGTGAAATAATCCTCGTTCTCCTGCTCCCGCTCCCAGCCGTCACTTACGTCGCTGTTGTGAATCGCCAGGATCATGATGCGCCCCTTGTCGTCGAACAGCGCACGGACATGCATTTCCTCCGAACCCTCGCCGCGAAACACCCGGTGCGGCAGCGAGTCTGGATCAACTGCATCGAAGTCTTGATTCCAGAACTGCATCGTTGGCACTCGCAATTCGTGCATCGGACGGCGCAAATCGAACACACAATTAAAAACCGGATGTTCCGTGCTCAATTCAGTCCAGTTACGATTGGGCACGGCGAGTTCAATTTGATCAGCAAAACCGTCCCATTCCCGCGCGCTCCAAAAATCATTCACAAACACCGCGCCACCGCTGGCCAGATAACGGCGCAAGGCCACCACTTCTTCCTCGCTCAAGCGCATGTAACCGGCGTGCTCCAAATAGAGCAACGGATAATCGAACAGTGCCGGGTCGGTCAGCTTCAACACGCGCGCATCCGGATCAGTGCGGATCGAGGTCAACTGCTGCAGGCGATACGAGAGATTCAGGTCTGCATCGGGATAATCCACCCACCAACCGAGCCGCCGTCCCCGGCCCCAACCGGAAGAGGGATCGGATTGAAAGATCACGCGCGCGAACGTGAATACGTCCGGCTCGAAGCCCGGTGCATTCGTCCAGGCAGTAGTGTCCATGCTGTGGGTGCTGGTTTCGCGCGCCGTGCGGACAGTGTCCTCATCCACCACCGCTCCGCCTTCGATGCGAACGAGCCTGCCTGAACCGGATCGCGGCTGGAATTGCGCGACGCAGATCCCGGCAGTCAAAACCGCGGCGACCAATAACAGCCTGGATGTTCGTTGCGTCATCAGCTTGCGATCACCTTCTCGCGAATCAATCTGAAGGGTGAATGCACGCCCAAGCCTGCACGCTCAGATTCATTTGTTCAACGAAACGATTCGTGAGGCCGCGCCGCCTGGACTGGTTTGGAATTTGAATGCGCCAAGTTCCGTTCAAGCAATTACATTCTTCGGTGTTTTCTGGATTCTGACCACACTTGCGGCTGTGTCGAAAACAACTACTCTCGTCTGGCATGAACTCAAACCTCCCACCCCAACACCCTGCTCCGCCGCCCACCGGCGACCCGGCTGGAAC
>Ga0315910_10002352_pt1 | contig 16681 bp, 21 predicted proteins | sample EdamamesoilMG_FD_204470 | JGI IMG/M metagenome (GOLD analysis project Ga0315910, IMG submission 204470) | Garden soil microbial communities collected in Santa Monica, California, United States - Edamame soil | ecosystem: Environmental > Terrestrial > Soil > Garden | place: USA: California... | reverse complement strand
CCGAGGCCGAGCCGGTCAGCGACGAGCTGCGCGCGCGCGTCGAGACCATGGGCGGGCCGCTGTGCGGCGCCGCCGCCGGCAACCCATTCCTCCCCTGGTTCGGCGACGCGAAGGAGCACGTGCGCTCGGTGGCGCTGGTGCCCCTCGGGCAGACGAAGAGCTTCGGCCTGCTCGCCCTGGGCAGCGAGGACGCGCAACGCTTCTACGCCGAGATGGGCACGCTCTTCCTGCGCCGCATCGGCGAACTCACCGCGGCCGCGCTCGCCGCGCGCCTCTAGGTGCCTGCCACGCATCCGGACGGCGCCACGGTCCGGGAGTACCTGGACGCGCTCGAGCACCAGCGGCGCCTCGCGCCGCGCACGCTCGAGATCTACCGCGCCAACCTCGACGTACTGCTGGCGCTCCTCGGCGAGGCGAAGCTCGCTTCCCTGGAATCCGCGCAGGTGCGGCGCTTCGTCGCGCAGCTGCACGCGCGCGGCCTCGCGCCGCGTTCGCTCGCCGGGCTGCTCTCGGCCTGGCGCGGCCTCTTCCGTTGGCTGGCCCGGCACCGCGGCTACAAAGCCAACCCGATCGAGGGCGTGCGCGCGCCCAAGCCCGCCCGGCGCCTGCCCAAGGCGCTGTCGGTGGAACAGATGCAGCGGCTGCTGGAAGCCGCGCCCGAGGATTCGCCGCTCCTCGCGCGTGATCGCGCGATGTTCGAGCTGCTGTACTCCTCGGGCCTGCGCCTGGCCGAGCTCGTGGCGCTGGACGTCGGCGACGGGCGCCTCGACCTGAAGGAAGGCGACGTCACCGTCACGGGCAAGGGCAGCAAGACGCGCACCGTGCCGGTGGGCGCGAGCGCGCGGGCCGCGCTGCAGGCCTGGATCGCGGCGCGTGCCATGGTTGCCTCGCCGGGAGAGAAGGCCTTGTTCGTCGGTGCGCGCGGCAAGCGCATCGCGCCCGGGATCGTCGAGCGCCAGCTGCGCGCCTGGGGCGCGCGCCAGGGCGTGCAAGGGAACCTGCATCCGCACATGCTGCGGCACTCCTTCGCCAGCCATGTGCTGCAGTCCTCGCAGGACCTGCGCGCGGTGCAGGAGATGCTCGGCCACGCCAGCATTTCGACGACCCAGGTCTACACGCACCTCGACTACCAGGCGCTCGCCAAGGTCTACGACGCGGCGCACCCGCGCGCGCGCAAGAAATGAACGTCCTCGTCCTCAAGCCCGGGCGCGAAAAATCGCTCAAGCGCCGCCACCCCTGGGTCTTCTCCGGGGCCATCGAGCGCGTGGTCGGGGAGCCGAAGGCGGGCGACACGGTGGAGGTGCGCTCCGCCGACGGTGCGCCGCTGGCGGTGGCAGCCTACAGTCCCGATTCGCAGATTCGTGCGCGCGTTTGGAGCTTCGATGCGAAGGCCACCACGAATGCGGAGTATTTCGGTCGGAAGGTGAAGCAGGCGGTGGCCCTGCGCGCCGCGCTGCCGGCGTCCAAGCACACCAACGCGATGCGCCTGGTGCATGGGGAGTCCGACGGCCTGCCGGGCGTGATCGTGGACCGCTATGCGGACGTACTGGTGGTCCAGTTCCTGTCGGCGGGTGCGGAGCGCTGGCGCGAGGCGATCCTCGATGCGCTGGTGGCGGCGACGAGCTGCGAGGCGGTGTTCGAAAGGTCGGATGCCGAGGTGAGGAAGCTCGAGGGCCTCGCGCCCCGGGTCGGCTTCGCGCGCGGCAACCGCAACGCGTCGCGCTGCCCGATCACGGAGTACGGGCTGCATTTTCGCGTCGACGTGGCAGAGGGGCAGAAGACCGGCTTTTTCCTCGACCAGCGCGAGAACCGCCAGCGCGTGCGCGAGCTCGCGGCCGGGCGCGAGGTGCTCGACGGGTTTTGCTACACGGGTGGATTTGCTGTTGCCGCACTGGCGGGCGGGGCCACCAAGGTGCTGGCGTTGGACAGTTCGGCGCCGGCGCTGGAGGTGGCGCGCGAGAACCTGGCGGCCAATGCGCTCGACGCGGGGCGCATGGAATTCCTCGAGGCGGACGTGTTCGCGCAGCTGCGCACGCTGCGCGACGGGGCGAAGAAATACGGCCTCATCGTCCTCGATCCGCCCAAGTTCGCGCCCACCGCCGCGCAGGCGAAAAATGCGGCGCGCGCCTACAAGGACATCAACCTGCTTGCCTTCAAGCTGCTCGCGCCGGGCGGCCTGCTGGCCACCTTCTCCTGCTCGGGCGGGGTCGGGGCGGAGCTGTTCCAGTCCATCATCGCCGGCGCGGCGCTCGACGCCGGCGTCGGGGCGAAGGTCATCGGCCGTTTCCACGCCGCCGCCGACCACCCAGTGGCGCTGGAGTTCCCCGAAGGCGACTACCTGAAAGGCCTCCTCCTGCTGCGGGAATGAAAATCGGGGTCAGAGCCCGATTTTCTTTTTGTTTTGAAATCGGGGTCAGACCCCGATTTACCGGGCGAACGGATCCGGCCGCCCGGCGTAGCGCTCCAGTCGGGTCATCTCGTCGCTGGTGTGGCGCTCGAGCGGCGCCTGCGCGATGCGCATCGCGCCCTGCGGGTCGCGAAAGATGCGCCGCGCCTGGTGCTGTCCGGCAATGAGCTGCACGCGCTCCATCATGTCGCCACCCTGGCCCGACATGATGTCGGTCGCGCCGAAGCAGGTGCAGGCGTAGGTCTCCTGCGCATCGACTTCCAGGTACACGCCCGTGCCGCGGATGCCCACGGTGACCGTCGGGGTATGCAGGCTGCGGGCCGCGCCGCGCGCGAACGTGGCGCCGACCGCGCCCGACAGGAGGCGCAAGGCGCTAACGAAGGTGCTGCGCGCGCGATCGGAGATGAGCCGCAACTCGCTGCGCGGGCGCAGGAAGTAGGCGTCCCCGCCGACCGTGAACCAGATCGCGCCGTCGGCGCCGGTGGTGATCGTGTCGCCGCCGCGGATGTCATCGAACTTGCCGAGCGCGATGCCGTTCAGGCGTACCGAACCGGCAACTTCGCGAAGGGAGCCCTGGGCTGCCGCGGGGAGGCAGAGCAGGCTGCCGCCGGCAACGGCGGCGGAATGGGAAAGGAAGCGTCTGCGGTTCATGCCCTGTTGGTCGTGGGGGCTTGGAAAGCCTGACACCGACTTATAATGCCGGCCTTCCAAGGAGTTCCCATGCAACAGGACCAGATGGTGCCGGTGACCATCCTCACCGGGTTTCTCGGCAGCGGCAAGACCACGCTGCTCAACCGCATCCTGAAGGAAGACCACGGCCACAAGATCGCCGTGATCGAGAACGAGTTCGGCGAGGTCGGCGTCGACAGCGAGATCATCGAGAAGTCCGATGAGCAGATCGTCGAGATGAACAACGGCTGCATCTGCTGCACGGTGCGCGGCGACCTGATCAAGATCCTCGGCACCCTGAAGGACAAGCGCAAGAGCGGTGAACTGAAGTTCGATCGCGTGGTGATCGAGACCACCGGCATGGCCGACCCGGGCCCGGTGGCGCAGACCTTCTTCACCGACGAGGACATCGGCAACTACTACTTGCTGGACTCGATCCTCACGGTGGTGGACGCGAAGCACGCGCAAAAGCAGCTGGACGAATTCCACGAAGCGCAGGAGCAGGTCGGCTTCGCCGACCGCATCCTGATGTCCAAGACCGACCTGGTGTCGGAAGACGACGCGCAGAAGCTCTCCGAGCGCATCCGCCGCATGAACCCGCGCGCGCCGGTGAAGAAGGTGCATTTCGGCAACGCGCCGATCGGCGAGGTGCTCGACATCCGCGGCTTCAACCTGAACGCGATCCTCGAGCTCGACCCGGAGTTCCTCACCGACACGCACCACGAGCACCACGACGAGGTGGAGTCTTTCGTGTTCCGGTCGGACAAGCCCTTCGACGGCGACAAGCTCGAGCAGTTCCTCTCCGGCATGATCCAGGTGTACGGCCCCGACCTGCTGCGCTACAAGGGCGTGCTGTGGATGAAAGGCAAGCCGAACCGCGTGGTGTTCCAGGGCGTGCACATGATGATGGGCGGGGACATGGGCAAGCCCTGGGCCAAGGGCGAGAAGAAGAACTCGACGCTCGTGTTCATCGGCAAGAAGCTGCCCAAGGACCTGTTCCTCGCCGGTCTGGAGCAGTGCTTAGCCTAGTAGGCGTTCGCCACCGCTACGGTGCGCGCGAAGTCCTGCACCTGGAGCGCTTCGAGGCGGCGCAGGGCGACAAGTGGCTGGTCCTGGGGCCCTCGGGCTCGGGCAAGTCCACGCTGCTGCACATCCTCGCGGGGCTGCTGAATCCTTCCAGCGGCACGGTGCAAGTGGCGCGGCCGCTCGGCATCGTGCCGCAAAAGCTGCACCTCATCGCCAGCCTCGACGTCGAAGAGAACTTGCTTCTCGCGCAGTACCTCGCCGGCGCAAAGCAGGAGCCCGCGCGTGCCGCCCAGGTGCTCGCCAGCGTCGGGCTCGCCGATCGGGCGCGTTCGCGCCCGCACCAGCTTTCGCACGGCCAGGCGCAGCGCGTGGCCGTCGCGCGTGCGGTGATGAACCGGCCCAAGCTGCTGATCGCCGACGAGCCGACCTCGAACCTGGACGACGCGCAATGCGCGGCGGCGCTCGATCTCCTCGAATCGCAGGCCGCCGAGTGCGGCGCGACGCTCGTCGTCGCCACGCACGACGCGCGCGCCAAGCCGCGCTTCACCAACCGGCTGGAGCTCGGCACATGAACTTGCCCGGCATCAGCTTCGCGTACCTCAGGGCGAAGCCGCTCTCGACGGCGCTCAATCTGCTGCTCCTCGCGCTCGGCATCGCCACCATCACGGTGCTGATGCTCGCCACGCAGCAGATCGAAGAGCGCATGGGGCGCGACGCGCGCGGCATCGACATGGTGGCGGGGCCGAAAGGCAGCCCCATGCAACTGGTGCTCTCGGCGGTGTTCCACCTGGATGCGCCGGCCGGCAACATCCCGCTTGCGGACGCGATGGCGCTGGCGAAGCATCGCCTGGTGAAGCGCGCCATCCCGCTGGCGCTGGGCGACAGCTACAAGGGGTTTCGCATCGTCGGCACGAACCACGACTACGTCGCGCACTACGGTGCACGCCTGGCCGACGGCAGCTTGTGGGCGAAGCCCATGGAAGCCGTTCTCGGTGCGGAAGCCGCGCGCAGCATGCGCCTGGGCGTGGGAGCAAAGTTCGCCGGCGCGCACGGCCTGGGCGAGGGCGGCGAGGAGCACGAGGAAGAGCCCTACCAGGTGGTCGGCGTGCTCGCGCCCACCGGCACGGTGATCGATCGCGTCGTGCTGACCAGCGTCGAATCGGTTTGGGAGATCCACGAGCACGGCCGCCCGCCGGGCGGTCCGCGCGAAATCACGGCGCTGCTCGTGCAATACGCGAGCCCGCTTGCGGCGGCGACGCTGCCGCGAGCAGTCAACGCGGGCCCCACGCTGCAGGCGGCATCTCCCGCCTACGAAAGCGCGCGCCTGTTCCGCATGCTCGGGGTCGGCGTGGAAGTGCTGCGCGCCTTCGGCTTCGTCCTGGTGCTCGCCGCCGGACTCTCGGTGTTCATCGCGCTCACCAATGCATTGCAGGAGCGCCGCTACGACCTCGCGGTGATGCGCATGCTCGGCGCCTCGCGCGCCCGGTTGATGGGCCTCCTCCTGGTCGAGGCGCTTGTCCTGTCGGCGGCGGGGGCATTGCTGGGCCTCGCGCTCGGCCACGTCTTGATGGAGGTCCTTGGGGCAGCGCTTCGCGCCGCGCAACAGGTGCCGGTGACGGGATGGACCTGGGCCGCCGGGGAGCTCTGGTTGATTGGGTTGGCGCTTTGCGTGGGTGTGCTGGCGGCACTCGTCCCGGCCTGGCGCGCCTCGCGCGCCGAGGTGGCGACCGTCCTGGCCGAGGGCTGAAAATCGGGGTCAGAGCCCGAATTGTTTTTTGTTTTGAAATCGGGGTCTGACCCCGATTATGGTTTCCAAATGAAATCGGGCTCTGACCCCGATTTTCGAGGAGTAGAATTTCCGCCATGAAGCTCCGCACCGCTTTCCTTGCCGCCGCAGCGCTGTCGCTTTCTGCATTCGCACAGGCGCCAGGCGATCCGTCGCAGTTCAAGCCGCTCCCCGAGCGCAAGGACGTGGTGTCGTGGAAGCTGCTGGCGCAGGTCGAGCTGGTGAAGATGAAGGACAAGTTCGTGCCGCAGTTCTCCACCGGCGTCGCCGCCCTGGACAAGAAGGAGGTGAAGGTGCAGGGCTTCATGATGCCGCTCGAGATGGGCGACAAGCAGACGCACTTCATCCTCTCCGCCATGCCCGCGAGCTGCGCGTTCTGCATGCCCGGCGGACCCGAGCAGCTGGTGGAAGTGAAGACCAAGGCGCCGGTGAAGTACACCTTCGAACCGGTCGTGCTCACCGGCAAGCTCGCCGTGCTGAAGGACGATCCGACCGGCGTGTTCTACCGCCTGACCGACGCCAGGTCGACCGACTAGCCCCGCTCGGGCAGTTGCTGTATCGCCTGCCGCAGGAACTTCATCTGCCGGCCGGCCCTGCGGCAGCCCAGGCAGTAGGCGTAGTGCACGCGCAAAGCCACGCGCTCGCCGAAGGCGAGCTCGCGATCCAGCCCCTGGGACACCAGGCGCGTCGTTTCCTTGCAGGACATCCTCATCGTGATAGGGCGTTTCCGAACCAGGTCTGCTGCAGGCATTCGCGCAGCGTCATGCGGGCGCGGTAGAGCAGCACCCAGCAGTGGGTCGGGGTGATGGAGAGTTCCTTACAGATCTCCCCGGTCTCGAAGCCCAGGTGCTCGCGCATCATGAAGGCCTGCGCGGTGCGCGCGGGCAGCCGCTCCAGGCACATCTCCAGCGCGCGAAAGAACTGCGATTGCTCGAGCGCGCCGTCCGGGTCGCCCCAGGCCGCGGGCCGCTCGTTCCAATGGCCGCGCTCGCCGAAGAGCTCGTCGAACTCCCCTGGTTCCTCGTCCGCGGCGGCCTCGACGACCGGCTCGCGCGCCTGGCGCCGGATGGTGTCGACGATCTTGTGCTTGAGGATCCCCGTGAGCCAGGTGCGCAGGTTGGCGCGCCCGGCAAACGACGACTGGCCCGCAAGCGCCGCGAGCAGCGCCTCCTGCACCGCGTCCTCGGCCGCCGCGGCATCGCGCAACTGCAGGCTGGCGTAGCGCAGCAGGTAGGGCCGTAAGTCCTCAAGCTGCTTGCGAAAATCTTCAGCGACGGCCATGGGAAGCCGGATTCTACGGGAGGGGTCTTGAAACCCGCGGGAGCGGCCTTACCTGAAGGCCACGGGGCTGCAGGCCCCATGGACACGCAAAGGAGACACGACATGAGCAACATCACCCGTTTTGACCCGTTCAATGAACTGGTGGACGACCTGTTCAAGGGGTTCCTGGTGCGCCCGATGGGATACGAGCCGCGCGAAGCCGTGGCGCCGCGCCTGAAGGTGGACGTCGCCGAGAAGAACGGCGCCTACCTGGTGGTCGCCGAGATCCCCGGCGTGAGGAAGGAAGACATCCAGGTGTCCGTCGACGGTGCGCAGGTCACGCTGTCGGCGGAAGTGAAGCGCGAGCGCGAGGCCGGCCCCGACGAGCGCGTGCTGCACGTCGAGCGCGCCTACGGCAAGGCGACCCGCAGCTTCACGCTGCCGCAGGAGCTGGACGAGGCGAAGGTCGAAGCCCGCTACCGCGACGGCGTGCTCGAGCTGACGCTGCCGAAGAAGGCTGCGGCGGCACGCAAGCAGATCACCATCCAGTAAGCAACCAGCGGTTGCGGCAAGGGGCCGGCGCGTATGCGCCGGCCCTTTTTGTTTGTAGAATTCCCGCAGCATGAACGCCCCCCTCGAACCGCAGGCCGACGCCGCGCTGAAAGCGCGCATCCTCGGCGAGGCGCTGCCCTACATCCAGCGCTTCCACGGCAAGACCATCGTGGTGAAGTTCGGCGGCAACGCCATGGTCGACGAGGCGCTGAAGGCGGGTTTCGCGCGCGACGTCGCGCTCCTGAAACTCGTGGGCATGAACCCGGTGGTGGTGCACGGCGGCGGGCCGCAGATCGAGCAGATGCTCGCCAAGCTCGGCAAGAAGGGCGAGTTCGTCCAGGGCATGCGCGTCACCGACCGCGAGACCATGGACGTGGTGGAGATGGTGCTGGGCGGCACGGTGAACAAGGAAGTCGTCGAGCTCATCAACCAGGCCGGCGGCAAGGCGGTGGGGCTCACCGGGCAGGACGGCATGTTCATCCGCGCCAGGAAGATGATGCTGCCCGGCAAGGACAACGGCCACGTCGACCTGGGCCAGGTGGGCGAGATCGAATCGATCGACCCCGCGGTGATCTCGGCCCTCGAACTGGGCGGGTTCATCCCGGTGGTGGCGCCGATCGGCACCGGCGCCGACGGCATGACCTACAACATCAACGCCGACCTGGTGGCGGGCAAGCTCGCCGAGATCCTGCGCGCCGAGAAGCTGGTGGTGCTCACCAACACGCCCGGGGTGCTGGACAAGAACGGCAAGCTCCTCACCGGCCTCACGCCGCGGCGCATCGACGACCTGGTGGCCAAGGGCGTGATCTCGGGCGGCATGCTGCCCAAGATCGGCTCGGCGGTGGACGCCGCGCGCAACGGCGTGAAGAGCGTGCACATCATCGACGGCCGCGTGGCGCACGCGCTGCTGCTCGAGGTGATGACCGACCAGGGCGTCGGCACGCTGATCAAGAGCAAGTAGCCCGTGCGCCTCATCGGCCTGCCGCCCTCGCGGCGGGTGTGGTTCTTCGACCTGGACAACACCCTGCACGACGCGCACGCGCAGATCTTTCCGTCGATGAACGGGCAGATCAACGCCTACCTGATGCGCCGCTTCGGCATCGACGAGGCGGGCGCCAACGCCATGCGGCGCGGCTTCTGGGACAGGTACGGCACCACCATGAACGGCCTGGTGCGCCACCATGGCACCAGCCCCGCCGAGTTCCTGCGGGCCACGCACCAGTTTCCCGAGCTCGCCGACATGGTGGTGCACGAGAACGCGGTGCGCCACGCGCTCGCGCGCCTGCCGGGGAAGAAGATCATCTATTCCAACGCGCCGCGGCACTACGTGGACGTGGTGGTGAGGACGCTCGGGGTGGCGCGCTACTTCGACGCCGTGTACTCGATCGAGAACACGCGCTACCTGGGCAAGCCTTCGATGGCGGGTTTCCGCATGCTGTTGCGCAAACACCACCTCGACCCCGCGCGCTGCGCGCTGGTGGACGACATGCTGGAGAATTTGCGCACTGCAAAGCGCCTGGGCCTGGCGACGGTGTGGGTGAGTCCGGAGAAGAAGAGCGTTCCCTACGTCGATCTGCGCATATCATCCGTGACACAGTTGCCGGGGCTCGTATTCCGCTATGCGCACTAGTAGAATCCTTCGATGCCCCGCGTAAAAGGCGAGCGCAAGCTCGAGATCCTCAAGGCGCTCGCCGAGATGCTCGAGGCGCCGCGCTGGGAGAAGATCACCACCGCGGCGCTGGCGGCCAAGCTGGACGTCTCGGAGGCCGCGCTCTATCGCCACTTCGCCTCCAAGGCCCAGATGTACGAGGGCTTGATCGAGTTCATCGAGAACTCGGTGTTTACGCTGGCCAACAAAATCACCACCGACGAGTCCGGCACCGGCAGCCAGGCCGACCGGCTGCTCGAGATGCTCCTCGCGTTCGCGGAGAAGAACCCCGGCATGGTGCGCGTGATGACCGGCGATGCGCTGGTGGGCGAGCACGAGCGGCTGCAGGCGCGCATGAACCAGTTCTACGACCGCTTCGAAGCCACGCTCAAGCAGGCGCTGCGGCAGGCCTCCGACGGCGATGCGCCGGCGCATGCGGGGACGCTGCTGCGCTATGCCATCGGTGCGCTGCACCAGTATTCCAAGAGCGGCTTCGCCAAGAAGCCGGTCGAGGGCTATGCGGCGCAGCGGGGGTTCTTGTCTGCCTGAGGGGATGGTTGCGGTAGTTACGGGCGCTGCGCGGGGGATTGGCTACGCCATTGCGCTGCGGTTTCTAAACAATGGGTATCGCGTCGGGTTTATCGACATCGATCGCGCGGGGCTCGGAAAAAGCTTTCGCCGGTTGAGCGAGCACGGCGAAGTGCTCGCTCAACACGGCGATGTGTCGAAACCCGGGGACGTTCGGCGCACGATCGGGGCGATCGTGAAGCGCTTCGGTCGTATCGACGCACTTGTCAACAATGCGGGCGTCGCCGTGTTCAAGCCGATCTTGAAGACCACGGCGAAGGAGTGGCAGCGCGTCATCGACGTGAACCTCACCGGACCTTTCCTCTGCACCCAGGCCTGCGCCCCGGTGATGCTGAAGAATGGCGGCGGTGCGGTGGTCAATATTTCGTCGGTTTCCGGATTGCGCGCGAGCGCGCTGCGCGTCGCCTACGGCACGAGCAAGGCGGCGCTGGACCACCTCACCAAGCAGCAGGCGATCGAGCTCGGCACCCTCGGCATTCGCGTGAACGCAGTGGCGCCGGGGCCGGTGGACACGGCGATGGCGAAGAAGGTGCACACGAAGGACATCCGCGCCGACTACCACGACGCGATCCCGCTCAATCGCTACGGCACCGAAGACGAGATCGCCAGGGCGGTCACGTTCTTGTGCAGCGATGCGGCGAGCTACATCAACGGGCAGACGCTGGCGGTGGACGGTGGATTCGATGCAGCCGGCATCGGGTTGCCGGGACTGCGCAGGGGAAGACAGGGTTGATACTATACGTCCTTGACGTATAATGCGCCATGTTCAGCTTTGTCGAGTCAAAGCTGTTTTCGCGCCTTGTTGGCGACTACCTTACCGATGACGAGTACGCCGAACTCCAGGTGGCATTGGCCGAGGCTCCAGAGCGAGGCGCGATCGTTCCTGGATCAGGCGGCGTGCGAAAGCTGCGATGGGCACAACCCGGTCGTGGAAAGCGTGGTGGGATCAGGGTGATCTACTACGCCAAGACGCATGAAGGCGTGATTTGGATGCTGACGATCTACGCGAAGAACGAGGAGCAGAGCATCCCTGCTCATGTGCTTCGCAAGATCAAGGAGGAACTCGATGGCTAAGGCAAAGCGCAATATCGGTCTTGAGATTCTCGAGGGTATCCGCGATATCAAGCGGGGTGAGCATGGTCGCGTGGTCAATATCCCCTCGGTGGCGTCCGTACGCGAACGCACCGGATTGTCGCAGTCCCGCTTTGCACAGCTCCTTGGCGTTTCAGTGCGCACTCTCCAGGAATGGGAGCAAGGCCGCCGAGCTCCGTCGGGGGCCGCGCGTACGCTTCTTCTGATTGCGCAGAGGAATCCCCGTGCTCTCCTGGAAGTGGCTTGATCGGAACCTAACTTGACGCAGCGACCCAAAGCCACCAGCAAGCTGTTGCAGGAAAGCGAACGCGTGATCGTCACCGAGTGGCGCCTCGCGCCGGGCGCCGAGACGGGGTGGCATCGCCATGGATACGACTACGTCGTCGTTTGCCTGACCGCCGGCAAGTTGCTGGCGGAAACCTCGACCGGAAACGTCGAGACCGAGTTGCAGTTCGGGCAATCCTATGCACGCCCGGTGGGAGTCGAGCACAACATCGTCAACTCCGGCCAGAAGGAGTTTGCGTTCGTCGAGGTCGAGCTCAAGTAAGGCCGCATATGGGCACCACTGCACCGCGGTCCGTCGCCGAGACCGACTCCTTCATCACGATGCTGGAGGTGGCGTGCAGGGACGAGAAGGTGCACGGGCAGCTCGAGCGGCTGCTCGCCATGCCCGATGAGCAGCGCCAGGCGCTGGTGCGCGCATGGGTGAACGACCTGCTGATTGCCAAGGCGCCGGTCCATTTCACCCAAGCCATCGCCTGCCTGCTGGACGACCAGGTCGCGGAGAAGGCCTACGAATCGATCTTCCGCTGCAAGCGCGGCTAGAACGCCGGCCTAGAGCTGGTCTTCCACCGGCAGCAGGCGCAGCAGTCCCTGCAAGCCGCGCTGGAAGAGGGTCATCCCCGGTTCCTCGTCCAGGCGGCCGTCGCGGCTGGTCCAGCTGAGTTCCCCGTTCGCCTCGAGCCGCACCTGCCAGGCATTGTCCGGTCCCTGCCGCTCGAAGTTCTCCGCCAGCCGGGCGCACATTTCGGCGCTCTCCAGCACCAGGCCCATCTCGGTGTTGATCATGGCGGAACGCGGGTCGAGGTTGAGCGAACCAACGAATAGCTGGCGCCGGTCGACCATGTAGGTCTTGGCGTGCAGGCTGGAGTGCGAGGAGCCGGTCCACTGGCGCTTGGCCTGGTTGGCGGTCGGCTTCAATTCGTAGAGCTCGATGCCGCCCGCGAGCAGTTCCTTGCGGTAGGCGGAATATCCCGCGTGCACCGCGCGCACGTCGCTGGCGGCGAAGGAATTGGTGACGATGCGCACGCGCACCCCGCGCGCCGCCACCTGCAGCAGCCACGCCGTGCCTTCCTTGCCGGGCACGAAATAGGGCGACACGAGGATCAGCTCGCGCTGCGCGCTGCGCAGCAGCGCGCCGAGCTTGGGGATCGCATGCGTCGACTGGTCCTGCGCCGGCTGCGTCACCTTCTCCGGCTGGTCGGCGATGAGCGTGGCGCGACCCCAGTAGGCGTGCAGCTTGCCCGCGGCCAGCGCTTTCGCAAGATCGGTATCGAGCAACGAGCCGCCGTACGGCGAAGCGCGCATTTTCGCGGCGTGGTCGTGCAGTCGCGCGCGCACGCGCTGCACGGCGTCCGTTGCGGCGGGTGCATCCAGCGATGCCAGGGGATAGACAACCGCGCTGTTCCAGTAGCGGTCGAACTCCGCCTGCACCTCGCCCGCGGCCGGCCCGGCGGCAAGTACGTCGAGGTCGCTGAAGTCCAGGTCCTGGCGCGCGCCGAAGTACTCGTCGCCGACATTGCGCCCGCCGACGATGCTCGCCGCGCCGTCGGCGGTGAGGGACTTGTTGTGCATGCGGCGGTTGACGCGCCCGAAGTCGGTGACGAAACCGAGCCAGCGCGCGTTGCGGTGTGCGAAGGGGTTGAACACACGAACGTCGAGATTCGGGTGCGCGTCGACGGCGGCGAGCGCTTCGCCCAGGTCCGGCGCGGCCAGGTCGTCCAGCAGCAATCGCACGCGCACGCCGCGCTCGGCGGCGTCGAGCAGCTCGCCCAGCAGCGCGAGGCCGGTTTCGTCGGGGTGGAGGATGTAGTACTGCAGGTCGAGCGAGCGCTGCGCCGCGCGCACCAGGCCGACGCGCGCGAGGAAGGCGTCGGCGCCCTGCTCGAGGAGATAGAAGCCGCTTTGCCCGGGGTGCGCGGCGAGCGCCGGGGCGAACAGCCTTGCGAGCTGGGTATTCTCCAGGCCGGACTGCGCAGGTGAAACAGTCCGTTCCACTTGCGGCAGCGACCTGCAGCCAGACATGGCGAGGACGAAGTCCAGCAGGGTCGCGGAGCCTGCGCCTAGCGCGCGCCGCACACCGCGCAAGCGGGATCCTTCTTCACGCGCACGCTGCGCAGTTCTGACGTCTTCGCATCGAGCAGCGTCAACTGCCCGCGCGGGGTCTCGCCCGCGCCGGCGAGGATCTTCACCGCTTCGAGCGCCTGCAGCGCGCCGATCGCCCCGGTGAGCGGCGCGAGCACGCCCATCACCGAGCACTGCACTTCTTCCACTTCGCCCTCTTCGGGGAACAGGCAGGCGTAGCAGGGCGCATCCTTCTCGCGCAGGTCGAACACCATGAGCTGCGCGTCGAAGCGGATGGCCGCGCCCGACACCAGCGGTTTGCGGTGCTTCACGCAGGCGCGGTTCAGCGCATGGCGCGTGGCGAAGTTGTCCGAGCAATCGAGCACCACGTCGGTGGCGGCGACCAGTTTGTCGACGGCAGCGCCTTCCACGCGCTGCGATAGCGCGACGATTTCGACTTCTGGATTGACTGCAGTGAGTGCCTTGCGCGCTTCGTCTACTTTCGGCGCGCCGACGGAATCAGTGCGGTAGAGGATCTGCCGCTGCAAGTTGGTGAGGTCGACCTTGTCGCCGTCAGCGATGGTCAGTTTCCCGACGCCGCTGGAAGCGAGGTAGAGCGCGGCGGGACAACCCAGCCCTCCCGCCCCGACCACCAGCGCGCTGGACTTGCGCAGCCGCTCCTGCCCCTCGACGCCGAACTCCGTAAGGAGGATGTGCCTCGAATAGCGAAGGAGCTGCTGGTCGTTCAGCTGCCGGACTTGTTTTCGGCCACGGCCTTGGTCTGGCCCTTCACCGGCTCGCCCTTGAGGAAATTCAGCGCCTGCTGCAGCTGGAAGTCCTCCTTCGAGCCCATCTCGAGCGGCTTGGGCAGTTCGCCCGGCGGCGTGGCGGGGGGCTTGACGCGCGTGCCGGCCTTCTTCTCGGCGGCCTGCTTCTCGCGGTCATTGGACAGGTGGCGATCGAGGTCCACCTCGCGCAGGCGCGATTCGGCGCTGGCGCCCGGCTCCTCGATGATGATGTCCGGCGTGATGCCCTTGGCCTGGATCGAGCGGCCGCTCGGCGTGTAGTAGCGCGCCGTGGTCAGCTTGATCGCGGTGGCGTTGCCCAGCGGCATGATGGTCTGCACCGAGCCCTTGCCGAAGGTCTGCGTGCCAATGACGGTCGCACGCTTGTGGTCCTGCAGCGCGCCGGCCACGATTTCCGAGGCCGAGGCCGAGCCGCCGTTCACCAGCACCACCATCGGCACGGTCTTGGCGGCCGCCGGCAGGCCCTTCAGCACGTCGTCGCGCGAGCCGCGCAGGTAGTCCTGCGGGCTGGCGTGGAATTTCTTCTTCGCATCCTCGGTGCGCCCGTCGGTGGACACCACCAGCACCTTGTCGGGCAGGAAGGCGGAGGAAATCGCCACCGCGCCGTACAGCAGGCCGCCCGGGTCGTTCCTGAGATCCAGCACCAGGCCCTTCAGCTGGCCCTGCTTGTAGAGGTTGTCCACGTGCTTGACCAGGTTCTCGGTGGTCGATTCCTGGAATTGCGACACGCGCACCCAGCCGTAGCCCGGCTCGACCATCTTCGACTTGACGCTCTGCACGCGGATGATCGCGCGCGTCAGCGTGACCACGATCGGCTGCGCCTCGCCCTTCCTCGAGATGGTGAGCGTGATCTGCGTGTTGGGCTTGCCGCGCATGCGCTTGACCGCGTCGTTCAGCGCCATGCCTTTCACCGGCGTGTCGTCCAGGCGAATGATCAGGTCGCCGGGCTTGATGCCGGCGCGAAACGCCGGCGTGTCCTCGATCGGCGAGACCACCTTGACGAAGCCGTCTTCCATGCCGACTTCGATGCCGAGGCCGCCGAACTGGCCCTGCGTGCCCACCTGCAGCTCGCGGAATGCCTCGGCATCCAGGTACGCCGAATGCGGGTCGAGGCCCGCCAGCATGCCGTTGATGGCCTCGTTGATGAGCTTCTTGTCCTCGACCGGCTCGACGTAGTTCAGCTTGATGGCGCCGAACACCTCGGTGAAGGCGCGCAGCTCCTCCACCGGCAGCGGCGTGCGCACCGAGCGGTCGGCGATGGCCTGGAAATTGAGGCTGACCAGGATCCCGGCGACGACGCCGAGGCCGATCAGCCCGAAGTTTCTGAACTTGCTCATGGTGGTTCCTTACGCTGGCGCCCCGGCGGCGGATTCACTTCAGCACGACCCATCGCATGGGGTCGAACGCCTGGCCGAGGTGCCTAAGCTCAAAGTATAGACCCGATTGCTCGTTGCCACCGCTCGCGCCGACGGTGGCAACCGCCTCGCCGGCGGCCACCGGATCGCCCGTCTGCTTGAGCAGCGACTCGTTGTTGGCGTAGATCGAGAGGTAGCCCTCGCCGTGGTCCACGATCAGCAGGTTGCCGAAGCCGCGCATCCAGTCGGCGTAGACCACCTGGCCGGCGGCGACCGAGCGCACCGGCTCGCCTTCGCGCGCGCGGATGAACACCCCCTTCTGCCCCGCCGGACCCTCGTTCCTTGGTGTGCCAAAGCGCGCAACAAGTTCCCCGCGCACCGGCAGGCGCAGCTTGCCGCGCTGGCCGGAGAACGGCCCGGCGAGCGAACCGAGCTCCGGCACCTTCTCCACGCGGGCGTAGCCCGCGCCCGGGCGCGCGGCCAGCACGCGGCCGATCTCCTCGACCAGCCGCGCGAGGCGCTTCTCGTCGGCCAGCAGGGTCTGCATCTGCCGGCGCGTCTTGCGGATCTCCACCTGCACGCTCGCCAGTACGACGCGCCGCTCGCGCCGCTCGGCGAGGATCCGGTCGCGGTCGGCGCGGCGCTGCCCCTCGATGGCCACCAGCCGGGCGCGGCGCTCCTCGGCGGCGCGGCGCACCTGCGCGGCATCGGCGAGGCCCGCGCGCAGCTCTTGCAGCAACTGCGCGATGGCGCGCGAAACCTCGGCGAGGTAGTACAGCCGGCGCGCCACGTCCGCGGGGCTTTCCCCCGACAGGGCGACCTTGAGCGCGTCCGCGCCCAGCACGCCGCCGGCTGCGTAGCGCGCCGCCAGCACGCGGCCGAGGGCGGCCTGCTGGCGCGCGAGGCTCGCTTCGAGGGATTTCTGCCGGGCTGCCAGGCGCGCGAGCTCCGCCTGCGCCGCGCGGCCCTCGGCTTCCAGGTTGCGCAGCGTGCGATTGGCGTCCGAGATCGCGCGCTCGGAGTCGCGCAGCGCATCGCGCGCCTCGCGCCGGTTGGCTTCCTTCTCGCCCAGGCCCGACTTGAGCGCCTCGATGCGCGCGCGCAGCGCGTTCAAGTCCTCCTCGCGGCCGGCCTGCGCCGCGGCGCTGG